>JAABUL010000298.1_pt1 | contig 108092 bp, 201 predicted proteins | sample 5559151 | NCBI WGS metagenome assembly JAABUL01 (sample SAMN10711876, study PRJNA513368) | rock metagenome | isolation source: Antarctica rocks | place: Antarctica: Victoria Land, Pudding Butte sud | reverse complement strand
TTCGGCACTTGGGCACACCTCACAGGCGGCCGGCAACGTTGACATCTGTTTGAAGTTAACTTCAAACACGTGGAATGTGACAAGGGCCGAGGGGCATTTTCCGCGCCCCTGGGGGCGCCCCCCTTGTTCCAGCACAGTGGAAGGTGAGTCACATCAAACATGTTTCTGGCACACATCCGCAGCCGCGCGTTGGCAGTACTGCCAACGCGCACTAGTGCGCCATGGCCAATGACTTGCTGTCGAACCTAGCTACTCGAAACCGTGCTCAGGAGTTTGTCTGCAAACATGTTCGGTTCACAGCCAAGGCCGTCTTTTGATCCGGCGTTGAAATGTGCGCAGGGAGCACTACTCGCGTGACAAGCCGAATGCTGCGCTTCCCTCTTCATATTTCGAACGCAATGTGCAACCGCCAGCGCCACACCTGCGGTGGCGACAGCTAACTCTCGAAGACTTCGAACCCCTGATTCGAAGTCCGGCAGCTGGGCGCAAGCAATCAGGCTTGAGCGCCACACATGCAGCTGGCATTTGACAGTTGACGGTTGCGTCACGCAGCTGCAGACTATTGTTGCAAGTATGCTTTCCAGGTGCCTCCTTGTGATGTTGAATGAGGCTTCAGTGAGTTTTGGGGCCGATTGGATGGCCATCGAGAGATGTGTTGATGCCGTGGTTTGATGATACGGCCATGAATATCATCAACCACGCAAAATCATGCGAATTTCGGCAGAGGGTCATGACCCGATCTGGCGCGACTGCATCGAGACGATCCGGTCGATCAAGATGGACAGGGCACTAGAAGGACAAGCAGTCGTGTCAAAGCTCTTAAGCCGCCCGTACAGGCCGCACGCAGATCTGTAATTCGGCTCGGAGTTCGGGTTTCCGCGGATGCATTCTTTGGCGGTGCTTCATCCTGTAGGACCCCCAGAGCGTCTGCCTCCGATGGGTGCTGGCAGCGTGAGGTTGCTCTGCTCGCTGCTCCTGGCAGTGCTGGTACTCGGGGCGGCACTGCACGGGGTGCTCGATAATGCCAGAGGCTGGCAGAGCGGCTTGCTCTCCTCTGGCAAGGGAGTGGTGTTAGGCAAAGCTACTGGTGCGTCATGCGAGAAGAAAGCGCCCTGCCATCAATCCATAATGCTGGTGCAGTGTTTCAGTCTCCAGGACATGTCGTATGTCTGCCCTCAGGAGGCACCATTATCACCTTGCCACCGCAGCCGCCGACGCCGCTGTTGCTGCCGCCTCATGAGGAGAACACCCTGTCTGCACCAGCCGTCATGATCAGCGGCATTGAGCCCGCGAGCTCGGATGGCAGCCAACCCAGCAGCGGCAGCGACAGCGGTAACCGTCGGCGTTTGACACCCTCTGGTGAAGCAATACGTGATTTCAATGCTGCAGGCGTTATCAATGAGAGTAACGCCTTTTGTCATTCGTCCATGAAAGCGTAATGCTACACTCAGACACCACACGCACCTGCACTGTTATCCGCAAGGTCATGATAAAGCTGATGGAGAGTCCTTGAAGGTGCAGGCGTCAGGCATCTTTCGACAGTTGCCCACAGACGCACGCCTGATGACTGACGCGGCACAGGCGCAGATGAAGATGTCTGCCGTCCATTTGCCAGAAAACTTATGCAGTGTGTCATCGTGCAGCCGGCAATCGCCCAAGGCATCCTTGAGGTTTCAAGACCACTGGCGCAGTTTGGATTATGCAATTCAATCGGTCCGAAATGTGGGCACAGCAGCGGTCCCAGGCCTGTCAGGCAAGAATTGAGTTGGAGGAAGGAGCCCCTTGGCCATAATTTGCTTATTTGTCAATCTAGGGCTGAGCAGCGATTGGCTGCGCGGCTTTCAAACGATGGTTGATCTGCTTTGTTCGTCCCCAAACGCAGTCACGTGCAGCCACTGCACAAGACACCTCTGCATCAACCACGACCTTCGCAAGCTCCCCTATGCCTCGCACAGATATCCTCTAGCAGCGGCTGCTGCCTGTACACAATTGCCCTGTAAAACTACCCTTCTATGCCGGACCCACTGCTCATGGGCCGCCCTTCTGCGCTGCTGCCTGGTGTTGCTGGGCCTCGCGTATCTTCTGCTGCAGGACTGAGTCCACCGTCATGAGGACGTTCACCTTCTGCTGCTGCACCTGCGCAATGGTTACAAAAGTGGCTGAAAATCAAGCTGGAAGTTCAGCAGAGTCAGCGTCGCAGCTGGCGCCCAGAAGTAGATTTGCAGTAGTGCTGGATAGGCGTCGGCGTGAGGACGCAGCAGCAGACGCCAAGTGCATGTGATGGCACTGATGACGGACAGGAGGCTTCAACCTTGCCAGCCGTGACCAGCAAGACCGGCGCGCGGCGTGTGACCGGGACTAGGAAACACAGCTCACAAAAAGGCTGGGATGCAAGCCCGCACTTTCTGGATCTCCTTCAGGTTGTCGGCCATCTGATTGACCTTGCGTTTGCAGTAGTCGATGCCCCCGTCCAGCGGTTTCTGCAACAGACAGACACACACATTGCGAAGCGTAGGGTCATGAGGGCTCGTGATTTGATATGCAATTTCGACATTCTCAGCGTCTGTAGCAGACCTCCAGGTAGCGTCTTTTCTGATTTTCAGCAGCGCGCCGCCGCCGCGAGGTTGTGCTCCCAAACTTCACTTTTCTCATGGCACTGCACTTTGTGAACAACTCGCATGCGGATGCATCACCTCGAGGCAGTAGCCGGTGCGAATGTCCGGCAGCACGCTGCCGGCACCGCGCGGACCGCATATTTCCGTTTCTTTTCCAGCTGGTGAAAAAAGCGTTTGTATTGAAATGCTGGATGGAAGTGCAGCAGCTCACCTGAAGGTGGCAGCTGCTGGCGTTGTCCAGGAGCGCCCTGTCGGCGTCGCGCTGTCTCTTCTTGAGTCTCCTCCAGCTTTGAGAAATGAGCCTAATGCTTCAAATATGAACTCATGCTGCTGAAGCCCACCTGCAGGTAGTAGCCGGTGCCGATGTCCAGGAGCACGCTGTCAGCGTCGGCCAGGTGCAGCCCTGGCACTCGCCTTCTCTCAAATCTCTTCTTCTGATGTAAACAGAGCGCTGCTGCTACTCCTCACCTCGAGGTAATAGCCGGTGCCAATGTCAAGGAGCACGCTGTTGGCGTCGGCCAGCTCCCCCTCCACGTACAGCGACTGCGACAGCGGCAGCAGCATCGGCTGGCCTGCGGTGCGGAGTACAGGGCACAGTGCGTGAGCTGCTGGTTCGCGAACATGCGTGTTCCCGAGCTTTGGGATTCTGCCCACCATCATGCGCAAGATCAAGAATGGCACAAGCTGAATTAGCACGCATGCTCAGGCGCAGAGTGAACTCAGCCATCTCCCATGGCACGCGGCGAATGTATGCTGCTTTCGACATTCTCCTCGCTGTGCATGCCCAGATGCTCAGCTATGCATGTATACGCATGAGTCGTGAAGCTTCGTATTTCCATCAGGCCTCTCACCGACTTTCTGGTCGGCGAGCCGCTCGATCGCCTCGCCCGAGCGGTGGAACTCCGACGCCACATTCTGCAGCGTCCCGGCGCTCTGCGCCAGGCCGTTCAGCTCCTCCTCCAGCTGCTCCTTCAGCCCCGACAGCTGCTGCGGCGGCAGCTGGTCGATGCGCACCTCCTTGCGCTGCGACATGGCTGCCGGTGCTGCCGCGGTGCCTTGCCGCTGTCGGGCCGCCTATGGATTTGCTTTCAAGCCTTGAACACGGGTACGAGCTGTGCGAACGATTTGAAAGCCCGTATGATGGCTTTGCCAAGTGTTATAGCTTTTGAAGTTTCTGAGTGCACCACGGTTGAGGAGGTGCAGTGAAAATTTGGCACCCAAATCAGTGTTCCTCTGCGCGATGCGGAGTGGGAAGGCTTTGATCTGCAGCTGATAGAACGTATGCAGCAGATGAAGCCAACGTTGAGATGCAAACATCAATCTTGCCGCTCAGCCGCTGGCAATCGAGCGGACATGGCCAGTGCACAAGCTTCCGCTGCGTCCTGCAGCCCCCAGCCATTTATCAGAGTCCCATGTATGTCCCATGCCAGGTCAGGGCCATCAAAAATGTGGATCCTGTTTCGACCAATTTCGAGCTGGCGCGCACGGACGGACTGACGCTTTGCAACCCACGAAAGCCGTGAGAAACGCTCGTGTCATACCCAACAGATTGCTACACTTACACCGAGGCCGTTTGTGACGCTTTTCGGGCGGTTGCGACACGGACACGAAGCCCTTGGGTACCACAATCTGTTGTTGACAGCCTCGCTTCCGCAAAAAAACCGAGCTCACCTGCCGCACATGAGTCGCAACATAGATTATTCAGCCAGAAACTGACACCAGCAGGCCGCGAGGAGCCGTGACAGGTCGCCTGGGAAGGGCAAGGGTCTGGAGTCCTGCCCTGGGCACAGTCAGCATGACTTCCGGGCGGGACGTCGCGCCCGTCTGCCCCGTGTGCACCGAGCTACTGGGCAGCTATGGCGGACCCGTCAGCCTGCCTTGCGGTGCGCGGCTCAAACTTCGTGTCGGAATATCGGGTGTTACCAGCATCCGACAAGTCAACACTTTGTACAAGCCAAGCTGAACTGTGTACATGCTGCGTGTTGATCGTCAATTTTGACCGTCTATTTAGCAAAACCGGTCTCCTGCCAGGAGGTGCAGCCTGCACGGTGTCATGGCCGCGCATGCGGCATGCGCTTTCCAGGGCTTTAGCTGGCATTTCTTTTCCATCTTGTTGATTGAATGCCTGACCAGCTCTCAAGGGCCCAGTCTGCACGCCTCTCTGGAGCTCGCCCTGCACAGACGGCCTGGACCCGCTGTGACACCGAGTGTGCATGCGTGCAGGCCACAACGGGTGCCTGCAGTGCATGGCGTCAGTGCAGCGGCGCAAGCCGGAGTGCCCGCTGTGCCGCGCGGCGTTTCCCGCCGCGGCGCCGCTGACCATCAACGTGGAGTTGCGAGACTTGGTTGCGCTGGCGGCGACGCTGCACACCGTCGAGGAGCCGGACGGCTGGCAGACCCTCGCCGCCGTAAAGGTGCACAACTACATGTCGCTGACAGTCCCGCTTTTCACGCCATAAAACCCGGCGTCGGTCGCGCTGGCGGTGACGCTGCACATCGTGGAGGAGCTGCCGTCAAGACGCACACCGCTGGAATGCTGACGATTGAATTCAGCTAATGAAGCACAGGGTTGGCCGCGTGGCTGCTGCAGGCCGAGGAGGCAGGCCGACAGCAGGTCTTCTGCCCGTCGCAGCGGCTATTGATGCTGGAGCGGCTAATGACGCTCCAGAATATAATAAGCTCCAGCGCAAGCGATACCTGCCACCCCCGTCCTCCTCCTCTGCCCTCCCCTTGCCTCTCCTGTCCCCCGTCGGACATATCTCATTCCTGTGCGGACAGGCGAAGCCACAGGAGAGAGGGGGGGGGGGGGGGGGGGGGGGTGTATGACACAGACGCGTCAGGCGCCAAGACCAGCAGCATGACGCTGGTTCTTGCCCAAAACCGCATATTCATCTATCATCTATATCCGCTGCGCTGACGCTCCTCACTCTTGTGCAAACAGTATCCGCTGCGCTGATGCTCCTCACTCTTGTGCAATCGGTTCAAGCCGCAGAAGGGGGAGGAGGGGTACGATTCTGACGCGCCCGGTGGCGAGTCCGAGGGGTGCGTGGCGCTGGTGCCGAGCGCGTCACTGCTGCACTTCGTACTGGAGGCGGTGCACAAACTGAATACAGTAATTTCTTTTTCTGTTCGTCTACAGGCGAAGCCACAGAAGGGGGAGGAGGGCTACGATCCAGATGCGCCCGGGTGTGAGGATTCGGGCGTCGCGCTGGTGCCGAGCGCGCCGCCGCTGCACTGCGACCTGGAGGCGGTGCTGGCGGGGGCAGGGGACCTGCTGTCGCTGGAGCCGCCCACCTGGACGCCCGACAGCCACGCCGGCGACTGCATGGCCTGCCACCAGCCCTTCCGGTGAGTGGGAGATTGCGGCTGTCCTGTTTGTGCCGACGCCTTTGCACCTGCCACCGCATGGTGCCCACAGCCCTTCGAACTGCAGGCCGTACTGCAATAGTCCAATGTCTTCATCACGCCCTCAATTCCTTCGTCACTTCATTCTCAGAGGGCTGTCTGCGCGCACAAGAGATTGCTGTGTGCTGAAGCTTGCACACTTGACCTCACACATGAGCATTTTTGTATAAACTTCGCTGCCGCCGCAGGCCATTCGCGAGGGGCCGGCACCACTGCCGCCTGTGCGGCCGCATCTTCTGCGGTGCCTGCTGCCGCGCGCGCATGTTGCTGCCGCCCAAGTTCCGGGAGGCGGAGCCAGCCCGCGCCTGCTCCACCTGCGCCGCGCTGCTGGAGCCGCTGCAGCCCTTCCTCGCAGGTGTGTTCGTATTAAACGTCTTTCCCTAGAACAGACTTGGAGATTTTACAGCAGCTGGTGTTGACAGCCACAGAAGCTTCCAGGTTCTGGTCGCATTTCAGCGTCGCCGCATCTTGCTGATGGTCTGGTATGGCAGCGCTCCTGCAATGCTTGCCACCCCTGCCTGCGCCGACCGTGGATGTCAGTGAGTGTCCAAGTGGGCGGCAGCAAGTGTGCTGATGTTTTTACCGCGCCCTGCTCAACAGCAACTTGAAACGAAGCAACCGCCTGATGTTGTGCCAATGTTGTGCACCACAGGCACCATCAGCAAGGCGGTGCAGCCGCCAGTGCGGGATGTGACGGACGCCTCCTGTGGTCACTCCTGGCTGAACCCGCCGCTCGCCACCGGCGGTCTCGAGGGCGACATCTACAAGGTGCGCTGTTTGCATGCTGCTGCAAGGCTACCACTTCATATGTTTGTTTTATGCAACTCGGCCTGGACGCGATTGTGAGCTTGAGCATGGATCCAGTATCGAGCCTGAGCTGGTTGTCGGCTCTCGCACAAAACATTCTGACGTTATTCTGGGCATGCAGGCGGCCAACATCGCGACGGCCTTCCGGCGGCTAGGCAGCCTGCATGCGGAGCGCCGACTCCCGGCCGCCGTGCTACGCGGCGCCGCCGGCTTTGCCATCATCTCCATGGCGAAGGTGAGCCGCTGCTGCAGTCATTTGTCTTGTCCCGACAAGTGCGGACTGCATCGCTGCTCAGACGAGGTTCTGCAGACTACTGGCCACGCCAACAACTCAGAGACCACCATCGTTCTGCTCAAGCTGACTGTGGTTGGCCGGCGGCTGGTGAGGAGCACAGCTACCTATGGACGTCAAGCCAAGCAGAAGGCTCTGTCACTGTGCACATCCTTTATGACATCACTTGAGACGGCGCAATGCTTGTGATCCTGCACCCCCTCGCCTCTTCAAAGCACAGCACGGCACACTACTCCACTGTGTGTCACGCAATGGCTTTGACCACGGCCATGAGTGCTGCGTTCCAAGATATAGAGCTGGTCTTTGTCAGTTTGCTGAGTGAGGGGGGCAAACGGACAGACTTTCCAGATGTCGCCCTTGACCTGCGCATATTTGCTTAGCATGGTTTTGAGGAAACTGTCACCTCATGCCCCATCATCTTTCGCTTGCTTTTCGGCTGCCTGCACAGGGCAGGGAGTTTGCATTGGCGGCTCACCATCCATACCGGCTGGCGCAGGTGAGCCTGGGCTGTCGTGCGGGCTGGGCTCGGGGCTAGTGGTGGCGCGCCGGGAGGAGGACGACACACAGATAGTCACTCTTCAAGCAGCAACACCTGCCGGTACGTTGTCAGCAGTGTGTGTATGTTTTCGCAGGTGGGCCTGGGCTGGTCGTGCGGGCTGGGCTCGGGGCTGGTGGTGGCGCGCCGGGAGGAGGACGACAGCTGGTCCCCGCCCTCCGCCCTCACCGCCTTCTCCGCCGGCTGGGGCCTGCAGGTCCGTCCCCCTTCCATCGAGCAGATTGGAGGAATGCCCTCACCCGTGGCTTTGGCCGCAGCGACAACGCTGTCCCGCGCTCCGCCTGTCTGCGGCACTGGTGCAAGCCATATCTGGACACAGGTGCACCAGCGCGCGCGGAATGATCCGCAGCTCACTGCCAAAACAGAGCATGCACACACGAGAATTCTCGCCACCCAACGACCCCATGAAATGGCGCAGGTGGGCGGGGAGCTGACGGACCTGCTGATAGTGCTGCGCTCCAAGGCAGCGGTGAACGCCTTTTGCGGCACCGTCGCCGCCGGCGTGGGCGGCGCCGCCAGCTTTGCGGCGGGCCCCCTGGGGCGGCAGGCAGACGCGGGCCTCACGCTCGGGCGCGGCGGCGCGGCGCTGTGCTACTCCTACTCCATCTCCCGCGGCGCCTTTGCAGGTGACTTGAATTTCTCGTATGTTCATGGAAACTTTTCTAATGTCTCTACTCGGGCGCGGCGGTGCTGTGCTACTTCTCCTCCGTCCTGCTGCTGCTTATGAGTTTGACACTTCTCAATGTTCTTCTGCAGGCGTGTCGGTGGAGGGCACCGTCATATCCTCGCGCGAGGCGGCCAACCTGTCGTTCTACGGGCGGCCACACTCGGCGCACGCGCTGCTCACCGGCAGCGCCACACCGCCGCCTGTCGCCGCGTCCGCGCTGTACCAGGTGTGCCGCAAAGTCTTGCGATGAGCTGCTCTTCATCTCAAACTTGGGCAGCCAGTGGCTGGGCAAGCCGCCGCCGTTGCCGCCTCGGTGACGTATGAGGTGCGTCGCGCAAGGAGGCCACTCTGGCTCGGCATGCAGGACTGGGGAGAGCAGCCATGGCATGTGCTGTACATGTCTGGAAGCTCAGCTGAATCAGGTTGCTGTACATTATGTTCGCAGGAAGCTCACTCCTGTAAAACCTCGACAGTATAGAACATTGATCTGATAGCGCGTCTTGATTGGGGCTGACCAGGCACTTGACGAGCTGCTGGCCTGGGCGGAGGCGCTGCCCCACTCCCCGGGCTTCATCACCAACAGGTGCACGCCGTGTCCCGAGGCTTCGCCAAGCAAGGCTCCACCCTGCAGCATGCGCACAAGCATTTGGGAGGTCTCCCCGATATACTGGAACCAATCCACAGGGTGATTCCTGCTTGTAGCGCGTACGCTATAAGCATTAGCAACAAGCCCCTGCTGCAGTGTGGGACCTTCGAATGCATTCATGCCCAATGCCTCCACATGCCTCCACCTATGTGGGAGCACACAAGCTGCTCAGCCCCTTTCTCAGCGGCATTGTCGATGCACTGGCAGGTCCATCAAGGAGCGGGACGCGGCGGCGGTGGAGGCGGCGCGCCAGTTCCAGGGCTGCCCGCAGGACGGCGGCATGCTGGGCAGCGCCAAGCGCGCCGGCCGCAAATCTCGCCGCACGCGCCCCGCCTCCCGCGACGGCCGCTCCTCCGCCAAACCCGAGGTGAGAAGCAGCTATGCGCTCAGTTGTTAGGAATGCTGGGCAGCGTCCAGCGCACCGGCTGCTTGGCCGCCAACCCCGAGGTCGGCCATCTTGTGGATTCCTGAGCCTCAGTCCTGAACCTGTCTCGACTGCCCCATTCACTGGCATGCTGATGCGTCCACTGAGCTCAATGCACAGGGTGTCCAAGCCTGCATCCTGTGGTCTTGCCGACATTCTGCTCTCACATCGTGGCTCTGCTGGTGCTTGACGGATGCTGCTCCATACTGCTGCAGGGCGGTTGGGAGGCGCCGCAGCGCGACGACTCCGCCGCCGCCGAGGGCGACGGCTGGGAGACGGGCAGCAACCTGCCTGGCGTGGCGGGCAGCGCAACGCTCGTGGGCGGCGGCGGCGGCGGTGCCGAATTTGGCGACGGCGAGGGCCTGGCGGCCAGCGGGCTGGCGCTCCCGCGGCCGCCGACGCGGCCAGACGTGTCGCCGCCGCTGTCGGGCCACGGCTACTTCGGCGACGTGCAGGTGCGGCGCCTTTTTTTTCTCTTTTTCTACCATGGCCGTGGGGGGCTGGGCTGGGCGCTGAATGCGGGTCAGACCTTGTCTGTGGTGCCGCTGCTCGGCCGCTGACTGCCCGCGCCTATGGCGCAGCTGGCTGGGACATGAGTCAGGTAGAAAGAGCCTGCAGGGTCCGCCTCTGGCATACAATGTGCTCAGCTACTCGGTCCCACCTGCGCTGCAGGCCGAGCTTGCCGGCGGCTGCATGGCGCTGGCCAGGGCGGACGGCCCCGCCACGCCGCCGCAGGAATCTGAAGCGGAGGAGGACGGCTTTGGCGGCCTGTTCGCGGAGTGACTGGTACAGGGCTGCGAGACCGCCGCCGCCGCCAAGTTGCAGCTATCAGCACCGCGGAAGTTGAGGCGGACACCCTGTATGCTCCCGCCGCAGCAGAGGCAATGACGGTGAGGCAAAGGGAGCTCTCGATGGGAGCCTTGTCAAGATCTAACATGTCGCATGCAGATGAGGACTCCGTTTGGGGCTTTGGCCGCCCATGTACAGTAGCATGTAGTTTGTACTGTCTGGCAGATGACCCCAATTTGTACATCAGTGGGCAGCGGGACCCTTGTATGAGCTGCGGGTTTTTGTTATGCAGCTGTCAGCGGCTGCCACGAAAACTTTTTTCCTTGCCTGCAACCAGTGACTGTTGCTGACCGCGCTTGTGACAAGGTCGTTGCACAAGTCTGTACGATCGACCCGTCATTGTGCCACTCGATTTGTGTAAGGATACATCAGCGCCATCATTCCAGTACCCATCCAAAATATGCCATGCACCAGTTGCGCCTGAATTGGAAATGCGGCGGAATGGCAAGGCGTGCGGGGCTGTTGCAAAACGAATTTCTCGTCCCGCAGACAGCGGCAAATTACATTCCAAGCATAGGTGTCAATCACCAAGGCAAACGCCATTGCAGTATTCAGGACCGGGTCATGCCCTGGTCACTTTTTAAGAGAATGTCTCGTCTTAAGACAACGCCAATACTTCCGCCGAGCTGTCTGTGGAATATCTGTCAGACACGATTCAAAAGAACGATCATCTGCACATCATGCACAATTGGCACTGGAGATCTTCATGGAGTCATCATTCCACCTGTCGCAGACTTCTTGATGCATCGTTGATACTGGGCTGTTGCAGAGCATTAGCAGCGTGACAGACCCGGCCGACGTTATGCAATCAGGTCGGGGATGCCATCGCACCAGAATCACTGGCGATGGTCTGCAGCTGCCTGCGGCGCAGCCCTAGCCGCTCACGCGCTCCGCCGGCGAAAGCTCCTCTGGACCAAAGGCAATGCGGGGGATGATCAATTGGCGTCCTCGAAACGACATCCGTGAAGACTGAAGAGCTGGACCAATATTCTGCACTGGGCGCACAGGGCAGCAATTCACTGCGAATACGAGTTCTGCCATGTCCCACACGAATGCAGCATAATTATGCATGGCGACCGCCAGGGCTGCCTTCGGGCAACATGCTCAGCGGCTGCCGTGCGCAGAATAGTGAGCATGGGGCGACGCGTATGGTGATTGCGCCCCAACAGGCAACCTAGGTAATGTGTAATTGATGGATAACTCGCTCGGCGCCGCCGCCGAAATTTCCGTCAGCTCAAGCAGGTGCTCGCTTCCCCAAACTATGGAAACAGTAACCACGTCGTCTCGAGCAGGTGCTCTAGGCAAATCGGCCTTGGTCTTGCACGTGTTAAATGGAGGAAAATTCTGACTCAGTTTGCACGGAGATAAATCCAGATCAGCGGCATCACGCCCGAGCGTCATGACCGCAGCTTCGCCTTCGGCACTAACCATTGAACACCGCTTTCCTTTTGCGTCACGCCAGCGTGACGGGATGCTCGGTGGCGAGACGAGAACAATCGGCACGTTTGCTACTCAACCATTCACACACGCGCCGCGGCGCCCGCAGCACTGCACTCCGCCGACCACCGGGCGTCTGCAAACACGAACTCCCAGAATCGGTATGCCAGCAACACCTGCGACGGGAGACACAGAGCTTCATGGTTATGGAGGACATCGTCTTTGCAACAGCCCTGTTCTTTTCGCTTTCTCTGTGCTGGTCAGGCGCAGGGAGGCATCGATATCACGGGCAAATGCCTGCAGCCGAGAAGAGACCCGGACGTTGAGCTCTCCAGCGGACGGTTCGGGCTTCGTGAATGCTCGCAAGCAGATGGCACTAGGGTCATAGATCTGGGATCATTATGTCTACTGATTCTATGTATCTGTGCAAGGCGCACCGTCGCGGCGTGCCACAAGGCATGGGCGTCCAGCAGTCCCAGGAATGGCGGGAAGTCGAACACCTGTGAGTATGCACAGAGAAATTGAAGGCGGAATGGCGGGAAGTCGAACACCTGTGAGTATGCACAGAGAAATCAAAGGCAGCCTTGCAGGGGCGTTTGCAGCCGTTGAGGTTGTCGCAGATTCGTCGGGGTCATAAGGTGCGCGCACCAACGACTGCGACAGGACCCAGTGGGCTTTCGCAGTGCGCTGCAGAAACGGCAGGTGAGGGTTGACTGTGGGGGAGCGGCCACAGATGCCACAGGAATGGTGCAATACCTCCAGGGCGGTGGCGGCGTTGATGAGTAGCAGGAAGGTGTACAGCTGGAGGCGGCCCGGGTGGCGCACCCGCGTCGCCCACACCGCCCACGCCACCGTCTGCAGAAAGTATACCGCGATCCTCAGCATGTGGCTCGAGCTCACACTTTCCTGCAACGAGCCTGCGGGCTGTTTGCCAAAAGGGAGGCAGGCACATTCCCAGGGTGGCACTGGTGCGGTGGCCAACATGGCGGCCGGAAGACAGCTGCTCGGCCGTTGCGTCAGGATGCCCACAGACGGCAGCCGCCGACGCACAGCCGGCGAATGTTGCCATCCCGTTCCTTGCTTGTGAACATTGTATAGTGTATGAGGTTACAGAATCTGACAGGACATGAATGGAACATGGTTCCTTTTGCACACAGAACAGATTCTTACCTGGGACAGGCCGATGATCATGCAGATGGTGACGTTCAGTCCGTAGTCGAACAGCACGTACAGCATGTGGTGCGCATGATAGGCGTATGCCGCGCCGCCCGCCAGACCGAGCAGCGCCCACTGCCGCAGCGCCGTCCAGCTGCACACAGAACAGAGCCTTTCGTGACAGTCTTGCCATATTTTGTGGTGCGCACGATAGGCGTACGCCGCGCCGCCCGACAAAGCGAGCAGGCCCCACTGCCGAAGCGCCGTCCAGCTGCGTGCAAAACAGAGCTTTTCGTGATGGTCATGCAACATCACGTGGTGCGCATGGTAGGCGTACGCCGCGCCGCCCGTCAGCGCCAGCAGCGCCCACTGCCGCAGCGCCGCCCACCTGTCCGCATTTCATACACCGTTTTCGCATCATTGCTTCCGTTTCACAGGACTTTGCGCAAGTCGCGCCGCCCGCCTGCGCCAGCAGCGCCCGTTGCCGCAGCGGCGTCTGGCTGCACGCATCGGTTTTTGGTTTGAAACATCCGCGGCAGTCGTTTCTCACTGGTGCTAATGGCGTGCATGTGCTGCGGCACCGCCGTGCCGGCATGCAGCGAACAGGGGAATCCAGCAGCCTTGATGATACTGAGATGCGCTCACCAACGTTTACCGGCACAGCCGCTTCGCAAATGCCTTACGGCACAGGTTCCATTGCACATCGGATTGCGATGAGAGCACCACGGACTTCAATGAAACCTCACCCCAGGACGCGTGCGAGCGTCACAAGGAAGCCGTATAGGATGAGCGCGTCCGCGATGAGGTAATCCGCCACCTCCGTCGCCCGCACGTCACGCGCGTGGAACGCCGCCGACGCCGCCCATGCGACGACTGCCAGGCCACCGTAGCCCAGCCACAGCGGCCAGAAGGTGTATGACGCGCTCAGCGCTCTCAGACTCTGACCGACGCCCGCGCCGCCGGTGCTGCCGCCGCTAGCGGCGGCTGTGGTGGTGCCGCCGGCAGAGTGCCTGCCGTTGGCCGCCGGGGCTTTGCCACCGAGGCGGCTGCCGCTGGGCTGCTTGGAAAGCTGTGCGCGCACCGGGCTGCCAGGCCGGCCAAGGCTGTAGCCGCCGTCGAGGTCGTGTCGGCCGCCTCCGGGCCAGGGGCTGCCGCCGCCGCTCCCGGCGACGCGCTCTGCCGTATCGAGCGCCCGCGGCAGCCGCCGCAGCAGCGCCAGGAAGCGCACCAGGCAGTGCGCGTGCGCCGCCAGATTGGCCAGCGAGCACAGCACCGACGCGATTTCCTGCCAAGGGCATGGCACGGTCGTTTGGTGCCGAGCCACACACATTCCGTGCTGCTGCGCCGCGCTTTGTGTCCGGGCTGGTGGCTGCCGAAAAGGACGTTGCCTTGGCAGGTCCAGCTGCAGCATCGTGCCGCAACAGCCCCATTGGCTGGTGTGCTGCATGGCGACAGCTGTCAAGCGCGCCAGACCACACCTTCCCATGCACTCGCGAAAAGTTGGCAACCTCGATCTCAAAAGAAATGTCGGGCGGGCCGACCGCACCTGCATGCCCAGCACGCGGCGGAAGGGCCACTTGCCGTAGTACTTGACGGTGGCCGGCAGCGTGGCGTTTGCGGCATGCGCCTCCCGCCGCACATCCTCCCGTGCCTGCATGCACCGGTACCTGCGGAAAGGCAGAAACCGCACGTGAGTAGCAGCAACAGAAATTGGGACGCCCTGTCATATCAAGTGGCTGGTGCATCACACTGCGCGTTGCCCCGCGCCCTGCATGCCCCGTTCCCTGCCGTACACCAGTTCGATTACATTTGTCCAAGTACATCTAAGCCCAGTAACCAGTACAAGCACAGTAACCAGTACACCGCCCAGAACACCTCGACGCAGGCCGGGAGTTATTCTAGACGAATGAGATTTGCGAACAACAGCCTGCAGGCCTCTAACTGACAGCGGCAAGCAGGCATCGAATGGACACACTTGCAGTCGTCGGCGCAGGACCAGCGCAGCAGCTGCACGGCGCGCGGCACTGGGCGGTCGAACTGCGCGGGGCAGGCCGCGGAGCAGTCCACGCTGGTGCGCTTCAGCGCCGGCGGCAGCATCACGCAGCCGTCGCCCTCGGAGCAGATGTCCACGCACCAGCGGAAGGCCGGGTCCCTATCACGAGGATGGAGATACAGAATGATCATGATTTAGAGGACCATAAAACGTGGACCACAACAATGCATCGCCCCTGTATCCGCAGCACTCGCGCGGCATCGTGATGCAAGCCATGTCCCCAGGTGTCTAGCACGCCTTGATCGCCGGGCTCCACATATCGAATCCTCGGGCAGATGCACCGGGTGTGCAGCATTGCGTCTGCCTATGGTGTTTCATCTGCCTATGGTGTTTCATCCAATGTCATTGTTTGCATCGCCAGAGCTACATGGTTACTTCCTCACCTGTCTCCGATGCTGGCATGGCAGGCGCCCGGGCTGCACACCACACAGACCGCCGCCAGCAGCGCAGTGGCAACACGTGCCAGGCTGCGCGGCCGCCGCACGCCACATCTGCGCGGTGCCGGCATCCGGGCTGTGCAGGGGGCGCAGAGTCCCTATTGACCGCAGCTGCCTTTGCTTGCTGCTTGCCGCTTCCAGCGAAACCACTGTGTCAGCTGCGGCGGTGCCTGAACCGCAAACCCTGCCGCTGCCTCACATCGTTTCGTAGACAGCGTCCTTGATTTCCTGCACTTCCTTTCGCCACGCGGCGCCGGCGCCCGACGCCTTCAGCACCCGGAGCTGCAGGAGTGAATTCAAAGCATCTCAAAAGGGAAATCACTTCAAGGAGCAAGTGTTGCCGCGCCTCAGCTAGCACGCTCATACACCAACTGGTTAACATAAATCGATTGATCTGAAGGCGCTGCAGCAATGCCAGAGGTCCCCGTCGGCAGCAGACGACAACAGCTCCGACCACCTGGTTCTCAGATGCTAAGCAGTTTCAGGTCTGGTTGTTTCCAAACTTGCCTTGGAGGCCCTGATGCTGTAGTTGTCGGGTGACGGCGCCTCGGGATCGCCCGGTTGCAGGCGCCCGATCACCACGACATAATCGCCGGCCGCAAGATCAGGTGCGGGGACGTTCTGCGGCAGCGCCGTCGGCGCCACCTGCAATGCCGTGAGTGGTATCGCGCGATCGCGATCTGCTGGTGCCAGGACCATGCCAGCAAAAATGCTGATGGGCAGCCAGAGCTTCGATGCACTGCCCACAAGCTGCAATGAAGTGCCTGGTCTGGAGGTTTTTCCAGCGATGCTCAGTCTGATACGCACAATGAGAGTGTGAGCTTCTCAGGTGCCTCCAATAGCCAGTTGTCCAGAACGGAGGGACTCACCACAATGCCGCCGGTGCCGTCGTCAAGGGTGAAGGTTTTGTCCCCGCGCGGCCTTGCCACGTAGCCCTGCATGACAGAAGCAACACTGTCCATGCAGAAGATTGACACCAAGCCAGCAGAATGCTGCACAGCTTGCACAGAGGCCACTGTGTGTGCAGGAGCGCTGCCGCGCCCGCAGCGGCCAGACACCAAAAGGTGCCGTGTCGGCCTCTGCAAGGTCAAGCGCGGCCGCAGTTTCTTTGCAGTACTTTTGAAGTTGTATCCTTCCAGAGACGCTCTATACGCGACACACGCAGAATAGGTGGCGCGCCTGCAGCCAGACTCGATCGAACTTCAACCTGCCGTTGTACTCGAATGTCGCTTTGTCCTCCGTATCCCACGATGCAATGTCACACGAGTAGACGTCCCTGACCAGTAGCTTGAGCGCAAAGCTGGAGCTCACGCGCATGTGAGGGCTTAGAACACTGTTCGTGCTATGCAGCTTCAGATCAACATGCTCATGACACCAGGTTGCACTGCCAGCAGGTCTCCGTGATGGCGAGACATGTTAAAATAGAAGGGACTGTACGACTGCAGCACGCCGGGGAGGTGCAAACAGGCAATTGTCGCATTGTGACCCAAAATCAATGTGAAAGGGTCAGAAGCTAAGACAAGGGCCCAATCAAATCGGTTGAATAGGCCAGCCAATTTCCGCTGTCCCGTAATCGTCCTCGATATCTGCCACATGTATGTATCGTCCTCGACACTCAGCCACAGGCAACAGGCGCTCGTATCGTGGCGCCGGCGCTCGTCGTGTTGTGTGGGCGCCGCCGCCACACGATAGCGAAATCTCTCAGTCTCAGTCTTCCAACCTTGGCCGACCAGGAGGCCAGCCCTGACTGCCTCCAAGCCTTCAGCAAGAGCGGGCGCCAGCTTCCATCTCTGAAGGCAGCGGCTCCGGGGGCGACTGATCCTCCGGCGGCGGCGGCGGCGGCCCCTGCGGCGGCGGCGGCAGCTCTGGAAGCAGGATGTCCAGCTCCGCCATGCGGGCGTGCGCCTTGTCCGGCGCCACAAAACCCTGGCCTGGCGGCGCGGCACGAGCCAGGTTGCCACAGACGCCCAGCAGGGCGCCACTGGTGTAGCGCTGCCGCTGGCCGGGCGGCGCAAATCCGGATGCGCCGCCAGCGTCTGCGGACATTGCGCCCGCCGTCTGCCGCGGCCGCATCGCCAGCGCGCGGCTCATGGGGATGTTGTCCTTGCTAGGGTCTGATGCGGCGGCATTGGCGGCATTGGCGCCGCTGCCTCTGCCGCCGTCGGCAGCGACTTCGCCACGGTTGGTCGACTGCCGCGGCCCGGTGCAACCGCTGCCGATCTGTTGCGACCCCAGCGGCGGCGACATTGGCGCCGCCGGCGGCGGCGGCACATCATCGCTGTCAAACTCTATCAGGTCGCCGTGAAGGGGGCTGCTGCTGCTGAAGACAACCACCGGCGGCTGGTCGGCGCCTGCCGCTGCCTGGGGCTCCAGGGTTCTGGGCTGCCGCCCTGCTGCCACCGCCATCGCCGCAGTGTCCCATGGGCCGGCGGACCCGCCTGCAGGCTCTGCACAGGGGCCTGCCTCGACGGGGGCACCCCGCTGCCGCGGCGCCTCCGGAGCTCGCAGCTCCGCCGCCCTCTGGGCCAGCTGCGAGGCCAGTGCCGCCAGCTGGGAGCCGCCACCGCTGCCGCCGCCGGCGCCGCTGCTTCCCGATTGCTGGGCGTCGTGGCCGCCGTCCGCCGCGGCCGCCGCCTCAGCAGCGATGCGAGCGGCGGCGCTGACGGCGTCGCGCGTGCCGCGGCGAGCGAGCGCCGCTGCGGCGGCAGCGGGCGCGCCGGCGGCGAGGAAGCAGGAGGCGGCGGCCTCAAAGGCGCCGCCGGCCTCGAGCTGCGCCCCCCGCAGCCGCTGCACCTCCTGCAGATCAAGAGGCAGCTATTTGATTTTGGCCTACCTACAGCAGACATGCAAGTGGCCTTTACGCGGCAGCTAGGACGCCATCGTCCCCAACAACTTGTCCCCAACAACAACTTGTCAGAGCCGCAATAAACCATAGCCGCAAGCGTGATCACAGCAGTTGCTCCAAATGCCCTGGCATGCGGCGATCAGCACTCTAATCAGCACTCTGTGCATGTGGACACTTAAAAACTGAAATCGCACCTGGAGGGCGGGGTCGCCAGGCATAAGTCGCGCGGCGCCGAGCGCGGCGGCCTCCGCCAGCAGGCCCGCCCGCCGCAGCACCGCCAGCGCGCCTGCAGCATCGCCCGCCGCCAGCAGCTGCGAGATACAATATGATTGAACTCATGTAAAGCAGGCCGGCCCGGCGCAGCACATATTGCTCTATCAATTGCTAACCAGGTGATCGTCTGCTGGGTAAGCCCAGAAGATCACTATATACTGGTGTCTAGCTGATGACGCGGAGTGGCGGTGTCTACAATGCGGCGTTCATGAAGTGCGCTCTTCCTCATCGCATCAGATAATCCTACAAGATACAATGTCAAGTACAGAATGATGCATTACCTGCAGCGCTGCGAGCTGCACCTCGCCACGCGCCTCCAGCTGCGCGGCGTAGGCGGCGACGGCGGCGCGCCACGCCTGCTTGCCTGCAAGTGGCCATGAAATTGGACTTGATACCATAACGGCAAGAAAGCGGAAACGAAAGAAAATGAACTTGAGACCAAACCCAGAAAAGAATGCACCTGGCTGCAGTCAATCTAAAGCTTTACCGTTCTGATAATAGATAGCAGGCAAAACTTGGCCGCATTTAGGCGCACTGCCGACAGCGTCCCCACCTGCTGCGACCGACATGTTGACGAAATCCGCAGTCAGCGCGTCGGCGACAAGGACGGTGTGCAGTGCGCCGGTCACGTCGCCCGCCCACAGCTGCAGCGCCGCTGCTCGGTGTGCCTCGGCAGGCGTCACGGCGCCGCCCTGCATCCAGCACATTACCGTGAAAGACTGACGACATAGATGCATGTCGTGGAGTCAAGCTGTGAATGGGATGCTGTCTGCTGCAATGCTGCAGTTGCTCAAATGCAGCGGCTGTTGCCAAAGTGCACGAAAGTTGGAGTTTTTTGGAGAAATGCATCTACCTGCTGTATGCTGGCTGCCGCCAGCAGCGCCGCCGCGGCCTCCAGCGGACTCTCGAAGATGCCTGAACCTGCAGGCGCTGCCGGGTGCGCCCCGCCTTGCCGCCGCGCCGCATCCGATCCGCGACCACCAGCGGCGCCGCCCTCGCTGCTTCCATAGAGCCGGGCCGACAGCTGCAGGCACGTGTGCAGCGCCGCCGCCTGGGCCGCGGCGTCCGGCTCGGCCGCGGTCTGGGAGCCGAGTCCGGCAGCTGTGGGCAGCAGCAGCCGGGCGCCGAGGCTGGGCGCCTTCTGCTGCCGGTTGCGCTTGCCGGCAGGCGGCAGCGCGGCCAAAGCGCCGGCCACGGCGCCTGCCGCCGGAGCCGCGCGTGTGCTGCCGTGCTGCGTGTGGGCAAATGCCTGCGCGGCTGGTAGCGTCGCCGAACGGGTTGCAGCCACCTCTGCGTCCACGGCTGCGCGGGGTCCAGACGGCGCTGCCTGCGCCGCAGACACCGCTGACGCAGTCACATGAGGGACCGCCGGCGGCGCCCACGCTGCAGACTGCATTTGGGTCGGGGATGGCAGTTCTGGCGGCAGGCCTCCAAAGCGCAGGTGGCCCGGTGAAGCCGCCGCCACAGCGGCGAGCGTGTGCAGCTCGCCTGACGCAGAGCCTTCGCGGTGGGAGGAGTCCAATCGCTGTGGGGCCGGCGGCTGCTGACGGGCGGCCGCGGCTGAGCTCGCGTTGTCCGCGCCGCCTGCGGCCTCCATGCCGTCTGCGAGCGACGGCGGCCGCAGCATGCCGGGCTGCTGCCGCTGCGGCAGCGGCGGCTGCGGCGGCGGCGGCTGCAATGAGGACTCTTCTGCAGTGTCTGACGCGGTGGCCAGCGTTCTAATCACCAAAGCTGAGGTCTGCGACGCCGGGGCCGGTGCAAATGCACTGGGAGCCGCGGCTGTCGCTGCGTCAGGCGCTGCCGGCGGCCTTTGGTCTGGGTCGACGGTCCACGCCCGCACCGTCTGGTCCTCAGAGCCGCTCAGGAGCGTCATCGCAGGTTCCGAATTCCCGCGATTGCTGCCTGCTGCTTCGGCTGCTGACTCGCCGCTGGCTGCGGCGTCGCCGCCACTGCGGCCGGCCCACACCAGGGAGCGCACCCGGCCTGCGTGCCCCCGCAGCGTGCGCAGCCGCTGCAGCTGCAGGGCCGTTGCGGGGGCGCCAGCTGGCACACCGGATGCGTCGGACACTCCGTACACCTGCGGGATGGCAGTGGCTCTGCATGTCAGCTGCGCGGAGGATGCCAGTGCACGCACGCTCTATGGTTCAAGCAGGCAGGGCGCTATGAGAGTCACGCGAGCGCCCAGGAGTCGCATGGCTGGGAACGAGGTCACAAAATTGCAGGCGGACATGGCAGTCAACGTCCTTGGGACCCCAGGATAAAGGCTACCACAGCACGTGTTCGTTGTTCGATCCAAGTGCACCTGGACTGTGGCATCCGCGCAGGCCACCGCCAGGGTGCTGCTGCCGCCAGCGGGGCACCACGCGACCGCGAGAGCAGCGTCCGCGCCGGTGTGCGCCGTCAGGGTGGCAGGTGCCGCGCCAACTGCTGCTTGCCTGCAGAGGCACCGACATCCGCTGGATGAACATTGCCTCAGCCTCAGCATCACGCATGCAGCATGTAGTAAAGGGTTTCAAGCTTATCTAGGGTGTATGGCTCATTTTGAGGCTAAGCTATGGCATGGCATGAGCTAGGCACAACTTTAAAGTGCTGGATCGCCAACGGCTTTACCCGTCTGCATGGGGGAATACGGCAATGCTGCCATCGTCCGCCGCCGCCGCCAGCCACCCCGCGGACGCGGCGTCAGGCGCGGCGCCAGTTGGCACAGCTGCGGTGTCGGGGTGCCAGGCCAGGGCGCTGATCGCTGCGCCGCCGGCGGGCTGCAGCGCCGCCGCCGGCCGCCAGCCGACTCCAGGGGCTGCTTCTGCGACGCTGACCGCCCCGCTGAGGTCGCCTGCAATCCGGTGGCGACAGTCACTCGCTGGGAGGGTTACAGCCAGCCGCAAGATACTGAGACGAATGGTTCTCAGGTACGCATGACTCTGCACTTCAAATGGTGTCGACATGCTGCTGAGGTCAGCGGAGCCGGGCCTCTGACAGCAACAGTGCTCAGTCCTGTGTCAGCATAAGTCAGGATCGTCCTTGCAACCCAGCTGTGTGTGCACTGCAGCTCCCACGCACCCAGAGCGAGCCGGCCGCCACCCGGGTGGAACGCGATCGCGGTCAGCTGCGCAGCCGCAGCGCCCTGGATCCCTGCTGTGACGTCTGGTGCAATGTCCACCGGCTTGGCGCTGGCAGCCGGCAGCGCCTCCTGTGAAAGTCGCCAGCGAGAAAATAGTTCAGTAGCAACTACCGGAAACTGCTGGAGCAGGTTCGTTGACGGGCAGAACCGAATCCTGCGGCTGACGTGAATGCATCATCGGCGCATGCTCACTCTGGTCTGATGTGCATGCCCAGACCTCATGGTAGGCCTCATGACCTGCAAGTTCGCGGCAAACGGCGCACAGCACTAGGAAGCACATCGCAGCACCTTGGCATCGGAGCCGCCCCACTGCAGCAGGCGGCCGGCGCCGCACATGCTGAGCAGCACCGCGGTGCTGCCGCAGCCGTCGGCGGGCGCCGGCGCGGGCAGCCGCCGCCAGGCGACGCCCGTCACCGGCGCCTTGTGCCGCGTCACAAAGGGCGCCGCCACACCTGAAAACCAGCATAAGGACTTTTGTTCAGCGTACAGGAACCTCGAGTTTAGTAATTCGAGTATGGTTGGCATTCTGCAGATGTTTTAGCAACTTCGATCCCAGTGACAGCAGCGCCATACCACAGCAGTGGTGTACAGTTTGGCACCCTGGAAAGAAAAGCTATGCCCTGGAAAGAACAGCTATGCCCCAAGACCGGCAGAAGGTGCTGAGGGCTTCTCAGACTGGGAGAAGGTGCTGGGGGCATTCCAAAAAAATGCACCCTTCAGGGTGTCCAGAAGTGCGACCGCGCCATTGGAGCAGCCGAGGGCCAGCACGTGCGTCTGGTAGGGGTGCCACGCCAGTGCGGTGATCGCGTCAGGGATGCCCTGCAGACAAGAAAGAAACAGATCCAGTTCCTGGACATACGCCCTGCTGCAGCAAGACCGCAGATGAGCCTATAACAGCGTTCACTGCAGTGAAGTCGAGCGGCCGTTGCGAGTCGACAACGCTGGTGTTGAAACATGTTGTGCTCGCTGACAAGCACATCATGTCACTGCGATGGAGTTCTGACTGACAGCACCAGAAAAGCACCTGCCACAGGATGTCTGGCGCTGCCGCAGTTGCTGCGGTGCTGGTGGCGCCGGCCGCGGGCCGCAACAGGCGCACGGTGTGGTCGCCGCAGCCAACGGCCACGGTGCCGCCGCCTGGCTGTGCCGCCAGCGCGTAGGCGTGGCCGCCGAGGCCCGACACCGGCCACAGCACCTGCAGTGTCGACCGGTGCAGTGCTTATGTTGCGATTTCGTGATACAAGATAGCATGCCCAGGTTAGGAACACGGCGTGCCTCACGGCCGCAGAGTTGGGACACCAGCCAATGCACCTGCTGAGGTGCAACCAGAGTGTGGTACACAAAGCTCAGCTGAGGACTGACGGCGGCACGTCACCACTCATGGCTGCACGTCACAACAGCGACCACGAGTATGATGATGGCATCAGCCCGATTTCAGAAGGCTAGATACATCATTTGTGGGAATCAGGCACACTGGTCCCAGTGTGTCTCAGAAATATCAGCTGCATGTGGCCAGCTTGCCATTTGTACTTGCCTTGACAACCTTCCAGGCATCACCGTGCGGCGGCGCGCGCCCCAGCCGCCACAGCGCCGCCGACCGATCCATGCTGGTCGTCAGCATGCCGAGCTCGCCCGGCTCGCCGGAAGCCCCAGGCGCTGAAATACCCCCGGGTTCTGAGGCCGGCAGCGCGGGCTGCTGCAGGGGGCCGAAGCTGATGGAGAAGACAATGCGGCTGTGGTGCGGCGGCAGGCGCGTCGACGGCGGCAGCGCTGGCGGTTCTGTGGGCGCCGCCAGCGGCACGCTCCATGCCAGCATGCTGCCTGTGGTAGCGAAGACAATATTTGACGCAGCCGACGCTCTACACCAATGCTCATGACATGCACTGACATGCTTGCCAGAAAACTGCTTATAGAGGCGTTCTCAGCAAAGCGGTACAGCCTGCTGAGCATGATAATCGGCACAGCACATCGGAAAAGGAATCACACGGAGATGGCAGAGCCAATGCAGGATGCCACGGCAGCACCACCTCCCAGGCCGCTGCAGACGAGCTGTGCAGCCGCGCTGCCGTCGTAGGGCGGCGCCTGCGGCAGCCACGCAGCCGCCACCCAGACGCGACCCGCCTGCGCCGCCGACAGGCCGCCGGGCTTTGGCAGCGTCAGCACATGCCGCCGCTGGGGCGCAGGCCGCTCGTACACAGCTGAGTGCCCAGCTGCCGCAGCCTCGTGCGACCTGCAGCATTTGATGCTTGGGGGTGGGCTCGTGAATGACAGGGAGACCATTGATGCGGATGCGCATGTTCTGGATGCTGTCTCTTGCCCATGGGCAATGCGTCCCGTGCACACAGTGTGCAGCAAGTGCGTCAATGTGCGGTTTGTTTGCCGCCTGCAGCCTGTGCGAGCCAGGACAGAGGTGGATGCGGGCTGACCTGCAGTCCCAGATCTGGACAATGCCGTCTCGCGCGCCAGCCGCCAGCAGGTCGCAATACGCCGCCGGCTCATCCTCAGCCGACTCGGCGGCCGCCGCCGCCTGAGCCGCTGCCCCTGCCGGCTCGCCGGCTTGCTCATGCTGCGCGCCTGCTGGCGCTGGCACCGTCCCAGCTGTTGCCTGGCGGCTGTGGGCTGCCGCGATGCGGGCTTGCCGCTCGCGGCGCTGGCCCAAGCGCTCGAAATCCGCCTCCAGCTGGGACAGGTCAGCGCCGCGGACGGGATCCGGGTGCGCGGCCTCAATGTCCTCGAGGCCGCCGCCGCCGCCGCCAATGCCGCCAATGCCGCCGCCGCCGATGCTGGCGTCCTGAGCGCCTGGCAGCCGCAGCACCTGCTCCTCTGAGCCGCTGGCCCCTGCCGTGCCGGCATGCGCTTCTCCTGCTGCTGGAGACAAGCCGTGCGGCGCGGCAGCTTCGGGCGGCTGCGGCGCCGCGCCGCCCGCACCCTCTCTCAAGCCGCCCTCCGGCGCTGCGCCAGCCGGCTGGGCAGGCGGATCACTCTTATGCTTCGGCAGCCGGAAGCGGGCCCAGGCCAGGCTCTGCACGTCGCCGCGAAAGCCCTGCAGCCGGGCGGTCGGCACGCCGCGCGCGATGTCAAACAGCAGTAGCCCGCCGTCGGCGACGCCCAGCGCCACCTGGCACACACCAATCAACGAAGTCTTTCTAGGGTCTAGGTTTTAAAAGTCTTGCACTTTTTAAATCACCTGGCACCATAGAATGTGCCACGTGAGACAATGCCTTGTGCGAAACCTGTTGCAGAATTATTCACCAGGCAGTGAAATCTTGGACGATGCATCCGCGGCAGCAGGACGTGACATGTCAACATGACAGCAGGGCTGGCGAAAGCTGCCTTGCTGCTTCGGTCACCTCATCTGGGGCGACCGGCGACACGGCAATCACGCACACGCTGGTCGGCAGCCCCGTCTTAATGACCGTCGGCTTGGAGGCAATTTTGTCGCCCGCGATGCGCCACACTGCCAGTTCGCCGCCGCGGCAGCCGGCCACCGCCGTCGTGCCGTCCCTGCAGGAGCGCATTGTCAACAGCGCGCTGTCAGCATGCGGTTGAGTTGCTCTTTCTACCAGCTTTGCAAGCAGAGTGCAGGGTGGCCTCGGCTTGCGCAGTCCCTTGCAGATACATGGATTTCCTCGACCCCCAGTGGGTGTTGCCCCCATGTGCTTGGCTAGCAAGCCCTTATATTTGCCACACTTGGTTTCCACCCGACCTGGTGACTGCCAGGCACATGACCTCGGACGGCAGCCGGCGGCTGATCTTGAGTGTGCGCCGGGTGGCGGCGTCCCACAGCCGCAGCGTCTTGTCCGCGGAGCCTGACACCAGCCGCTGCTGCTGCGGCGGCTCCCTGCTCAGCGGTGCCGGCCCGGCGGCAGGCACAAATGTAACAGCGGTGACCCTGCAACCATAGGTTTCCGCGATGGCTCAGAAGCATGGAGACTGGTGCAGCCCGCAAGCCAGTAGTGATTGCAACATTGCAAGCATCAAAGCAAGCTCGACATTGCGCAACCTCAGGCTATTGCCTTGTTGATGACACGAATGACTATTGCCCACCTGTTGGTGTGACCCGACAGCATGTTCGCGATGCGCCGCTCGCCCGGCCGCAGCAGCACCACCGCATTGTGCGCCGCGTAGGCGTGCCAGGCGCCGTCGGCCGACCAGTCCGCCAGGCTTGTGCCATACCTGCGGGGCACGATCGGCACGCCTTCATGCGGCTGACCACATTGCCGCATGCGTGCCGCCACCTTTGGTTGCCGAATGTCGTCACGTATATTTTCGAATCCAGCTAGAGCTTGTAGAGGATCAGTGGATTCTGCTGTTACGTGCTGATACCCCTGATGCAGTCTGTAGGATTCGGCATATCATACAGTGGCGGGGCGGCGGCATGGCAGGTCACATCTTCTTGAATGGTTCCGACACAGCACTTTGCAGCTTTTAGTAATCTCGTTGACGAAAGCATCCTCTTCGTTCTGTTTCCAAGAGCTTTCGCACCAATTCGGCGACGGTGGCAGCACGATGCCGTCCATGCCCGCGGTTTCGATCGACTCCAGCGTCAGCGCAGCTTCATCGTCTGATGTCCTCCATCGATGATACTGCGCTCGGAAGTATGATTGATGCTGAATGCGCCACTGTCTTGTTCGTGAGCAAGCCGAGAAGCTTCACAAAGCGATTTGTCATGGCAGGGTTTCCGTGGGCGCACATGGGGCGAGGGCGGCCCGGAAAACCGCAAAACACTGCGTAAACTGTTAAGACAACATCGTAAAGCTTTGTTCTGCTCAAAAGCTAGGCAGACAAGCGCTCGCCGTCGGCGATGCTGTCGACCTGAGCCCTTTTGAATTTCGAGTGGTGCCAGCCCATCGGCATTACCGCGCATTGGACAGTGTACGCGGCGTTTTGTGCTGGCCCGCAGATAGCATAAAATGCAGTTAATGCATCGGCAGTGTGGCGCTCAGCCGCTGCAGGGCGGCATCGCCACACAGCGCCGCAGCCGGCAGCATGCATCCCAGCCCGCCGCGCAGCTGCGCGGGCAGGTGCAGCATGTGGCCCGTGCCCATGGTAGCAGGAGCCTGCACAGCTTGTCTTCGTCGTCTCTGACATTCCAGGCCGGTGCCAGCTTCCTGGACGCAGCCGCCGCCCGCCTGCTTGCGCCGACGGCGGACGCGCCCGCCCGGCAGGAGCGGAGTCGCTCCTCAAGATGGTGAGTGGCTCTTCCCTCTCGAAACACGTCCAAACATGTCCCGTGATGCCTCGCCTCACGTACTGCAAGCCGTTGATTGACAGCCGGCTTGAGGAACGCCGGCGGCGATCGAGCCGCCATATTGACGGCTTAACCTCCCAAGCAACTAATGCTCGCCGCCGCCCCGCAGGCACTGCACGCCGCGCGCGTGCGGCATCATCGGCATCCACAAGCAGGGCGGCGCCGCCAATGCTGAGCTGTACGAGGGCTTGCTGTCGCTGCAGCACCGGGGACAGGACTCGGCGGGCATGGTGACGACCGACTGGGACAAGTTCCATGAGCGCAAGGACAACGGCCTCGTGTCGGACGTCTTCAGTAGCGAGTCGCGCATGCGCAAGCTGCCGGGTGCGAGGCTGAGGCGTTTGGCGGGTTTCCCGTGCTGAGGTCTGGCGGACGCGCCTGCCGTGCATTCATACATGACATGGAGCATCGCTGGAATGCAGGGCGGCACATGCCCTCTTCACGATGGCGGGGGTATCGCTGTCGTTTCATGGCCGCGAGACCATACAAGCGGCCTCTCAGCTGTTGCCAGCATAGTGTCCTTCTTGATGCGTGCAGGCAGGGCGGGCATCGGGCACGTGCGGTACCCGACGGCGGGCACGCCCTCGGCGCAGGAGGCGCAGCCCTTCTTCGTGAACAGCCCGCTGGGCATCTTCCTCATCCACAACGGCAACATCACCAATGCGCAGGAGCTGCGCAGCAGCCTCAACAGCAGCGAGAGCTTCTTCAACCGCCACCTGCGCACGGACTCCGACTCGGAGGTAAGGGAGAGATGGCACACAAGTCAGATGCCACGGCACACAAGTCAATGACGCTGCATGAGTATGGAACATCGGCAGGTTGCACACTCCAGGTGCACAGCGCCAGCAGCATGCAGGTGGAACATTGGGACGATGTCATCAGAAGACAGCTATCTCAAAAAAGTGTCAGCCGGCGGACGCAGGTGCTGCTGAATGTGCTGGCGGACAGCATCCACCGGGCGCACCAGCGCTGCCTGCGCGACGGCGAATGCGACCCCAACCAGAAGAAGGTGCGCTGCCAACGACACACGCGTCGGTTGTCATGCATCAGAAATGAGCTGCAGCAAAAGGACACGACATAGACAAACACAAGCAAACTTGGCCCAGCTGCTGCGCTTGTCCACTGTCATGGCAGGTTATGTTTGGCGCGACACAACCCCATGTTCATGCATCACGATTTGCGGACTTATGTTGATACAATGTATGTGCAGGCGGACCTGGTGTTTGAGGCGGGCTCGGAGGCCATGGGCCTGCTGCAGGGCGCCTACTCGTGCATCTGCCTGGTGCACGGCGTCGGCACCGTCGCCTTCCGCGACCCCTACGGCATTAGGTGGGACTGGCTTCGCCGCAGATTAGTCCCATCCGGCAGATCATTATGCTCGTGCATCTGCCTGGTGCACGGCGTCGGCACCGTCGCCTTCCGCGACTTCTACAGCATCAGGTAGGGTTGTTTGTGCTGTAATTATAACACACCTATCATTCGGGAATCTGCTCGTGCATCTGCCTCGTGCACGGCGTCAGCACCGCCGTGCGCGATCCCTGCGGCATCAGATGGCCCTGCTCTTCATCAAACGACATTCAGTCGCTCTCCAGCCCCACCCCAGTCGTACAACTGGCGGGCTTGCCCTCTTTTCAGCCGCTGGAGCCGCAACGCGGAACACCCGCCACCGTATGGCAGTTGCATCAAACCGCAAGAGCAGCTACTCAGTCATGTCGCCTCTGGCGGCCCGCATCATCCTTGTTGCAGCGAGGTACTGCAGGACTGTCTGATCTCATCCCGGGATGTGCATCATATGAACAGGCCGCTGGTGCTGGGGCGGCGGGAAACCCCAGAGGGGGAGCCGGAGTGGTGCGTCGCCTCGGAGGACTGCGCCTTTGGCCCCATCGGCTACAAGCGCGTGCGCGATGTGCGCCCCGGCGAGATGATCGTCATCAGCGCCGAGGTGAGTTCTAGAAGCAAAAGCTGATGATCTCAGAAACAAAGAATAGGCAACAGCGTGCGCGCGCCCCGGCGAGATGGTTGTCATCAACCCGAGGTGGTTTGTTTCACGCAACAAACACCTTCCAGCTTCTGCATTTCTTTCCACGACATGGCGCGCTCCCAGCGAGATGTCATCTGCCCGAAACGGGCCTTTCCGAGCTCCAAAAGGTAGAGCGGGTGGTGACGGCTGCCGGGCCTGGTGTGGCAAACTGCTGGGCGCAAGTGTTACCCACCGGCGAGACAGCAGCCGCCAGCCGCACCTGGGGAACACGCCTCCGAGAGCAGCTGAAGCCTGTCACCTGCGGCTGGGAAGAGAATGCAGCCCCATTTCTGACACCGAGCTCGACCTGGGGTCACAGGGGGAGCTGACCAGCAGGCAGTGCGCGGAGAGCAAGCAGACAACGCCGTGCATCTTCGAATACATCTACCTAGCGCGCCCCGACTCAGTGCTCAATGACATCCCCGTCTACAACTTCCAGCTGGGCCTCGGCAGCCGCCTCGCCACGCGCATCAAGTGCGCTGCCCAGCCTTCTCACTTCCAGCGCCAATCTGATTTTTCGTGATGGTGCTTGCGGTCCCCGAGCAACATCCTGGCGAACACATGCCATGCCGGACTGCAGCTGCATCGCCCGTCTGCAATTTTAAACATTCTCGCTGTCGTGCTATGACAGTATGACCACATCAAAGGCACCAGCTCCCTTGAACAACAGAGGTTCCGATGCAGATGCCGGCGCAGCGAACTCTGCAGTTAGGATTGTGTCGAACCTCGTGTTGGCGCTATGCCCATGGTAACGCTGCACCCATGTCAACGCTATGCCCATGTAAACGCTGTGCCCATGTCAACGCTATGCGCATGTCCTGTTGCGCAGGCAGACGGGGTGGGACATCGACTGCGTGGTGCCGGTGCCGGACGGCAGCCGCCCGGCGGCGATCCAGATCTCCGCGGAGCTGGGGCTGCCCTACCGGGAGGGCCTTGTCAAGAACCGCTACGTCGGCCGCACCTTCATCATGCCGGACCAGGTGGGGTTCTGGGCTGCATTGGGGCTGACTTCAATTTCCATGTTTCCCTCACGGACCATAGTGGGGCAGCCCTCGTGATGGCATGCAGCCGCGGCCTGTGCTGGCGGCACCCTCATCATGCCCCCACCAGGTGCGCGCCCGAGTCTTTCGACAATCCTGCAACACGGCCCCCGAAGTCGCTGCCGCCGCCTAAGTCGCTGGCACCTTGTACTTTCGCGGCCAGCCTGCTGCCTCCCGCTGGCGAGAGTTTCCTCCATGAAATACGGCGCTGAATCTTCTTGTCTAGTTGCAAAACAAACTACTCAAATTGCAGGAATCCAGTCCTGACAGCTGCCATAAAATGACTGTGCCACAAGAGTCTTCTCGTTGTTTCGTTGTTCAATGAGTGGCTCAGCATATCACGTGATGCAAGCAGCTTGCCAAGGGGAATGTCAAATCCTTCAGCCTACAGTGCACCAGGGGCATCAAGTCCAACTGAATTGGATTTGGTATCCCCTGAAGCGCACAGGGAGATGGCCCAATTACCCCAAGGGTCGAATTGGTGCACGGTAAGGCGTTGATGACCCGCACTTGCTGTTGCCAAAATGGGTGTGGCAATTGTTTCGCTTTGTCTGCCGCAGCGGACGCGGGAGCTGAGCGTGCGGCGCAAGCTGAACGCGATGCCGGCGGTGTTCAAGGGCAAGAACGTGCTGCTGGTGGACGACTCCATTGTGCGAGGCACCACCATGAACCAGATCGTGGCCATGGTCCGCGGCGCCGGCGCCAACAAGGTGGGCTTGATCTGTCATACAATCCGAGTCACGATGCGTGTGTTCAGAAGAGGGTGTATTCTCCGCAACAGCGCTGCAAGCTGTCTGGCAAAGGGGTGACTGCACCAGGGCAGCGGGAACGCACAGCTGCAGATGTGACATGCCTGGCGCGCAGCACTGGCGACCTGGGATCCCAGCTTCTGACGTCTCGGATCTGAGCACACGATTTTCTATGCAAGCTCAGTCCAGGCTGAGGCATCCTACTCACATCTCCAGAGCCCCTCCCGCACACAGGTGTTCCTGGCGAGCGCCAGCCCGCCGGTGCGGTATCCCAACGTGTACGGTGTGGACATGCCGACACGCAAGGAGTTCGTCGCCAACGAGCTATCTGAGGTATAGTACATCAGTGATATCATTCTGTCAGGAGTGTGCCAATCCAAGCTCTGCGCAGCCCTGCGCAGCCCTGCGCAGCCCCCGAAAACCTGCCTGCTGTGCACTGGAGGGCGCTCGGCGCACTGGCTGTTCTCAGCATCGGCTCAGCCGGCGACCTGTGCGTGAAGAATGCTTCACCACCACGACGGCTCTGCAGTCTCCAGCTGGTGTACATAGATGCAGAAGTGCAGCCTTCCATCGTGACAACGTAATGCCCTTGACTATCCTGCTCCTTGTGCCGCAGGAGGAGATTCAGACGGTGCTGGGTGCGGACGGGCTGCTGTACCAGACGCACGCGGACCTGATCGCCGTGGGCCACGACCTCAACCCCGCCATCACGCAGTTCGAGGACTCCTGCTTCACGGGTGCGCGCCCCCTGGCTGTGCTGCATTTTCTTCTGGTTTTCGCTTCCGTCACGATTCGTGTCCGGTTCCTGCCACGCCGCCGGGTGGGTAGCGCTCTCTCGCACATCAGCACAGATGGGGCTGGAGGCACCTGGAGGTGCAACTGTAGCAGCTGTGCGGCTGCGCGGGCCTCATGGACAGCCGCGGCCGCTGATGCATGCGTGCACATCAACGACGACCCTGATGTCGTAGCTCAAGGCCAAATCAGCTCAAGGCGACAATGGACGTTCAATTTGGAAAACTTCCTGCAGGCAAGTACGTGACGGGCGATGTGCACCCGGAGTACCTGGCGGGCCTGGAGGACAGCATCCGCGTCGCTGCGCGCGACCGTGCGGGCAAGAACGTCGACGCCGCCGGCGGCCTGGTGGCCGCCGCCGCGGGGCGCGCTTGAACTGGTCAGCACTAGGGACAGCGTCGACGCCGCCGGCGGCCTGGTGGCCGTCGCTGCGGGTCGCACCTAAACACCTTTGCGCGTGGACCGCATCATCAGCGGTGCGGCGCTGCAGGGCTCGGCCGAGCCGCAACACAGGAGGCAAGATCAGCCTGATTGGCTGAGTGGCTAGGCGGCCGCTGCAGCGGGGCGCACATGAGCTGCAGCACCGGGCGCAGAGATGGCGCGGAAGGCGGCTCGGCGGCCGCCATGCTGGCCCCACGGGGCATGGGCATGAGTAAAAGCTCTGCGCGGCGGCAGTCAGCGACGAGCTTTGGGCTGCGACAAGATCGGGACACTAACAGGTTACAGCGGCAACACGAGGACGGCGGCATGCGATGGAGTTGCGACATGCCGAACTTCAGGGGAGTTTCAGCTGAGATGCAGGCGTGATATGGACAAGAGCGGCACACGCTCACTGGGCCGAGGCTCACTTCTGCTGTGGGCTTGCTCATGCGTACACACGAATGATCGCTTGAAGCACACCTTCGCAAATGCACGATGCATGGCTGATCAGCCTATTAATATGCTGGCATTGTAACTTGAATGTGGCATTGTAAAGCAGCATCCAGGAGCACATACGTGAGGTGATATGGTAAGCTGTCATCGCAGGCTGTTTTAATCTTACCCGTTCCACGAGGCCTTCCTTCGGTTCATGGCTCACATGTGATGCGGTCTGTCTATTGCGATGTACTGCCATTGCATACGACATCGGTTCTCATACAAAGCAACACTCTCGACCAACACTGTTCAGTGCCAACAAAGCGTTTCAACCGCCCAGAGGTCGGATTGCTGCTCCGATCTTGGCGGCTGCGCGCCAGCACGCAGCTAATGAAATGCAGTCTCTGTGATGAAATCCTCCGCAAAACTTCAACGAATCCGCGCCGATGCCATTGCCGATACACATGTGGCTGTACTGTGGCTATGATGACGTTCATCTCAGATAACACTCGCCGTCCGGCTTTTGTGCTCTTCTCTTCAGACAGCTGTGACTGCCTCCTCAGCATCGTCACCGTGGGGCTGCTGAGGGACCGCCGCCCTTCAGCGCAGCGTGATCTGCCGGCGGCACATACGGGTCCTCCGCATCTGCTGCAGGTGACACTTGCAGGCGTTTGGCATTTGATGCTCCGGCTTCCTCCTGCACAGATGGAGCCGATGAATTTGATACACTGAGTGCGGAGTATATATCCGACCTGTATCACCAAGCAACACTTTCTAGGCATGCTTCGAACACATGAACTCAATGACATTCCACACAGGCAATGGGCGGCGAGCAAAGCGCATACCTTGATCCTCTGCGCCCCCGATCGACCGGCCTTGTTAGGCACAAATCCGCTGAAGAGCAGTATCACGCCGCTCGCAGCAATCCAGAAGCCATCGCCCTGCAGCATATTTGCCGTCGGCGTCACGTCAGCACCGCAAGCGCATGAGTTGAATTTCTGTTGGCGAGATGCCCGCAGTGGCCTGCGAAGCCTGATGTCAGTGCGGAAGCATGGAAACCGTCAGAAACTGCATCTTAAAGCAGCTCAGCGGTCAACTTTGGCAGCGCAGCAAGCGGCTGGCAGCGTGTCTGCTGGCGTCTCTGCCGGTGTGCAGTTGGAGGACATCAAGCAGGAGATCCCACGCATGACGCTCACCACTTTGTGAAGAGCTTTCCCAAAGAAGCCGCGCTTCTGAGCTTTGGGATCCGTTGGTGGGCTGTTCAGCGCTGGAAGGTTCTCCGCTGTTGAGACGGCCATGGCTGTTGCGGCGTCGGCGGCGGGGGTGACGGCGGTGCTACCCCCTTTCACGCTGGAGCGACCTGTGGTCAGCCAGGTTCAAGAGTGTCCAAAGCTGCTGCAGAGGCGATGTGATCGTAGGTTTTGTCGTGTCGGGGCCTGCACGGGGTACGAGCCACGCGGCCTCCTCCTCAAGCAGACCGCAGGCCGACTGCGTCCTCTCAACGTTCCGGAGCAAAACCTCCAAGCCCACTTGTAGATGCGAATGAGGTGGGTGACAGAGCCGGCAGAGGTATTCTGACCACATCACAATTCCCTCCCGTGCAGCGGGAGGTGCAACCCACACCCTCGAGATGCATGATCGAGCTGTCGCAGAGCAAATCCTAGGTCGGCTGTCCACTAAACGACCGTGCGCCTACGGAGGATGTGGGGGGCCACCTGCCGACGAGTTGCGAGGCGCAGCGCGAGGTGCAGAGCCACCAGCTGAAGCGCGGCTGGGAGTTATGGGAGTGATTGACAAGGAGGTTGAGTGAGGCAAAGTTTGCTAGATGCTGGCCAGAGGGAAGCAACGCCTGGAGGCGGCACGCCTTCTCCAGCTTCTTAACGGCACCTGCTCACGTGCTATTACCATATTCTCCCGCGAAAAGTGGTCCAGGGATTGACGGAGTCAACTCGAGAGCCTTCAGTCTGGGATATAGGCGTCGCCACTGGAAATGGTCCAGGAGCATTACATCAACGCAGCTGTAGAGCTGCCTGGTCACCGCCGTTGTCCGTCACCATCATGGCGCAAGAACACGGGCGCTTTGCGCACATGCGGCAGATGGTGCACGGTTTCGTCGTGATCATTTTCCACCAGAGATTCCTTGATCCCTCAGAATGTACCCACTGAACGCTGAAATTATAGCAGAGGACGGCTGGTGGGCGCAGCCCTGACATGCTGAATTGGCCAGGTGTTCTCAATACATCTTAGCCGCCGGCGGGACGGAGAAATTCATTGTCAGCGCCTCACATCGATGCCAAGGTGTCCGTCTTGTGCCGTTCTCCTGGATCAGTGCGGGACTTTGTGTGGAGCAAAGCCCGTAAACAGCACAACAACGCCGGCGGCAGCCAGAATGACGCCATCGCCCTGCATGCCAGTCCAGGAGCATCGTGAAGACCGACGTCTGGATCGCCACATTGGTTGGCATATCGCAGCAAGCTGCACGCAAATGCAACTGTATCATGCTTGATGTCGGCGCTGGCATGGTGCGCATGAAGCATGATGTTGCGTGCCGTGACCACCGCAGGCAACGGTCGGTCGCTACATGCCAGCGCGAGTTTGCGTTGCTTCATGCGTTGTTGTAAATGACATTGGAATGCCGACAGGCGGTCAAGACACCATCTGAGGCTCTCACCAGTTTCTTGAAGGCGGTGCCCACGATGCCGCTGCTTGCGTCTTCGGCCGCCCTGCTGAACGCCATAGTATCGAGACTGCGCTACAAAACTACGATCGAAATTCCAATAGTCATTCAATATTGCAGATCCAATGCGCCTGACGTAGTTTGACCATGTTCCCAGCCCTGGGATCTTCCCAGCAGGCTCCTCTCCCTGTGTACAATGTACACAGGGTCTGCATGCGCCCGCGGACTTCGACGGTAATGGTAGATACATTCGAATTTGTTTCACGCATGCCGCATCGATGCAACTATGCGTTGACTTGCGCTGCACATGCAAAAAAATGACCCCCTGCCAGCTGCGTGAGCCCCGGCGGCAGGAGCCTTCCAGGAGGAGAGCACCCTCAATATCCTTTGGCTTTGACGATGCTGATACTGGTAGCACTTAATTGGAGCTTGCACACGGGCTGTGAGCCGGACAGTGCTCCGCGCAACTCATTTTGCACGCCCACGTGAGCCCCAGGATGGGAGGATGACGTCTCCCCCCAGCAGGAGCAAACAGAAAGTTGGCAGTGCCCCGTCCAGCAGTGACGGCTACAGAGCTTTTGCATGTACGTGGCTCATCGGCTGCGAGTCGCGCTCGCGGCCGGCGGCAGCACAGGCGCCGCCGCCGCCGCCTGTTGGAGCCTTCGTTGACATTGCCAAGATGAAACGCCACAAATGTCGGCAATGCACAGCCCATGCCAGCTTTACATCCGCTATGACCGAATGAATACCTAGGTACCTGAACCCTGCTATCCCGGCTGTTCCCTGCCCTCCGAGCCCTGCGCGCTGTCTGCCAGCACGCGCTTACTGAACGACTCGCTCGCGTGCTGCTGCAGCAACGACGCGTTGGCCTCCTTCACGCCACGCAGCGCCAGCTGCTGCACCTGGTCCCACTCAAAGTCCTGCACACAGGGGCCAGGACAATTGTGCGAACAGGCACAATTGTGCGAACAGGCATTCATCAGAGCTTTCATCCTATGCTATCTGAACTGGGCTGAAGACCTGACCGTATGCGTATGAGAGTCATCCCAAAGGATTGTGTCAAGCATGGCCAAGGATCGCCAGATTTAGTGCCGCCACCACATCACTCACCTCCTCAGAATAGGTAGCCCTAACCTCCATGATCCTCACCGCTGCGTTCAGCGGCAGTTTCGAGGTCAGTATGTCTTCACGGCGGTCAGCCATGTAACACTAGACCGCCCCACCATGCCATGGCAACACACTGATCCGGAGGTGGAACCGCACCTAGCATCTCGTTCTTTGCCAGCAGAAGTTTGAGCCATGCATCGCCGTCTGTCATGGGGTGCTCCTCAATCAAACCGACGAGGTCCTCGTAGCTGCGCGAGTTGTAAGACGCCAGGGACCCCCTGCCGCTGCCTTCGAGCTGCGCCAGCACGATCCTGTGGCACGATGACATCGTGTGGCGCGGTCTGTCATCCGGCGGTGTCGCCGAGTTTGCCAGGCGCATCGATGAGCATGTCCACACGCAGCCTGGCTGGATGAGCATTAGGTTAGCAGATAGCATTCAAGAGAACACTTTCAGCATAACAATTGCGCACTTCACCGAGATGAACGTGAAGAAGTTGATGAGTGCGCGGCTCGCTCTCTTCTCCGGGCTCTGACCGCCAAAGCTGTCAGATGGCACGTGCATCTTACAGCTTGTCATCGGATGCTGCTGTCGAGGTCGTGCCTTGTAGCGAGTGCGGGATGATATCAACTGCGCTGCATCTGCAGACCGTCGCCCACCAGTCAGCGGCGCCTGGCCTGCCAGCCAGATCTTGGGCATCACACATGATTGCATGCTGCATGGCATTTTGCATGACGGAAGCAACATCCTGGAGCAGTCTGCACGTCCAGGGCGAACGCTTTGCCCGGCAATCAGTTCCGGAAGTAGGTACAGTGAGTGATCTGAGGTTGCAGCGATCAGCTTGCGCCGGGATATGCTCGTTTTCGGTGGTATTGCGAGAGTGGCACAACTTGCGAGAACTTGCAGCAGTTGTGGAGCTTGCGCTGCATCGCCAAGCGGCACTTCAATGCATGGTGCACGTCAAAACATGACGACTACTATGAAGACCGCGCTTTGCGAAGAACGATTTGGTCCCTGCGACTGCGCAGTATTCATTTGCACTATTCAGCAACATCGGATTCGTTGAACACCAGCTGTGCTGCTACTGCTGCTGCTGCTGCTGCTCAAATTCTCACCACCTCGAGGCAGGCGTGATGCACATCGTCAGCAGCTGCACGAGAGTTGCTGTCACATCAGCAGAGGGCGTCAGTCGGCGACAATGCTTGCATCCTACCTCATCCTGCGGTCCGCAGCTCCGCCTCTGCCTTAGGTGAGCGCTGATATCATCGTCTTGGCGATGCGGGCGAGGCGCTGGTGTAGCACTGGTGCAGCTCACTTCGCTTCCCGCATTGCTCCTGAATTCGTGCACGCAGTCGCACAATCGCTAACCTCCATAATGTGACGTGTGCTTGCAGGCAGACTGTGCGACCATTCACAGCCCGGCGCCCGCTGCGGCGCTGCGCAGCAGCTGACCGCGACGAGCAACAGGCGAGCACACGACATCGCATGCTGTCAACCGTCGCCTGATCACGAGGGTTTGCAAGGTGCAACGCGATGCTGTGTATGGTTTGGCGTGCAGGGATCCGGCAGCTCACAGGGCGGCAGCTCAACAGACAGCGGCACACAGGCGCCGCCGCCAGACCCGGCCCAGGCGGCTTCGCGGGCAGCGGCCAGGGTCGCAGAGGAGGTGGAGGTGGCCAAGGGACAGCGCACCGCCGTCATCACCGGCGCTGTGTCCATTGTATTTGGGGTGAGCATCGCAGTGTTTATCTCAAACCTTCTCGCACATGACACCGCCTGGTGGCCCTCAACAGAGTTGCTGCGCCCTTTTATCGAGGCTGTGACTTCTGCTATCCTGCCATACGGCCTGCCACTCGCGCAGCCCGGCATTGAGCTTGCGACCCACTCGCTGGATTCTCAGGTGCAAAGGCATTGTGTTTGTGATCAATGCTTCGTGTGCTTGTGCGGCAGGTGCTTTATCTCGTCCTTGTCCAATTCATGGACTCGCGTGGCGGCGAGCTGCAGCCGCCGCCGCCAGAGGCTTTTGGCCTGTGACCCGAGCCGATGGCAGCGATGTCAACGGTCACGCGTACGCCCGGCGGCCTGGACTGGCACCAGCAGCGGGCTTGGGTGCCGGCAGCAGCGGCACTGTTGGGACGTACTGCCAGCAAACGCTCGTGTGTCAGCCTTCCGCTGGCGACGCCCACCAGGGCAGCTGCTGTCCGCACCACAGCGTCATGACGCCAGCTTGTTGTGGGAGCTGCGGGCACAACATATTTGACGTTCCCGTATATCTGGATCCATTCTCTTATTGGTCGGCCGAATAATCAGTCACAACCTTCGAGGCCTTTGTAGTGTCACTTTTGTCTGTCGCACGGTGGAAGCAAATGGCGCTCACCACAGACAACTGCAGACTGACAAGCTGTCACAATGCATGTATGAGTGTGACAGGCTATGGACTCATGCATGTGCAAGTTGTTGTGCCATATGTCCAGGATTGAAAAAGTAGCAACAGTCTGTCAGCATCTTGTGTACACCACTCGACAATATTGATACATGCAGCCACCACGTGACGCTTTCAGATGGCGGCGCCGCCTGCACCGCCGGTGTGCGGCGGCAGCGCCGTCGCGGTTGCCGACTCTGCAATGTCGTTGCCAATGACAGCCGACACGCCGCCAGCTGCGGACGCACTGGGCAGCGCCGGAGCGCACTCGCTGGCGTGCACCCGCGAGAAGACGCCATGCGTCAGAGCAAAGTACACAAGCGAATGCACCAGCACCTGCATGCATGCGAGTAACCACCTCGTCAGGTCAAATCTTAGTGGCTCACGTCCTGAGCTGCACAAGACCTGCTCCATACCGCAGAATGTTTTTTCTATCAGAGCGAGCCAGCACGAGCATGCACCGCCATGCACTTGTCGCGAGAGATCTTTGCAGTCGTTTTGGCAACGTCTGCAGTTAGAATGGATCTGACCAGGTAGGTGATGATTAGCGCCCGCCGGTGGCGCAGCACCCAGCCGATGACCCCCGGCAGCGTGCCCTTCCCAGGATCCTCCTGTGCGAGACAGCAATCCAATTTCAACATCGTGCAGGCGTCTGCGATGCCGTTGATGGCCGTTGGGCCTTAACACAATCATGCTCAGCCAGCATGAGCGCGATCGCTTTGCAGTGGCCATTGCAGAGGCATCGCAGGCTGTGATACAGGCAGCAGCTCGAATGGCGGTCCCACACAGCGCCCCCGTGGACGTGCCTGGGTGGAGGTGGGCAGGAGGCCCGAGGGAGAAACACGCGCCGGCTTGGCGCCCTGCTTCTCCCCGGGCCGCGCCAGCATGGCCACCTGCCAGCTGAGGTCCCTGTTTTGCTTCTCCAGCGCCGCAACCCGCGCGTGCTGCAGCAAGATGTAACACATATGAAGTTCTCAGTCCTCAGCCGTCACCAAAGGAACTCCTGCAGGCTGGTCACGACTCCGGCATTGCCTGCAGCTCGCGGCGGCAGCAAGCGAGCTTGCAGCAAGAGAGTCAGGTACGAACATCTGGCCTGCACGCTAGTACAAACCAAGATCGCACCTGCACGGCGACGGCGCCGGCAACCCGTTTGTCGACGTTCAGAACTTTTTGTCGCAGCTCCGCATTCTCCACTCGCAGCTGCTGCGCCTCCGCGGCCGCCGCGCCGGCATCTGTGGGCTCTGCTGCCCCTGCCGCATCTGCCATGCCGTTGTGCAGCCCGTTGACGGCGGGCGTGCCGTTCGTCTGGGCGTCGCCGGCCGGCGCACTGTGTAGGGTTTCCGGCTGCGCCTTCGCTTCCGCGGCGGCTAGCCGTTCGCGCGCAGCCGCCAGCTCCTGCTGCAGGGTGTCCCGCTCGCGGGCGAGGCGCCGCGCCGATTCCGCCGCCTCGGCGGGCACCGCCTGCGCCTCATGCAGCTCGGCCTCGGCGGCCGGCGACGCCCGCAGCGCGGCAGCCACCTCGTCCGCCTGCTGCTGCAGCTGCACCGCCCGCTGCTCGAGCGCTGCCGCCTGCACCCCCGACAACAATACGTCGCCCACCATGTGCAGCGCTCTTGTATTACAACAGCAAGCACTGGGCAGCTTGCTAGAATGGGGGGTGCCGGCACGCGGGTGGCCTGTTCTTCATTTTGTCTCGAATCAGGCCATCAGCAAGAAGCCCGCTCTTCAAAAGAGTACCGGCTTTGAAGTGCAGCACTCCCGTCCCCAATCAGCGGTGACATTCAGAAGGAATTTCCACACCTGCTGCCGGCTCTCATCGGCGTCCTGCTGCGCTGCCTGAGCAGCCGCCTCGGCCGCCTCCAGCCGCGCCTGAAGCGCCGTCGCTTCCTCCTTGGCACTCGCGACGCCTGCCGCCGCCTCCACGGCCTCGCTGCACCATGACACACCCTACACTTAAGCGTGCTATGTCCGGCTGTGACGCCTCCCGCACAGCTGTAGGCTGTCGGTGTCAGGCTGTTGGTGTTGGGCAGCTAACACAGGCATACACATGACTGCCTTGAACATCGGCAGCAGTGCGTCCAGCACGGGCTCGCAGGTCAGAAGACGCCGTTCCGACGGTGATATGCTGCATGCGGACCGCACCTGTTGGCGGCCATGGCACGTTCCTCGGCTGCTGACCGTGCTGCTGCTGCGTCGGCCGCCATCGCCTCCCAGCGGGCCGCCTGCTGCACGGCGGCCGCCACTTGGTCCAGCAGAGCCGCCTCCTTCTTGGCGAAAGCGCTGTGCACCATGCTGAACCTGCAATCGCACAAGTTCGAGGACGCCTGTCAGCCGCAGCTCAGCTGCATGGCAGGCTGGGCTTCCAGAATCAGAGGGTACTCGCAAAATCTCTCAAGTCAGGCAGCTGTCAGCACTGCATGGCGTGCAGAGACTCGTCGATGTCTCCTTGCTACATATCGTCCAGGGATTGCTGTCTGGACACGTTTGCTGGCTCAGCGAGCTCAGCAACATCAGGACTGTTTGCGAGCGCGCACCGCTGTTGGCGCTCGGCATGCTCCAGCTGGAGCCGCTCTGAAGCCGCCTCCGCCACCGCAGCGCGCTGTTCTGCGTCAGCGATCGCCGATGCAGCGGCATCCTCGCGGGTCTGCGCCGCCGCCGCCGCCTGCTCGGCCGCCGCCCGCGCCGCGGCAGCTGCTTCCAGCTGCCGCCGCGCCTCGCCGCGCGCCTCCTCCGCCTCCTTCAGCACCGCCGCCTTCTCCTCCTGCGACGACGTTTCATTTGCAACGGCACGCACACATGCTGGCCAAAAGGGCAAGTTGAGATGCCCTCCAATAAAGCAATTCAAGAGGGAGGGTTGCTACATTCAGATGAGAGTGCAGATGGGTCCTGGCGGCTGCTATGCTGGTGGCTGCATGGAAAGAGGGCGACACCTCAACAGAGGTGCCGTTCTCGCTGCCGTTGCTGCTGAGTGCCTCCAGCAGCTGCGCCTCCAGCCGCGCCACGCGGGCCTGCTTGGCATCTCCCTCCGCCGCCGCCTTGCGCAGCCGCTCGCACACCTCCTGCGCGACCAGCGCTGAAGGTGACTGACTACTCAGACCACCCAGCACGGCTGCAGTGCACAAGTGCGCACAAAGGCTGCTGCAATGACGCTCGAGGCATACTTTCGGCGTATCATAAGAGTTGCAACATCCAGGCTGCCGTGTGCAGCCGGCTTGTACCAGCACTACATTCAGACGAGGCCGCAAACTGACCTGTGAGCTGCACCACCTACCTGGATTATTCCAGCCTGTTCGTGGTCTAGCTGATGGCTCTAGATCACCTCGTGCTGCTGCTGCAGCTCGCGCGCCCGCTCCTTCGCGGCATCTACCTCACCCTCCAGGCCCTCCGCCACCGCGAGGGCGCCGCGCGCCTCCGCCAGCAACCGCCGCGACTCCGCAGCCTCCGCCCGCGCGCCGCTCGCCGCCGATGCCTCCGCCGCCTCGGCACCGCGGGCATGCTGTATCTGCAGCCCATGCCAAAACGAGCTCAGCTCGCAATGATGGGCGGTCTGAACTGTGATTGGCGTCCTGGGCGTGAAGATCGCCGCGCCTCCGCGAACTCCGCCCGCGCGCCGCTTGCCGCCGACGCCTCTGTCGCCTCTGCGCGCGCCCATGACCGCCAGCACTACTTACCTCGCTGGGCAGGTTTCTGTGGTTGGCGTCCAGGGGTTGAAACTAAGGACCCCCAACTGTATTCTGAGCTAGGGTGCGAGGCAGGGTCCCTCTCTCTTACTTTTCACTTACTGAGAGAACAGCACAGCACCTGCATGGCCGCCGTCTGGAGCGCCTCCTGCAGCATCTCCACCTCCGAGCGCATCGCCGCGGCCTCGGCCGCCGCCGCTCGCCACGCTGCCTTTGCGGCGTCTGCCTTTGCTCCTTCTGCCGCCATCCCCGCCTCGCCGTCAGCCGCGGACTGCTGTGCCGCCGCGTCCCCGGCCCTGGCCTCCAGCTTGGCGACTTCGGACCGCAGAGAAGTGACCGGGCCGTCGTCTTGCGAGGGCGCCGCTGCAGGCTGCTCCGCATGCTGCCGCGCCCCTGCCAGGCTGTCCATCAGCTGCCGCACCTGCCGCTGCAGGTCCACTGCCTCTCCTGCACTGGCTGCGGCGGAGGCGCGAGCCTTTTGCAGCTCGGCTTGTGCCTGCTTCGCGGCTTGCTCATGGCGCGACTCTGCCGCAGCCATCAACTCCTGCAGGCGGGCCGCCTCTGCGTCTGCAGCCTGCCGGGCCGCGGCTGCCTGGGCCGCTTCTCTGCCGGTCTGTTGCACAGCCTGCAACTCGGCCTGAAGCTCTGTCAGCTGCTGCTGCAACTGCTGCTCCGCCCGAGCACGGTCCGCAGACGCCCTATGCAGCTGCTCTTGCAGCTGTGCCTCCGAAGCCTGCAGCTGGCAGATCCTCTGCTGTGCCTGCGCTGCGGCGTCAGCTGCACCAGACGCATCCTGGGCCGGCGCTGCCGGCTGCGCCTCTTCGGCCGCGGCGAGTCGGCGCTGCAGCTCCTTGCCCTTGCGCACAGCATTGTGCAGCTTGGCGCGCACAGACTGTGTCTCGGCCTGCGCGGCCTCGAGCGCCGCCTGCAGCTCTCCCACGTTCGCCATGACGGCGTGGAGTGCGCCAGACACAGCGGGTCTGTCAGCAACGCAGGAAAGTGGCACAGTACAACCAAAGCCGTGGCCAAGGAGTTCCGTCAGAGCTGGTTCGGGTAGATATCGGAAAATCACTGTTCTGACACCAACAGCGTTTCGAGCGTCGGTGCTGTGTTTTCCGAAACCGATCTCGATCCAAGATGAACGGCTTCTCTCGACTTTGACACGCCAGCTGGCTGCCGGCCAACTTTGTCACTGCGTAGCGCACGAAAAGATTCGCGAGGGCGCGAATGAAAATTGTTGCGCGCAGAGGCCGATGCAAGCCCAAGCCCTGCCCTGCCACGTATGCAGTGCAAAGCACAGCACGCGAGGACGCGAGCAGAGCGATAAACTGTCGCGTTCGCCCGCACAACTGGCTTCTGCAGCTACAGCAATCTATCGCGCAGGGGCTGGCAGGCAGGCTTGCACCTGTTACTCAAACCCGACGCTTTTGAATTGAGCCAGAGTCCACCTGGAACCTCTGTCGTCGACAAGCCCTGATTACGACCAAGCATAGAATTGCACAACTAAGAGTATCATCAATGTGATAAGCTGAGCGCTGTTGTCTTTGTGGTGAACTCGAAGCTAGCAAGCCCTGTTGTGGTGGGCATGACTTCGAGGCCACACGGGCCTCTGCTGAGCATCGGGAACAGCCTGCCGGCACAAAGCGATGCAGCTGAAAGCCCCAGAAAGCCTGCAAGCATGACGTCAAATGTCGATGCGGCGCTGCCAGTGTTTGACCTGCAACCCTTCCTGAGCGGTGCGCGCCAGCAGCTCACCTATTTGAAATTCGATGATGCGACTCGATCAGATTGGCCACGCTTGCCATTGAAAAGCCGTGCACGCATGGCCATGACGCAATCGTCTTTCCCCCATGGCAGGTTCAAGTGCGGCGGGTGGCAGGGCGGCACTCGCCCAGGGCATCGCCTCATGCCTGCACAGGACCGGCTGCTGCGTGGTTCGCGACCCCCGCGTCCAGCCCAGGTAGCCTGTTGCCAGCAGCCACGCTCAGAGAGGATGCAGCAGCCTGCCAGGACCGTCTGGACTGTCATCGCAGCAAGCGAGCGCGCCGACAACTTGAATCATCTCTGGTAGTCAAATTTCCGTCTCTGCCCCGCAGCGACCAGTCCACCTTCCTGGACATGATGGAGCGCTACTTCCAGCAGAGCAGCGACGTCAAGCTGCGGGATGCGCGCCCCGAGCTGCACTACCAGGTGGGCTCATGCACGCGACTTTGTGTTCGCCAGCTGCCGCCGTCATTCGCAGGTAGCATGCGCCACACCTTTGCGACAACCCCGATGCCTGATCCAGGTGTTGATGACAGATATTTGACCACCCAGGTGGGGGTCACGCCAGAGGGTGTGGAGGTGCCAAAGGCGGCTCATGACGCCGCGGTGCAGGCGATGATCCAGAGCCAGCCCGACGGCCACAGGTGGTGTCCCCTGCTCCTCCGACTGCACCTGGCCTCGTGTTAGGCATCAACAGTCGAGAAACAGCACCCATGCGCTACTGTAATTGGTTCCCTTGCAACTTGCTGCAACCTCTCAACTGCCTCTGAATGTGTTGGCGGTGCAACTGGGTGACGCCTCCTTGTGTAAGCGGCTCTTCCCCGAGGCTGCATTTCTGATTGCAGCAGAATGTGCATGCAGGGCGGCGCCTCTGGCGGAGGACGGAGGCGCGGACTGCAAGTGGCGCTTCATGGCCCGCATCGGCCCGCGGCCTGCAGCCACGCAGTACGCTGAGCTGAACGCTGCACCAGTCGTTCCGGCAGGTGAAAGCTCTCAGCCAATTGGCACACGCTGTGCTTGCAGTCCGCCTTTTTTCCCAAAGAGCAATTCCGGCCAAACTGCCTGAACAAAGTGACTGCCTTGCAATGTACCCGCCAGAATCTTGGTGATCTTCCCAGCGGGACTGCCAAACGTCCGACCTGGGAATATGCTGACAACTAGGTAGAGCGCTCATGGTTGACTCGATCGTCCCCTCCCGTGGTTCAGGCTTTGACGAGTGGACGGAGGTGGTCGAGGGGTGGGGCAGCAAGATGCTGGCCGCGGTGTCCGCCGTCGCCGAGCTGGCGGCGGAGGGCTTTGGCCTGCCCCACACCGCATTCACCGACCTCATGGCCTACGGCCCTCACCTGCTGGCGCCCACAGGTGCCCCGCTGTCGCTGTTGCTGCCAACCTGTGTGTGGATTGGCGAAGCATTGCAAGGCATCAGCGGGCCTTGTGAGGTGCCAAGGCGCCATTCGATGTATGTGTTCAGAAGTAGTGTTCGCGTTGATGTGATTTGCCCACTGCGGTTCTGCAGGCGCAGACCTGGAGAAGCACGGGCAGGCGGGCAAGGTCATCGCGGGCTTCCACAGCGACCTCAACTTCCTGACGATCCACGGCAAGGTATGATGCGCGTGGCAGTGAAGCTGCGTTGATGTGCAGACTGCTCGACAATCGCTGACAGCCTTCAGTGTCAACTGCATTCATAGCCTCATCGAGTGTTCAAATGTCATATTGGGTGTTCTAAGCTGGGGGTGTTCTAAGCTGGGAAACCCTGCTGCAGTCGCGGTACCCGGGGCTGTATGTGTGGCTGCGGGACGGCACCCGCATCCCCGTCCGCATCCCAGGTGCCGCGCTGACACCTGATGCCATCTACAGAAGACTGATGGCATCTATACAAGACTGTGCTGTCAAATACTGCAGTGCTGCTGTGAGAGCCAACACGCGTGTCATGCCAGCAGCCATGGTACCTCTCAGCAGTGGCGTGAGCGTCTTGTTTATGCCATCCAGCACTGCGTGCCAACCTGATTGTCATGCCGCCTGCACGCAGATGGCTGCCTCATCCTCCAGGCCGGCAAGCAGATGGAGTGGCTGACGGGCGGCCACGTCAAGGCCGGCATGCACGAGGTGCGCTGCCGGGCTGCCCGCTGCTCATCTCAACCATGCACCGATTCCTGGCAGTTGTGCGCATCGCTCCCTATCGTGGCTTCGAGCCTGACGCTAAGTCCACAGTTTGTGCTACCCCAGGTGGTGGTGTCAGAGGCAACGATGGCGGCGGTGGATGCGGCGCGGGCTGCCGGGCGGCCGCGGTGGCGGGTGTCCAGCACCGTGTTTGGCCACATCGCCTCGGACCAGGTGCATGCTGCAGTGACCCTCTTTTCTCACAGCGCTGGTTGGCATAGTCGGAACAAGGCACCGTTTTCCGATTTCTGCTGCAATCACAGATTGGAGAGTGCAGAAGCTGCCACACTGAACTCGCAAGCATCAATGCATTGCAGGTGCTGACGCCGCTGGGCGGCTTCGCGACAGAACAGGCGCAGGCGTTGTACCCAGACGTAACCGCCGGCGACTTCGTGCAGCGCGAGTTGGAATCCATTCGTTTAAAGGCCTGATCAAACGAGCTTCACATGTCTTGCTGAATTGTGCTGAACTGGCCTCGTGCAAACGTGTAATGTATATGTTGGGTTTTCAAGATATCTATCCATCGATGGACATGCAACGGTTGGCATAGTGGGCATCAAACACCAGCAAACGTTCAGGTTCTCAACAGCAGAACAGCCAAGTGCAATTTGCTGCACTTCTTGCCGACAGCCTGTGTGCAATCCACCTCCTACCTAGTCGTTCGAAGCTAATTCTGAATCATGTCAACAAGAATGTTACTGTGCAAACGTGCGCGAGGACGCAGCGTTCAGGATCTCGATCCAGTAGCCTGCAGCCAGAGATACCAACGTGTCACCGCGCCGTGTAAATGCTGCAGAGCCTGATAATCTTCCAGGATCACGAACAGCATGCTGGAGGAGTCATGCTGAGAGAAAAGCAGGAAGGTGTCTGAGCTGACATGCACTGAGCGCTGGAGGCTGCCTCACCATCTGGGTCCTTGATGAATGCGAGGCCCTGAACAAAGGCACAAAAGGTTTTTATAACTCCATAAACTATTCGCGGTGCTGCTGCTGGGCTCCATCGCCAGCGGCCCCCGCTCCATGCTGCACTACGTCCTCGGCCTCAAGCCCAAGCACGGGTGCGCACTGCGCAGTAATGACAATGAACATCAAGTGACTCGCAGTAGTGGCTCCATCCCCGTGCTGCACTTCGCCCTCGGCCTCGAGCCCAAGCACGGGTGCGCATTGCTTTGAAATAATGCTCGGACAACAAAGGCACCCGTAGCCGTCCTGCTCTCTGCAGGCTTTGATGCGTACAAAGCAGTAGCGGCTTCCGTTCCGTTGTGCACTTTCCGCCAACCCCAAGCGGCGCTGCCTTCGACATCGCTGCTGCGACTGCTGCTGCGGTTTCTCGATATGCATCAATGCTCTTTCCTCGTTAGATTCATGCCCCACTGCCCTGCTGCCAGTCGAGTGCTGCGCAGAGCGGTGCACCTGTCAAGTGGCTGGCGGAGGAGTGCTTCTGCCACTGACACCAGGCGCGCACCAGCAAACAGGGGCAGCCAGGTGGTCGTTTTTGCTGTGATGCTGCGTCCAGCTCAAGATAGTGCAGATTCGCAACTGTGGGTTACCACAAAAGCATATCAAGCAGGTCACCTTCATGCTGCCGCCGTCAGGCTTCTTCACAAACTCGACGCCCAGCTTCTCGAACCTCTCGCACGCCGCGTACACATCTGGCACTGTTGCATTGCAACAAAGCCGAGCACGTCGCCGCAGTCACATGAGTTGTTACAGCAACACATGAACACATGTGCATGCCACGTTGGATTCGAAGATGCTCCTCAGCAACTCACCCGACAGCCCGATGTGGCCATAGCCCTTGGGCTCGGTGTTGCCGCTGTGCGCCTCAAAAGAGTCGTCATTCTCCGAGCCGTGGTTGTGCGTCAGCTCCAGAGCTGCGGCGGTGCCAGGGCGGCAGCGTCAGAGAGTAGCAGAATGGTAGATGCGCTTCACCTAAAAGCAGGGCATGCACGACAGAGCAGCGGCAGCATGCAGGAAGGTGCTCACTTGCGGGCTGCTTGAACATCCACTCGACCTGCACACACGCAAGCGTGCGGCCATCATATGCACTTTCAACTCGGCAAACTGCGTAGTGTTGCTGACAGGATAGCGTTCTGCCCGCATGCAAGAGCAGCGGCCGCCGCCGGGGCATGCATGCCGGAACTGCAATGAGCACCTCCCAGCGCAAGGAGTCATGCAGGCAGGGAAACTGCAACACACCCGGTCTTTCGGGTCCTCTGGAATGTCGGCTACAGGGTGGAAGCCCAGGAAGTACAGCGAGAACTTGGCGTCCTCAAAGTCTAGCTTGCTGCAGGAGAGGAGGCCTGTGGTACTTTGTAGCTGCGCTTTTGGACCACATGATGAGCTGTTGCAGGCTCTGGTGCAGCTATCGACATGCCATCACAGCAAATTAACATGATCAGTGTCGCGCTCGCACCTGAGCAGCTGCATGCCGATGATGCGGGTGTAGAAGTCCAGGCTGCGCTTCGGATCCTTGATCCGGTACCTGTACGTATGAGAAAAAGCAAGACTTGATCGTCAGGCAACAATGCTAAGATATGCATGCATTGCATAGCTGACGCTACAGTTTCATGGATGGACATGCAACAGAAAAAGGACGCCACACATGGTCTGTTGGAAGATGAAGTCCTGGGTAGAGGCATCCTGCTCCTTTGCCACTCCGGGGGTCGACAGCAACTCATGCTTGGACTGTTCCATGCTGCTACGGACGCCTGCATGCAGAATAAGCATGAGCCACAGTCCCTGATGGCATTTATGCATGCGCCGCATGCATGCATTGCAGGATGCTGGTCCATGTTTGACATCAAGGACCACGTGACAGTGACCTCATACCCCAGCACTTGTTCAGTGCATACGTACCTGAGACTCGAGGCTTTGCAGCCCTGAACGTGTTTGCAATGCACTTTTGAGCTGGGTGTGGTGGGAAGGCAATTTTCGGCGTGATCAGGCGGAGGCTTTCGATCGCGGCACCGCAATGCATCAGGGGGCTCGAGATGTGTGGTTGGACAATGCCGCAAGATGTCGAGCTCTGAACAAAAGCACGGAAGTCTGTGCTTTGGCCCCGCCATCAGCCATTTGCAGCGCCCCTTCGGCACTCCATTTCGTTTCGGAAGTTCGTTCAACCATCGCCAGTCCAGTTGCTGCGCACAACTTGCTGCGTGCGAGCCTGAGCCGGAGGAGTTGTGTGGATGTAGTAGCTGGTGCCACATGCAGTCGCCGTTCTCGCAGGCCTACTGGCAGGGAGCATCGAAGTCGAAACAGGTCAATGGTTTCGACGAGGCTGCTGTGCGGCGGTCAACCTCCTCCGGATCAGGGCGGCGCAGCATGTCTCTGTCCTCGTCGATGGTGCAGATCTTCAGCCCTCGGTCCAGCAGCTCCAGCAACAGCGGCAGCAGCCCAGTGGACAGCATTCCTCCCCCCAAAGTAGTGATCGACGTAGCAGCCTTCACGTCGCCGCTGGACGCGTACCGATACGCTGGAATCAGAGACTCGATCATTGAGCCATCGACAGCCACGCAGGTGCTTGCGTTTCAGCTACTGAAGCATCATCATTGTATGCATCAAGCTGCAATGAGAAGGCTGCACATCCACCAGCTCGTGACGAGCAGCTGACGCGTGTCATCGACGCATCTGATGCGTGGACAACTCGCAGGCTCCGTCAGGCCAGGGGGTCCCGCGTCCTGCACCGCGCTGTGAGCTGGCGTCCAGCATCACGTCGCTGCGGCAGCGGCAGCATGCTGGCAGCATGCGATCGTCAGCAGAAGACCTGCCGCTGAGCCAGATGCAATGCGGCGGCATGCAGACGCACGCGCAGTGGTCACCAGGCAGGCTATATTGCTCATCGGATGTGCCCTTGCTGAGCTGTGCATGCACAGGCATAATGCTGCACATACATTATGACTCTGTCACAACGGCGTGGTGCCGAGTCTCATCAGGGGTGATGCCTCGCAGGTGTGCCACAAGCTACGTTTGCAGTGGCACAGCGGCGGCGGCAACCGCAAAATGTCAGCCTCGCCAAGCGCCTGATGGCCTGCTGCATCTCCTCGAACATGATGGCCAGTAAGGCATGAGGCTTCAATCAGCAGGTGTCCAGATGGTCAACGAATTGATGTCGCAGCTTGGCGTTGTGCACTGCGAAGCTAGCATGCACTCTGTCGAATACCCAGATGCGTGTGTTTTGGTGTCGACGGCAGGTTGTTGATGAGTGCCAACGAAGGGACCAACGAAGGGATCAATTTTTGTGCTGTGAGGCATGTGTGCAAGATGAACATAGCGCAGAACTGCACGATGACATGCGCTCTGTGTTTCGGCCGCAGGCCTCTCCGCGGACCGCGGCGGCGGTGTCACTAGTGAGGACACGGGTGGCGAGCCTGCACCTGCAATGGACTATCCTGCATAATGCAAAGCACTGAGGCAACCTCGCAATGCGGCGCTGGAGAAAAGCACCTCCTTGATTTCTACATGGCATACAGAATGCGAATCGCTGCAACGCGATGATGTGTATCGAGAACTTGAATCGCTTTTTGATCTGAGGTGATTCGTTTAGCTAGGTATGAGAAGTTCGTGCATTGCATGCGCCAGTGTTTAGTCTGTAAGGTCAGTAAGGTCAGGTCGTGCTTGTGTTGATGCACTCAGGGTGTGGAAAGACTGGAGACAGGTAGGTAGGACGTGGGAGTTTGGTGCGAGTTTGTAATATTTGTGACTGCTGTCAAACCGAATAGCAATCACGGAGTCGATCACAGATTCCCAACATATCAGTTTGCAACTGAGACAGCATGGCAGTCAACAGAAGCCAGCGTCTTCGTGACTCAACCCCAGTGCCAACTCAAGTGGGGAGCAACAACACCTGAGGACCGTCAGTTCTGTTCGCCCAGCATCATGCTGTGCGAACGCCGTGTCACATGACGCAGCAGCCGCAGCACTGCTTCGCCTTCGTCTCCAGCTTTTGCTGCGCCTGCTGTCCGTCCGGCCGTTTCGCCTTCTGCCCTGCCGCTGCAACAGCTCCAGCCGGCCGCTTGGAGGCGCCACTGGAGACGCCGCCGTTGGATGTGCCATTGGGCGCCGGCTGGATTTGGGACTGCCCCTCCTGCGAGCGGCGGGTATCCTGGCCGGCCGGCTGCCACGCGTCGTGCGCGCCGCCGAGCGCGGGCAGTGGCTCGCTCCAGGGCATGTCTGCGTGCGGCGAGGCCGGCGGCGGCTCCGCGCGGGGCTCCGCCGCTTGCTCTGCCGGTCGCAGCTCCTCTGCCGATTGCCCATGCGCCCCCGATTGCCCAAACGCCGTCGGCGGATCGTATGAAGGTGTATCGTATGCCGCAGGCTGCTCGTAGCCCCCTAGCTGCTGGTGCGCTGCTGCGGGCGCCGGCGCCACTGATGGCAGGTCCTGCGGGTGCGTGTGCCGGCACACAAGTTATGATTGCATCGCGACGGCACTCGATGTCCCTCGGCCGAAGCCGCCCAGGCACACACAGACAGGTCTGGTAAGGATCAACGTGCTACAGGTGTGTTGCAAGGAGGCTCTACAGGTGTGACCCCGTCGCCCAATCCATGGCCGGCGATTGTCGCGAAGGGTGGCTGCAGCATTCATCATGAGCATGACAGCCGCAGCACACCTCGGGCGGGGAGGACGGCGACGGGCCCCGCGGCAGCCGCGACGGCGACTCCTCGTACCGCTGAGACAGCTCCTGCAACGCTGAGCTGGCGGACGTCGGTGTTGGCGACGCCGGGATGCGCGAGGCGCCCGGCTTGGCCGGTGAGGAGTAGGGTTTTGGCGGCGAGGCATAGTCGGAGCCCGGCTTGGGGATCATCGATGTGCCTGCACCGTGGAACAATTTGCCATGTTGTGGGTCGGAACAGGGGGCCTGTGAGGAAGGCGCAACTCAGTCGAGGCACCTCAAGTGAGCACTGTCTGCAAAGGGTCGTTGCTTGAACGGCGTAGAAGCTGATGCCACTGTACTGTCCATGGCAGCAGGTAGGGCTGCAACACAGCGCAGCGACATTTGCTGGTCCTACTTCATGCCTTCATGCACGCAGCTGCAGCAGCGCGCACTCTGGGGCGTGCTGGACAGCGAGGGGATCCTTGACGGCGATGCGGAAAAGGGCGCGGGCGCCGGCCGGCCGCTCGACCGCCGCGGCGGGCTGCAGAGACGACGGTGCGTGTGTCAAGACCATCTGCTGAAAGCATGCGCAGCAGCATTGGACTCTGCAGCTTCTCAACAGGATGATTCAGGAGATGCAGAATCTATATGTGCAGAGTACTCAGCCATTGCCAGCACTTCAGGGTCTGCAAAACTTGGCGCACCTGTCTTCCAACATGAAGGCGTCGGCTGCAGATCCACCAGCGGGTGCTGCGACCAACCTGCGTGCAGGACAAACTGCAGAGGTTTGGCAAACTTACTGCAGGGTGAACTGCATGAGTGCGACGCTGCTCCGAACGCCATTTGGGTGCCGCTGCAGCAAAACCGTCCCACATCAGCAGCTGATCAAACCTCACACAGCTACGGCGCCGATGCAGCCGCACCAACAGAGCCCATCACGATCCTCTCCTTCCATTCAACGGACTGCCATCAGTCTTGTCAGGGGATCTCACCAGGACTGGTCGTCCTCGCTGGCACCAAACAGCGACCTGGCGGCGCCGCTGCCGCTGCGGCGGTGCTGCTCCGAGTTGCCGCTCACCGACCCTGTGCCCGAGGCAGGGGAGCCGTAGGCGAGGGTGCGCGCCGCCCTCGACCGATCCCGCTGCAGTTGTTCCGCCTCTGCGCGGGTGAAAGCGATTGTGGTGTGCTGGTGGGCTCACAGGTGGGCGCACGGTGACGGTTGAGCGTCGCTGCGCGAGGCAAGCATTCGTGTCCGTGAAGCATGCCTGGAACATCTGTGGCATCAACGTGTGGCTGATGTGAGACGAATACTTCACGACTGCATCACAGGCAAGCATTGTCAGATGGGCAATCGTGCAACCAGATCAAGACATCCCGATGCCCAAGTGCGACATATCCGTGCGCGCTCATGGCCTCAAGGTACGCGCACGCACCGCATAGAGGTATTTTACCTTGTATGCTGTTAATGTCCGCTGTGGTGACCTTCTCGGGGCTCAACAGAAAGTCCTCGTCGCCAAGCTCCTGGATCGCCTGGCCAAAAAATTCGTCGCTGTCTCGTCGTTCCTCGGGAGTGTCCTCTGCAGATGAAGGAACGACCGGAGAGCCGCGAACAGGAGTCGGTGGCGGAGACTCGCTGCGGTGACGGGGTGGGGCCTGTTGGGCAGCAGCAGCTGCAGCTACTGGCTCTGGCGCGGACGGCGGAGCGGATTTTCTAGACAGACTCAGCAGCCGTCGCATGCTGTCTGAGACGAGAACGGCTCGATCGGCGCAGTGGACTGCAGAAAATGAGGTCCTTGACGCGGGAATTCCGTTTGCTGCCGTGGCATTGTCCTGATCTTGAGCACGGAGCTTGCTGCACTCCGGGGCCACTTTCACCATCTGCAGGCTGCTTACAGGTGATCTACGCTAGTCCACTAGCAGTCAGCTGTTGTCCCCCTGGTCCGCAAGGCGTTTGCCGCGAAGAGTACCGACAGCAGCCATGGGCGGCCTGGTGCAGCTGGCCACGCCGTGCAGGATCGCGCACAACGCGGCAGCGCCGGCACGGCTTGTGACGGAGGCCCGCGTGCAGCACAAGGCCGTCAAGCTCATGACGAAGCGGAGGCCCAAGAAGGTGTGGCACCTGGCTGGCCACCTGCACGGACGAGCAGAGTGCAGTGGGGCGTGCAAAACGCACTGTTCGCTGACAGAGTTTCACATACGTCATGCCTCCGAGCGTGGGATGGCGCGCTGCGTCGCGGACACTGCAGCAGTGCCGCCACGCCACCGCCGTCGCGTCAGCCGTGCACATCATCTCACATCATGGCCCGGCGCCCCTGACCTACTCCTTGTCTTTTGATCGGCACTGCAGCACAGCCTCAGCGACAGGAAGCACGTCGGGTGCACGTCGTACGATCCGGCGCCGACGCCGCCGCCGCAGTTCACCCTCACTGACGCCGCCAAGTAAGTGTGTGTCTGATGCACGATGGCAAGGGAGTTCGTGCATGCTGTGCGTGCGATCGGTTGACGAGACGTGTCTTACCCATTCTGCTTTGCCGCGCCAGGTCGCCAGCCCCCGCCACAGCCATTAAATGACGTGCTGCAGCAGAAACGACTCTCAGGCAATGGTCGGCAGCTGTGGCTGGAGCGGGGAGAAGGAGGAGGATGAGGCATAAGGGTAAGGCTCAGGCAAAGCGGCTGCTATCTGGCAGCTCGGTCGCAGCAGACTTGCAAGCGTCAGTGCAATGCCATTGCCGCACGCACTCGACAGCTGCATGCAAAGAAATATAGTCTGTCGGACGAGCGCTGTTGTGTGGCAGTTGAATTTCGTCAAATCGCATTGCAACAATCAGTGGTTCGACTGCCAGTCTGGTGAGGATCGCCTTCGGTTAGTACTGTAAACACATGCGGCAGTGCGATGGAAAACGCAGTGTTGGTGACATGATTTACAGAGGAAGGCGGTCCACCAATTGCGAAAGTTGAAAGCGGGGATGAAAGCAGCGGGTGTCACGGTTCACGGCGCCAGGTATGCCCAGACAGGCAGAGTGTCATTCGCTCAGCTGAATGTCCACGCGCAGTCCAGTAGATAGTCGTCAGTTCGGAGCCATATAGCTAGATATGCGTCTCTGCTCCGTCCCATGTGGTGAGGTCCGTGTCATTTGCAGAACGGTCTGCTGATGCCACAAAAAACGTCCGATGCTGCAACTAGAGGTTCACCGCCCGCTCAGGGCTGCTGCGGCGGCGATGCGGCCCGCCACCTGGCGCCGTTTGTGCAGCGGCTGGCGCGCCCAGCGCCGCTGCGGCCTGGCCTGCCGCGGCAGTGGGGTCTGGCGAAGGCGATGCAGAGGGGATCCACGCCTTGAGGCTGCCCTCTCGCCTCGCCGGCGAGACGGCAGCGATGCCACCGACGGCAGCCACCCACGGTGGCGACATGCCGCCAGGATTCTGCGGCTGCGACTGCTGCTGCGTCGTGACCGGCGGGTCCACTGCAGCCGGCGCAGCTGGCGGCTGGGGCGCAGCAGCCGGCGCGGCCGGCGACGCCTGTGGCGCAGCGTCGCTGCCCACGGCGGCAGCGGTGCCGGCGACGCCGGGCTGCCCGGCGCCAAGCGGCGGCGCCGCCACCGCCCGCTGCTGCGCCGCCTGCGAGGCAAACGCCGAGGGGCGCATGCTGGCGTCCGGCGCCGCGCCCGCCCTTGCACAGGCGCCCGCCGCCGGAAGGGCCGCCGCCGCCGCCACCGCATGCGACATCCGCGTGCCGGCGGGCGTGCCGGCGGAGGAGGCGGGCGTCCCCGACGAGGTGGGGGACACGTCCGGCGACTTGGCCTTGAGCGGCGTGCCCATGCGCGAGGCCTGGCGTATCGGCGGCGGCAGGCCAGTCGAGATGGATGGCCGCGTGCCCAGCACCAGCCCGATGTCGCCGCTGGCGCCCTGCGACCCGCCTGTAGGGAGCAGCACGAGGGGGCCTCAAGAAGACAGCGAGAAGGGAGGCCTCGATGAAAGAAGGGCTCCAGTCCGTTCGCTGAGCTTTCAAGATCGGGGGCCACTGAATAGAAGGGCGCTGGATGTTCCTGCATGCCCGCACACCGCCGCAAGGCAGCAGCCCCAAACTGGGATGCACATGCCAGCCGGCACGTGGCTTGGCGAGAGCGCAGCGCAGCTGTGAGACCACTGGCGCTCCGTGCACAGGCACGGTTGTCACACACCAGATAGACACTGCCAGGCAGCTCACGCAGCGGCTCAGAACGCACGTCCGCCGGAGGTGACGATGGGGAGGGGGCCGCTGTGCGTGCGCGCCATCTCCAGCTGCCCGCTCAGCGACCGCGCTGACAGCTGCCTCGCGATGTCCATATCCGCGCCCTCGAAGGGGCTGCCGTCCCGGCCGCCGGCGCCCTGCAGATGCGGAAACATGCTGTGAATGAACATAGCGCTCGACTTTCTGACGGTCGCCCTGCGGTGCCTCAGGCTGCGGTTTCCTCAGACAGCGACGCACTGCCCTTGTAGGGTGGGAAGGAGGCCACAGCTGTGAGCAGTGGGAGGGGAGTTTGGGGTCCCTTCCCGACAGGACCATTCGAAGGAATGTGGCGCACTTTGACGGGATGGCCGGGCAGCCCGTAAGCGCCAGACTGCACGGTGACGCCCCGCACCAGGGAGCCGCTGGCCGTCTTGGTCATGCCCGCAGCCAACGCCTGCAGCCAACGCTCAAGGTGTCTCGCCACCCGGAAGAGGAACGACCTGCTGCGACTCGCAACTTGCACGACAAGATTGACCTTCTGTGTCGATTGCGGCTCCAGATTCAAGGCACGGAAGTCAGGCCACAGGAAACGCGCCTGCGGGGACGGCGAAGCGGTTTCCCGCTGCTGGCTGTAGGCGGCGAAGCCGGAGGAGATGGCGGTGGAGACCGCGGGCGGCGCCGAGGCGGCAGTCGCGGCGGCGGCCTGCTGCTGCTGCTGCTGCTGCTGCTGCGCGTTGGCGTCGCTGCGCGCGCGCTGGATCACGGTAGTCTGCTCTGGCTGCTGCGCCTGCCACATGCCCAGCACCTGGGCAAGGTTTGACACATGCGTTTCATGTCCTAGAAGAGAGGCGTATGAGCACCAGATTTGACATGCTCCTTCAAAGCATGTTGCCCTGGACCTGCAAGGTCAGGAACAGGTGACGAAACTGAGACCAAGCAGTGCTGCAAGCTGAGATGCCAGTTGGGACATTATTGTTACGCATGGTTTGGACCCCACGACAAGTTTATAGGGAGGTGCGGCCTGCACCTGCTGCGATTGCAGCGGCGTAAGGCGGTTGAGCGGCAGGCCGACCGGCTGCGCCAGCTGCCGCGCCAGCAGCTGCTGCTGATGTGACAAAAAGCCCGCCTGCGGCCTCGACGGGTAGGCGCCACTGCCGCTGCCGATCTGCACCGGCGCGCCTGCGCCGCCCTGCGTGAGATGGGGGAGAATGTGTGTTCAGGCGCAGACACCGTGCGGCAATGAGAAGGACGGGTAAACCTGCCAGAAATCTGAAGGAGAAGCCAGGGTCTGCTGCACTCAGTGCCATGAACATGCACATGGACATGCGCAGTAAAAGAGGCCGATGGCCGCTGCAACAATAACGCTGCTTTTAAGCAGCAAGTGTGTGTGATGGCGAGGGGCGTGCCTGTAGCTGCGGTGCGGAGGCGACGTGTGGCAGGCCGCCTGAATGCTGTGGCGCCCGCGGCGGCTTCACGGGGTCGCCCGGCCGCCGGCCATTGGTCTCGGCATCGCCGCCCCTGCCCTCCTCCTGCGCAGCAGGAGAAAACGACTGTGAACACTCGCAACTCGAGTGCATCGGGGTCGTCAATGTCGCAGGCAATACAAGATCTGACAAACACGGTTGCTTATCACATCGTGGATATCACTTCATGGAACTCGAACAGAAGACAGTTCTGTGTTGGCAAGGGTGGGTGTCGCACACACACCTGAGAGTCGGACTGGGCTGCCTGTTCGCCGGCCTGGGCCTGCGGCTGCTGCGCTGCTGCCTGCTGCTGCTGCTGCTGCTGCGCCGCTGCCTGCTGCTGTTGCTGCTGCGCCGCTGCCGCCGCCTGCTGCTGTTGATGCTGCTGCTTGGCCTGCGCCTGCTGCTGCTGCAGCTGCTGCTCCCGTCGCTGCTGCTCCAGGAAGTGGTGCTTCAGCTGCTCCAGCTGCTCTGCCGTCATGCCATTGGCCTGCACGTTCTGCGGGCCCAAACCAGCAAAATTGTCAGGAAGACGCCCATGCACTCTGGCCAGAAAAGCAACGACAGCCTCTCAGCAACAACGAGATTGGCTAGGCAATTGCAGTGAATTTGAGCGCGCTGCAGCTGCTGGGCATCTGCAAGGCTATCTGGCTATCTGTCTGTGTTTCTAGATGGATGTCGCTAGCAGCTGTCATGGAAGGGCGCTCGAAGTATAGCAGACACTCACGCGAAGCCTGCGCAAACGAACCTGGAGGTAGCGCATGAAGGCTGGCTGCGTCGTGAGCTCCGAGAGTCCCGGCTCCTGCTGATGGCCCCAGCCGTCGCCGCCGTCGCCGCCGCCGCCGCCCTGCTGGCCGGGCTGCTGCTGCGCCTGCTGCTGCGCCTGCTGCTGCGCCGCCTGCTGTGCTGCGCCCTGCTGCTGCAGCTGGGCAGAGCACAAGCAGCACTGTCAGGCTCTTATTTGTACAGACTGCCATAGGCTGCAGCATTGGTCTTGCAACAAACCTCAGCATGCATGGGCTGTGCTCTCCCAGGACAAGGCATACTGCTCTCCAGATGTGAGAACATGGTGTGGCTGTGGCTGCCGCTCACTGGCCTCACTGGCCAGCATGCATTTATTCAAGTGTGCAGTTGTAAGAGCTGTGGGTGACAGGACAACAGACCTGCAGGTGGCGCTGCTGCAGGTAGTGCACCAGGGCGTCGACCCGCGCGGTGAGCATCGTGCGCGAGTGCTGGTACTGCGTGTTGGCCTGGTCGATGGCGTTCTGCGCCTTGGTGCGCACGCGCTCCATGTAGCGCTGGTACTCCTCCTGGATCGCCTTCACCCGGATGCTGTGGATGCGGTCAAACAGCGCTACCTGTGGGCACAGGCATGTAGGGTTTGAAACAGGGACGCGGGTCATGAGAGGTGCTTGAGTCACCTCGCGGTGTGCGTTATGCATTGCAGGACGATGTTAATTGTCGTGCTGCAAGGCAGCGCATTGGGAGGGTTCCCTGCGAAGACGATGACGGGATAGGAGCAAGACACGGCAGCAGGGGCACACCTGCTCCTGCATGCCGCGCAACTGCGTGAGGATGGACTCCGTCTCCCCAGCCATGACGCCGCCCTCGCTCGGCAGAAAGTTATACAGTTGCTGCAGCGGCCCGCTCGGCACGTCCAGCGGCCCCGCTGCCTGTGCAAATCAGAGGGAAGAAATGCATTCAGTGGGGGGAAAGATGTAAGGTGCAAGGTGCAAGGTGCAAGGTGCAAGGTGCAAGGTGCAAGAGCACTGCGAGGTAGAGGCCTGAGGTGAGCTGCGATGCGGCACATGTGAGGCTGCAGTCTGAACAAGTCGTGGCCTTCAACACACGGCATCTGAGACACTTGAATCGATAGAGCCGCTGCGATGATGCTGTATGTTGGCACAGAAACTTGTCAGGCTGCAGGCATGCGGCAGCCTCCTCCAGGTAGAGCGCAGCTCGTGTGCAAGTTATGGTAACAAGGCGTGTCGGCACCTAACGACGAGCGCAAGACGAGCCAGAGGGTCACAAGCCGGCGATCCTTTTGCCAAAAGCGGCGAAATCAGCCACGAATCTAGCAACGAAACCAGCGATAAAACCCTGAATTTCGCACCAGGGCGGCGTGAGTGTAGTCGGAGGTGACGATGTTCGCCAGCTTCTGCGAGAAGGCGTCCATGTCGGAGATGAGGCCCGCGCTGCCAGCGCCGCCGAGGCCGTCCGCCCGCCCGGCGTCGGCGCCGCCATTGAGTGACTGGTCCGCCAGCGTGCCGTCCTTCAGCAGCGCCTGCATCCGCTGGTACATCGTCCTGCGGGACGGTCACAGAACAGCCTTGCAGGTCAGGTGTGTAGCCCTTATTGCAAAGTGGAGCCAGTGTACGGGTGTCGACAGTCACAACATCTGCAACACAAGGATGGCTGCAACAGAAGGATGGCCCAAACATGACTGCAAGGAGTAGAGTGGTCTCGGCACGCTGATGAAAATACAGTTGACATGCCAGTGCAGGCGTACCTGTAGTTCGCCAGGCTCTGCATGATGTACTCGAACACCTGCTCCAGGGCCGCAGCGTCCTGCCGGTACCTCCTTGCCTGCATACCACGTGACGACCGATGTGTCAGCAAGAGGCAGGGTCGCATTTGCATTCAGAGGTCCTTCAAATACCCCGTAGTCGCGGACCAGTGCACACGTGATGGGCATGCAGATGGAACGCTGCAAGCTCCTGACATGATTTCAGCAGTGCCATGTAGGCTCCCAGCACCTGAACGTCGTCAAGGGACAGGCCACGAGGCAATCGCAAAAAGAAATCGCACCAGGGTGGGCAGCATGGCGAGCTCAGAGGGGGAGGAGCCGGAGAGGTGCACCGCGACGCCCGTCAGCGCCACCAGTGTGTAGTCCTGGAAGTCGGACGGCACCTCGCTGTCCGGGCGCATCATCAGCAGGATCTCCGCGGCCTGCAGGACGATACGTTGTTGTCAGCTTCGCATTGGAAACGCATCTGCAGCGCCGCGGCGACAAGAAGTCTACAGATTGGACTCTACGGCAGAGCCGGCGCCAAGGAAATTCCCCAACAGAGAACATTTCGACGCGGTTGACGGCTGCAGGCTCTGACTGCAGGCTCTTGGTATTCGAGCCAACAAAACCTCAAATCAAGGAGCCCCAACTGTCGGGACACGGCTTGGGACGGGCCAGGCTGCAGTACGCCAGCAGCACCAGCAAGGGCTTTTGAAAACCCTCAGGAAACCCTTTATAACCCCTGAATCACTCGCCTGGTGGGCGAGCTCCACGATGCTGGGGTCCAGCTGCAGCTCGGCGACGATGTCGGTGAGGCGCTCGAATGCGCGCCGCGCGATCGCGCCCTCCGGCGAGGCCGGATCCCCGATGGCGCGCATGACCGCCTCGTGGCGCGCCCACTCCCGCCGCAGCGTCTCCACCTCGCCGGCGGACACCGCGCTGCGGCCATCCGCCGCCGTCACGACTGCAGGGGAGCAGAGGTGAGGGTGGAAGACTTCACAAGCTCCAGGATGTATGCCAATGCGAGATGGCGCGGCGCAGCTGACGCGAAACGTTTCAACAGATGTGATGCATGGCTTCACGTGTTGTACACAATATGAACTCCTGTCAACCAGAAGATGTGTGGAGGCGCTGTCCCTGTCAGCTTGATGAAACACATTCCAGCGAGGAGCACTCCAGGAATGCGAAGGCAAACCTCGTCGCCGGCGCTTGCCGCGCCCCTCGTCCAAGGCAGCGGCCAGGTCGTCGTCCTCTCCGCGCCGGCGGCGCTGCAGGCGGCCACGCCCCGCGGCGCTGGAGGCGTTGCGCCCATAGCGCCCCCGCCCGCCGCGCGCCCTCGCCGAGCCGACCACATAGTCCGCGTCGCCCTGCAGGGGTGCAGGCAGCAGTGAAGCACTTTACTAACGAGTGAACATCTTGGCAGGGAGTCGGCCCTAGCTGCATGCCCTGGAGCTTCCCCTTGAAGTGCAGACCAGCATTGACCAGGTTATGCCCTGCACCCTCCTTCTGCAGGTCAGTCGAATGGATCAACAAGGTATCTCGAAGGCACGCAGCGAGCCAGCTTTTACAAAAGGGAACACCATACTCACCGAATTGGGAGGCAGTAAGGCCGCCTTGCCGAGTTGGGAGCCGGCGCGGGAGGGCGGGTTATCCCTCATTGTGCCGAGAATACCCCAAGGATGCACGACAGTCCACTTTTGCAAAATCCTGGCCTCACCGAGTTAGAGGCAGTCAGGCCGGAGCCGGCGCGGGAGGGCGGGTCGCCGTCGTCATCGTCCAGCTCCTCTGCGTCCGAGTCGTCCGCCAGCGCGGCGCCGCGTCCGCCTGAGGGTTCGCCCTCCCCGTCCTCCGCCTGCTGCTCCGCCAGCGTCTGCACAAGCGCGTCCTGTGCAAAAGGTTCCGCCATTGCCTTTGTTTGGAAAGAGGAGACTAAATTTAGGTGTGGTTGTCAGCCGCCCGAGGCGTTGCCCTCGCCGTCTTCCGCCTGCTGCTCCGCCAGTGTTTGCACCAGCACAACCTGTTGCAGATGTGCGTGCTGTATCTCAAATCCGTAAAGAGGTTGAGAAACTGATCGTGAAGACGGCATCGCTCTTAAGATCGCTCTAAGAGGTGGATGATGCCCTAGAAGGTTTGTGTGATGCCCAAGGCGCGTTCTGGCTCGACGGAATATGCGAAAGCAGCGGACAGTGAAGGATGTGGCATGGCGAAGATTGCGCACCTCATCCTCGCGGCGCAGGCGCAGGTAGTGCGGCCGCAGCAGATACTCCCAGAACGAGCTGGCGGAGGCGAGGCTGTCCGTGTGCGCCAGCGCGCCGTTGCCCTCCTCGCCATCATCACCCTCGTCCTCCTCCTCGTCGACTGCAGTTGAGATAGCATGTGGTTGATCAATCATTTCGTGTCGAGAGGCAAGGGAGTTCGAGGCGTCTGTGCAGGCGGTTTGCTTTCGGCAAGGGCAGTTGACAGCGCTGCTGCGCTAAGCCGGCTGAGTCCATGCTGTACCTGGACGAATGATGCAGCCGTGGGCGAGGACAGCTGCAGAGTCGTCCAGACTCAGTATAGCCCAGCAGCTCAGAAGGCCCAGGTGCTTGGTACAGCGCTGGTTTTCTGCCACGGCAGCTCAATCCGTGTTCCCACAGCGCGCAGTATGTCGTTGAAGCCTGCACAGGACAGCGCACCTGCTTCGGAGACCTCGTCCTCCTTGCACTCGTTGGGCTGCCACTCGCGGGTGACAATGCCCTCCAGCCCCGGGCCCAGCCCCGTCACCACCTTGGGCGCCTCAGCACCCCCTGCAGCAGCCGTGGCACCGCCAGCGCCGGCAGCGGCACCAGCTGCGTCCGCCGTGCCGCCAGCGGGCCCATTTGCCGTTGGCGCACCCGGCGCTGAAGCCGCCGCCGCCGCGTCTGGCGCCGCGGCCGCGAGCGCCGCCGGCGTCCAGTCTGGCGACTTGCGGATCTCGTCCGCGATGCGGGCCAGCCGCTGCAGCGCCGGCTCTGGCAGCACAGGCGCCACGTCTGCCACGGCCGCTGCCGCATTGGCCGCAGCTGGCGAGCCGGCCGCTAGCGGCGCTGCAGCGCCGCCGTTCTGCGCCGCACCTGTGTCCAGCGTCACTGCGCCGCCATCCTCCGCCTTCAGGGTGGCTGCTGCCGCGTCTGGGGCAGCGTCTGCAGCTGGGTCACCTGCGGCGGCTGGCACAGCTGCCGGCAGGTGCGGCGGAGTCAGCGCCTCTGGAGAGAAGAGCGTCTCGACGCCCCACCGCACAATGTCCTCCAACAGCCTCGCGCCCTGTACATAGGAAAGTCGAGGTGTCACATCCATCTGGCCAGTATCGTGGATGTCTCATCAAAGGTGCTGGGCCATGCAAGGTCTTGCATCCACCCTTCAGCCGCAGGCGCAGCCCGCCTCCGCCAACCAAGACTAATCTGTGCAACATCTCTCGCATTCCTGGCCCGCCAAGCAAAGGCGCCCCACCTCAGGCGACGAGCGGCCGACGGCAGGGCGGATGAGGGCCACGGTGTTGCGGCGGCGCTCAGCGGACAGCGCCAGCAGCCGCTCCTCCACCGTGTGCCGCATGTAGAGGCGGTACACCGGCAGCTTAGCGCCGCTGCCGATGCGGCGCGCGTGCGACATCGCCTGCGTCCCAGGCATGGCAAGAAATGTTAGAAAGCAACTGAGAGGTCGCTATTCAAGCCACAGGTTGATCTAGAATGATGTCTCTACAGAGTAGGTCTTGAGCAGCATACGCGACAACGGCCACTGTTCGACAGACCAGGATCTGATGCTAAGCTCATGCTGTCCAAGCTGACATATGCGCTTGAGCAATTCGACAACAAATGCCTTCAGGTGGTGCAGATGCCACCAGAAATGGTATCTGCAAGAACAAAATAGGCACTGCCTGCAGATCGAGGCGAGGGTCCCAGTCGGAGTCGTGGATGACGACTGCGCTTATGCCCGGCAGGTCGATGCCGAGGCCGCACGACCGCGCCGCCAGCAGGAAGATCCTGCAAGTAATTGGTGTTCGCTTTTCTCGAAAAGGCTTCTGTTGAGAATGCTCCTCTACTGTCATGGAGCAAGGACCAACATGCTCTTGTGCGAAGGAAGCGAACCACAGGCGGATTTTGACGCTGGCAGGGTTCAAACTCGGCAACAATGGCCAACAGCACTGAATGTTTGGTTTGAAGTGATAACCGATGCACAACTCACCAGGCGGGGGAGTCGGGCTGGTTGAAGCGCTGCACGGCGGCGTGCCGCTGTGTGGCGTGCGTGCCGCCGTCGATGCGCTCGAGTGCGTCCGCGCCGTGGGCGCCCTCCAGGAAGTCCTCGATCGTGTCCAGCGCCTGCAGCAGGCGCGATGAAGCGCTCAGACGCGTTCAGCAATAGCCATCTAATGGTGCTGCGCCCACTCGTTGATGAATCCGTGAAGACCGAGCAGAGCAAGCAAACGGATGCACCTTCGGGGGCTGTCGGTGTGTACGGCTCTGTCAACTCAGACAATGAAGATCCTAGTCCCCCAGACTGTGGAGCTCACCTTGCGAGACTGGCTGAGCAGCAGCACACGGTGGCCGCCCGCATGCAGCGCCGGCAGCAGCTGCCGCAGCAGCAGCAGCTTGCCCGACGCCGCCGCCAGGTCTGCTCGCCGCTTTTCTGCTTCCACAGCAGCGGCGGCCGCGGCGGCCGCAGCCCTTGGCGACTCCGCGCCGTCGTCCTGCGCTGCGGCGGCCGCCGCAGCGACTGCAGTGGCATACTCCGGCAGCAGCGTGGGGTAGCTGCAAGCCTTGCGGAGCTCCGCCACCACGCTGCGCAGCTGGGATGCTCTGCACAGAGAGAGATTCGAAGCACTTGAGCAAGTACAGAACCAGCGCAGCAGGTGCCTCAGGAGCCAATGTGCCATTGGAGCCTTGCAGCCTGTCAGGGCTGGCTGTTGTGACCGTTGGAAAAAGCGTCGTGTTGTGCCATGTAATGCAGTGTGAGCTGATTGTTGTGGACCACTGTACACACTCGGAAGAGCTGCGGGACGTCTGTGGAGGCGCCGCACCTGTGGCCGGAGTGCCGGGGCGGCTTCGGGTCGGACAGCAGCTCGTAGAAGCGCGTCAGCACGGTGCGGTAGCAGCCCGCCTGCAGGCGCGTCAGCTCTACCGGCAGGACCACCTGTACCAGAAATGAGTGATACCACACCAGTTGCTTTCAAAGGCATCTCTGCGCATGCAGCTGACACGGCGAGAGGTAGGCGGGTGGTTGCGGTTTTGACAAGCAGCAACTGCCGAGGCTTCTTTGTGCTCACCTCCAGCAGCGCCGGCGCCGGCGGGCCGACTGTCGAGCGTAGCCGCCGCAGCGTCAGCGTGTCCAGCGCCGCCTTCAGCCGTTCCCCCTGTGGCAGAGCCATGGCAAGGCATCAGCCCGTTTGGCATGGGTGCGATGCCCCTGTGATTTGGCGCATGCCTTGAGTGCCGATCAGCGATGCAGCAAATCGCCACCCAGATGCAGCAAACAGGGAACTGCAGAAACAGCCACCTGAACTTGCAGCAACCCGGATGCGCAGTTGCTGCATGTCCTTGCCGCACCTGGGCGGCCGCCTGGGGGGAGCCGCGGGGCTGGTCCTGCCCCAGGGCCTCCAGGTCGATGTGTGGCGGCTGCAGGAACTCCAGCGCCGCGCCGTCGTTGGCGCTGGCCTGCGCACGCGAACCCGCCAGCAGCATGCGGAACGCCGCGTCCAGGTCCCCCAGCGCTGCGTGCACCTGGAGGTAGTTTAACGGAAAGACTGTATATGAAAAGCACATCAGTTGAACAAACAGCAAGTCAGCAGTGATGTGGGAACGCCGTGTCCAGGTGCACCTTCACAGGTTGGAAAAGACGATGGCGTCTCAGTTGGAAGCTTTCCATTGAATCAATCTGTGCATCAGCAATAGCGCAGCTTTAATGCTGCACATTGGCACAGCGGCGGTCAGCTTCAGACTCGGCCAGTACAGTCGTCCGTTCGGGAACCCAGGCGGCAGGTCCAAGCCATCCTCTTGACAAGATTGAGGCGGCAATCACAGCACATGTGTGTCCGGCAGCGGCCATTCTCACAAGTGTTGCCATGATGCCTGTACAGAGCGGTAGCAGCGCACCTTCGCGAGGCCAGCACGGCCACGCTGCCGCTCGTCCAGCAGCACAACCTCCCAGCTGATGGCCTTCAGCGCCGGCGCGTCGGCGGCTGCCGCCTCGTACGACGTGATCACGATCTCCGGCTTGGGCACCTGCCGCCTCACGATGATTGGGTGGAGTGTGTCTCAAACAGCAGGAGACTGTCTGACTTGATGCAGCCTGTCTGAAGTCACCACCAAGGAGAGACCCATGAGGCGTCAGCTGGTCCGCAAGATGCGCTTCCTGAGCACAGCATATCAAGGCTAAACACTAGAGTATGAGAATCTGCAGAAGGGAAAGCCAAAGATGATGGACAGAGGCGCCGCCCGTCTCATCTCAATGACTCAATTTGATCGGGTTCAAGAGTGCAGGATTGCAAGTCTGGTAGGCGCGCACCCGGCTGGGCAGCGCCTCGCGCGTCTTGAAGGTGGCCGACTTGCCGTCCATGGAGCCTGGCGCCAGCCACAGCTCGTTGTCGTGCATCACAGAGCGCGCCCCCAGCACCCCGGCATAGGTGACCACGTTGGCGTCGTCGCCCACCCACAGCCCCAGCTCGCCCTCCCAGAACGGCAGCATCGATGACGGCGCGACAATCAGAATCGGCCGCACCGCCTCCATCTCGTGCCTGCCGCAGAATGAGAACTGGTCGCACCACTTTCAACTCATAGTTCGTCACAGGGGCACTGTACTGACAGCATGTAGTGTAAAAGTTGTGTGCTGACAACCACAAGACAGCGTCTGAATATGTTGAGTGGGCACTGGCCCACTCTGATGGCCAAAAGCAGCAGTGGCTTTGGTGTGGGCAGTGAATCTCAGGATCTCTGCTGGATCTCACGTACGCCCAAAACCATAATGCGACACCCTGAAGGACTACTGTAGCAGGCGCAGAATCCATCCCCGTGATCTCGTTGGCCCCGTCTTAAAACCCTAAACCTCAAATTAGCACGGACTGAAATACTGTGCAGGACTACTGCACCGGACGCAGAACGGAACCAGTCTCATCTCAGTGCCTCCGCTCAGGCAACTGCACCGCCAAACACCTCCTCGTTGCAGCCACCCCAGCCAAGGGCTGACGCATGCAATGCGCGCCGCCCAGTGTTGCTGGAGTGAACCCACCTCAGGAACTGCAGGAAGGCGATGACGGTGGCAGTCTTGCCGAGGCCCACGTCGTCGCCGACGGCCACTGGGCGGTCGGCGGCCCACTGGCGGCGCAGCCAGTTGATGCCGTCCAGCTGGTGCGGGTACAGCCGCCCGCCTCGGACCCACTCCGGCTGCTCCGTCACCTCCGGCGTGCTCGCCGCCGCCGCCTGCAGCCGTAAATCAAGATGTCCATAGCATTGCTGGAATGGTTTCGGCTTTATCAGTATCTGAAAACCCAACAGGGCTGCTCCGTCACCTCCAGCGTGCTCGCCGCCGCTGCCTGCAGCCGTAGTTCAAGGTGCTTATGAGTTTTGCTGGAACTTATCGGCTTTGTCAGCATCTGGATAAACTCAGTTCGCCTGCTGCGTCACCTCCGGCGTGCTGGCTGTCTGCCGCCGTCTGCAGGCAAAAATGCAGCTCGCCTCACATGAATCATGTGCCAAGACTACCGAAGCTTTGGTGACAGGATAGGCTGGGCCGGCCGCCAGCAGTGAAGCCGGGCCTATCGTGCAGCGCTGGTCGGGGTTGCTGCGGCCTGCGCTTCGATGTTCCGATGCTGTTGATGTCAGTCGGCCTGCGCGCTGCCGCACGGCTGCTGCACGCTCTGCCATGCTATAGACTATGACGTGTGTTAATGGAGGCCTCACTCCTGGATGCTAACTGCAGACAAGCCGCCGTAGCGCCGCCGTAGCGTACCTGCTTGGCGGCCTCGGCGACGGCGAGGGCCTCGGGCTGGGCGCGGCGCATCGCTGACTGCTGCCGCTCCCACAGCGTCTTGTGCAGCCTCAGGTACTGCGGCATCACCAACACTCCCTCGCCCTCCACCTGCGCAGCAGCGGATCGGGGTTATCGTTTGGTTCCGGCCGGGCGACGCCAGGCTTGCGAACACATCCGCAGTGTCAAGATTACAAGTACCATCATGTCAGAGACCGTTACCGACACAGGTGGTCCTGTGATGTGCTGGATGATACAGGGATCTGCTATTTACAAGGCCTGCGGGGCGCCAAGAGGCGCGGACACTCGCCTCCCAGGTGCACTGGTCGTAGCCCAGGTTGGTCCACTTGACAAGCGCCTCCCAGCCGGGGCCGGTGGGCGACGGCCGCCTCGCGACAAAGCGCTGCGGCACCTTCCACGCCAGGTCCATCTCGTTGCATGGCGCGTCCCTGCGCAACGGCACACGGTTTGACGCTCCACTTCCTGTACCAAGGCGATGGAGGCAATGCCCTGAGGTTGGCAGGGGCATGCAGGGCAAATCTGCTGGCGGGCGAGTGCATGGCAACGTGAGGCGTCAAGCGTGTGCGTGGCAGCATGAGGCGTCAAGATGGACAGCCCTGCGTGAGCAGAAGGGGATGCATCCGGTGCGCACCCACAGCGGCGCTCGAAGTTCATGAGCTTGCGCTTGGCGATGCGCAGCAGCAGCTCGCGTGACACCCACTCGTTGTGCACGTGCGCCTTACCCAGCCACTTGATCAGGTACTCCGCCACCCGGCCAGCTGCAAAGGAGAAGATGCTCATGAGCAGATCTCAGAGGTGAGGGTTGGCAAGGTCTTCGAACCAATCTGTGGTGTGCAGCCTCTCCGAGTGTGATATGCGGCATATAGGCAAAAGCGATGAGGCTGCAGACAGCAACCACCTGCTAGAGGTTGCCTGTCGGCTGCCTGCCAGAGGCAGGGGTGGCATGCCCACAGCATGCCTCTGTGACATTTGTGCAGCCGCAGTCAAAGCACCACCTGACGTGCACTGCTCTGACCTAAAGCCCTAGGCCCCCACCTGTGGCGTCGGTGCTAGGCTGGTCGACGTCGCCGGACGCTGCCGCCAGCAGCGCCGCCACCGCGTCCGCCTCGTCCTCTTGCATCGGCTCTGCGGCGTTGGCCGCCGCCGGCGCGCCCGCCGCCGCCGGCTCAGCGCCCGTGTCAGCCGCCTCCTTTGCTGGCGGCACAGCCTTGGCAGTGACGGCCGGCGGCGGCGGCATGGCGGCGGCCACCCGGGCGGCGTCTGGCACTGCCGGGACGGTGGGCGAGCTGCCGGCGCCGGCGGTGTCTCCGCTGCCACTGCTGCCGCCGCCACGCATGGCCTGCAGGCGCCGCCGGCTCTCCGAGGCATACTGCTTCGCCGCCTCCCTGCAGCAAGTTGCAGAATGCACACAATGGTGGCACCAGAATCGTCCGGCTCTGGACAGCCACATCACATGCTCTCTGTTTCGGGCTGCCATGGGACATCTCCACCGATACAGCCGGCTTTCTTTCCAAGGATGGCCACCCAGAAGTGTCACAGGTGGGTGCCAAGCTGGTGCAGTCCGTCAAAGGATTGGGAGGGGGACGCACTGCTCCTCGGCCTTTTCCTGCTCCGAGAGCGGCCAGCGCCAGCCGAGGATGGTGTCCACCACCACGCGCTGCCCGTCGGCGCCGGTGTGCCCCTCCGCCGCCAGGTCCACGCTCTCCGTGTCCTGCGCAGACTCAAGAAGTTTGTTGCCTCCGATGCCTCAAGCGGGAACAGTAAATTATATTTGATATGTTTCATAGGTCCATGCTCTCCATGTCCAGCACAGCAGGCAGTTCGAACATCAGAACAGGATCCGGAACACCGATATCGGGCTCGCCATGAATCAGCGGATACAGGACAGGACAACAGGCCGTGTTGCTTCGTCAAGAGCGTCTGCATTGAAACCGCGCTCGCAATCTCAAGCTCGGGCACACTCCGTATTCAGCAGCGTCTGCACAGCTTTGCAGGCACCAGGAGACACACCGAGTCGAAATCGTCAGCGCGGCCCCTGCCGCCCCGCCAGCCGCGACCGCGCCCCTTCATGCCACGTCCACCGCGGCCACGGCCGCCCCGTCGCCCGCGGCCCCTGCCGCCCCGCCGGGGAGTGGGCACCTCCACTGCCGGCGGCGGCAGACCCCAACCTGCATGCGAACAGCCCATTGTCGGCACATAACAATGCCAAGCCCACGTTTGCCCTCGTGCAAAACCGTCCTCCCAGAACATCAAAAGACGTCAGAGGTTGCCAGTTTTGCGGCACGGGTTCCATCACCTTCCCCTTCACCGTCCCCAACAATTATGCCCATCGCTTGTCTGCCTCACAGCAGGTCCATGCCGCCCACCTCCATCGGAGTCGGTGTCCTCCTCTGCAATTGCGGGCGCAGCGCCCGAGCCGGCGGACGCCAGCCGCATCGCCAGGCTCTGCGCCTGCGCCCGCTCTGCCTGCTCCGCCGCCTTTATGCACTCCTGCGCGGTGGCAAGGTGCACAGGTCAGGATTGCAGCGGAAACCACAGGCTTGGCTTCAGTGCGTTCCCTGCTTCCCTGCAGCTTTGGAGTACAGGGTGAACGGCTGCTCGATCCTACAGAAACCTGGAATACGTAGAACGAGCAAGCATCCGCACCAAAGGACGTTTCAAGGGCACCGACCTGCAGTGTGGGGTCCTGGGAGGAATTGCCAATGCCCTCCTGCTTGCCGTCGGCAAAGGGGCGCAGCGCGTTGACGGGCAGCCAGGCAAACTCCGCCTCGTCGTCGCCGCTGCTGGCGTCCTTCTCCTTGTCCTCCGGGTGCCCTGCGGCATGCAGTGACGAAGACTCGAGCCGGCAAAGCCTGGATGTGTGAATGACTGCTGTGCGAGCGGCCGATCATTGTGGGAGCAGCAGTCTGACAATATACTGCCGGATGCCGCTGGTGCTGCAGGCTCATGCAGGCCAGTCACGGATTGAGCTTTGAATCGACCCCAGCCAAGTCCAGCTGCAGTTTCTCATAGTGGCTGCTTTTATCAAGTTTTTGCGACAACGCGTCAGTAGTGCCCAGCTGCTCACCTGACGCCTTCAGGGCACGCATGCAGGCGGCCAGCGCGCCAGTGGCTGAGTCCATGCCCTCGTCCACCTCCCCGGGGATGCCCTTGCGCGTGAAGAAGACCACCGGGATGTGGTGGCGCACGTAGGCGGGCGCCCCCGGCGGCGGTCCCACCTCCCGCGGCACCGCGCGCCGCCGCACCACCCGCGCCGGCCACCAGTCGTGGCCCTCCACCTGACGACAGAGCTTCAGGTTGGACAGGAATGAGGCGCGAGGTGCTGAGGTGTGCGTCTGGATTCAGGAGCAGGCGATGTCGACTTTGGTCTGGCTGAAGACGTCAAGGTGCGATGCTTGCAGTGAGCACACCTTGGCCCAGACGACCTGGCGGGGGCGGAAGGCGCCTGGCGGGAAGGGGCTTGGCGCCGCTGCGGCCGGCATTGCGTCATATGCGGCAAAGGCCGCCTGCCCCTCCTGCACGAAACAACAGGTCGAAGCTCGGCATGGGCCATCGTCGGGCTCTTCCATCATCAGATCATTGAGTACAACATCTGCATGCACTCAAAGGCAATGAGCTCCTAGGTGCTCGCAAAAGCAGCAGCGGTGGCACACACGGCTTTTCCGCATGCTGTTTGAAGGGTTAAATAATAGCACTCACCGCTTCCACCTCGTCCTCCGCAAAGCCCATGTCCAGCAGCGCGGCCGCCGCCTCGCTGAGCCCGCGCCCGATGCGGCCACGGCCGCGGCCGCCGCCGTTGCCGCCGCGCACCGCCCGACCGCCGGGCGCCCGCCCGCCGCGCCCCGCGCTGCCGGGCCGCACCGCGCCGGCCGCTCCACCGACGCCGCCATAGCCGACCACGCCACGGCCGGCGGCGCGGCCCGCTGCGGACAGCTTGCCGAAGGCGTCGCTCGCCGCCGCGGCGCTGGGGGAGCCGTTGCGCGCTGCTGCGCGCGCGCGGCTGCCGCCGCGGATGGGCACCACGCCGTACGTCGCCGGGTCGTCATAGTCCACATCGTCGTCCTTTGCTGTGTACCTGGAGCGCTTACACATCACAGTGGGCACTCTTGAACAGCTTTGTACGACGAAATGAAATCAAATTCCTGTGCTTTCGCGCTGCGCTCATCGCTGACGAAGGCAGTAGCGCCAAGGCTGGCGGCTGCCGTTTTTCAATGGGTTCCGCGCTGACGGCGAGCATTGTGAACCTCACCCTGTGTTGACGTGCAGCTGGGCCGCGGCCGGTTCCACACCGTCATGGTCCATCTCCCCCTGTGGCATTCATGCGTAGATGTCAGTCCCCGGAAGCGCCTCCAACAGCCCACCCCGTAGTCATGTTGCAAGGCGTGCACAAACTCTTTCGGCTGCAGGGGCACAATGTGCTGCAGCTGTGCAGTCCCACCTGCTGCATCAGGATCTCGTCGATCTGCTCGTCGGACAGCGCCTGGGGGATGGAGCAGGACTTGTGCGCAGGGTCCCACAGGTTCTCGGAGCACGTCCATGCGTCCGGGATGTCATCGTCCACCACATCATACGGCACCTGCGGGCCAGCAAGACTTTATCGGAGGCTGCTTGAGGGGAGGTACCTTTGGTGGAGCAGCCGCGTCGATCCTACTATGCTGCAGCTCCCAGATTGCAGCCCTCAGAGGCTGATTAGCGCCGACATTAGCTGCTGCCAGAGCCGCCTCATTGCGGCCCGTACTGCGGCCCCAGGGTTCCCCGCAGCGTGCAGTGTCTGGCTGCCAAGCTGTCAGCTGAGCAGCAGGAATCTCAGGACTGTACCACGGCTGCCAGCGAGCTGCCAGGAGGCATGCGCAGAGGACCTTCCTCCCGCCCAGGGCCAAAACTGCGCCTACCTTGCGCCACTGGTTGCACCGCGCGCATTGCACCCATTTCTGCAGCGCATCCTTCTCCTGCTTCTGCATCGTGCGCGTGAAGGGCTTGCTGGGCGGCAGCATGCCCTCGTCGCCCTCCTCCCCGGCCCCGCCCTCGCTGCCTGAGCTGTCATCCTGCCGCGCCCGCTGCGACGCAGCCAGCTCTGCCTCCTGCTCCGCCCTGTTTTGAAGCAAGCACAGTCGGAGGATAAAGCATGATGAACACTAGTCAGTCGATTCTGAGGAGGCCGTTGCAGTGTCCTTCCCCACCTCCCCCACGAAAGCGCACATGCACACATTCCTGCGCCAGCCAGGCCCTGAGGGCTCGCCACAAGCCCATCGAATCGCTGTGCCCTCGTCCGATTGCATTGCATCAGGCTGCTCAATGGCGCACCCGTGAGGCACTCCTAGTATGTGAGCCTGCAGCATGAGGGGTGCAGGGAGCGGAGGGGCGCACCCGGCAAAATTGGCCAGGGAGCCAAGCGCGTCCAGCGCATCCGATTCCTCTGTATCATGCTCCCTCATGTTCCCCTGCATACTTAAGAGGTCAATCATTCGGCAAAGACTCGGCAGCAAGCATTCCCACCGTCCACGGATAGCCCCTTCATAGCATTCCATCCTCTTACTGAAGCGCGCTTTCAACATTTCAATTCGAACTTCCAGCACACACGTATGTGGCGGAAACATCGTAGAGAAGCGTTGCAAGATCACGCGAGGCATTCGGCATTGCTGCAGCAGTTCTGCAGACAAATGTGGCCTGTGGCAGTGTCAAGCAGTGGCTGGCGAAGAGTCAGCAGGACGAGGCACTACATACTGCGCCAGGACGGCATCACACCTCCATTTTGGGCTGGTTTGATTGCCCTATGCTTCAGTACACGTCACCAGCTCCACCCTGCGACTGTGCAGTGCAGCACAGTCAGCCATTTAGGCAGGGGCTGATTGCAGAAAACTAAAATTGGCGAGGCGGGCAATTACGCCATGTCCCGGTCAAAGCTGAGACCAGGCGAAGCTAGAAATGCATCTCAACACAAGCCGCAGCACGGGCAGGCCTCAAGGCAGCTGTCAGCGCAAGGCCAGTCAGCAACAAGCACTTCAGCATGGAGGGTCGGGGAGCGTCATCAGCGCACCAGAAAACAATTCGTAGCAGCATCTAGACCAGCTTGCAAGTGCGCAGCGCAGGTGACATGGAGCCCCTGGCTGGTGTTTGTCCTCCACGCATTTTGACTCGATCGAAGGGATAGCCTACCTGCACAGCCTCTTTGCAGGTTCGCTGCGCCCGCAGAACTGCATGCTGCAAGTCACTGAAGATGCTCTAGGTGGCGGGCGGCCGGCCCACTGCCTCCCAGCGTGCAGAAGATATGCACTGGAGCTGAAATAGCAACCTCTGAAGTTAAAACTGCAGCGCCGTTGCTGCAGATCAACAGCCGCGCCACCAGTACTGCAACCTCTGTTGTCAAAGAAGACACTTGCTGAAGGCTGGGCTGCTTTGGTGCCACTTCAGTGCTGGGCCCAGCATGGGTGCGCTGGCTTCGCCTGTGACTGCGCTCATACGCCAGAACGAATTCCCTCGTCAGCACGTCAGCAGCCCCCGTTAGTCATCCGTTTCGCTGCTGCAAATTGGATTGGCGCCGGTGCAGACCTCAGTCCATACACACTCTCAACTTTGAGCACACTGATCAGCAACAAGGATCGCATTTGTCCTGCACTCAGCTCGGCGTGCTGCAGTTGGTATCGTCCGTACGATATTCCCTGTGCACATCACATCACCGGAGAGTCGCTACGCTTCATTAGTTTGATCGAAACTCCGCATCATGACATCAGGTAGTCACTTGAAATACAATTTCGGGCTCGTGGCCGACGTGCAAACGGCTGACAAGGTATATGCCGTCGCCGCCCCCAGCAGCGTGCCATGATGCAGATTCGATGTCGAATTGCATTTCCTGTTTGCACATAGCTTGCCATTGCTCCAGCTCATGTGCTTTGCTCTTGCGAATAGGTCGACGGCAACACGGAAGGCCGCACGCAGCGATACCGCCAGGCCGCGGCATGCCTTGACGTCGCAGTGCAAGACTGGCTTGAGCAGTCGTCAGAGCTGTCATTTGTCCTGACGCTCGGCGACATCATTGACGGCAATGCGACGCGGGAGAGCACGGAGGGCGACCTTGAACGCGTCGCCGGCGCCTTTGACCGGCTGGTGAGATCACCCTCGTGCTCATTGCCCTGCCGGCAGACATGTGTTTCCTGCAGTCCATGCTTCTAGTGACAAGGCTATCGATGCGCTAGCAACGTGGCATTTCGTCTTTGCATGGCGCTTGACCATGGGGTCAGCAGCGAGAGCGGTCTTCTAGCGCGTGTCTGGCGATTCCGTCGCTCGATCTCAGGCTCGCATCATGGTGATTGTTTGAACTGTCATTGCTCGATGACAGGCAGGAGTGCTGCCCGTGCATCACGTCGTGGGGAACCACTGTCTCTCCGTGGAGAGGGCGGCCCTGCTGCAGCGGCTCGGCATCTGCGCCAGCTACCGCAAGTTGCCCATCGCGCCGGGGTGGCGCCTCATTATTCTGGACACCACGGTGCACATGGTGTTCTTGCTTGTGCCTCCTGCGGTGACGTATCCGAAGTCTTAACAAAATGCCTGCGATGTGCTCTCGTTGTTTCCTGCTTGTGAATGTGGCGCTTGACACCTTGTGGCTCCTACTCAGGAGATGAGCGGCCACAGCGGGTTTCCGGCGGACTCGCCGCACGCGCAGGAAGCCCGGCAGTACCTCGAGAGCCACCCCATGAGCGATGTTGACCCCCAGATGAGCTCCTGGAACGGCGGCTGCGGCGCAGAGCAAGTGCGGTGGGTGTCCTGCCGACTTGCGCGCTGAAACATCTGATCTCCTGCGGCCAGCAAGAGCTAAATCGTGACGCGCGATGTGGCATAATCGCCAAATGCAGTCAATCTCGATGCCGCAGGTGGCTGCGCTCAGAGCTGGCATCGGCAGAGTCAGCTAGCGACCGTGTGATCGTGGCGGCACATCACCAAGTGGGGCAAGGTGCGACTGCAAATGCACGGTCAGTCTGCCCACCAGGACACTTCTATCCACCGGTCCCGCACCAGGACACTTCTATCCACCGGTCCCGCAGCCTTTCACTCTCGGTACTGTGCACTGCAGGCGCCGCTCGGGCCACACACATGGCGTGGAACTGGCGGGAACTGCAGGACATGCTGCTGAGCAGCCCTGCGTTCGCAGTTTTCTTCTGCGGCCATGACCACATTGGCGGCTACGCTGAGATTGACGGCCGACATTTCATCACGCTCGAGGCAATGCTGGAAGGTATGGGACGGCGACTGCTTGCATTACAACACATCTTCTGTAGATGCCCATCTTCTGAATTTCATATTGCTGTGGTCACAGCTCCGGAGGACGGCAACGCCTTCGCCTTCGTCGAAGTGGACGGGTCCGCCGTGCGCATAGACGGCAGAGGGACGGCGGTGACTAGCAGGAGCCTCAAGCTTAGATAAGGGGGGCCATCACGACTGCTGTGTATTGCAAAGATTCTTGAAAGCGGCCGAGATGTTTGCAGCATTGCACCGTGTTCACTGCTGTGGACTGCACCGTTCGAGCTGTGAGCCGAGGGCCCCTTTGCCGCCGTATTTTAGGCCGCCCTGCAGCAGGAAACGTGCATGTCCCCTTACCACCGCTGCTCGCTCGCGCAATCGCGCGTGTGCTGCCATCTGCGCATTCATTGCAGCCACAACAACATCAAGCTCGCAACCGTGAAGCTGCCTCCAACAACGTTTCTGCTTGCAAATCGCACGCGATGCTGCTGCGACAGATTTCTCGCCGGCTGAGCAGCACAGCATCATGCTCAGATATTACTCAAAGGTTTCAGAGCACTGCTGCCTCCGCGCTTGCTGGCAGGCTGCGGGACGGTCCAGACTTGGCGGACTTCATCCGAAGCGCTGAGCCGACGGCGGTCTCTGGCTTTGAGCCGGTGCGCGCATGCTTCATTGAATGTTGCGTCAAAAGAGCATGACGTGCTGGCCAGCATCTTTTCATGCACTTCTGGCATGTCACAGCTGGGCGATGTGGCTTCAGGTCGCAGCAGCGGCAGACGCCGCGCGGGAGCCGACGGGCAATGCACCAGCGCAGGGGCGCAAGCGGGCCTTCATTCAAACCATGGGCTGCCAGATGAATGTCAGCGACAGCGAGGTGGGCGTTGCCCTGTTGACGCTCGGCCTCCATCGTCGTCAGTTGGATCAGTGTGTAGCTGGAGCGGCATGATAGCGGCCTTTGGTGACGGTGGGCCGTCGTGTGCGCAGGTCGTGCTGTCGATCCTGCGGGACGCGGGCTACGAGCAGACAGAGGTCATGACCGACGCCGACGTGGTGCTGGTCAACACCTGCGCCATCCGCGAAGGTCCGCGGCACGCGGCTTTTCTGCATGTCATCAGGATGCGTCATCATATCATCAGCATGCGGCATGCGCTAATCAACGCAAGCATGCTGCAACCTCAGCAGTGGTCGCCCACGATGCGCCACGAGCAGGTGCTGCAGATTCTACAGCACTCATTGCCGTCTTAAGTAACCAGGCGCCGAGCAGCGGATCTGGGCATGGCTGGGCACCGCTCGCGCCGCAATGCTTGGCCCCAGCGCCGCCAACAGCCACCAGACGCGCTGGCAGCGGCGGCAGGCGCACGCGCGGCGGCCCGTGCTGGGCGTGCTGGGCTGCATGGCGGAGCGCCTCAAGGGGCAGCTGCTGGAGACGGACAAGCTGGTAGATCTGGTGGCCGGTCCGGATGCGTATCGGGACCTGCCGCGCCTCATCGCCGCCGTGCAGGTGAAATACATCTTGGGCACAAAGAGACATCCTCGAAAGCTCAGGCATTTTTAAGACTGGCTGCATTGCTGCTGCTGGGGACGGACAAGAAGTTGGTGGACCTGGCTGCGGGTCCGGATGCGTATCTGGACCTGCCGCGTCGGATCGCCGCCGTGCAGGTATGATGTCGGCGTCGTCCATGGCCCACTTGGTGCTGAGGCCAGTGGAAGCACAGTCGAGGCTGATCGTGGCGCATCGGGACGCAGTTGTGCGCTCTGTCACCTTTCATCATCCACCTCGCACTCTCCACAAAGTCAGTCCCGCCATCGCAACGCAGGGCGCCGAGGACAGCGGCCGCCAGACGGCAATGAATGTGCAGCTCAGCCGAGGAGACGTTCGCGGTCGTGACACCGGCCCCACATGTGTGAGACATTTCCTTCGCAGTTCTCTAACCGTACGTCATTATTATGGCACAGGGCACAGAGGACAGCGGGCGCCAGACGGCGATGAATGTGCAGCTCAGCCTTGAGGAGACGTACGCAGATGTGGTGCCGCTGCGGCCGGAGGGCACCACCTCGGCGTTCCTGTCCATCATGCGGGGCTGCAATAACATGTGCGCCTTCTGCATCGTGCCCTTCACGCGCGGCCGCGAGCGCAGCCGCCCCGTGACCTCCATTCTGGAAGAGGTGCGAGGTCTTCAGAGATGGGCACTTGTTGGAAGACCAGATTCAAAAGAACAAATTGAGAACCTCTCAATTGCAAATGCACGCATTCACAAGGTGACCGGCTGCACCGCTTCCAAGAGTGCTGAACCGTCGTCATCTTCTGATTTGTGGGCGACTGGATGGCCCTTGCGCACCCGGGCAGGTTGACACTGATGGAATAGCCAGGAACAACACGGCACCTCCTGTTCTCTCGGAGAGACTCCAAGTGTCCTGGTCTAAAACTTCAGGTTTGTCCTCCTGAACAACCCATCTCTGTCAATTCGGATTGCAGGTGCGGATGCTGTCAGACAGCGGAGTCAAGGAGGTCACGCTGCTGGGACAGAACGTAAACTCCTATTTTTCCTACGCGGACAACACGGCCGCGCCCACAGACGGCGCGCGGCGGCCGCCGCCGGACGCAGAATCGGTGTACGCCCAGGTAGGCCGGCCATTCCTGCATTTGCGACGCTCTGTTGGCTCTGTGAACGCAGCCCCGAGAGCTGGCAGCGCTCCATGTCAGCAGTTGTCAGGGAGCTGCTCAGCCCTGCCGCTGTTCAGACTGTCATGCGGGTCCTCATGATGCGGGTCCTGCACATGATGGGTAGGGTTTTGCTGCTCATGTTGGAATGGAAGAAAGCCGGCTGTGTTTCTCGATTCAGGGTTTCAGCAGCGTGTACCGGCCGAACAGGGCGGGCGCGGTGCCGTTCGCCGAGCTGCTGGCGCGCGTGGCAGGGGTGGACCCAGAGATGCGCGTGCGCTTCACCTCTCCGCACCCGAAAGAGTTCTCCGACGACGTCCTGCAGGTGCCTGCCGATTAAGGGTTCGCTCGCTTCGAACTTGGTGATAGGCCGGCTCGGATTTCCGTTGCACGTTGCCGCACTCAAGAGAGTTCTCCAACGACGTCTTGTAGCTGGCTCCTTATTTGACGAAAGTTTCCGCAGGATCCAATCGGAAACGTTCGTGATCGAAAAGCGCAGATGAGCTGAGCTTCTCGCATAGTTGGGCTTCTCGCACGATCAAGGCATCTGCAGTCTCAGCATTCCCACCGTCTCTCCGACAGCGTCACAGGGCGGCGCAGGCGCTGGACGGCATATCTTTTGCTTTTGCTGTCATCACATTGCTCGGCTGAGCGCAACGTCCGGCTGAACAGGCTTACCAACGCCCCCAATGCAGGTGATCGCGGAGCACCACAATGTGTGCAATCAGCTGCACATGCCGGCGCAGAGCGGCGCCTCGTCAATGCTGGCGCGCATGAAGCGCGGCTACACGCGCGATGCGTACGATGCGCTCGTGGCGCGCGTGCGGCAGCGCATCCCCGGCGTCGCATTGTCCACCGACATCATCGCAGGTGAGGTGGCCAAGGAGTCCCATGGTCGAGATCACCAGCAAAGTCTCCATTGTGGTGCTGGTGATGCCGTGCTTACTACGTCGCCAGTCAACAGCACGCTTGGTCAGTGCAACACCTATCTGCCCCACATGGCTGAGTTTGACGTTTGATATCTGAATTGTGTGGCTGTTGCTTCTTGATGCGCCCTCAACGCCTCAGCAAACGGCATTCGAATCCCAATGCTGCAATGCCGCAAGATTCTGCGGCGGTGCGGAGGAGGCGCACGCGGCGACAATGTGGGCCTGCCTCCAAAACCGTGAGCAGCAGTGGTTGTGAATCACCTGCCGCATTCGTTGCAGGGTTTTGCGGGGAGACGGAAGAGGAGCACGCAGCGACGGTGGACCTGATGCGGTCCACAAACTACGACTCCGCCTTCATGTTCGCCTACTCGCAGCGCGACAAGACCGCCGCCGCGCGCCACCTGGAGGTCCGCTCAGGACGATATATGCTCAAAATTCCGTGTTGCTCTTGCCGCCCTTTTCATCTTCAGGCCTGTGCTGCCCCTGGATGCCGCCCCTGCTCGAGACATGCAGCTGCAGGGCTACTGCAAACTCCCTTGTCTGTGTGCAAGCGCTTGCTTTTGTCTAAGTGCTGCCCCCGTCAAAGCGCTGCTGCTGCTGGCGGCCAGACTTCCCTAGTCCGAACTGCGTCCTTCGCTCGTGCTGCAGGACGATGTGCCAGAGGCGGTGAAGTCGGCGCGGCTGCAAGAGATCATTGCCACCTACCGCGCCGGCCTGCCCGCCTCCATGGGCGCCGAGGTCGGCCGCCGCCACCTGGTGCGCTTTTTCAAGTCCCTCAGATCACACTTGCTCATGAGATTAGCACACCTACCGATGACGTTTGCCCACGACTTGCGCCTTGCCCAGAAACTCTATTTTGAATCGTCAGCAAAAGTGTCTGAAGCAGAATCTGTGGTGTTCTGCCCTTCGCTCTACGTTGAGCCCTTTTGAGCAGTGGTTCATGCTAACAGCGTGAAGCGCCAGGCCACCTGAATCCATTGCTGCCTATCTCACAAGCGTGGCACACGATGTAAATGCCCTGTGCCTTGTGTGCCCCGCAGGTGCTGGTGCAGGGCCCCTCGAAGCGCGACGCGGCGTGCCTGACAGGGCGCACAGACACAATGAAGCGCGTCGTGTTCCCGGACGCGCTCATGCCCACCGCCTACAGCCACCTGCAGAGCGGCGTTGGCGGTGACGCCGCCGTTCGGTCGCAGGCGGGCGACTATGTGGCCGTCGAGGTCAGTACATCTTTGTGACTTTTGTAGTGTGTGTGTGTGTGTGTGACATTTCCTCCGCTTGGACGGCGTTGGAACCTCGGCTTGTGATGAAGAGTCGGATGTGGACTGCCTAATACATTTCGCTGACAGCCTCCTTCTGGTGCAGGTTGTGTCGGCGTCGGCAGGCACGCTGACAGCGGTGCCGCTTGGCAGGACAACGCTGCGGGAGTTCGTCTCTGTGCACGGCACCGCAGCGCCACTGCACAGCTTCACTGTCAGCGACAGCAAACAGCTGCTGCGGGCGGTTGGTTGAGCGGCGATGGAGCCGGTGAGACGCATCGGGAGAGCTCCGCGTGTAGCAAGAGCATGCACACCGCCGCGGCCTTGTCTGTGCAGTGCTTGCTAGGGTAGCGTGCTGGACGGTTTATATGAAGATGTTTCGTTTGCTACTGTATATTAGCTGGACATGATAAGTCACAATTCAAATTCCAGCAGCAGAAGACGCGTACGTGCAACTACACAGTTCGAGTGCTCATATTTGATTCTTTCCCAGCAGCCGGCAGCTCAATAGGAGTGCCGACTCCCAAACCGCAATCCACTGCCAGAGCTCTGCTGCGCGTCACAGGATGGAGGTCTGCTGCTGCTGCAGCAGCTGCCTGTTCATGGCGCGCTCCGACGCCGTCATCACGTCGACGCTCTTGACCTTGGCGGCGACCTGCTCGTCCAGGACGTTCTTGAAGTGCTCCCGCTTGGCGCGCTGCGCCTCCCGCTCCATTTGGTCCAGGCTCCAGTCCGCCTGCAAGAGATACTGCGGCGCATTCAATCGATGCTTGCGCTTGCGCAAATGCCGCACCACCCCAGCGACTTCCTCAGAGCGACTTGCACACGTGACCAGTCACCAGAAGCTTCAGGCGGCATCGACAGCCTTGAAGGCAACCACAACGTCTTTATGGAAACCAGAGGGAAAGGGAAGCAAACAATGGGCGCGCCTGGATGCTCTGGTTGATCGCCGCCAGCTCCTCCCGCTGTGCCGCGGAGGCCTGCTGCTTGCTCGCCGCGCGCTCGGCCAGCTGCGCCGACAGCGCCGCCTGCAGCGCCGCCTTCTTTGCCGGCACCTCCGCCTTGCGCCGCGTATCCTCCGCGGCCTCCGCCGCGTCGCGCTCCCTGTGCAACAGCCATGTAGAATCCGTTGTGGAGTCTCGGGACAAGCTAAAGACGTGTTGCTGCCTCGCGATGTCCCTTGAGACCATGACGATCCTGAGGAAGAGTTCTTGTCAAGGTCATGCAGAATTTAAGGGCTGACCTGGCGTTGCGCTCGATGATGTCGTTGTCCAGCCACTTCTTGAACTCGGGGCGCGCCGCCGCGTCGGCCGCCTGCCGCGTCTGCCGCGCCTTGGCCTCCGCCAACTGCTTCTGCCGCGCTGCCTCCTGCTGCTCCATCACCCTCGCATACTCCGCCTGAGTGCGCACTTTCGTCATGCATTGGCTTGGCCGAGTCACTCAGATCATCAACCCGCTCACTAGTACAGCCATTGTTGAGATGGTATTTGGGATCATTGGTTTGGCTGTGACATTAGATTGGCAGTAGCGCCTCCAACCACTGGCTCTCCAGGCCAGCCAGTTGGACAACAGAGGTTGTCTTACCTATTGAAAGCCGTCACTGCAGCGTCAGACATGCAGCGCACCATGAAGGCTCGGTCGGTGGCGCGCTCCTGCAGCTTGGCTGTCTGCCTCGCCGCGAGGTGCTCGTCGTTGGCCGCCAGGAAGGTCTTCAGGTCCGCCTTCGCCTTTGCCTGCGCTGCGCGCTCCTCCTGCAGTGTTCACAATTCGCTGAATTGCGGCAGTCTTTTCGAGCTGCCGCCGCACTGAAGAGCTCCGAGCTGGCGGGCTGGTCAAGCTTTGCCCCCTGCCCTCGGTTGATCACCGCAAACGTGACAGCATACTTCAAATGGAGGGTTTCCAGTCAGAACTTGCGATCGTAGACAAAGCCAGCGCACCTCCATCTGGTGCTGGATGTCTGTCACCGCTTTTGCAGCGGCGTCCGCCTCATCGCGGTGACGCGCCGCCGCCGCCGCGTCCCGGGCATGCTGGTGCTCGATCAGCTGCTCCTCCCGCTTGGCCTGCATGACGATCCGCAGAGTCGTTGCCGTCTGGTTTCCGATTGTTCTCGGAGCGAGTCCGCGCCTCGGCTCTGCCGTGCCCCTGGCGCGTTGCTGAGCCATGATGCTGGATCGGTATGTGCACATTGTCCAAGCTGCCAATCGCCTGCCAACCGCCTGTCACTCACTGTAGGGTTTTGACAACCCTTCCCTCCCGACAGCGCACACCTTGAGCTCCTCGACGGCGGCGGCATTTGCGGCGCGCCGAGCCAGCTGCTCCGCGCGGTGCGCCACGGCCTGGCGCTGCAGCTCCGCCGCCCACGCGAGGTCGTCCGAAACATCCCGTGCCTTGCGGGCGGCTGCCTCAGCGCGTTGGGCCTCCAGCCCCCCGCGCAGCACGTCCTGCTGCGCCGCCCGCGCCTTCCGCTTTGCCGCCTCTGCGAGTATCATGCGGGAAAGTAAGCGTGACAAGCATCTGCTATTTTTGCATGCTCTGAAGTGTCTCCCATTGGTGCAAGTGGTGTTTGATGTACATGAGCATCATTTTGCTGCGCTGCTGCTCTATAATCGCATCTGCAGTTCCTTCTCTGGAGTAACACACGCACCTTGCTGCTCCGCCTGGGCGGCCTTCAGGGCGTTGATGCGCGCCCACTCGTCTGCCGCCGCTAGTGCCTGCTTGTTGCGCACCATCTCGTTGCGCCTGCAAATTAATGCACGTGAACACTTTGCTGACACATGGTACATGACAGTGTACGACTTGGCCCACTGGCATGTCACGATTCTCCGCACCCGCTGCCGCCACGATGCACAGGCCGGCTCAATTCACAGGAGTCGGGCTGTGATCAAGTCAGATTGTGTTAGGGTTATTAAAAGCTCTCACATGGCTCTGGGGTCCTCCAGCTGCTGTGCAATCCGAGCCTCCAGCTCAGCTGTGTCATCCGCCTGTACGCAACAACATGGCGGCGGCGTCGTCCTGGGCAGAAGCCATGTATGCAGCCTTACACCATCGGTTCAGGGACTCAAGCTTCAGGCAAGATTTTCTTCCCTCATCAGACCTTACCTCTGCCATGCTGCCTTGTCGCAGGTGCAGGCTGCAAATTTGTTGGTCCGCGAGCCCAACTGGAGTTGTGCTGGCAGGGTTTCCGCGTCGAGTGGCTGTGGATCGACTGCAGAGCTTCATGTCAGTGAGGACTGCGCAATCCCTAACATGTCTGTATTGCTGTCGCTCATATGGCTAATTTCAGGTCGCACTGTAAACGGCAGAATCCGTCCATGTCAGGGAATGAACACAGCGGATCCAGACGCACCTCTCTTACGATCACAATTGATATTTACGGAATGGATTATTATCTCGTCTGCGTTCAGCTGTTGACGAGCACATGACCCGTCGCGATGTACACGACGGACCGTCACCGGGCAAAAGTGTCAAGCTTGCAAATGGTGCGCCACAGTTTGGAGACGTCACAATTGATCTTTGCTGCAGATTCGAAACATTCGACGGATGCGCACGGGCCGGAACCTCCGCGGCAGGAGCTCCAGTGAAACAACCGCATGAGATCAAATTAGCGCGCATGTGTTGCTTGTTGCCATGATTAGCGGTGCAGCAGAATAGGTATCAGGTGAAGTTCGTCCTCATCAGCAAAACTGACAGGTATACGCCTGAGGCCGCGTCAATACAATGGCTCGTGCCATCAGCAGTGTGTCTCGGTGAGCTGGTCCGTCCCAGCTGGGAGCAACTATCCAGGATTTTCGCTTCTGTCAGATGGTGGCGGGCGCCTCGGCAATGAAGGCTGATGAACAATGGTCCTCCCAACGCAGCGCTGCGCCGCCGCTCAGATCTGCACATCGTCGTCGGACCAGTCTCCAAAGATGCCTGCGTCGGCCTCGGCAGCGCCGGCGTCCGTGATCGCCAGCTCGTCTGCAGGGTGCGCCTCCGGCGGCGTGCGGATGCCTTCGCCAGTGCGCATGAATTTGGACCCTGAGCTGTCCTCCCCGCCCTGCAGTTTCGTTTTACGGAGCATAGTCAGGAGCATCGCCACGGCGTCTGGTATGCACTCCAGCGCCCCACTCATCTTGTGCAATGGGCGATTCATTTGAGCATTCCTGGCAGTGCTTTGTTGGCTGCCCGTTGGCTGGGTGGAAGCCATCAGCTGGCACATGCATACAGCTCGACAGATTGCTCAGCAGATTGCTCAGCACATGCATTGTGATGCCAAAACTCACCCCTGCTGCGTCTTCCAGACGGCGCTTGCCACCTAGGGCTGGTGCCCTGCCGCTGCTCTGTGAGTCGGGCTGCTTGGCCATCTCCGCTGTAGGACTGACCCGACCGGAGTTGCCGTACTGCAGTTCAAAAAAGTCAAGAGTGTAACGTCACAAGGGATGTAGTAGGGTTTTTGCGCCACTGACGGAGCATGCCAAGGTGACATGCCATGCTGCATCGAAGTCGTATCGTTCCTGTGCCTGGGCTTGGTATGATAGTGACACAATTAGATCCACCTCCGACACTGCTCAAGTATGTCAGCATACAAAGATCTGGACCTGAACTGGCGCCGTGGCAGCGGCAGGCGCGCCATCGGCGTCCGCGGGGGGCAGCGGCGGCAGCGGCGGCGGCGGCGGCAGCTCGGCGACCAGCGGCTGAGCCGCCTCGCCACCCGCTGCGCTGGGGTCCCACGAGTGCAGGTCCCGCCGCCACTTTTTGATCTGCGAGGTGCGCATCAATCACGTCAACAGCTGATGATGTAGCAATAGCTGGTCCTGCACAGCAGGTGCGCATTGTCACATCGAGACAGGCGAGCCACGCCTTCCTGCCGGCACAGTTCCGGGGTAATGTTTTTAACGGCATGGGGGAAAATGCTGTCCAACGCAAGAACCCAAGAACGCACCATGCCATCAAAGGTGCGCTTGCTGCACGCCTTGTTCTTGTCCGGCGTGACCGGGTGCGAAGATTTCCGCCTGAACCTACGCGGCAGTAAACCAGCTGAGCTTTCCTGAGAAGAGAAGCCGCTGCCGACATCCATTACAGCGATCGCATCTGTCTGCAGGTGAGACAATCCACCTTGAGTTTCGGCTGAAATCTGAGGCAAAGCAGGGCGAGCATTGGAGGGCAGTCTCACTTGGGGACCTCCCGGAGGTATGCAACATAGCCTAGCGTGTTCTTGCCAAAGTCTATCTGCTTCTGGCGCTGCTGCAGCTTGTGCGGGTCCGTCTCCTTGGGCGCCGGCTGCCTCCGGGCTGCAGGAAACCGTGCAGGAGCCTCATGACCCCTGCTGTGATTTGGTTGCTCGAGGCGCAGCACGGGTGGCGCAGTGTTATGCAGCCATGCACGTTCTGGCAGTAACAGGATCGCATACTCACATTGGCCTTCGACATCGAACTCCTTCGAGAAGTCCGCCACCCGCTCCATGCGCTTTGTAACCTGCTGGGATTTAGCGCCGCGATTTGTCGCGTCACGGAGCGTCAGCATGCTAGCGTGTCGCGCCAGTGCGGCGCCTCGGCTGTTGTGGAGTACTCTGATTTCACTTTTGCAGCTCTGCGGCGACTCTGTGCGCACTGAAATGCGGGCTGGATACTCTGAGCAGCCTGAAGTTCAAATCCTCGGACACAAACTTGAATTTGTCAAAGCTGGCTACCCGCAGGCCCTGGTTGTATCTGAGAGGTAACAAATGTTGCATTTGCACAGGAGTCGCGAAGTAATGTGGGCATTCAGCGATGCTGCGCCAGAAACTTGAACCGAAAGGGAGTGAAGATGCGACAGCAAACTCCGACACAGTCTGCACGCATGGATCACGCGATGCTTTTCACTACTGATGAGGAATGCCGCTGCATTGGCGCTCCAGACACTACCCAAACATCTTCAGACTCTACCCTAATAAGCCCAGAACACCGCCGCCGCTGTCGCCCTCGCCATCGTCCCTGAGGCTGCCTGCAAATCGCAGCGCTCACAACTTGAACACTTGTGCATAGGCATTGAGGTACAATTGCTTCAGCACACGGCCTGTCCAGCCCAGCACCCAGGATTCACTCACCTTGTCCATCGCTGTCGCCCTCGTCAAGTGGGGAGCCACTTTGTTGCCGCTGCTGTTGCCGCCTGAGCCGCTCTTCGGCCTCTTCAGCGGCGGACCTCGCCACAACACCTGCCGATGTGACATCAAACGTTTTGAGGCACTGATATGTCTGCATAGCAGCAGTCGGAAACAGCAGCCTGCCAATGCCAGATGCATGCAAGCCCGACTATCCCCTGCTGTGCCAGAACCAGCGCTGCATGAGTCAGCGGATCCATTCGCTCACCCCGCGAGTGCATCCGCTGCGGCTTGTCGCCCACAACAAACTTCTGGCCCTGCCGCTGGTGCTCCTGGTACCCTGCCCACACCGCAAAGTGCTGCAGCACTATTGACGTGGCTACTGTAACGTTCAGTGACGCGGTGCCGTCTGCGTACTGAGGGATGTATACAAACGAGTCGCACAGCGCGATCTGCTTCTCCGACAGGCCTTGTCCCTGGACCCGGATATGCACATGAATCAATGTAACGCATTACTATGTGGATCCATGCAGACATGCCCCTGATGCGCGCCACGCCTTCCATGCCATTCCAGCCACATGGGAATTGACAAAGCGGATGCTCAGCGGCAAACACCGGCGCACCTCGTTGCCAATCATGAATGCTGTTGGCCCTGTGAACGGGTGCGCCTGAACTGGCTCAGCACCATCCATGATCTCCACACCCACTACACGGCAGCCTGCAGAGCAACAGGACCATGTTGGTTCGTGTTTGGCTGCGATTTCCCTCGCACCGTGATCGAGCGTCGGGCGTCACACGCCACACCTTGCTCGTCCTTCAGGTGGCTGCAGCACTCTTCCAGCGTTGGAAAGTGGCAGAAGGACACGTGCTCTGCAGCACCATGGGACCCAAATGCGTTGAACTGCCGCGACCCCACCAGGCACATCTGCGCGTGCAGCATGGTTCCGGCAAATGATGGATTGGACAAGTTTTGGAAGACCACTTGTGATTGGCTAGCTTCGTTTCCCAGGCCTGCGTATCTGCATCTGCATTGTGTACAACCACGCGTGTTACTTCTGCTTTTCAGTCAGACGCCATAGCGCACCTCGGCCACTCCAAAGGCTGATGCACTACGCGCCAGTGTCCCGATGTTGTGCCGCTTGGCAATGTTGTGCACAATGAGGTAGCAGGCGGGACGGCCTTCTGTGTTGCTGGTAGCTGCATCTCCCGCATGAGCCATGGAACCCCAGCGGCTGCCACTGCGGCTGCAGCGTGACCAGGTGGTCGCTTTCACTGTGCAGCGCCGCCGCTAGCTTAGCTGAATCCTTGCAGGGCCGCTGGCTGATCTAGGCGTGGCCATGCACTTAGGGGTGTGTCAGAGTTCAATGGATAATTTGCACTGCCCACCACGTTCAACGCAGCTGATCACAGCTATTGCACCTCACTTGAGTCTAGACTGCGCGGCGCCGAAGGCAGCTGAGCTCGCTGCAACAGAGGTCTGCGCGCCACAGCTTTCTAGCAGCCATATCCTGATGGAGACCAGTAATGTCGCAGATGCTCCGACACCACCGCGGCAATGCAGAGCTGCGCTCTCATGCAGAGCACATCCAATCTGCATGTGGCCGTGTCGGACGAGCTCCGGAACTGTCGCTTATGCCGGTCGAGCAGCAATCTGTCCTTGTCTGCTACGCAACTGTCGCCTGATATACTCAACACGTGCTGTCTATGCGAAGCCTTGAATCGAAGTCCGCTTCATGATCAAACATGCAGGCAGCGCACACAGGCACAGTTTCTCCTAGGCTGACAGCGCCTGCAGGCGAATTTGTGAGGGCCTCACCGCTCCATTGGATCGGCTGTTGCCCAGCTCTTAGGCGCAAGCGACCTTTCCAATCGGTAGACTGGGCTTGCATGGGCCCAGATGCATGCCGCATTAGTGCGCCCGCATGATCTCTGTAGGCTGAGCCATCTCCCGCTCCGCAGGCTGGCAGGCGACCGCAGACCATGTGCGCGAGCACTGTCGAGCGGACAGTGCCAGACGCAAAGTGTTGGACCAACCCCGCGGGCAAGGTCCTCACGCCCATCTTGGACAACGTGTGGGGCGCCGAGCGGCCGTTTATGTGGAATCGGATCGACGTCGGCGGCCGGAGCGCGGTCATCAGGCTCAGCGACGGTGCGGCACAGCATCTCACAGGCCAGTACCTGTATCATTTTGCAACAACAACTGGCATCAGCAGCGACTGAACCAGAAATTGCTGTTTGCAGGCTCACTGTGGACGCAGTCGCCGGTTGAGCTGACGCCGGAGCTCAAACTGGCGTGTGACGAGCTGGGGCATGTCAAACACATTGTCAGCCCCAACTACGAGCACACAACGTTTGCCAGACAGGCATGAAACTTTATTGCATATCTGTGTTGCGCCGTGCAAGTCGGATTGTCTCCTGTGCCCGTCCTTGGATGTGCCTGTGCGTCCGTCTCCGCAGCTTATGCAGCGGTCCTGACGCTTTGCAGTGGAAGACAGCATACCCCAAAGCGACGCAGTATGGCTGCCCTGGTTTGCCGGCCAAAGACCCGTCGAAAGGGTGAGACAAGCACTGGTCAGACGTCTGGCCTGTGCAGGGCGTGCCTTTGTCTGCTGCAGTTTTGTGTCTTCGCTGTTGCGTGCACTCATTGCAATTGCTCGTTGGTGGCCAATCTGGGTGGTGCATGGTGAATGGCATGCGTACCTGTTCGCGTGCGTCTGAGCCTCTGGTTTCTGGTGCATTCACAGGTATGACGCTGAGGTGGGGGTGAACAACCAGGCGCCAGACAGCTGGCTCGGAGAGATAGAAGTCACTCACCTGTCCTACGAGGCTGTGCCCCTGCTCGGCAAGCCCTTCTTCAATGAGGCAAGCTCCAATGGCTTGCCCGACACCCACCGTTGGGAATGCGTGTAGTGAGAGCCTTGTTGCTTTATGTGCTCTCTTGGAGCCAGTAGCTTGACTTTACATTCAAAAAAAACTACAGCGCCTGTCTATATCGCCTGTTGCAGGTCATATTTCTGCACAAGCCCTCCGGGACATTGATCGTCACAGATTGTGAGAGTTCTGCCGCTGTTTCCATCCTCCGACGCTTGGCATGATCCTTTCGTGTCCTGTGCTGCATGGCATATCCTCTGGCTGTCTTCTGGTCCTTGCTGTCCGTTGGAAGTCATGACGATGCCTACACCTCTTGCAGTGTTCTGGTCGTATCCCAAGGATGCGCCTGGCCCTACCAAGGCATGGAAGTTCGGCATGGACCGCATCTACGGTCCCTTCTACAACAACCTGATGATCAAGGACAAAGGTAACAGGGGTGCTGACCATGCCCATGAGCTTTGCCCGGGTTGCTGCCACGTTTGGGAGCTCTTGGAAGAATCTGGCTGTCGCAGCACAATCTGCGACTCGTGACAAATGTGATATGCGCCTCAGGCCAGTTCGGCGCGGCCATGAAGCGCATATTCGACGACTGGCAGTGGGACGCCATCATGCCCTGCCACGGCACCTTCATTCCTTCCGGCGGCAAGCAGGCGCTCAGGGATCACCTCAGCCTGCCGCCGCCACAGCTCATCCGCGGCCGCTGATGCGCCGCCAGTGGCGCGGCATCGCACAGCGCTCACTTGTGAGGGCAGCTGTGGTGGGCTGACGAGCTTTCGTGTCTCTCGGATAGATCATAGTGAACACTATTATCTATCCGATGTGCTTGGACATTCTTCATTACCAGTAGCCTGAGTTCTGTCGAGTGCCAGGATTGTCGCAGGGAGGGAGATGAGTCATCTCGCTCAAGAAGTCCCTGGCTTTCCTGCTCAGTCCTCCACTTCTTGTTTTGTTGGCCAGAGGCTCCTCCAAGTCACACCTGTAAACCAGCTCCTTGTGCATCTCCTGGTCCAACAGTAGGCAACATGAAGGTCGCCAGCCTCTTCTCGGGTGGGTACCTGCCACCGAACCTTCCACAGACAGCCTGCCTTGTCACCCTCCAACAGGGCAAACTTTGACGCTGACAGGAGCCCATGTGCCTGCAAACGGCTCACCTTGAGCGTCTGAAATGCTGCACGAACGGTTTTGCAGGCGCTGGTGGCCTGGACTTGGGTCTGCAGCAGGTGGGACCCTCAAATTTGCGTTCCCAGACGCCTGGCGATTTTGCTCTGCGCCGCGCTGATTTTGGGCAGCATGGCGGCACAGACGCCCTCTGCCACGCAGGATGACGGCAATGCCGTCAATTGCCGTGTTTTGGGCGCTTCATAGATGTGCTGTGTAGAACAGCATGCATGAGTTCTCAACATTCGACCGCCGCTGATGTGGCGGCACTCTGGCGCAGGCTGGGCACGAGATCGTCCTCCAGTGTGAGTCCGACCCGGGAGCCCAACAGGTAATTTGCCTTGAATACTCGCATGCACGACTGCTGTTTCTGTGGATGAATCACACATGAGATTCAGCCGTGTTTCCTTTAAGATCACTTGTCTCGCCGCAGGTGCTGCGGCACCACTTTCCGGGCACGCTGCTGCTTCCGGACGTGCGCGCCATTCAGGCGCTCCCCAAGGTGAAATTGACTTGATCGTGGACGACTGCAGTTCCATACCTGCAATCTTGGGGAATCTGAGAAGGTACGATGGTCCCGGTGCAGGACACCGAGCTGCTCGCCGCCGGCATCCCCTGCATCGACGTGAGCTGCACCGGCCACCGTCGCGGCGCGATGGGTCCGGTGCGCTCCTGCAGCACGTCACTGCGCTCGAAATTCCCAGAGCCTTATGTTCGCTTGCATGACCTGCCATTCCCACCATTCGTCATCTTGTTTGCTCCGGTGAGTCGAGGCAGAAGCACCCTTGGTGACCAATGTCAAACCTGAGACTCTGTGAGTGCAGAGCACGGGGTGCGGGCGGCACGTGTTTCGGCTGCTGCGCCAGGCCGTCAGGGACCGCCGCCCCATCCCATGGCTGCTGCTCGAGAACGTGCGGAACTGCCATGCAACGTGTTGGGCTATTCAGTGTGGCATTGCAATTCTTCTTGCAATCGTTTGTGGCATGATGTGCATCACTGGCTGCATGCGCACGAATGCACAAGCCAGGCAGCGGTTATCGAGCATCAAAATCTCATCGCAATGATAGCAGAATGACAAACACAATTGCCGCGCAGGTGGAGGGCTTCCTAAACAGGCACGACCAGCTGGAGGAGAGCAGCGCGGCGGTCATCGAGACGATCGTCAAGGTACTGCTGTTCGAATGTACTGCTGAAATTGATCACGAAGGAAAGTGTCCTGGCCCAGCCTTCACGATTCCAATCCATATAGATTTGACGTTGTTGCTCGTCTGTGTGATCAAGGCGGTGGAGGGCATCGGCTTCCGCAGCTGGGCCTACCGCGTCGTCAACACCGCCGGTGGGGTTTTGTCCTGCAGAATACCGCCAGAAGATTGTGCTGTCTCTGAGCCGCAATGCAGGTGCTGCTGGCGCGGCCGATCGCAGCCTGGTCGGCTGCTCCAAAGCGTGACAATGTGCGTCCTACGCTGTGCCAGGTCTGTTGAAAGTCCGACTCCCCAGCATGCCTGCAGGCCTCAGTTTCTGCAGCAGCAGCGATGCATCCTCTCCTGGTGCCCAGGCATGGCGACTCTCAGATCAACGCCAGCCAATACATTGTCCTTCCGGCCGGGATGGGTTTCTCAAATGTCAGATCTTTCATGTACTGCAGGCTTCGGGGTGCCGCACCAGCGGCGCCGGATGCTGTTTGTGGCCTCCATGCACGGCGACGCGCGCGACCTGCTGCTGGCCACAGGCATGCGCCCCTGCACCGGCGCCTGCGAGGCCAAGTTCGGGCAGGGCGCCATGTGCTACCGCTGCCTGCGCGCCGAGGAGCTGCCCGTCGGCGACACCTCCTATGCGCTGGACATGGGCAACGCCCGGTGCGCATTAGGATACAGGGTGAAAAATAGCCTTGTCTGTCCAGTTCACTCTTGCGGCAGAGTGATGGCCATGCCGGTCCAGTCAGTTGAGAATGTCTGGAAGTCTGCTTCGTCTCAAGGGTGTCTTCCCTTCTGTGCAGCAACTCTGGCGTGGCAGACATGGTGCGGATGGAACACACACTCCTGGCTCTTTAATTCATGTGGAATTACCGCATGCACCCTCCCGACATTTGACGCCTTACGACTTCGTATCCAAAGCATTCGCCATTTCAAGCGCTGACGCCTCCTGTCGCTGTACCCTGCAGATACCCACAATGACGACCAGCAACCAGCGCATCCTGCTGCTGCTGAAGAACGGTGCCGCCGGCTTGCTGCGCACCGTCGACGCCGAGCGCCTGCAGGTAGGGTTTTAGGATTCCATAGTTTGAGGGGTTCAGGCGCCTTCTGGGCTGCTGCCCTTCTGATGTTTGCACTGAGCTGACATCCGTTGTGATCAGGCTGATGCTCAATCTCAATGCAGCGTACTGAGCTGGTCGGCAGCATGCGGTCACCAGCCTGCCATGCCACCGGCATCCATGAGCGCCGGCTGCAGGGCTGCTGCGCGTCATCATTGTGGTGCATGGCTCCATCTTGCTGCAACACATTGGCGGCTGCAGCATGTGGTTGTAACCCCTTCACAGGGCTTGCCGGAGAGCTGGACGGAGCCGTGCTACCCCATCGAGGGTCCTAGCATCGAACAGGACCGGTGCGGCCGCTCGCGTATCCGAACTTAAAATATCGCTTTCCTTCTTAATTGTCAGAGCATTGGGTTGTTTGGCGCTCAAATTGATGGCTTGCAAAGTCTGCATTCCTGTTGCTGCCAGGCCGCACTCCGCCAACAACGGGGCGACTGACGATGTCAGCAAGCGGGCCCGGTATGCCCTGATCGGCAACGCTGTCTCGGTGCCAGTCGCCAAGTGGATCGGCGAGCAGCTGATGAAGCCCTACCAGTGAGCGCTCTTCGCACTTTCCAGATATCCCAGAAATTCATGCATCTCACTTTATATGTTGTGTGCCCCGTGCTCATGGCCAGCACAGGTGCAGCATGAGCGCATGGTGCATTTCGTTGGAAGTTTGTGAACTCGAATGAAAATGCGCAGGCACAAGTATGTGGGCCATCCGGGAGACCGCCCCTTGGACGCTGAAGCGCGCGCGGCGTCAGACTACTTCGACATGACAGAAGACGAGAACGAAGACAGCGATCCCACAGACAACGGTGATATTCATACTTGTACTCAAACAGTCGAAACCTTGAACGGTCCAGAGGATCCGAATTGTCTGTGACACCGACAGATATGGCTTTGTTGCGTGAGTTGGACGAGGGCTGCAAATGTGACGCTGAGCTGTGCCGCTACAGCGTCAGGTGTGGTGCATCCCATGCCACAGTGAATGACAGCTGAACTCTCTGCACTGCAGACTGGAAGGGGCATCTGCTCCGCAGCCCGCCTAAGTCAAAGGTGAACCGTGTATTACCGCTGCACACTTGCAAGCCTGATGCAAACCCTGTCAGAAAGACTGCAGACGTATGGCCCTCACCCCACACAGCGAAACGGTACAAAACTTGATGGAGGACTAGACCTTGTCGTGATGGCTGCTGAGCAGGGCGGCAAGGGCAGCAGCAGCAAGCCTGAGCAGGAGGCCGGTTGCGGGGCCTGGCCCCGTTCTGCCTGGTTCCTCAAAGGGCGCGGCAGGTTTGTCCTGGTCAAGACCGCAACCTTTTGAGTTTCTCCGTCTGTGCTCCTGTTTTGACACTGCTGTTTCTGTTCGGCATCCACTCCTGCTCTCCGCGTCATCGGTGCAGGACATGGCAGTGGAAGTGGCGCGATGTGCCCTGCGCCGCAATCACTGCTGCACGACCACATGCTCTCGGAGTCCTTGTACACTGCTTCATCCACGAGTTACTGCCTGATGTTTACTCGCTCGATCTGATGCGCAGGTGGGCGGCGGGGCACCTGTCCGATGCGCCGGAGCTGACGCCGCTGGTGCCGCTGGGGGACTTCGTCACGCAGCCCGGAAAGCCGCCGTCTGAGGAGGTAGCACACAATTGCGTCAGCACTTTGAGGATCGGCAGGGGCTCTTGATTGTGATGCAGGCTTTCATCTGGCAGGAGTGCAGCTAGACACATTGGCGTTTGCGCAATGCAGGGCCTCGCTTGCAGAGCAATACGGCATCTTCATAACATCGCTCGAAAGCTCAGGACTCCACATGCGGTGCAGGCGCTGCGCATTTACGTGATGCGCATGCGGGAGGGCGGCTTCGATGTCGCCAACCTGCTGATCAAGATGCGGCAGTGCAAACTGTCCGCTGGGCCTCTGGTGAGTGAGTTCAATTCTCTTCAGCGTTGTTATGTTGTAGGACACAGATCTGGCGCTGGGTCTTCGATACTCCTCAAAGTCTTTACTCCTCAAAACACCCCCACTGCTGCATGCAATCACAGTGTTGTGATGATCGAACCTGCTGGGACAGAGCTTCCCTGTGACCTTGCAGGCGGCGCGCATGGTGCTGGACGAGTCTCACGCGGCCGCCAATATCTCCTCCAGCCCTGCAAAGGCGAAGCATGCAGCTAAGCGCGCGCTGCAGATCGGGCAGCAGGGCACCCGCTGCGGCGCCTGCCTCAACTGCAAGCAGCTGCGCCAGGTGCCGCGATTGTCCACTGTCAGCGTGCTCGACCTCATGTAGCGCACCCAGCTTCGCCTGCACTCCTGGCGGATGCACTTTTCTCATGGGAAGATGTGTGACGCCAGCAGTGAATCACAAGCACCGAGTGTCTGCCGACGGAGCTCGCTGTGCTTTATCTGGCAACTAAACTGTTATTCCAGCTCCAGTCACTGAAGCCAAGACTGGCTGACGCTGCTCCTGCTGACCAATGATGATGCTGCAGGGTGGCACTCGCCGCTGCCTGCTGCTGCGCGCTACTGCCGCCGCCGCCGCGGGCCATGCTGGTGCGCCGTTAGCATGTTGAGCTTATTTTTTAATCTGGGTCAGTCTGTCACCGGTCATTCCCTCTTGTGCAAGGCTTCAAGTTGCCAGAGGATCTTGAAGTTGAAGGTAGCCAGAGGATCTGAAAATTCATGTTGTACCTTAATGGTTCCAAATGGCCGATGCAGTGAACTGTCTGCCGTATCTGTCGTGATCACGCGTGAAGCCTGAACCCTCGTTTTGCTGCGCTGCAGGCGCGGTGGTGTCCTGCATGAAGGAGAAGGCGGTCGGCAAGCGCGTCTCTGTGTGGTGGGCCGACGATGAGCAGGTGACGATCTTGTGATATTCTGTACGCACACTGTCAAAAATTGGCCTTGCAATGATTCTTCTACACACCATCCTACTCCCATGTTGTATGCGGTCATCAGGTTCTGAGCTTGTGATGCCATCTGTTGGCGGCTGCAGTGGTATGAGGGCTGCATCACGCACTGGGACGGCCTGCGCTGGAGCCACACCATCGAGTACGATGACGGAGACTCTGAGGTACTCAACTGTCATGTGATGGACCATCATGTGCTGGACCCATCATTTAAGGATTGTCATCTCAAGCACCCAAATGTCTGACCAGTCTATCGAGTGGCACGACTGTCAATGCCAATTGCTGTGATGGGTAGCTTAAAAATGCGCACATGATCCGCATCATTAACTTCGGCCTCTGTGTGCTGTAGGTGGTGGCACTATGGGCGCCGCATGAGATGGTGAGTCTTTTGGACGTTCATCTGGTGTTGGACATCATTCTGATCGTTCTGTATTCATTGTCAGCTCTGTTATCAGGCTGCCGTCCAAAACATGTGGGCACTGTATAGATTCTCTGACGCTTTGGGTAGTCACATGCAGGTGCAACTGAAGGGGGCCTGCAAGGGTAGCATGGCACAGCGGCGCGAGTCCAAGCGACCGAGACGGGCGACTGAGAAAGCCAAGGAGGCAGCACAAGCGGATGCGGATGAGATGGCTGCGCCAAAGCAGGAGGAGCTCGAGGTGGCCGCGCCAAAGCCGGCCAACGAATGAGCAAGCTCGCAGGCATCATGTGTGGAGCTCAAACCCTCGTGCATCACGCGTCGTACCTATCTGAACGTCGTCCAGCAAGCTCATCAAACGCATGTGCGTGAACGTGTGTCTGTCCGCCTTGCGGCTGTGTACCGTGAGGCCTGCCTTGCAGTCGTGATGTGTGTCTGCCTCATTTGCCGCGACTCCTTTGCTTGAATGTAGCCTTACAGAAGCTCCAACGCCAAGCATGTACCTACCTGCCTGGACAGAGCTGACGCATTGCATGGGGCTTCGCATGCGAAACGAAGATGCCGCCGATTATACCGGCTCAAACGCTGGCTTCAACCTGGGTGCGCAACTTTATGTTCTGGACTTCTCGTACAGATGAGCCGATGTGCGTTTCGCGGGCCATTGCTCTGCAATACTCACAGCGCGAAAGCCGTTCCGGATCACTGCAGGATCAATGCCGCTGCATGACGCGTAAATGCATGAGCTGTCAGAGCTGAACCGAAAATAAACACGCTTGGTTAGAGTCGCTGCAGCATGATGGTGCCTGGCGAGGCGTTCATCGAGCACCTCATAGACTACATGAAGCATCATGACGCCGAGCTACTCACCGGTGAGTGAGCTGAACGAAGCCACTCAGATGTCTCGACCATTCCGACACACATACTCGCTGATGCTTTCACGCCTGCTCAGCCTTGAGCATGAGACAGCAGTCTAGCACACTGAGACCTCAAAAACACCACGTTTTGTTCAATATGCAGGTCGTATCGCATTGAGGCTGCAGCCGCGGGCGCTGGACTATGCCGCATCCCGACTACGCAGCCTAGAGCAGCTGCAGGCGACAGCCAACACGCCGCTGAAAGACGTCAGCGGCTCTGACATACGCGGCGTGCACGACTATCTGCGCCTGGAGAAGCTGGCGCAGCTGCTGGCGCATGTGCGGTGCCTCAAAATCGAATCTGCGCTGCCCGGCCTGAGGTGAGGGACTTGTGATGGCCCTCCAATAAGCAGTCGCAGGCAAGTCCACGATCTGGTTGCACCATGATCCAGAGTCTCTCCATGCGCCTGCCGTCTTGCGGACGTGCCATGGCGCGCCGCTGTGGCGGCCGATCCCACCCGGCAGTAATCGTCTGAACGCGCTGCTTGCATACCTTGATGGATCCGGAGTTCGGGCGAAGATCTTGAATGATCTCGACTGAGCTCGAATGTTGGTCATTCGCAGGGAGGCGACGCGCATCAGCGTGGTACCTTTCACAGTGCTGACCAGCCTGGACCTGCGCGGCTGCGACCCATTTAACACTGGCAGTTGGTGACAGGTACAGTGCATCATCGTGCTTGATGTTCTGCAGGGACCCAACGCGCATCAGTCTGGAGCCATTCACGGCGCTGACCAGCCTGGACCTGCGGGGCTGCGACCTGTCGACGGCCAACTGGGATGGGCTGCCGCTGCTGCAGGCGCAGCTGCGCGAGCTGCGGGTGCACGACACGCTGGAGGCGCTGCACCACCTGCTCGCGCCGCACGCCGTGGCCGTCACTGTCGCAGGTGTGTATACTGAACTGACTGAATGCCTTCGGCTGAGACACCCCAGTGTGAAGCTGGAGGCGCTGCACCACCTGCTGGCGCCACACGCCGTGGCCATCACCATCGCAGGCATGCGATTGGACAACTGACTGCCTCGCCTTCGGCGTAGATGTGGGTACTTGAGCCAGTGTGACTGTCCCACGCTGGAGATCAGAAGATGCCGGGACAGACGTGAAACACGGCGCAAAACATTGTAGGCAGCACGACTTATGTGGCTTCAGCGTGGACATTGGCATGCAACTGCCAGAAGATGACGGCAGCCGGCACCATCTCGGAATGGTGCCGCAACCAGTCTCGAGTGCGAACAGACCTTGTGACCGCTGCGCACTCCGTCTGTCCAGGCATCAACGAGGTGCCCAGCTGGCGAGCGCTGCAGGTACTTGAGTGCGGCCACAACTGCATCGCGGCCATGGACCCGTCCCTGCTCCTGCTGCCGGCGCTGCAGGTCTGATACCTTGAAACCTTCTGGGCAAGCAATGCTGGAACATGTGGCCATGCCGAAGCGCTTCCTCGTGATCAGACGGCATCCCATCCTGTGCAACTTGCCTATGGGTGATGCTGTACTGGATTTCACATTGTGTTCCCAACAGCGTAAGCCGTTATAATGCAGACGCTGGAGCTAAGCCACAGCAACCTGCCGAGCGTGGACAATCTGACGGCGTGCACCGGCCTGACGTCGCTCAACCTCAGCCATAACCGCATCGGCTCCCTGATCTGTCTCCGCCAGGTGCCCACGATTGCGAGCACACGGGACAGCAGACACACAGCAGGCTGTCCTCTGCATGACCAAGTGCTGCTATTGCTAGTCCGCCGAATATTATCGCGACCGGCGCATTGGCAGAGACATTGGCGTCGACTGAACTTGGTGGGTCTGGGCAGGTGTGCACATTGCGGGCGCTGTCGCTGCAATGGAACGCGCTGCGCAGCACGGATGGGCTGGAAGCGCTCACGTGCCTCCGCTCACTCGACCTGGGCTTCAATTTCGTCGCCAACATCAGCGAGGTCGTGCGGCTATCAGGCGAGAATTAAGGATCCGATGCTCCTGACCGTTTCCCTGGGCAAATCCAGGGCGCGGGGTTCTGGGATGCTGCTCTGACAAGTCCAGCTGCCAGCAGGTGCCACACCCAGCGCTACATACATCCCTGCAGCAATCACTGCTGTTCAGCTCCAGGCATTGCAGTGCTGACCAGCCTGTGCTGCCACAGCCGGAGCCAACAGCTACCAAAATTTATATAAAATATGGGCCGTCATATTTTTCAACATGACACATCGTTGTATCAGTCACATTCTCGAACATGAACGAACATATAAGAAAATCAATGAAGCAATTAATTGGTTCGCCCGCAGGCCTGGCGGAGCTGACCAGCCTGCGGCTGCAGGGCAATCCGGTCGCGTACGCGCGCAGCTACCGCTGCGACGTGTTCAGCTGCTTCCCGCCGCCGCAGCGGCATGCGGTGCGGCTCGACGGGGCGCCGGCCAACATGCACGAGCGGCAGCGGCTGCATCGGCGCACCGCCGGCAGCGGCGGCCGCATGGCGCAGGTGCACTGTACGGGCGACGTGTGTCCAGCCGGCGTCGGGAGATGCACAGTTGCGACAGCACTGCATTCTGGCGCATGAAATGCAGAAGCATGCCCAGGCCATCGTCCCCGAATGTACACTTATGATCCAAGTAAGTTGCGCAAGTGAATTATGCCCAGACTGCCTGCAGATCTGCAAGCCGGACGTGGAGGCCGCTGAGGAGCTCAGGCCCTGGCTCGTGAGCGACGGTCGCAGCTGGTCCCGGCTGGTGGACGACATTCTGGGACCCACCAAGCCGTTCGCCGCAAGGTGAGCAGCGGCTCACACAACAGCGGCCGAGGTCTGGCTTGAGTCCATTTCAACTCGCGATTGGGGTTGGGGTTTGCCACACTGGGCCTGCTCTGCCGAGCGTCTTACATCACACTCAAACTCACACATCTGCAGGAGCGAGACGGGGCCGTGGAGCTACCTCGGCGGCGGCAGCCGCACCGTCAGCAGCGGCGGCAGCAGCGGCGGCAGCAGCCCGCGGAAGTCGTCGCTCGCGGCGCATTGGCGGGACAGCACGGCCGAAGATGCCGCCATGTCGTTCCACAGCTGCCCGGAGGATTTTATGATCCTTAGGTGGACTGGCAGGCCGCCGGCACCGGCGGCGCCTCCTGAGGACGTGTCAGTGGCCGCGGCAAGTCGTCCTGTCGCCAGCGGCCGCAGCGGCAGCATCAGCAGCAGCCGAAGCGCTAGCCGGGTGTTGTCGCTGCAGCAGGAGCTGAGCTTGCTGCCAGCCTCCACTCGCCGGCTGCCGAGTGAGGGCGAGTGACGCTGGCCCGTGTGGAGTTGAAGCTGTGAACCATGTGGAGTGTTGCACGAAGCGGAAGTAAGAAAGTGTACAGTACGAGGGGATGGCAACTCGAGTCACATGGGCCACACGTCAGCCAACTTCGCGTCACGACCGACCACTTTGAACGCTTCGTCACTCCTAAGTTTGCAGCCTCATTTCCGTCTCACTCAACACCGCCCGAGGGCAAAGGCTGCTTCTGAAATTTGCTCCTTCTGACACTTGCGCGGCATTCGCTCCTTTGTGCACGCGACTCACTGTGCTTGGGCGCCCCACATCAGCCAAAAGTGCACGGAGCCATGGTTCAACGACTGCTGGCCGGCACCGGACGGTGTCTCATTGGCAAACAGCAGGCCTATGTCACCAGTTTCGCCGGCAAGACGCTGGCCCAGCCTCAGCGGCAGCAGAGCGGAACTCGCCCAGCTCGGCGGCCACGTCACTGCAGCACCTCCAGGGCTGCGCTCAGCGCTGGCCCGCTGTCGCCTCCGCCAAAGCCGCTGGGCGGCAGCAGCAAACTTGTGCCCATCATCGACAAGATCGCAGCCTGTGTCGAGGCCAATGTGAGTGCGAATGCGTCCCCCCTCGCTTCCTTGTCAAACCTCAACCCCAATATTGAGCCATACATTTTCAACAGGCGTTTGCAAATCAATGCTGCACGAACACCATGCTTATCGATTCGGTGAATCCCTGCAGGACTCGGTCCGCCGCTTCGAGACTGTTGCAGGGCGGTCAGCCATGATTGGCTTTGCCGTCGCCGTCGCTGCGGAGGTGGTGCTGCCCCGCGGCGGCCTGTTCGGCGGCTTTGACGGAGCGTTGTTTTCTTCCTACTCCACCGTAGCACTGCTGGCGGTCTGCGCCTCCGCCATCGTCGCCACGCTTACCAAGCAGCGCATTGGTGGCCAAATCAAGGAGGTGAGGAGAGCAAATCGCATCGCATCTATGTGAAACGGCTTGCACACCATCTGCACAGTGACTCGGACGCTGGATATACATGGAAGGGGTTGACTCTCGGCAGACACGGTTTGCACATTGACTAAATGGCAACATGGGGTTTCGAGGCTGCATGCAAAGCGCCGGCGGCCAACAGCTGCGGCAGGGCAATGATTTGACTTTTCAGACCCCGTCTCATGTTCCACTTATGTGTGTGCAGGCTGTTTTTACCAGTCTGACAGCGGTCAAGCGGTCCAAGAGCAGCCTGTCGTCACTCGACGTTGACTCGGCTGTGGACTTCGTGTTCAGCAGCGTCTTCAGCCGCGAGGTTCTGTCCGCTATGACGGACGAGCACGAATGGATCTGAAAAGAAGACAGTCTCTCTGGAGCGAGAGAGAGCAGTGCCGCCAGCGTGCAGGAGAGTTTTCAACTGCCGTGGAGCAATGACCTATTGGATTGCATTTCTCTGTACAGTTCATGAGGTGATTAGATGAGGGGTCCGGGCGGTTCTGGGAAGAAGTCAGCACCAAGCCGGCAGTCGAGTGTTCTGTTATTGGTTTGATCCTCGTTAATGTGGTGTCAGCACCCAACAAATACATTGTTTCTCGACGTTGCGTTGCAGACGCGCAGTGAGATACTGCCAGATTCGTTTGTTCCAGGCAGAGAGTAGGCCAGTCTGCTGCAGATTTCTGTACATTAGTAGTAGCCGGTCCGGCCCATGTGATTGACAAGGTGTTGCCTCTAGCGTGCTAGTGTAACAACTCGGCATATGATCTTGCTTCAGCCTGTGAAGTTCAATGAACTCAGCCAGGTGTACGTGCCATGCCTTTTAGTGTTTCTGACAGTCCATCTCCACAACTCCTGACCTGTGAACATCGTCTTCGGAAAGTGTCAGACCTGGCCTGTTTCGACTGCCTCAAGAGGATCTGCCTCCTGAACGACAGCACAATGCGCCGCAACAGCTAGTGGGCTGTCAGCGTGCGGTGGGCGGTGTCCAGCCGCGGCAGCAGCTGCTAACGCTTCCAAACCGAGGTACAAGAACCTCGAACGACATCATCTCCAGGCTCCCGTCACAGCGAGTGCGTCGTCAGCCTGCGGTAGGCGGTGTCCAGAAGCGGCAGCAGCGCGTCCAGCGCCTGCTGCTTGTCCTGCTGCTGCAGCCGCCGCGCCGCCCACGGCTGGAAGGTGCGCTTGAGGTACACCGACAGCGCCGTCCGCAGCGTCTTGGCCGCCTGCACACGGATTTCATGCATTTTCATACACTTTCAGGACACGATATTCCTGTGCACGAAACACACACTAGCTTCGTCACTCTGTTCCGCTGCTGGACACCGGCTAGTCACGACATGTAGTCGGCAGTCAGTTGTCCGTTGTGAAGCCTTTCTTGGCCGGCTGAAAACGGGGCAGAGGGTTTGCCTTGGGCGCGACAGCGGGATTCAACGCCGCAGAGCGCCTCAGTGCCAGAAAAGCGCACCGCGTTGGTGGCCAGACGCTCGAATACGGCGGCCACAGCGGTGGCGTCCGCGCAGCCCAGCAGCAGGTGCTGCAGCGTCAGGTTCCAGAACAGCTGCTCGCGCGGCACCATGGCGCCCTCAAAGCGCACCACCTGCATGATGCGAGTGGTTGCTCGTGTTCTGGATATGGGCATGGGAATTTGCGAGCAGAAGCATGTCGCGCGACAAGGCTCAGAGATGCAACACTGCCCAGCACACTGCACGCAGTGCAGACGGTGGGCCAAGCGTCCCCGGTCCCCGCAGCACGAAGAGGGAACTGAACATCCGGGGATCAGGGCGGCTGCCTGCGAGCTGGGGTCTGCACCTTCAGCACGGACAGCGGCAGCGCGCGGCCGGATATGAGCGACGCGGTGAGGCGCGCCAGGTGCGCCGTGCGCCGCGGCTCTGCCTCCGCCACCCCCTGTAACCCGGGAACACAGTTTGCAAGCGCACGTACATGCATCACATGCGCCGCATCCAGCAGACACGACCTGCACTGCAGGAAGGCACGCCCTGCGGGCATCAGGCGTCAGCCGCGGCCGCATGTTCAAAGGCCTCTGTCGCATGCTGTCAGAGGGCAGTGACGCGATAACGATCTGGAGTCGGCAGCGGCGCGCCTTGAAGTGGTCCCACAGGCAGTACTGCAGCGTGACGGCGTGGGAGGTGGAGGCGGCGGCGAGGCGGCCCAACAGCAGCGCATAGTACGGGTTCCAGCCCGCTTCCTGCAGGCAGCACTCCGCCGGCACGCGCACCACCTCCCGCTCCGCCTCACCCTGTGACGGGTTTGATCATGAACACATCAACAGGCCTGATGCAGATCAGCAGCGCATCCAACATTGTAGGTAGAATATTGCCGGCACGCGCACCGCCTCCCGCTCCGCCTGCCCCTGTAGGGTGTTTGGAGGCGGTTTTGAAAAGAGAAAGGGTTCATTCAGATGCGTAGTCTTCAATTACATCTGACAGGCGGCACTCCGCCGAGACAAGCACCAACCCCCGCTCCGTTTCGTCCTGCGGGGATTTTGCAAGGATCAAGCCTTGCCAGTGGCAGCGTGTGCAAGGCGAGTGACAATCCTCGCTGCGTTGAGATGGTTAACACCCCAGCTGTCCCCTTGAGCCCAGGCGCAGCAGGCGCTTGGAAGCGATGGCGTGTCCTCTTTCACGACAGAAAAAGTTTCGGGCAGTGTCAAAGTCCTCAAGGGTGGGGCAGCCCTTGTGCCCTTCGACCCCAGGCGCAGCAGAGCAGGCTTTGAGATGCCAGAGGCAGGCAAGATAGGCACCCTCACCTTGAGCCCCAGGCGCAGGAGGCGCTCAAAGGCGTCCGTCGCGTCCTCGGCGCCCATGACGCAGCAGAAGACAGCACGCCGCACGTCCGTGTTCATGCGCGCCGCCGCCGCCAGCCGCAGCAGCTCCGAATCCGCCGCTGCGGCCGCGCCGCCCAGCACGCCGGCGCCGCCGGCCGGCTGCGGCAGCGCCTCGCCGGCCGCGGGCAGCCACCACAGGCCCTGCGCACGCGTGGCACACGCTTGCCGCTACGCAGATGCGGCGTTCCGATTGACAATGCCCTCGACAATGCCATTGAGAGCAGCTTACTCCGCACTGGACTAGCCTAGATGTGCACGACTGCAACTGTGCAGCAGCAGCGGCGTCCACCTGGCAGCCCGATGAAGCCTGCTTCCTGCTGTACTTAGTCGCGCTCTGACAGCTTTGATCAGTATCATGCCGACGAGAGGGCACCTTCTTGCTGGGCGCCAGCAGCTTGTCCCAGGACAGGCTGGTGAGCGCCATGGCCGGCGCGCCGACAGACTTGAGCCACTTGGTGGTGCCAGCAGTGAGCGCGATGGCGCCGCCGCCGCCGCCGCGCTGCCGATTGTTCTTGATGTCCAGCAGCAGCGACAGCATCACCTGCAGGGAAGTGCACAACATGCTCATTCGCAAAACTATCATGTCCTTGGAAGGAAGATTCATGGCCGGGGTGACAACAGACGCACCAAGTAGAAACAGAGGGCATCGTCCACAGCAGCAGATGCCATTGTTCGCAGCATCCTGAGAGTGCCCATGCGCGTCTCAGCGAGGCAGAGCCCGCAGCTCCGAGACCTCCAAGGAAGCCGATCGCGTATTTTGCCAGACGCGCTGCCAACACCATCCGATGCACCATGAAGCAGCGTCGGCGCACCTCTGCACGCGAGCTCATCAGGCCGGCAGCGGCGGCCTCCGCCGCGCGCGCGTGCACAGCCACGAGGAAGTCCTTCATGGCCCCCGGGTCCGCCGACCGCAGGTGCAGCCCCGCCGCCCGCAGCGCCGCAGACAGCATCGCGACATCCTGCTCCTCGAATCTGAGGGAGGGAAGGAGGAGACCCTGAGGATCAAAAGGCGCCGTATCGAACTGCTGTGGCATCATTGCTGGTCAGTCTTCGCCCGATTACGCTCGTGGCACTACAGCTCATTGCAGGGTCTGCTGACATCTGGTGCATTTGGATCGCTTTCGACATCGCCGCCGGAGTGCCAGCCACGGCAGTGGCTGCTGATACTGTTGCGGGGTCCCCAGCAGCCGAGTAGCCTCGTGGTCCCGGTCGGCAAACAGCCATTCAAGGATTGAGGGTATGTATGAGGTTTGTACAAGTGTTTTGAGGGTTTCCGCACCGCCGGGTGAGGTGCGCCAACAGGCTGTACATGACGGCGGGCCCCATGAGGCCCGCCAGGTAGGCGTGCACCGCCACCATCGCCAGGTTGTGGCACGCCAGGCCGTCGTGTGCGTCCCGCGCCGCCTCCAGCCGCGCCGCCAGCGCCCCCAGGAAGCGCGCTCCGATCTGCAGCGAGAGAAAGTCTTCTGCTTTGTTCATTGCCTTACTTCTCTTTGTTTGGCTCGGCTCTGCTCCGCTGCTCTGTTGGCTGCTTACTTTGCTGTTGGCACTTACAGTGTCACTGCCAGGCTGTTCGATTTCCCTGAGTAGGCACACCAGAAGAGCAGGATCTGCTGGAGCACCTGGTCCATGCGTCGTGCATGGCCAAGTGCGAGGGAGCTGCCGCACCTCCTGCGTGTCGACGACGGCTGAGACTCCGGCCACGAACGCCGAAGCCACCGCGGCAAAGGCGTCGGTCGCCCTTGGGCCCTCTGCCGCCGCCTGCATGCACGCCAAACGCACACATGGTTCAAGTTCGTACTGCGAGATCTGAACACTGCCGACACGTTAATGGCTTCTAAAGCACCCATCACCATGCGCCACATCTAAGGTCCAGAGCGGTGGATGTCCGTGCATGATGTCACCGCATGGAAACACCCTGAGCACTCAGCGTCAGACGTAAGAAGGTGGCCCTTCACATTGAGCAGCTCGTCGTTGATGGCCTCGGTGACGGCCAGGCGACCCTCTTCCGGCATGAGCGCTGAAACGTCTGCGGCGATGCCGGCCAGGTTGGACTCCGCCAGCCTGTTGCCAGACGATTGCATCAAGTGAATAGTGACAACGATTTGTAACACATTGCGTATTGCAGATTGAATCGAACTGCATACCTGAGAACGTGTACAGTGTACCAGCAACCATGTGGCGGTCGTGATGTGTGCCAATCAAGAGCGTGCATGCAGACAGCGTGCGACGGCAGTGCATGGGCGGGCACCTGTTGAGCAGGCCGCGCACGCGTTGCTGCACCTGGCCGCCGCCGGCGCGCTGCTTGGCGCGCATTGCGGGCGGCACATACGCCCCGCCTGCAGGGCGGCATATGACAACAATAGGATGACTGTTCGACTGTGTGGCATTGTGTCAGGCAGCGCCGTGTCGAGCCTTGTGATTAAGTTCACGAAAAAAGACGCGACCAAACACGTGCCAGCCTAGCTCAAGCTGATGCAGCAGGCGACGCAGCTCCATGTTTGCGGAACCAATGCAACGGCAAGCACGCTGCCGAACCCAGCCCACTGCAGCAGCACAGCTTCGGATGAGTGCGTCATCCGCCAGCAGCATTTTCGCTGTGTTACAGCGCACCTGCTGCCGCTGTTTGCCGGCCGCCAAGCTCTAGCGCGTCATCGGAAGACTCGCCGGAGGCACCGCCCTCCCCGGCTGCCAGGCCCTCGTCCAGTGAGCCCTCGATGGAGCCCTCCTCGTCGGAAGAATCCCCCTCTCCAGAGGAGAGGCCGTCGCTGCTGGCTGCGTCCTCGTCTGAGGACATGTCCCCGGAGGACGCACATTCGTCGCTGCTGCCGGCACCGTCGTTTGCCGGCAGCAAATCATCTTCCGAGTAGCTGCCGCTGCCGCTGTCCAAGCCGCCAGGGCTGTCCTGCTCGCTGGAGCCGTCCTCGCTGCTGCCTGGACAGCCAGAAGTGGCACGGTCATGTCAGACAGACTGGCAGCCACCAACGCGAGGCCTCAGCTCCGCATGCCTTGGCAGCGCGGGGTGCGTTCGACGCCATTATGATCCTGCTGGAAGAAATGGCGAACGGATGAAGCTTGCCATGTGCAGATTGTGCAGCCGTAGTGCTTGGGACATGAACGCCATGTGTGACCGGCTGATGGACGATCTGCAAACTGGACAAGAGCATGTCAATCTGAACGGGGCTGCCTCACCTGCGTCAGCATCGCTGTCAGAGTCCATGCCAGCGGTGGTGATGCCGGCGGTCAGGTCGTCCAGCCCGTCTTCGATTGTGGACTTGCGCCCCTTCCTCAGCTTCAGCTTCTTGGCCAGCTGCCGGAAGTGGCGCTTCTCCGCCTCGATCGCCGACCGCCCTGTGTCCTGCGACGCCAAGGAGCGGGGTTTTGACAGGGGTTTCACTGGCCATGGAGGTCCCGAGAGACAGTTCCGGCTTGCTGCAACAATTCGCCGCTGCGTCTCGATAGGAGGCACGCGGA
>JAABUL010000297.1_pt1 | contig 108185 bp, 125 predicted proteins | sample 5559151 | NCBI WGS metagenome assembly JAABUL01 (sample SAMN10711876, study PRJNA513368) | rock metagenome | isolation source: Antarctica rocks | place: Antarctica: Victoria Land, Pudding Butte sud | reverse complement strand
AGGTTGAGGCGGGGATGAGGGGGGAGGGGGGGATTGAGGGGGGGCGGTGATGGGAAATCGAGGAAGGAAGGGGGTTGGGACGGCGTTATTGGGAGGGAAGAGAAGGGTGGGTGGGTTGGGTGTACAGTCGGCGTATTAGGGGTGTTGGGTAGGGAATACCAATGTGGGGTTTGGGTAAGGCTTTGCTCGCTTGGATATGATGGTTTGGTGGGAAGGATATATGTCGAGCACATCGCGGACAAAGCGATGCTATACATCTTTCGTACGTTCAGTAGCAGCACTACACGTATGAGCCTGAAACCTCCAAGACCCATTGCGATTGCCGAATGTCTTAATCCGCCCACACCACCGCGCTCAACCCGTCCTCGTTCTCCGGGTGCCCTGTGGCTCCGATACGGAGGTTTGCGACCTTATCCCCTAGATCTGCGGTGGCCGGGTCCCGAGTCAAGATCGCAACGTTCGCGGTCGTCTGGTCCCCGATAGCAATATATGTCCCATCAGCATTAATCGAGAAGGTGCGCGGGTAAGTGCCGTAAGCATCTGTTAGACCATCGAACGTCATGACCCCAGTGGAGGAAAGAGACCAAGTGGCGACCGACTTATTGCCAGAGAAGGACTTGTCGACGCGATTGCTGTTGTAGACGTAGTTACCCTTAACATGGATCTCGCCGACTTTGATTCCCGAGGGCGCGGCAGCGTTGTTAGGGAACGGATGCAGCTCCTGCGTTTTGGCGAATGTAGGGCAGCCGCCAGTGGCGGAGTACGTGACCGCAAACGCGGACACGGAGTTGGCGAGTTCGTTGGCTACGTACATCACTATGCCTTTAGGAGCGGTGGCACGGCATTTGGTGCGTTTGGTTGGGACCCAGAAGGCTGCGTGTCGGGGCCCTGTGCCCGCGGTGACGGAGACGGCGGGCAGGCTGTTAGGATCCCGGTGCTGGGTTGATGGGCCAGATTCTTATGAGGTCGGCGCCGAGATCTGGGGCCAGGAGGTAGGCTCCCGTGGGGTCGGTGAGGACTTCGTGCGGGTGGGGCGCGTCTTGGCGAGCGGAGTTGGGCCCGGGGGCGGACATGGTGAAAGTGAGTTCCTGCAGTGGCTTGGAGGCGCTGGTCAGGGGGAGGGCGAAGGCCGTGACTTTGGAGCTCTGATAGTGCGCTACTGCCACGTAGCCGGGGCCGTAGACGGCATTGGCTACGCCGCCGGATGGGGTGGAGGTCTTCGCGTCGACGGAGATGTGGAACGAGGAGTCGGCGGAGATGGCGCTGAGGGAGGCGGTGGAGGAGAAGTAGTTCTCGTCTGTGCAGTAGAGTTTGCGGTTCGTGTTGTCCCAGGTCAGCCAGGCGGGCATGGTGCCGAAGGCCGTCAGGGCCTGGGTCAGGGTGAGGGCATGGGTGGATTCGTTGAAGGTGAGGAGGTTGACGGTGCCGGAGTAGTGGGAGGCGTAGAGGGATGCTGCGTGGGCGGCCGGCGCCAGGGCGAGCGTGAGGAAACGAGTGACTGCCATCTTTTGCTGCTGCTGCGGAAAAGACGGATTGAGAGGAGGGAGCGACTGAAGGGGAAGGCTGTTGTGAAGCCGAAGAGATGGCGTACGGTATAAGAGACGAGAAGGCGAACAGAGGCTAAACACTACACCTACCTGTGTGCACGCCCAGCGCAATCTCGGGCCACCCATCCAAACCATCACGAGGCATCTCAACCTGACACTCGAAGCGCAGTTTCGATGCTGGCAGAACAGATTTGCAACTTCTCGGTCGCACAGTAAATTGAACAATCTACCCGGCCGAGCCGGCTAAAAGTGCTCTTTCTCAAATAGCTCGGGCGCCACCAGTGCCGCGGATAGATGCGGTAAGGCCCGTCGCTTGCGCCATTCGAGGCTGACCACCGACACTCTATCACCACTCTACCTCCCGCCAATGCATATGCGACACGATAATCCGTATTGGAATGTTGCAGAATGTGCTGCCGCGGATAGATCATGCTGATCCGGCTGAAGTGCTGGCTGGTCAGTTCCAGTGGCGAGACCGATATGGACGGTAATACCTGCATACGAAGGCTTGATCCTTGATGCCGGGTGGGAGTGTGGTAGGTATAAGGAGGCTCTCTTCGATTGCCAATGCTTGGGAGGGGATTTGATCAGACAGCAGGCACTGTTCTATCACTCACTTTCGTTTGATCTGTTTGACTTCGGCATGTCTTCGATCAAAGCTCTCCTATGGCTGGCAGCCGCTGCCTTGACGGCGGCACAGGACGACACTTCCCAGATGTGCAGCGTCAAGATGGAGCGAGTGACGGTCAACAACTGCTTAACGAACGCCAAAGTGCCCCAGGCGAGCGTGGGATCAGATAGCTACAAGTTCGAGATCAACCCATACAACACACGAGTCCCGTACACACCAGCCGCAGTCGCCATGCCGACAACAGCCAAGCACGTCCAAGACGCCGTCAAATGTGCGACGCAGAGTTCCGTACGGGTCTCTGCGAAGTCTGGCGGGCACAGCTATGCTTCGTTCGGTCTGGGTGGCGAGAACGGACATTTGATTGTTGATTTCAAGAATATGCACAATGTTACTGTGAATCCTACAACTTTCGTGGCCACCATCCAGCCAGGGTCGAGAATTGGGAATGTAGCGCAGGCGTTGTATGTGCAGGGGAAGCGGGCGATGTCGCATGGGACTTGTCCTCCGTGAGTCTTCAAACGATCCATCGATTGCATCCACTAACAGCAAGTAGAGTTGGTATTGGTGGACTCTCTCTACACGGAGGCTACGGGTACATGTCCAGACTCCACGGCCTAACCTTGGAGAACCTCGTTTCGGCCGACGTAGTCACAGCCGCCGGCAACATCGTCACAGCTTCCGCGACACAGAACCCGGACCTCTTCTGGGCTCTTCGCGGCGCTGGATCGTGCTTCGGCATCGTTGTGTCATTCCAGTTCAAGACGTTCGCTGCGCCTCTGAACAACATCTTCAGCTACAACCTACCGGCCAGCGCGGTCAACCCGACAGCCAAGTCGGTCAACGCTGTCCAGAACTTCGCCAACACACAACAGCCACCAGAACTGAACATGCGTGTGCTGTGCAATAGCTACCAGAACCAGCTCATCGGTGTCTACTACGGCCTTGCCGCAGATTTCAAGAAGGCGATCAACCCGCTGCTGACCGAGCTAGCCATCACGGGAGGCTCCACAAGGAACACGAGCTGGATCGACGTACTTTCCACTTATGCCTACGGCAGCCTTACTGTGCCAATTGACCACAGCGTTCACGACGCTTTCGTAAGTATCTCCAAACCCCAACATCACCTACCCTCATCTGACCTCCCTTCAAGTTCTCCAAAAGCATGATGACCCCCCTGCTCCCCCAAGCAGCCGTGGAAGCCTGGTCCGACTACCTAGTCAACACCGCCCGCAAAGTCACCCGCAATTGGTACATCCTCATGGATCTCCACGGAGGCGCCGGGTCCGCCGTCACCAGCGTCGCCAACAACGCTACAGCCTACGCCCACCACGACGCGCTGCTGAAATTTGAGCTCTTCGACCGAGACAACTCGGGGACTTATCCGAGCACCGGGTTCTCGTTCCTGAACGGTTGGGTGAACGCCACAATGAGCAATATGGATCCGGACGATATGGGGATGTATATCAATTATGCTGATACGTCGTTGACGGTTGATCAGGCTCATCATTATTATTGGTTGAGCAATTATGCGAAACTGACGCAGTTGAAGACTGTGTGGGATCCGAAGGGGATGTTTAATTATCCGCAGGGCGTGGTGGGTAGTTAAGAAATAGATAGATTTTGATCATGTCGGAGCTGGGCTTCCGTGAGCGGCAATACGATCGCTTCCATGACCTTCTTTCGACCAAGTTGCTCGTGGCTCTGCGATGTAGATGTGGGCTCGTTCTCTATAGGCTGAATGGATGCAGATGTCCACATGTGCAAGCTGAAGTGTTTCGAGCAGGCCAGCGAGTGATACAACCCTACCCAGGCTAAGATCTACGACTTGCGTTATTGCAGGAAATCCGTTTGACTCAAGCTTCAACAAGCCTTGAAGCATTGCCTGGGTAAGCTTGTGCAGTCTCGGTAACCCTGCAGCTCTGTTGGTGATGATACAGGCATCGGCAGATGCGATCGTTCCTGTATCGCAGGAGAAGCATAGAATTGCTGGCTATTTCCACACCACTGCGCTCGCATAGCGTATCACGCGGTGTGTCCACTCCAAAACACATGGTCGTAGACAATGGTGATAGGTTTTCCAGGGGACTGGGATGCTGCAGGTTACTCCTGGTAAAGGCAGACTTGTTCATCTCGTGGCGTATCTAGCAGCCAAAGCTGGCATATCATTCCAGACCTAGCCATGGTCGCTCTCAACCGGCTCATCATGGCGTGGTAGTCGTTCAGTCGTCCATAAGTGTGATATGCCGTAAGTCATTTCGTCAAGCTGCCGCCTCCTTCGCTTTCCCTGCTTCCGGCGCCTCATCGATGAACGACGGCACTCCAGCACTCTCCTGCAGATACGCAGGCATCTCCTCACCCAGCCCACCAACTCCCTCAAAGTCCACCTCGTCGCCCAGCGCCTCCAGCTCAGCGTCCAGCTCCGCTTCATCGACATCCTCGGGCACATCGTAAGACCGTGATATGCTTTCCTGGATATCATTCCCCATATCCATCAGATCCGCCATCTCGTCCTGCATCTTCTCGATCTTGTCAATATTCACCTTCCCATACTGCTTCTTCAACTCCTTCTGCGTCGTCTTCATCGCATCCACCGTCGCCATCGTGTTTTTGAGGTTGTCCTGCATCATGCCCGCTTGCTCCATGTTCCACGATTGCTGCTGTAGCTGATCTTTTTGACCCTCGTACATTTTTCTTTGCTGAAGGACTTTGATGGCTTTCTGCTTGATGGCGTTCTTGCCCGGGCCATCCCGCATGCGCGAGAGTCGTTGCTGGTAGGTTTGGAGTTCTGCGGTGAGTTTGGAGAGTTTGACGTCTATTGACTCGATGCGGGTGTCGACCTAGCGATTATCAGAAAGTGTACATATGGTTGCATGGGGATGCTTTCGTACATTGGATATGGCGCTGTTGAGGTCGGGTTTCGGGGTATTGGTCTTTGCACCAAATAATCGATTCATGTTTGCGATTTGTGCTCTGTCGGATGGTTGTATGAAACCTCGGAGATGTGGAGGGTTCGGTAGTGGTAAAGGTAGGTTGGAAGCAGTGTTGGTGGATGCCTGCATTGGTAAATGCCTTACCGTTCATGTGGCGTTCCAGGCCTGGCGCTAATCAAAGCTTGACAAGGATTAATCAATACCGGGAGAATGCGAACGTGATATTCGACCTCACCTCTCCAGACGGGCGTCTCTTGTTTCTCTCACAACACCAAACACGATACTTGCATTGACCATGCGCTACGAGCCGTAAGTTCTGATGACGGGCACGCTTCGCTCACGTGTAAGCCTGATGGCATATGAGGCGCCAGCATACATTTAACATCGCATGTGCCCTCTTCGACCCTGCCACTGTGGAGTCATGACTGATGAGCAGGCTCAGACGCCCTGATATCACAGCGCGCGAAGTATTTGGAGTTTTCACCAGGTGCAGTCATTTTTCACATCCCCATGCTGTCAGCCCTTTCATGAATCACGTGAAAACAAACCACTATAAAACAGTACCCCTGCTCTTCATGAGGACCACCAAACGTAACCTCATTCAAGCCTCCAAAACATTCGAGTATACCACTGGTACTCACGCCAGTCAACCCTATGGCGCCTTCCACCACAGTCGTTATCGCCAATGAGAAGGCTAGAGTGCAGCGAGTGGACTCTTTCGTCGATCTCGAGAAGCAAGCCCTTCCCACAGAGCACCTCGAGCTGGTCACCTATCATAAGGACCAGCCTGAAGCTGCTAGATGGATCCATCAGCAAGGGACAAGAAACGTCGTGCATCCCGAAAGCTTCTTCATTCAAGCTCACGGATGAAGCTGTTCAATGCCCTCATCCTGCTAGTAAGTGGTCAATGAATCCGATGGACCTACAGCAGAGTTGTTGGCTTAAAGGCACCATCACCCGTTGTGCCCGGACATACGAAATCTACATGATGAACAGCATTCACGGCCGCGCGTTCGGTAGCACCAACTACAAGCAATCATGAGTGCACGACCAAGCTGCCAGCCAAAGATTGGTTGGTCAAGCCGATCGGAGCCGCCGCCGCTGAGCCCGGCTATAGATCTCCATTAACATGCACGTAGTCAAACTTTGGGATCTTCGGCATCCAGCATTGCGGGCCCACCTCGTGATGGACGACGTGTCATGTTGGTTTTTGACGCCTGGAGGAGGGTCCGGGTGTGTCGATGGGCCGTGAATCCCAGAGTCTGAAACATTGCCCACGAGTTTCTCAGCGCCACAGGCGCTTCGAGGGTCCTTTGAAGACATCGCAGGGCTCAGGGTCCAACAGGATCACGCAAAAATGTCCGACCCTAAGCGCTGCAAAGCAATGTAAGGACTGTGATTATGCTTGTGCATTCCGACAGATGCAGGAGGACCTACCTCATACGTTTGAATGGAGGAGGCCACAAGACACTGCCGAAGGAGTGCTCTAGGACAAACGTTGAAAGCATGTTTCAAATCTGGAGCAGGGACCGTTCATGAACTGAACTGACAAAGATCACGCCCGTGCTCATGCGGCTCGTGGCTAACGTGCGGGTATGGCGTGGTGGTCTAGAACACATTCCTGATTCGATCGAAGGGTCATCTCATTCTAACGATGTTGTTTGTGGTAACATCAGCTTTCGCCGTCCACAGCGGGAGAGCGGGATCATACTCGTCTTCAAGCAGCAGATACTCCCCATACGGCTCGCGATGTTGTCAATAATTGACTTGAAGGCCAAGTATTTGTTATTGAGCCTGCATCAACTCCCTGCCTTTTACGGCACATCGAAGATGGCGAGCGACATCTCGTTGCACCAGTCGCGAAGACGTCGTTAGAACGCCCAGAGCAGGCGATGGCAGTCCATGGCAGATTTCAGAGCCAACCGGAGGAATCGTGTTTGAACAATGCACTGCAAGAGCTCCGCCGGTTCTACACTACTGTCAGCCCTTCCCCCGAGTCGTGGGAGTTCCTGCTGCAGTGGCCCATTCATCTTCCACCCGATTTCGTGAGCTTGCTCGAGCAAGGCAACCCAGCTGCGTTGGCGATGCTCGCTCATTGGTGTGTGGCCGTGCACAATGCACCGAGAAAATGGTACATGGGCGACTTTGCACACAAAGTGATGGACAAGATCTACAGGCAGCTGGAGAGCACTGCGTGGGGTGGAGTGGTGGAGTGGCCTGTAAGTCAGATTCTTCAACCAGGCGTGGCTTGAGTAAAAGCTTATCGGAAGCAGAAAACAGTCCACCAGAATCATGCAAAAGCCTGGCTTCCGACAGTGCCGTGTGTACCGTCCACACGTCCGACTCCCGCCAGGGTCTGGTATCCCGTAGAGCCTCCCGTCACGCCAGCGGTAGCATCACCGATCATTGTGCCAGCGCCGCATAATTTTGGGGCGTGGCAGCATGGGTTGGGCATCATACCAGCGTGGCAACCAGAAACTACCTGACAGCAGGAACACACATGGCACCACGTGTCTTACTGTTCTATGCCAAGGTCGCAAGGTGTCGGCTTCGGTTAGACATTGTCGAAGGCGGGTCGCGGAGGTGAGGAAGAGACAATCTTCAGATGATATCTTTGTAACAACAACACGCGGCGCCAACATTCAAGCTTCAGCCAGCCCGCCGTTCCACTGCCACAATCATTTCAATTAGCAAAAAACAGAGTGGATCTTCCGCTCGTGAACAGCAATGCGGAAAGTCTCACCTCGATTGTATACCAGCGCGGGTACCAGAGCGATCATGGTTCCTGAATAGCGCGCTGGCATCCGACCCCGTAGAGCCTCTCGCGGCACTGAATCTGCCACTCAGTGCATCGGCTTGACTTCTGTGTCATCAACGAATAATATCGCACCCTCTTTCGCTACACCCACCTCTTCCAACACACTCTCCATTTCCAGCTCGAACAGGCTTGTTGCTGATCCTCACACCCCACAGCGCTACCGCAGCACTTGCTCGCGACAACGTCGGCACCAAATCAACCTCCGCTACCGACCCTCTGCTCTCTCAGCAAGCTTCTCGTTCAAACCCACTAGCTCGAACGTGCCCTTCTCGCCCTTCTTCTGCGCCCACACCATTTCGGCGTGAAAGTAGGCAACCACTCCACCCCTACCAGTGGCACTAGCCGTGATCCGGAACAGCGGCTGTCCAGTAGTCGGATGTGCCTCTCGCATCGGTAGCATCATGAGGTCGTTCTCGGCGCACCAGCCCTCGACAACGTCCTTGAAGTCTGTCTCTACGACTTGGGCCACAGCTTTCGGTTCCTGGCGATCAAGTTTCGCAGCGATCTCTTTGGCAATAGGCCGAGCGGGTCCCGCGGCGGGAGCTGGGAGGTGTGACAGTGGTACATCTTGATCCAGGAGGTCGAGCGCGTTGTTGATCATTTCTGTACCTTTGGTCCATTCTTTTGCGATGTCACCGTGGTTTGTCAATTGAGCTGGTAGTTGCTGCTGCCACCACTTGAACCATGCTGCAACTTCATCGAGGCTTGCGTCTTCTGAGGTCAGCCAAATGTGCAGTGTCGACAGCCACTTCGGGAAGAACTCTGCTACCAATAGGCGAGCGAAGACGTCCGTCTTGAAGTATGTCTGCCATTTGTTTACGTCTTCGAGAGGTGTCATATCCTGCTCTGATGGGTCGATATCGAGCTTCGCTGATAGGTGGAGCGCTAGCCTTGGTAGCAAATGTCGTACAAGGACATGATCGAGCTCCGAATGTAGCAGATCACGCCACTTCGATAAACCGGGCACGACGCCAAGAGAGATGTCCCACGAGTCGAGGATGTGGCGCAGTCGGTGTTTGAAGTCGACCAACAAGCCGCCAGTGGGAGCCTTCGGTTCGAGCTGGTAGGGAGGCAGGTAAGGTAGCCAAGGAAAGATCCATGAGTGCGTCTGAGCATACTTGACTGTTGCTTGTTTGTGGTGATGGTTCCTCTTGCGTGGATCCCATAGCTTTAAGCCAGCGGATAGTTTCGGAACGATCAGCTGATCCATAAGATGGGCGAAGACGAATGAAGGGAGTAGCGGACGCCACGCTTGCACCAGGGCTGTCATAGGTGCGTGGTCCAGTACGTTCCAGTTCGTCACCGCAGTCCGCACTTTGGGCAACCAGACTCTGTACATCAAGGTCTCGTATGTGGAAGTGGCCTTCTGCCGCCGAGATTTACCGTAAGCTTCATCTTGAGCGTTGTGCCGATGCGATGCGGCCAGTTCGTTATGCGAGTCCAGACCGAGAATTATTCTGATCCGAGCAAGGTCTGACACGAGTTTGTCCGGCTTTTCGAGTGGCTCCCAGTCTGCCAGTTTTGCTTTGAAGACGGGAGCTACAGCGCCGACAGCTGCGTCGACGAGACCGTATCTGTCGATATCGTGTCTGTGGTTGGTCTGAATGGCTTCGAGCTTATCGACAAGATCAGTCCACGGCGTCCGTTCCGTACCATCCTCGGCGTCTACGGTTTGACTCTGTGGCGCCAACTTCAGGTCTTCGACGGCTGCTGCCATGGTCTGCAGCTTCTCCAGATCCTCCATGGTCTGATCAAACTCCACCTGATGCTGGCCTTCGTGCTCCTCAATGTAGATCTTTTGCTCCTGTATGCCGTGCCAAGCATCGATGAATGCTTCGAGCTCCATCCGTTCACGCCTTGCAATCTTGTCAGCCTCGGTTTCAGCAGAACCGCCGGCCGCCACCATCAGACCAGCCGCACTGGTCAGCATCTTCCTCTCTCCACTCGTGGCATCCAGGATCGAGCTGAGCATCTGAGCGGGTACATCCAGGCCTGGCGCAGCAGCCTCCACATCCGCGACAGTCCTGAACTTTGGCTTTGCTTTTCGTGGCGCGCCACCTCCAGGAGTACTCGCTCCACCCCCACCTGCTCCTCTTTGCTGGCCCTTCTTCTTCCTTTCTTTGCGTTCTTTGCGTTCCTCCTCGCTGCTGTCGTGGACCTCAATGCCGTCGCGCTCCGCTTTCCGCTTCTGCTCCTCCTTGTACTGCTTCGTCTTCTCCTTGATAGTGCCAACACCAGCACCTTGAGGTCGCAATTTCACCTCGATCGGGTTCACCATGCCCTCGCTCTCCTTTCCCAGGCCCTTGCCCTCCACGTAGCCCATCTTGGCCATCATCTTCTGCGCGAACGTCATCTTCCCTCCTCCGCCGCCCGCCTTAGCGGCCTTTTGAGCGCGCCCACCAGCAGCGCCATCGAACTTACGCTTATTGCTCGCCTCGTCGTCCATGGCGGTGGCCCAGTCGAAGTCGGAGTTGTTGTGACGAATGCAACGTTCGAGGTTATATAATTTCACGTGCAGTTGCCAAACTTTAGCGGCGCCTAATCGGGACTGTTGTGCCGGGCCGAAGATTCTCCGAGTTCGCGAGGCAACTGCGAACGTCCACTCCAACTTTCAAGCTGACTTCGAACGATTGAAGGAACCCGATGCGCGGTCACCGATGACTCGTACGGCAATCATCTGGGCGACGCATGGTTGCTGTATCGTAGTCTTGACGTGTATCCCGAACGAGTCCAACTTTGGGCCGGGTCAGACGGCGGCCGCACAAGTACTTGGAAGGCTGCGATATCTGGATCTTACGAATATGGCTTGGACTATGTAACTACTCCGTCGCAACGGACACAGCCCGGTTCTCGGGCGAGACCACGTGTGAGGTTGCTTGGCCTGCAGAGAGCAGTACCAAGGCTGGTAGACGATGTCCCAACTCTTGCAAAACCCACGTCCAACTTCCGCACTGCCCTCGGTCTAGCCATTGCCACATGAGTCTTGCTAACGAAGCTTGGTATGAATCAAGCTGTTACCGATGGCCGCCTTCAGTCGGTTGAAGATTTCAAGAACTGCAGATGGTACCAGAGACTGCATGTACCAGACTTACGACTGCTAAGCTGTGGCCAGCTTTCAAGCGAAACAACGCATCGTGAGTAGCTTTGTGTCGGGAGGCTAACGAGTGTTGCCTTGCCTACGTGTACTACGACAGACACAGGAGCAAATACATGCATCCTTGGCTGTTCTTAGGCATTGCTTGCCATTTGACGTAGCGGCTATCATGACAACGCGGCTGTATTCGAGCCTGTGGAAAAGTGCTATGCGCGATATCCACCATGACCGGTCTAGCCTCGTACACAGTCAGATCAATACAACCTTGAGCTTCGAGACATCCTTCGATCAGCGTTGGTCAACTTCTTTAGCAGCCCTTGGTCTACTCAGTTGCAGAGCACGAATGTATAAGAAAGGACCACTGTCCACGGGGGCAGACTTCAATTCAATATTCACACCATCGACTCTCAGCCACTCCAAAACTACCCCCTCTCTCTCTCTCAACTCGACAGGATCCGCCTGCCATGAAGACATTCAGCATCGCTACAGCCCTCGCGGCCTATCTCTCTATTGCTTCGACAGGCCCAGTCAAGCGTTAGACTGGCGGCTGTCTCGTGGACACCGTGATGAACCCACAAACCCAGGACGCCCAGGCCTCCATTACACAATGGACCCAAGACGTCAACACCGTCAACAGCTTCCTCAATACTGTATCAGGCATCATTGGCGATAGCGCGACCTTGGGCTCGGCTGCACAGACTGCGCTGAACTCGGCCACTGATGAACCATGCCAACTCATGACGCTATCCTCGGCGCCAGACCTGATGGACGTCCCGGCCTTCACCTGTGCGGTGCAGGATCTGATGGAGGTCTTCGATACGCATGTCCTTATGCCGCTCACGAAAATCCTCGTCAACCCCTCCGAAACTACTACCGCTCAGGCGGCGGTGGATGAGATCAACTTCTTTCGCTGTTGTAACGTTCTTCCGGATGTAAGTGAACTCTCCCCCAAGCTGTCCTGTCTACAACTGACAGTATATGCACCCACAGGTAGATGTCCTCTTCGTCAACACCATCGCAGATCAAGTCCTCACTGGCTTGGCCTCTAGTGTGGGACGGGAGGGCGCTTGTACCGGAACTCAAGACCAATGCCCGCAGAAATGCGTGCTTCTTGACGGTGCAGATGGCCAAAGGGGCTAAGCTATGGCCGGAAGAAGGCTAGACGTAGGCAATGTCGACTGGGTTTCGCATTGCACTGGTTGTTCACGATTGGGAGGATAGCATCACACGGAGCATGCCTGTAAGCCCTGCACAGTCATTTCGAAGCTGAGGCTATGGAGTTTGGTATCTTGGGCTTTGCACTGGTAACTGACAATAATACGTAACACACGAGTAACACCTGTTGTGCTCCACGTTGGCTTTCTACCGCCGCTCTGGGTATCCCCTCGGCCAATGCAGCACTGCGCACAGAGCTTACATCGCCATCTCCGTCCAATCTGTCCGACTCATACCATTGATGCGTTCGAACGTTGCGCTGCTACTGATTCGACATTCCGAAGCTTCCGACAATCATGGTTTGTTGGCTGACTGAGCTCTGACTTTCTTCTCGATCTCCTGATATCTTTCCTGTACGAGGGCAGGGTGGTATTGGTGCACATCGCCTATGATGAGCGTTAGTTGAGTCCGTTTGCAGCAACGATACGGCAATGGAGAATAGCTACCTTTGATGAAGGACCACAACGCTGACTTGACGTTGGATGATTTGCTCTGGTTCGATGAAGTCGGCTCTGAGGACTCTGAGTATGCGGGAAGACTCTGTTGGCTTCTAAATGTGGATTCGGAGTACCGTGGAGGGGACTGATCGGAAGTGTTCGACGGTGTCTCGGGTTCGGTTTGCTGCCAGCTGGGTGACGGCTTTGATGAAGACATTGTTTGGTGTATTATCGATTGGACAACGTCTTGTTCGATGGTACGATGTGAACGTTGAGTCGGTTCAACAGTTTAGAATTGATCGATGGTGAAGAGACAGTTGGTTGACAACAAAGAATTTGGATACACATTTGGGTGTCCGTGTTCTTATATGCCTTGCGCTTAGTCCATGTGCGGTGACACTGTTTAGTCCGAAGGCGTGGTCCGAATAAGGCAGCCAGCTTACAATGAGCTCTGCTTCTGATGTCGACGAATGGCAGCGTCTCGGCCCTCTTACCCTCTTAGTCTCGGAGCTCTTCTAATCGGACCTCACGTTCGGATCGGACCTCGGAGCTCCGACTGGCCCCAACCGGTTCCTGCTCATATCATCTGACGTGCAATTTATGTTGACAACGCTGATCAGTCACCCGGTCTGGTCCATTGTGAAGTCCGGGGGCCACATAATAGAGTCCAACCACGGGTCTGCCTGTAAGCCCACAGATTCAAGCCATGCGGTCCAAGCCGGAGTCAGGTCGTGAGTGACCTCATTCGAGAAGTCGTTGCCTTCCGGGACAACCCGCGCATGAGGTTCATTCGACAGCTGGCCGTAGGATGGAAGTTCCGAGACGGGACTCGCCGGATTCAGAATCGAATCAAGGCTCTTCGAAAAGATCGACTGGGCCTGCTTGCAGATCTGGTAGTTGTTCTGACCCGACTCTGTCAGGGAGTCACAGCAGGAGATCAGGAGGCTGATGTCCTGGATAATGCTGCTGCGGTTGTGAACGGTTCCCTCTTCAGGGTGCTGAGCCTGCCGCAAGAGCTCGAGGACAAGGACACTGGCACATGGCATGGCGTAAAACACCAACTATGATCAAGGTAAGCTTTCGGTGCTGCAATGGAACACTGATATGATCCCGTTGGTGAGGTCACTACTCACACTCCATTCTTCGTCTGATCTGCGGCTAGTTGACAACTGCCTTCGTCGTGTGGGCAAGAGCGTAAGATTTAGAACCTCGTGTGCAGTCGCGATCAGCTTTTTGTGGTCGCTCACGCTAGCATTCACAAGCAGAGCGCACAGAAGAAACTCTGTAAAAAGGTATTGGAGTCGTAGACCTCGCAGTATGATGAAGGGGTCGGTCTCGGATACCCTAGGCTGCGCAGCCTCGTATCTGACGTGGCTTGGAATTGATTGCCAAGCGGCTGACAACTTTAGCAAGACGCGCCTATAGATCTTGTCAACAATATGGCTTGTGTGTGTTCATTTCGGAACTTGCCTTGTCTGCGACTCAAGGTCAGGTATCTGAGGCCCATTCCTGAGCTCTAAAGCCTCTTCACGGATCGGCATAAGCAGATTCCCTACTCGTAAACGAGCGACTGGGTAGACGATTCCCTCTTTACACCAGCCGTGCTCGTCCAATTTCGCCGCAGACTCCAGGAGAGCTTCTGCAGGACCTGTAAGGACAGCGTCCGGCAGATCAAGAGGCGAGTTCAACACACAGAAGTGACGACTCAGGCGAGGTGGTCTGTCACCATATGGGCAGCGTCTTAGTGATGGGTTGTGCGATATCAGTGTAGGCGAGCGCTTACCGCGACGTAAAACTAGCAAAACACTTGTCATGATCGTGCGCCCAGGCGATAGCAATTTTCCGAAGTTCCATGAGGTAGAACGGGGTGGCCGGATCAGCCGGGACGCCCCTGTGATACCCTAAAGCGAAGAAAACGGATGCTGACAGAACAGGGGATTGTAATTAGTATATGTTTTAGAGATTGGGATATCCTGCGAACCTACTCATGTTACCAAGCAGTCGTAATACGTGGTATGAGTCGTCGCCGAAGCACCACGTCGCATACAGGAGTGATATCGATATGAACCACAACATCAAATCGTTGACCGCGCCGAGACCGTCGCAGAACGACTCACACTGCATGCAAGCTCGGTACACTTTCACCATTAATGATTTGCGGTCCGACTTCCAGCTTTTGTGAGCGTTCGGGCTGGTCGCTAGGTCCCTTTCGCCCCCAAGCCATACTCCAAGCTGCCCGAGGTACATACCGGCCACTTCCCAGCGCAGATTTTGTCCCGAGAGCATTGCTTCAAGTGCGCCGTACGCCGCAGTGCGAGGGAACACAACCGGCCGTGCGGTCTGCTCGGATATGGCTCGGGACATCGATTCCAGCCTTGCCTTAGAACGGTCATGTAGGAGCGTCTTGAAGGTGGCATGTGTTCCTTTCCATGCCATCGGCCCCATCGTACCACTGGCACACATTTCTGTCATATCATCTGGTAGCAAAGAATCTCCTATGTCAGCAACGATATCCAAGATGTGGTTCAGCAATTCTACGCCCTCAGATATCAACTGCTGACTTGGTGGCGAAGGTTGAGACAGGGACACGCCTGTTCTTGTCAAAGATGTATACGTCCGCCGGGATTTCAGCGTATCAGGGTCCGCGAAGCACAGCAAGTCCTGGTTCATGTTTACGAGCTCGTACGGAAGAGAGTCGTCTGGTTGAGGTGTGGAGTAAGCTGCAACGTGCGCAGAACCATTCTTGGGATGTTGCATTGCATCAGAAAGTCCAGACAACGTGCTCGAGGGCGTGAGCTGCTTCGCCATCGGGGCCGGGTGGTAATGGCATTGCTGCTGAGACAGGTGGCGTCGTACGCATCTGCCGCAAACTGGTCGGTTGTGGTCGCATCTTAGCTTGGATTTGCGGCATGGCTCGCATGAGGAGAGCTGGCCGTTGCGGCGGACCCTCTCCGACATCGAAAATTGCCTTCGAGTCCGTGTCGACAAAAGCTGGAGAGCAGACTTGGCGTGAGGTCGAAGTTCGGCTCCCAGCCCAGCGATTTCAGCCACGTGACGCTAGCGTCGCGCCACGCCGATTCGTCCCGCCAACCACTTTTCCGGGAAAGCTTGGCATGGCTTCGTTCTCACAACATCTTCTCGACACTGAGCACCTGTACAACAACGAAAACCCATCTCCAATGAACGCTATGATAGAGGCTTTCGAGCCACGCCTACAAGGTGTGCCAGTAATACGCAGCTCCTTCCAATACTTAAGGAGATCCGATCTGGGCCTGATGTCAAAATCAGTTCAAACGCGACTCCCAGCCTCCTCCTCCATCTCTTTGTCCAAACAACCCAGCCAGCGATGTTGCACGACAACTCTGATTTCACACAATGCAGCAACTCTCCTGCCCCATTTGGCGTCTATGCCATTGTAATTCAGAGGTGAGAGTTACGCAAGCCCACGAGCGTAGGTATAACTTCGTTGTAATCCTCTCAATGGTCGTCTTCCACCTCTCATCCTCATCCAGCTTCCAGACTCTGCTCTCACTCGCTACACTTCTTCCATTCACAACATCTCCCTGCAGAGCCAGCTTACCATGCATCTCAAAGCACTCGCTATCTCGTCCGTGGCCGCCACGGCAGCTGCGCTTCCACAAGGATGGGGCCCACCGTCGGGACCGCCATCAGGCCCTCCTGCAGGATTTCCCGGCGCACCTGAGATGGGACCTCCTTCTGGGCCCCCATCTGGACAATGGCAAGGCCCTCCTTCGTTTGGACCACCAGAAGCTCCTCCATCAGCAGAGACTGAGGGCTGGGGCGCATCTCCCGCGTCAGAGACGACACCATGTGAAACCACAACGTCTTCAGTATGGACACCTCCGCCACCGCCGCCTACGAGCTACCCAGTCACCTCGTCAACTTCTTCGCCAGTTACTACTTCCACATCTATACCCCCTCCACCACCTCCACCAGAGAGCACTACACCGTGCACCACCACCTCAACACCCCCTCCACCACCTCCACCAGAGAGCACTACACCATGTACTACCTCCTCGACACCTCCTCCGCCACCGCCGCCGTATACTCCTCCACCACAGCCCGAGACGACATCTTCGACACCCCCTCCCCCACCTCCTCCATACACTCCCCCACCACAGCCAGAAACCACGTCCACAACGCCATGTGAGACGACCTCGACATCCTCAATTCCTCCATACACCCCTCCACCAGCGCCAGAGACGACATCTTCTGAGTCATGGGGAACTACCTTGACACCATCCCCACCACCTTACACACCACCACCGCAGCAGGAGACGACTTCGACTACGCCTTGCGAGACGTCTTCGATCCCAGCGTACACGCCTTCGCCGCCACCACCTCCACCAGTGACGATTTCCTCCTCGTCGATCCCGCCTCCATTGCCAGAAACCACCTCTACTCCCTGCACAACCAGCAGCAGCACGATTCCAGTATATCTAGTCTCAACCTCAACCCCTTGCACCACGACCTCGAGCTTTATCCCGCCACCATACCCGATCTCCTCTTCCACGAATAGCACCACTCCCTGGGCTCCTACCTCGCCTCCGGTTGCACCAACCACACCATGCACGACGTCCTCAACATCGACTCCACCTCCGCCACCGCCGCCCTCGAGCGTGGCGCAACCTACTACGTTCAGCTCGAGCAGCATCCCTCCCTGCACACAGATCGGAGATGGTCAGATTCAGTGCCCTACCAGCACTGCAGTGGCTAAGCCTACGAGCACTGTCGTGCCGGCGACTGGTGGGGCTGCTGGTGTTGTACTTCCATCTCTCGGATTTGGGTTCTTCGTTATGCTGGCAGCGATGTTTTGATTGGTTCTATGGGATGCATTTATGGGAATGGTCGAAGCACCGATGGTTTGATGCGCATTTTACGAACATGACTTATGCTTGGAGGGACGTTTGCTTGGAGTTGGCAGGATATGAATATCTGATATATGATACAGCGCTGTTGATGCGCCGATGAGCCAGAGCATAGGTCATTAGATAATGTAATGCAAGAACGTCTAAATAATCGCTTTCGATCAACTCCGTAGAAGAGTATTGCTTCCGGAAAATAGTAAAAGCACACTAGCGAACGACCTCGGTTTCCGGTTTGCCCTCGCCACTGGGATGTGGGACATCTTTGAGAGACCTCCATCACTACTAGGTTTGAGGAGATCACTCTACATATGCAGATATATATACATGTAGCACGGCCAAACGATATCGCGACAATGCTAACAGCGAGAGAAATTATAAAGCACAACAATAGCTTCTCCTGCTGGGTTGTTGTTGACAGTCAGGCCTACGATGTGACCGAGTTCTTAGAACATCATCCGGGGGGCGCGAATAGTATCTTACGTTATGCTGGCAGGTAAGTGAAGTCTACCAAAAGGCTGAAGACAAAACAGCCGTGATTGATGTGAACCACAAGAGACGCAACGGCGGAATATGAGCCCGTCCACCCACCTGGGACCATCGAAAAGCATTTACCCAAAGGCAAGCGAACACAGATAGCCTTGGAGATTCGAACTGACTAGGAATAGACAAACATCTCGGACCAGTAGAACCGGAAACCCAAGGCAGCGAGCCAGCTGTCGTTCGATATGATGCAGAAAAACCAGTTCCACTCTCAATCATCCAGAACTTGACCGAGTTCGAAACCGAAGCAAGGAAGGTCGTCTCAAAGAAAGCCTGGGTTTACTTCCACTCTGCAGCAGACAGCCTCAACTCCCTCGACGTTAATCGGCGAGACTGGACACGGGTCAATCTCCGTCCAAGGATCCTCCGAAATGTCGCTCGAGTATCAATGAATTGCCGTATCATGGGCCACGACAGCTCCTTGCCGTTCTTCATCTGTCCAGCTGCTCAAGCACGACTAGGTCATCCCGACGGTGAACTCTGTCTTGCTCGAGGCGCTGCTCAATTCAATATCCCATACTGCAGCAGTACTTACTCCTCCGTTGCGCACACCGACCTCGCAAAAGTCTTGCATGGAGAGAAGAAAGGGGGTGCGCTACTCTGGCAACTCTACGTCCCTACAGCGCAAGAGGGAGCGAAGCAGCTTATTGCCGAAGCACGACGGTTGGGCTACAAAGCGCTGGTCTTAACAGTCGACTCCGCCGTTATCGGGAAACGAGAAGAAGACGACCGCTACAAAGCCGAACTAGACCATGCCGCTGGTATTTCGATCGAACGGACGACTAGCACAACTGGGGAGGCTCCAGTACTACGAGGCGTGCATTCAGCCACGCTCTGTTGGGACGATCTGGCTTGGATTCGGAAAGCATGGGGTAATACTGGTCCCGTAGTTCTCAAGGGCATTCAGACCGCTGAAGATGCTCTACTTGCCCATCAAGCAGGTATAGACGGCATCTATTTAAGTAACCACGGAGGGAGACAGATGGACTTTGCACCTAGTTCGCTGCAGACACTGCTCGAGATACGGCGGTACTATCCACATCTGATCCAGGAAATGGAGGTGTACCTCGACGGTGGGGTGATGCGAGGTACCGATGTCATCAAAGCTCTGTGTCTGGGTGCGAAGGGCGTTGGACTAGGCAGGCCGTTCATGTATGCTCTTAGTGCGTACGGCACGGATGGTGTATTCAAGGCTATACAGTGTAAGTGCTTGCTATCAGGAGCATCAGGTACGCTACGAGAATTTGCTGACTCCAAACGTAGTATTGAGCGACGAGATCGAGACGACGATGCGACTTATGGGAGTGACGTCGTTGGAGCAGCTGAATGGGTTTTACATCAACACCGCCGCTTTGGAGAACGATGTCGCGAAGCGGATCGACTTTGACGATTCAAGGAGTGCTATCATCAGCAGACTATAGTTGTCAGGTCTGACCGGATATATTTGTTTGGATTCATCGCCCGAATAAAAGTTGCATCACTTCCTCGACGTAAGTAACGTGTGTCCAGATTTGTTAGACCAACTCTGGGGGCGATTGTCCCGAAGAAGCCCCAATCTACGAGCAAGCCAGCTTCGGCTCTTGAAGGAGACAACTCGATCCTATAACGGCGCACAGATGGTCACTCCGGCTTCGCCTCCGCAAACCTGAAGCCTCTCACCCACCGCCACCAACCCCGATCATACCTCCACAACCCAAAGCCCTCACCCCTGCCCTCATCCGCTCGAAACGTCATCCTCACTTCATCGAATGCCTTCTGGACCTCCGTCTCATCATCGATCTTGTTCATGATGGTATAGTGCGCTTTCATGCCACCCGCATCCTGTACACTCAGCCATCCTGCCCGCTTCCATGGCTCCTGGAGAGCACTATGCAGTTCACGGATTTGGTCGCCACCCGCATTGCGAGGAATAAAAACACCCATGCCGTGCTTCCCAAGCTGACCTGGGGTTCTTGCAGTAATGCTGAAAGGCATTGTTTGGCTCGCTACTTGCTCGATCACTGGAATGATGGAACTTTCCAGTTTGCTTTCGGGTAACACATGAAACAGAGTCAGGTGTGCGTCAAGTTTGTTCAGCTTTCGAGGAAAGTATATCTTTCGCAACGCGGTCATACGGTCGTGGTGGGCCTGATCGGTCAGAAGGGTCAGGATATAGACCGGCTCGTTCTCTGTTTCTCGTCTTGGTTGTTGAGATGGCGACGGTACACGACGGCTGGCATTGATATCTGCATTGTGGTTCCCAGCAGTCGGAGTCTGTTGAAAGAGACGCTCGACCGTGTTGTTCTGAGGAGCCGCAGACGAGGATTGCGCCATGGATGAGTAGCTTAAGGCAGCCATCACCAAAAGTCTGGTTGACCGGATCGGTGATAGAGCGAGTTTGCCAGAAGTGGAGAGCACAAGCATGAGTATCCGAGCAGGAAGTTGAGGTATGTATATGTGTGGGCGTTGTACACGAAGCAATGGGTCGAATACCAGATTTTCGATCAAGACTGTAGGCAATTACTTGGAATGTAATCGTGGCATATTCGGTGTCAGAGGATGGATGTTATCTTGGAGAGTAACTCGGAACAACGAGACATCGGACCGCACAGGATTGTAGTTACAGAGATACAACATGAAATAAACATGAGATGAATGATGACGATGATCACTCCTTACGCTGGTTAGCTTGTTAGCAGTTTAGCTGGTAGCTGTTTAGTAGAAGCTACCATAATATCATAATATCGAACGGCTTTGCCGGGCACTAGCAGATGCTCAAACCATGAAGACGTTCACTCAGGTACCTCCCTGGTTTTTCACGATACTCAATCAAGGAAAGTCTGGCAAGACAAGCCCTTCTTAGTTACGCCGAGGCAGCAAGGCAATGCTGCGATACGGCGACGTCTCGAATCTCGAGGCCATGAAGCAGCTCCTCGGCTGAGATGGAGGCAAGAAGGCATTATGAACCGCTGCCGCAACGTCTAGGACCGGATGGGTTCAGACTTCTCGACCTGGAACCGGGGCAACCGGGCGAGCCGATATCCTGTCGACTTCGTACTGTACTACTTTCAGACCACAGCGACAAGACCGGGCCGGTGGCTTATGAGGCTGTATCTTACGCCTGGGGCCCAGAGCAACCTCAGTTCCCGATTCGTCTGAACGGCTCGCCGATATACGTCCGCGAGAATCTGTGGCGGTTCTTACGGCAGCGGAAACATCCTACCGGGAGTGCCACGCTATGGATAGATGCGTTGTGTATCGATCAATCAGATCCCGATGAGAGGGCGCATCAGGTCCAGCTAATGGACGAGATCTACAAAGGCGCTCGTCGCGTCTTGTTGTGGCTCGGGACAGCCGACTTTGAAAGCCTTGCCGCTACGGCTGCGATCAAAGAAATCGTGGAGAGGCCGCTGACGGCCATCAAGATTACAGACTCGGATTGCAGAGCGTTACATACCTGGTCACAGCGTCCCTACTGGAGTCGGACCTGGGTAGTACAAGAGTTCCTGCTCGCACAAGATGTCGCCCTGCTCTGTGGGAAAATGATGCTTGACTGGGCGGTCGTCTCGAAATTTCTGCACTCTGTGGATAAATACGAAGGTGCTCTAGGTTTGACGTCGCCTGAGTGGGTAGCCTTCAAAGCGAGTGCAGCTTATGCTTTGCTGATGCAAAGGGCCGCCGGAAGGCTTCACAGCGCCGAATTGTTGACGCTGCTGATCCGGAATCAACACACACTCTGCCAGGACCCTCGCGATAAAGTATACGTATGATGGGGCTTTCCACTGACCGCTTTGACGCAACCAAGCCTGAAATCCCAGTTGACTACACCAGAGACTTGCGGTTCTTGCTTTTCGATGTCATTGAACACTCCCGGATCGCGGGAAAGGATGTCGCGCGCTATGTGAGGCTTTTGATAGATATACTGGTTCTCGAAAGTACCTCGCAACCCGAATTTCAGCTGCCACCATCCTACCGGATAACGCAGACCTTGATTGGTTTCGCGACTGGCAGGATCATATCTTGTAGCCGTTTTGATGATCGAAACGGCTCAACGCGTCAGATGATTGGTGAAGCCATTAAGGACCAGTCTCTCCAAACAATCCTCGGAGGTACCACAAGCGATGGGACGGCATCGATGCTCAACGATCTCGGTGAAGTTGACATATCCAAACTCATGGCAGATGATAGGAGCTTTCTTGCCGTCAGACAACGCACATGGCCAACCGTACCGAAGTCCGCAGTCACTGGGGACCGCTCTCCAGCGAACGAACTCTGTGTTGTAGCCGTCATCACCTCGGGGTGTCAAGGGAGGAGGATACTAATGGGACTAGCTTTCGGTGATCCAAAAAGAGGAGACTCCGTGGTACACTTCCCCGGACACCCAACTGCCGTGATCATGAGCGAAGGAGACGAGAGAGGACGTCGATTGCGGCTCTGCGGCAAGCTGATTTGTGCAAATGAAGAAGGAGCGCCGGCGACTCGTGATGTGGTAACGCAGCAGTCCTCTCGGTACTTCGCGATACAGAACGAGACGGACTGTGTCGAACCTGTCGTTCGCATACACTTCAAGATGGAGCCGGCGGAGATTCTAGCTTTTATGCGATAGAGTCTATCAGACTAGGTTGACGGTTGTCTCGACATCGATTGTCAGCGCACTGCTCAAGTCAGACATACTGGTGCTGCCGAAGTACTGGATGCTTGGACAGAATATAGACAGTTGTTCTATCTGAGGCTGTACGTGAATGTACACAAAGTCGATCGCTTGTGTGCTGCCAAATCCCTAGTGCCGTGCCAACCCAATCATTCGTTGTCTTTGCGCTTGGCTGTGCCTTCATAGCCATTTGGAAACTTCTCGACGAGTTCCTGCATGCTCCGGATTACGAGATCGCGAAATCTGTTTGTCCTCTTAAAAAGAGTCGAGGGATGAAGGTCGGCCACCAGAGAGTACAGCAAGTGTCGGTCTCTCCAGTCGTGTTCCGGCGGTGAGATAGGGAAGTGATTAAAGTACTCCTTAACGAACGCTTTCCTGAGCTTATATCGCGCAGCTCGCCAGATGTGAAGTTCATATTCGTTGTGAGCCCTGCAGAACGGAATGGTTGAACGGTCAGCAAGTGTCACGACCCGGAGCGCAACATCCAGTCTGGTCTCGTCTGGGAAATCCCTTCCACACATCAGTGCTTACCACAGAGCAGATGCATCGAAGATGATAGGCTTGTCCGTCTTCGCATGTACAGCGACGTTCCCATCCCAAAGATCGCCATGCACAAGACAAGGGCGCAGAGTACGGCCCTCTGTTTCGAGTGGTCTCAGAAGACGCGGACAGACTTTCTCGCAAAGAGCTGGCAGCATTCCTGAGATGTCAGGTGACGGCTCGTGGACTTGCTCCTCGAGTCTAAATGCGTCTTTCAATGCCTCCGTAAAGAACAACTCCCACGACAAGGTCCATCTGGTATGCTGCGGGATCGTTTCATTGCAGGTAGTGACTCCGAAGCCGTACTTAGCATTGAGTGAGTAGTCCATACTCCGATGATGTAGATCGGCTATGCTTTTGCAAAAGTCGACGACGTCTGGCACCTCATCGTACATGTCGACAAAATGAGACAGAACGAAATGCAGGTTCTCGTCTGTCTCATAGGTGCCGACACCGATTGGCCCCGGCACTAAGTCTGGCGAGATGCTGTGTAGCAGTTTGACTCCTTCATACTCTCCTTGGGCCATACTTTTGCCAATAGAGCCACGTGAAAGCTTCAAACGCTCAGCTGATCAAATCCGAAAGAGCTGGTGGGTCGTGAGACATTCCTTGATGAAAAAGCTCCCAGCCTTTCCACTGGGAAGGCGAACGTCGATCTTGCCTGTCTGACTCCAGAAGCTTCCACCATAGCCAGTAGCTTGACTGACAAAGGAGCCTTTTGGAAGTACTTTGAGATCGTCAACATCAGAACACGTTCTCTGATACCATCTCGCAGACATACGCTGAAGCCACGCCGGGTCTCTGGGAACATCGTCAAGCTTGTCGAGCAAGCCGAGACCAGCCCACTCGCTTCGAGAAGTCATGGTGCTTGACACCGATGCTGTTGGACAGCACGTGCGATGCGAAACGGGTCTTATCGTTAAGGCTTTAGCTCGCGGCGCAATGAACCTTATGAACCCGCTGGGACTGGCAACAAAAGAGCGAGCCCTTACCTTTCGTAACGCGAGCTTCGCTCCATCAACCAACTTACCAGGATGTCGAGACGCTTACGCTACTTACGGTGTAGTTTTCCCTGTTGCAGTGGCCAAGCTGCAGCCTCGTCTTTGGACCGTCCAGGCATTGTGCAGAGGCCTGCATCTCAGCCGTGGCCTTTCGGAATCTGCCTCAGGCGGGCCGTGCCAAGTCTACATCCAGACAAGGTAGAGTTGATATGATCGAGCCAAAGGCAGGAGATCTCCAAGACAAGCGATGAAAAGCAACTACAAGTGTCCAATACGGCCATGTACGGGGACTGCGTGTCGTTGCATGTGCCTACGTGGTTCGCACATAGGCCAAGATCCGCTAGTGAACGGAAGCGAACGGCCCGCCCGAGCCAGTACTCCGTCTTCACTCTTCACTCTTCCTTTGTCTGTCTCCTCCTCAGCAACACGAGGCGTCTACTACAGGTAGTAGTGTCTGCCACTTTCTACCTCAGCTAAAATGGAAGTCGACTTCTGCCCAAGCCCACAGAGGTGGCCCCCGAATCTGCTCACCCTCGCACAGCCTTGCGAGATCCCATAGCCTCGCGTGATGCAACCTCGTCTGGATCATGCACAAACGGGAAGCTTTGCCATACCCCATTTCCCTGCGCCATGCCTCGTATCAAGGCAAACATTAATCCTTGGAGGTCTCGTTGCGCTCCCACTATTGGTTTACACCCTTGCGAGAGTAGGTTTGCGACATGAGCACGATGCCTAAAGTAGCGAAGAACGCATGAGGCCGCTCCCCGTACACAAAGCTCTTCTCGACGGCCACCGTAGGCTCCGGCTGGCTTCTCACAGTGGTCGCCTGGTTAGCTAGATGGCGACGACGTTTAGGGTGCTCTGAGCTCGCTGGCCGCTCTCACATCATCTTTCCTTACACCCAGCGGCTGACTCTGAAATCCCAAAATTTCTTTAAGCGGATTTGCAAGTTCATTCCCGAAGGCATGATGCCATACGAGGTAAGTTGTGGCCTTCGTATGCGGTTGTCAAGAGAATGTACGCTGACGGCGCCTTGCGGCCTGGCAGGCATACGACCGGAGGCCGTCAGGCCTCTCGCAAAGCAGCCAGTCCGGATACTCGTACCTGACTCAGACACGAACAATGAGCTCCGAAGATTTCGAAACGAGCCGCGGCCAGGCAGGACTGCGCACCTTGAACGATTTCGATGATCCTTATGTCGAGACTGTGCTCGTTCATGGGCTTTTGGGAGACTCCAACTTGACCTGGACTGTCGAGGCTGACAACGAGACTTTTTGGCCAGCATGGTTAGCTGACGACATCGAACTTTGCAAGATGAGAACGCACACGTACGGTTACCATGAGCCACTAATCGGCGGAAAGGCGGCGGTGAGTAAGCTGCGTGACATCGGGATAGCACTATGCGCCGCACTGGAAGCCAACACTCAAAACAAAACCAGCTCTCATGTATCTGTACTACAGTAAGTTTTACGATGTTAGGTCACTTTCTAATCAACTACAGACTCCCATTGTCTTCATCGCACACTCTTTGGGAGGCCTCGTAGTTAAAGCTGTAAGTCGCACCAACGAACATTGAACTCGACATCTGATGAGAAGCGGGCCATCGAGCATGCGAAGAGTAGCACGAAGTTTCATGAACTGGGCCGCGGCCTTCATGCCGTGCTCTTCCTGGCGACCCCTCATAAGGATGCTGAAGATCGCTTCATGCTGCGGAACCTTCTACAAGCCTGCAACACATCGCCTGCGCTGCGGTTCATCGAATCCGAGCTCAACAGCTCTGTACTCAAAGATATCAACAACAGCTTCCTCGCCTACGCGCAAGAACTTAAGATATCTAGTTTCTACGAAGGCAATGCAGATCCGATCGTGGATAAAAGACGAGCAACAATCGGTACTGATAAGTCTATGCTATAACTGAGTGCCACGCTAACGCACTTCCCCAGGCCTATCAAATGAAAACTCAGTACGGGTGAATGCAGATCATGCTGGTGTGGCGCAATACAGGGACCCATCTGACCCTACCTACTTCGCAATCAAAGAAACCTTGCTCGGTATTGTAACAGATCTCCGTGACGAGCGTAAGTCTGTCCCTGCACGCATCTACCCTCAGCTGAACGTATCTAGATCACAGCCCGGAAAAGGTGGCAGGCCACGTGAGAACTTGCTACGTACCTGGGGATTGCCGACTCGGAGGACGAAGAACTCGCTCGTAGAGAGCATATTAAAGTTCCCGGATCCTGTGAGTGGGTGTTGCGCAAGATGGCCTACGTAACACGAATCGTGGACAAGTCTACTGGCTGAGCGGCGATCCTGGCTGTGGGAAATCATATCTGACAACTCACGTCATCACCCATCTCAAGAATCGAGGCTATGATACCAGCTTCTACTATTTCAAACACGGAGACTTGTCGAAACAGAGCATTGGCGGTCTCCTGAAGTCGATCGCGTGGCAGATGGCGAGCACATCTGCTGCAGTGCGCCGTTCACTACTCTCCATGCAGCAGGAGGACACTTTGACAGCCGAACAAAGCGACCCTAGAGCTACCTGGAAGCAACTTTTTGTTCAGCGCATCTTCACGGTGACTCCCGAACGTCACCAGTACTGGATCATCGATGCTTTGGATGAAGCTAAGGGGGGTATCGGACTCTTCAGTCTGCTCCAATCGCTTCCTGAAGGCTACAGCGTCTTCGTGACGAGCCGGAGAGATCGAGAGCTTTTCAGAGAGGTGCTTCTTCTAGGCATGAGCGTGTTCACGCAAGAAGTCGAGAAAGAAGATACTTTGGACGATCTTCGAACTTATCTTGAACATAGGGGAGATGACCTTCACGTCGATGATGAGACAGAGAAGCAATCACTCATTCAGACGATGTTGGATAAGTCGAAAGGCTCTTTCTTGTGGACATCTTTGACCTTGACGCAGCTCACCATTTTCTGGACTGATGAAGACATCGAGGACTCTCTCAACGACATCCCAGAAGGGATGCAGCAACTCTATACCCGTATCTTGCTCAAGATTGCTGGGACTTCTAATGGACCATTAGCAAAAGCTATCTTGCGATGGGTCGTCTGTGCTATCCGGCCAATGACCGTTAGTGAGATCCGCACCGCTGTACAGCATGATACTGGTCGAGTTCTCAAAAACTCGGCACAGGCGATCAAGTCGATATGCGAACCTCTGGTCAGCGTGAACAACGACCGTGTTGAGGTCGTCCACGACACAGTTCGGGAGTACTTCTTCACCAAAGACAGAAGGCGGCGATCGAGCCCGAACGTTCTCTCTCAATATCTCTTCGACAGAGGGTCTTCACATGAGCAGTTTGCTACAATATGTATCAAATACCTGAGCCAAAGTTTCAAGGCGTCGACGCGAAAGTTGTTCCATGATAGGACTGGTAATGCTGACGAAGATCCGTTCCGTCACTACGCCAGTCAGAATTTCGCCGAGCACGTCGTCAAAAGTGCGGTAGCAGACGAATCTGAGAGTACTCACGAGATGGTCATGAGTCTGGTGGAGTTCTTCCAGCCGCCGTTTCTATCCTGGGTACAGCATCTGGCCGAGACGCGCAATCTATCTATCCTGACGCGCTGTGGCAAGAATCTAAAAGCGTTTGTTGCGAGACGAATGGCCGTATCCACCCGGTTAGGACCCCGGCTGCAGGAGATACAAGAATGGAGTGATGATTGTATTCATTTGGTTACCGCTTTCGGCAAGGATCTGTACAAAGACCCAGCCGCGATACACAGTGTCATTGTGCCACTCTGTCCCTCCCAGTCAAAGATCTACTCCGAGCTACGAGATCCCGACAACAGGCTGCAGGTTGTCGGTCTCTCTCGCGGGTCTTGGCCGGACAAAATCAGCTCATCGTCGTTCGGCGGAGACTATGCCAACGCACTAGCTTGCAACGAAAAGCTGTATGCCGTCAGTCTTCGCTCACAACAGATTGTGCTGTACTGCGGGACCACCTGCCAAGAGGCTCGTCGCATTCAAACCACAGAGCCGATAAAACGACTGCTATTCGCTCATGGCAAAGACTGGCTGCTTGCCAGTGGGCGAAGAACACTCACGATGTACAACCACGAGACAGGAGAAGACATCTGGACCATTGCACCGAAAGATGAGATTTTTGCAATGGCAGTGAGTGCCGATAACCTCTACGTTGTTGCCGTTACGCGAGAGAAGGATGTTGAGATGTTCGATGTCAAAACCGGTGAGCTGATCAGCTCGCGACGTCCGCAACAATCGGCAGCGCACAAATCGCCTTTGCAAGTCCACATCTCTGACGAGATGAGCCTGCTTGCGGTCATCCATCGTCACGATACACTCGAACTGTACGACCTCGAATCTCTGCAGCCTCCCAAAGGACGCATCAGCTACCCTGCCAATCTTGAGACCATCGCTTTCAATCGCGCTCTAAACATGCTCGCGACTGCTTCGTTCGACGGAGAGATCTGTACATACGATCTGTCGTCTATGAGGAGGGTGCACAAGATGGAAGCTGATGCTTCGCACATGGCTGTGTCGACTGATGGCAAGACATTACTTGTTGGTACTAAAGACGGAGACATTTAAATCCACGACTTCGAAACTCTGGCGCTGTTACACAAGATCAAATTTCACGAACAGGAGTTTATGGGACTATGCTTTACCAGCAACAGTCTACGCTTTTTCGATATCCGACGTCAAACATTCAATGTCTGGGAGCCCGCTGCACTCGTCCGGCGGAGTGATGACATAAATGATACGAGTAGCGAAGGACGAACAGCATACTACTCCGCCACTCTTCCACTTCACAGCCAAGCCCTGGGCAAGTCGGACCAAAGTCCTATTACCTCTCTATGCGAACATCACTCCGGGGACTATGTGTTCTGTGCCAAAGAAAACGGCACGATTTCGGCCTATGAGACGCTGCATGGACGATCCACGCAGGTGCTTCTCGACCATGGCCGGACGGAGGTCGTTCTCATGGCATGGAACCCGATCCGTCACTTGCTCGCCACCGCAGATAACTCTAGTACTGTCAGAATTCACCAGGTGTGATTAGTTCCGGAGAACCACGCTACGAGTTCGAAGAAATCCTGGCAGGTGACGAAGGTGCTCGAACGAGCGCTGCAGCAGCCTGTCCGACAGGTGTTGCTCAGCGAGGATGGAGAGTTCCTACTCGTTTCGACCACGGTAAAGGACCATGTCTTCGGTACCAACGGAGGCTCACAGATACTAACATGCGAGCACACACATTGTCCGACGACAGCGGAACAAACCCAAAAATGGGCCACCCACTTTCGCAGGAAGCATGAGTTTCTGGAGATAGAGAAAGAGGGGAACCAAGTGATTTCCTGGGATCAAGAGAACTTGACGCCTCGTCTCGAGGCCTCAGAGCAATCGGATTTGTCCTACGAAAACAGTACTAGTACAACAGCCTCCGGAGTGGGTGTGCAGCTAGTGCCACTCGGAACACAGCTCTGGGCCGCCTACGACAACAACCCGAATACCGCTCCCTTGATCTGGGAGCAACGGACGCCTGTCTCATCGCTCTCTGAGCTTGCAGCTGCTAAGATGGTGGCACACACTCTGCGTGCCTTCGAAAAGATCGCTCCTCAGATTGAAGGCATCCTTGGGATGTATGAAGCGAGATTAGTGTTACATGGCACCGACAACTGGATCAGCTCCATCAACACCGACAAGGCTAGATTGGATGATCCGATCAAACACCATCTGCCCATGCCGCACTACTGGAGGAGTGATGCCCGACACCGCCTTGGCCTGGTCACCGGCAAAGGCGATATTGTGATCGTGGTCGATGGCGATCTCGCTATCGTGAGGAACACGTGGTGACAAGCAAGGTAGCAAGGCGGGGCCTCCCATCGTTCAGTGATGGCGGTGTGCTGATCATAACAGATGCCAGCAAGGTTGCAATGTCGGGTCTCGTATGATTTCGGACTATCTTTTTGGTGATGAGTAGCTTCCAGCTCCCAGCCCACTAGTCCGAACAAACTGCGTAGCGAAGAAGACCAATGACTCATACAGTACGGACGTTGATTGTCGAGGTAGGATACGTGCGCACTTTCACTGAGACGATGCTCCGTGGACCATGATGAAAAGCTCGGAAGGTGTTGGCCGTTCAGAAGTACTTGTGGCTCATGTTTACCGAAAGTGGCCGATCCACCGTGTCAGATATGTACACGTCAGAGCTGTCATCTCTACGATTCTGAGTTGGCGTCGCTGGTCTCAACGAGAAGGACTCAGGGGTGGCATCTTGATGGAGCGTGTGGCTAGCCCGGGGTTGGCATTGCGAGCTTGGCGTCTCGTCGTCCGCGGCTGGGACTTGATCATCAATGACAGTATCGGAAGGCTCAAGGCCTGCCAAATTCTGAATGGGGGCGTCACGCAGTATGCTGCCATGTAAGTTGTCGTACCAGTGAAGCTGCTGTTCGCTGTTTCGAAGCGGGAGCCGAGCCCAAGCATCAACTCTCTCCTTTCTGGACTGCTTTGCCACATGAGCTTCAAACAACTGGCAGACATCGTCAGTTGAAGGCAGGCTTTTGTCCGTCTGCGGTATGTTCGGGGATCGATCCTGCGAAAGCGCGTAGAAAAGGGCCGCTTCTGTTTCCAACAATCGCTTCTCTAGCCTTTCAACGTAGCCTGCCGGTAGTCCTCTATCTTGGAAATGTTGTCTTGTCAGTACAGCTAAAGTCTACATCTCACAGGCGCCGAACCTCTTCTCACGCTGCGGCCATTGACAGACACGCCGAAGCCTTGCGCACTCCGAGCATGTTGGTCTGCGTGCGTCAGCAGTGTTCAGATCATCTCAAGAACGGAAGCTCTTACAGCGATCGATCACACTTGATCTTGCGTCTCCTGCAAAGCTCGCATGCAATGTGCGCTGTTATCTCCATCGCGAATGGTGTGTCGAAGGTGTGAACATGCACTCGGACCTGAACTCCTCCGGTAAGCCGCAAGCCAAATCCGGTCTAGCTCTTGGGCACGGACGGAAGCTACTCCGGACCTCATCTCCCTACTCCGTCCGACTTCGAACAACCAACAATGAGACGATGCGAGAACGTATGGACTCCCCAGAAGACCCTGCGGAGAGGCCAAGCAAACGCAGGAGCCAAGGGGCCGACAGGCATGAATTTGGATTTATGCGGCGTCGCATTGGCGAACACACGGCCAACTTCATAGGCAGTGGCAGCGGAATTCATTTTGTTCAATCTGTGTACAATGCAGCGCACAATCGAGCAAGGAATCTCAACGTCTCTCCGACGAGTCCCGAGAGCGACCTCGTCCCAGGAGAAGAAGATCAGCTTACTGGGACATCAAGCACGACCAAAAGTGCTTCAATGTGGCGGACTTCCGAAGCCTCGAGGTCCAGCCTTGCTGGTCAACCCAATACTTTCGAGAACTTGCTCGCATGGTCGCAGAGCTACTGGGACTACTGGCACCCGTGTTTCCCATATCTACATGCGCCTACTGTCCTGGAATGGTTCGAACAGCTGGCCAAAGGTTCCGAACATGGCAGCGATCCACTATCGGACCACAAACTTGTAATCATACGGTCCATTCTCTCCATCTCGCTCGCAGATCGTCGTCAATCGGACAGGCTTTCTGGTAGCTTGAGCGGTGTGCCTGTTGCTCTGGTTTTCGAAACCACAGAAGCAGCGATCAAGAGTGTACAGCCGCAACTTTCTAGTCCAGCGTCCATGCTTACGCTCCAGGCAGCTCTATCTGTACAGCTTTTCCTCGTATCCATGCTGCACCACAATGCTGCATCTCGCATAGGAGGCCTTCTCGTGCGCATGGCGCAGCAGATGGGCCTGCATCGCTGCCCAGCTAGGTACTCTACTTTCACACCTGAGGAGGGCGTGCTGAGGAAACGAGTGTTCTGGACGATATACAATATCGACCGTCACATCTCACAGTCACTTGGTCTTCCACTTGGGGTTCGCGATGATGACTTCGATGTATGCTTCTTTGATCAGGAAAGGCATTTGGCAACTGCATCGACAGAGCACAGTAGGCGCATTGGGCGAATTCGAGTGCGCAAGCAGCATTGACTAACATCAGGCAGGAATGGACCATCGTCTGGCAGTGTGTCACTTCCTCTCCAAGCTATCGGAGCTAAAGGGCACAATCCTTGAGCTCTGCAATAAATCCATTAACCACCGACAAGCAGGAACCGAGCAAGCTTCCCTGATCACGACCGAGATCGCAAGACTTGGTAACGATATCGAAGACTTTGTCTCCACCGCGCCATCTACCGAGCCGTCCATCAGTGCTACGCATCTTACCACCATTGAGGTCGTCAGACAAGAAAGCATCATCGCCCTGAACAGGCCACTCTTGACAGCATCGAAAGCCAGTGCGGAGTACAAGATGGGTTTGCAGCTGTGCATCTCTGCTGCACGATGTATCATCAGTGTCCTCACCAAGCGCTCCTCATCGAGGCAAGATACCACGACAAAGCATGTTCTACAATTACTCTGGCCCTCCTTCACCTGGGCAATCTGGATGAGTGCCTTTATCGTCATATTCGCGGCTATGGAAGGTGAGATGAAGATCGATGCCGCTCGAATGTCGGTGGGCTTAGCACCCGAATGTCGATGCTGTAGACTAACTCCGCATAGGCTCGCCGAACGCTGCGCAGATCTGCTGAAACACCTTTCACTGAGAGGCACTATCTGGCCAAACGCTTGTGCCGCTGCTATCAGAGACCTGAGTGGACATATCGGACGACAGCGTTCTTTACCTGCACTCACTATGGGAGGTACGAGTACCCTGGACCATGAAGCAGTATACCCGACTTCGCAGGCAACAGCCGCAGGGAATGTATCTGGATCGAGCGACTCGTCAGCAGACCCGATCCGCGGCAGTCAGCCACCTGAGCCGGAACGTGGTCATGAATACTCACACACTAATAGCACGAACTTTGCAGAGGACAGTTGGAAGTTCCTAAACATCTATCCCAACACGGCGGAACCCATATCGAACGTGTTCACTGACCCTACAGATGTCGACTACACCAACCCGTTCGATGGGTTCGATATTCCGTTCTGGATGGGTGACGATCAGCTCAACACAACTTGGATGGGCCACCGAAACGATACCATCTAGCGTATTGAACTCACCGGTCAGCATGACCCACAAAAGTGTTTATAGTCACCCGCGAAATGCGACGGACTACTGAAAATCCGGCGGCCTTTTCCAATGCCGATGACGGCTCCGCATTCGGACCACCTCACCACTTCCCGGAACAAATCAAAGATATAAAGTAGTGGTGCAGAACTGCTCATCGTTACTCCTCGACCATCAATTACTTACATTCATCGTCCAGCCCATCGAAAATTCGCTCGCCATCAACTTCAAACATAATGTCTCCACACGCAGTCTCAGAGACCTCGACCTACAGCATTGCCTGCATCCCCGCCGACGGCATCGGCCCCGAAGTCGTCGACGCTGGTGTAGAAGTGCTCAAGACGATCAGTTCAGTATCAGACTTCAAGCTCACATTCGAAAACTACGACTGGAGTTCCGACACATACCTCGCCACCGGCAAATACATCCCCGACGGCGGCCTCGAAAGCCTCAAAAAACATGACGCTATCCTGTTCGGTGCCGTAGGCGCTCCCTCTGTCCCCGATCACATCTCGCTCTGGGGACTACGACTGGCGATATGTCAACCTTTCCAACAGTTCGCCAACGTGCGTCCGACGCGGATCTTGCAGGGCACACAGTCGCCACTGCGAAATGCTAGTACCGGGGATCTGGATTGGGTGATCGTGCGCGAGAACAGCGAAGGCGAGTACGCTGGTCAAGGCGGGAGATCGCATCGCGGATTGCCATGGGAAACGAGCACGGAAGTTTCGATCTTCACTCGCCACTGCGTCGAGCGGCTTCTCCGCTTCGCTTTCGAGACGGCGCAGAAGCGGCCAAAAAAGCATATTACTGTTGTTACGAAAAGCAATGCTCAAAGAAACGGGATGGTAATGTGGGATGAAATCGCCCTCGAAGTCGCCAAAGAGTTCCCGGACGTGAAAGTGGATAAGATGCTCGTGGACGCCATGACCTGTCGAATGGTTCTCCAGCCAAACTCCCTCGACACCATCGTCGCCACTAACCTCGTAAGCCCCCTTTCCCCCTCCTGTAGGTGTCCACCCATACTAACGTTGTGGTTGTAAAAGCACGCAGACATCCTCTCCGACCTCGCCGCCGCACTCGCAGGATCCATCGGCATCGCACCAACCTCCAACTTGGACCCGACACGACAGAACCCTTCGATGTTTGAACCCATCCACGGCTCGGCATTTAACATTGCTGGAAAGGGCGTCGCGAATCCTGTCGGCACTTTCTGGACTGCGGCGGAGATGCTGCGGTGGCTCGGAGAAGAAGCAGCGGCAGATCGTCTACTGGAATGTGTAGAGACTGTCTGCGGACGAGGAGTGTTGACTGCCGACCTTGGTGGCAAAGCCAACACGAAGGAGGTCACGGATGCTGTGTGCGAGGAGATCAGGACGCAAGCGAAGTCGAAGGCATAAATGATCAGCCTTAGCGTGTGGAGAATACGCTGTCGCCCTTTCAGCTTCGGTCCAGGCTGTAGCTGTTGCAGGGTAGCACCACGTCGGAGACCACCTCTTCCAAAACTCTGTTCTCGTTACTCCGAGTGCCTCTGTAAAAAGTCGAGCAAGATAGCTTTGTTCAGTCTATCCTGCGGCTCCGGTACGATACTTGAGCTCGAATGTCACGAGCCGGGTCGCCGTAGCCGGGGCTACCAAGGCACAGACTTCCACATGCCTCTGACATAGAGCGAGCGTTCAGGCCTCAGCCGTCTCATGGGTCGGAGGAAAAGGCGCAACGACAATCGTCTCGCATGCTATACGGAAGGAAGCTGAGGCAAGCCTTCGAATCACTCATACTTTGACCGAACCCATCTCCCAGCCATCTAAAATCGCAGCGAGTCCGTACCCTGCCCAAACAAAGAGACCCCCCAAGCCGCCAACCGCACCACACGCGGAGCGCAAACCCCAGTCCTCGTCCTACCTCTGTCTCGCATTCCGTTCCTCGGTCTCGCGCTCATCCTCGCACCGTTCGCAAACCTGCTCGGGCAATTTCACCCAACCCCTTTCGATGATCCGTTTCCCATTCTTATCGAGGACCGGCCACCCTTGCTCATCCAGTTGGTATTGGACGCAATTCTTGCAGACTTCCTCATGCTTAGGACAATAGCCAAGTTTTCCCGACCGTGCCGTCTTCGACTTGTTGCAGCGCAGGCAATGGTGTTTGGATGGATACTTGGGCATGACTTGTAGATGTTCAGCAAAGAAGCGAGGCACCTGAGGTGTCGTGTGCGGCAGACTTACGTGCAGCGTTCGGTGAGCTGCCCTGCAACTGTAGTGGAGCCTTGGATGACGTGCGGACGACCCGAGGTGACTCCGCCGAGCTCTGCGCAGAGAGGATATAATATACAGCGAAGCTGTGTCTGCTGCATTGGCTTGTTGATGCCTGCGCGACGTGGCGAGAGAGTGTTGGCTCTTGGGTCGTCTGATGCGCCGCAGGAAGCCAATGAGGTGACAGGGTGGCATGCAACAGCGGGCCACGGGGCGTGTTTTATGCAAGGCTGGAGGACTGTTCCTCTGCTCCATAACCGACCCTGCCGCCCAATAAGAACCAGATGCGCGCACATGGAGTTGCCCAGCCGAGCACTCTAGGCAGAAAGTAGAGCTGTCGCATGAACGATGGACCGTTATGGCCAGCCACTGGAGCTCTAGAGCAGAGCAAAAAATCACGACCGTGATAGACACGCGATCTCGGACTAATCAATGCTGTCTATCTCTTCTGGCTTGTAATCGATTCTCCCGCTGTAGGCCGTACCCGAGCACCCTTTGATATCGCGGAGATAGGCTCGCGCATGGGTGATTGGGCTATCACGTTCCTCCGCGACAAACAGGTTGAAGAACTCATTCAGCTCATACGTCTTCTCTGAGAAACAACGTCTCACCCTGTCCCGCATGGCCGCATCGTCGGGGTATTGCTCCTGCAGAGAACGGACGAGATGCTGACGTAGTACCTTGTTCTCGAAATACAGATCTTTCCGACCATCGACATCCTGGAGGAAGATAGGGTAATCGAAAAGGTAGTACAGTGGTCCCGTGTAGGCGTGGTCCCAATCAATGATACCACTCAATCGAGGTTCCTGCGAGCCGTGTGTTGTGAACATGAGGTTCTGGCGATCAAAGTCGGCGTGTATAAGGCGGAACGGAGGTTCGAGCAGGACCGAAGAGGCGGCATCGCGAACTATGCTGCTCACCTCGCGAAGCATAGCTTTTTCTTCCGGGCCAGACACTGTCTCGTCTGAAATGAAGCTGGTTAAGTAGTCTGCGGATGTCTGAAAAGGCCCGTGTGGTTGTCCAGACCAGTGCATCGGATATAGAGGACCTACACCTTCGTCTTGAAGACACCCGATCTTGGCAAATTCAAGTGACGCCAGCTGTTGTAGCAGACCCGCAATTTGGGCAACGACGGCTTTCTTGTGAGCTAGCGAAAGATCGTCCCAGATGCTCGCAAGTGTCTCTCCGGGCAGCTTTTCCATTAGCACATAAGGTGCGCCAACTTTGTTATTTGGATCCACGTCGGCATAGAAAATGCAAGGGACCGGTAGATCGGTGTGAGCTTTCACGTATCGCATTGTCGCGATTGTACTGCGCCCATGCTCGATAGGCTCGCTGGTCCGCGCACATCTCGCGATACAGCTGCTGGGGACCCTTTCGGATGTACATGTATCATGCCCTTCTTGCGGTTGCTGGAAGTCGAGAACGAATATCTCGTGATAGGAGCCACTACATAATCTTGTGGCGTTCGTGCAAAAGGCTCCAACGCTTTTTGAAGCCTGGCGTTTCAACTCTGCGAGATCAAGTTGAAGGTCAGGGATGCTCTCGGATTCCAAGTCGTTGTCGGAAAAGCTGTCTTGAAGGCTGATCACGTTATCAGGAAGGCTCCGTTCAGAATCCGAGTCGTAAACAACATCAAAGCTGTCAGTGCGGACAGCCGTGCCCGTCCTCCCAGACCTCTCGCCAGAATCCGCAATCTTTGCTTTCCAGGTATCGAAGCGGTGTGAGTTGAGGCTCCCAGAGCCACCCTCGCCCGTATCATCCACCCTTGGTTCATGTTGCTGCCGTGCAACGGGCATTTTGCGGGACAGTAATCACCCGCAAGGCGTAACAAAAAACGTGTTTAGTTTATTTATTGAGTGAGTAGGAAAGTTGGAGTGGTTTCTGGGTACATTAGTAGGTCGCCCGCGTCGGAAGGCCCGAGCCTTGCTGCATGGAGCCTGCACCTTGCAGTCGCCCGGATCGTGAGATATCTACACAGACAATGTGGTATAGGTGGTACGATAATTCTGACTAGCACACTGACCTCCGAGGAGCTTTGCAGAAGGGTATCTCAGTTATTCACACACACCTCCCACACCATCCCGCCAATCCCTACAACCCCGGCCCTGCTCACGCAACCTTCGCCTCCCCACTCCAACCAGCTTTCTTCCTTCCCCACTGCCACTCCACCAGCACCGGCAAAAACTTCCACAGATCAAATTCCGGCCAGAGACAATTGATAAATTTCACTTCTGTCTCCTCGTGTACTTGCCAGAGCATGAAATCGGATAGGCGGTTGACGCCTGAGGTACGGATCAGGAGTTCGGGGGGCGGGCAGTTGATGTATGTGTTTCGGGTCAGGGTGGCGGCAGAGATGGATTCTGGGTCCGGGAGGTGGGGGGACTTTGAGCGGGCGAGGAGTTTGGGTCGGGGGTGGAGGAAGGTGTTTGAGGTGGGATGGAGGGGCGGGGAAGGCGACTGGGACGTATGGCTCGAAGGCGGGTGGGCGAGGTGTGAGATATCGTCCAGGGAGGTTGAGGAGGTGGAGGTGGTGTCTGCGTCTGACACCCCATCATCTCTTGCCTGCAGCAGCGATCCAGCCGCATCATCCCGCTCCTCCTCAACACAATCCAGTTGATGCCCTTTCCGGATATTTCTCTGAATACGCGTCTCGCTGAAAGGTCTCTTCTTCCTCCCCTCCTCCACCGGCGGACTACTGTACTCCTCCACTGTCTCCCTTATACTATGCACAATCTCCTCCCTCCCCGTATACGGAAAACACACATTCAACACCGCACTCCCATTATCCTTGGTCATCTCCACCGCCTTATCCACCTGCTCCAGCACATCCCCCCTCACCAAACTCCTATCCCCCAAAATCCGTACCGCAGCACCATATCGATCGAACAACTCCCCGTGCTGGCTCATCTGCACCAGTTTCGTCTTGGCCATGTCCATCAACGCGTCGACTTCGTATTTGGACCGTTTGAAATTCTCGATGGAAAAAGCGTAGATGGTTACGTATTTCACGCCACTCTTGTAGCAGACTTCCAGCACCCGCGCTAGCGCTTCCAAACCCATGTGGTGTCCTTCGACCGCCTCAACGTGGTGGGTGCGGGCCCAGCGACGGTTGCCGTCCATGATGAAGGCGATGTGTTGGGGGATGGGGCCGCATTTGAGGGAGCCGATGAGGAGTTCGCGGATGTGCTGGAGTGCGTACTCGACGGGAGGGAGGGAGAAGAGCCAGCGTTGGAGGGAGGCCGAGTGGAAGGTCGCCATGTTGGGGGTGAGTGAGTGGTGTTTCGGTCGGAGCGATGAGATGTGTGAGAGGTCGGTGGTGTTATCTAGGCATTGCGTCGCTTTTGTGGCCGTGCGGGTGGCGGATGTACTGCTCAGCCAAGTTGCTTTCGTGGCATTGGACTTGGATCTTGAGACGAGACTCGACAGCTGGACTTCCGCGGAGGTCTCGGTCCAGGCCGGGCCAATCAACGGCGGACTTCCGACTTCACCTTCACATGCATAGAGCTTCACAAGAACACCATGCCACTTCTGCCTGTGCTGCGCAAACCCCTCTCGACATTCTAGTCCAACAGCCACCTCCCCGTACAGCCAGTCAACCCGAAATCGTGCCTCTGCAGAGCGGTCGGCCTTAGGCCACCCGTTGGCTTCTCTCCCAAGACTGCAACGCAGGTAAGAGCAACATACAACTCCCTCCTCTCGCCACCCTGTCTCGATTCTACTCCTGCCACCCGTCCACCGCCACGCCAACCTTGAAGGTTCCTCTGTTGCGCAACGACTGACTCTCATGGTGCAGCCAGTGGAAATCTCTCCACGGGACACGGAAGACGAGCTCAATCTCCACATTGGATGGTAGGGAGCAAGCGACGTCAAGCCAATCCGAGAACTCGTTATGAGCGCGCTCCTCCTTGCCGTGCTGCTCCCGGCGTGGGTAGATTGCAAGACCGCCGTACTTGTACCAGTCGTCGAAAACGAACATCGCTACCTGGAAAGCGGGCGTTTCGGTAGATGGTGCGAAGAAGGCTTCCAGCCACTTGTTGAAGCTCTCGAACGACTTGATGTTCCTGAAGCTCAAGATGACAGTCTTGGTGATCTCGGCGAAGAACTCGCGGAAGAGCTCGGCGTTCTTGACCAGAGATGCCGCGACGAAGAATCGGGAATCCGTATCGATGAGAAGGTAGTGGTTGATATCAGCCTCCGTCTCCGTGACTGTGCCGCTTGATTCGTTCAGGCTTAGGTGGGCGAAGGGTGTTTCATCAACGGCGAATGTTACCTGTGCCAACTCGTTCCAGATCCTGTTTCTGAGCTCTCCCGGCAGGTCTGCGACTCGCCCCTCGATTTCGGTTTACATCGCTGCTTGCGCCGCCATGGCTTCTTCGAGCGTCGGTGGTCGCTTGCGCTTCTGGATCGAATCTTAGTCGAGCTCTCCCGTTGATAACTTGTGGCAAAGATGTACCGGCATGGTGAGGTATCCCGCGCTCAAGCCAGACGATGGGCAGACGATGGGTGAAGACGAGAGGTAAGTGGTGCTTAGTGTAGGGAAGCAAAGTTCTGTGTGCGTGACTGTGACGACAAATTTCGTGCCAGGCCTCATTTTCACATGCAATCCGTTCTCCATCGCCTCTCGAATGTTCCAAGACGGAAATGCAGAGGAATGAGCACAGGGAAGGACTAGACAGAGGTACGTTTACATCTTTGACGGGCCTACCGCCAGAGCATAACGTGCGGTCTTCGGCGATACTCGGTACCCGATGCACCTGTTCTTCTTAGGACAGCTTGAAATCTTGGTGCCGCTCTCGTACTCCCTCCGCGACCGTCCCAAAGGAACTTGTCGAAGGTACTTCATGCACCTTAAACGTCTCAACTTCCGTCTTCAGTCACTCATCGGTACCCGTTTCGTGCTTTTCAACCTTTCTTCAAGTCCACGACTAGTAGTACGACGAGAAACGCTCAACGAACCCATGGTATCCGCCAATCCCCCAATCCCCCACTGCCGAACTTTCTCCTTTGTTAACCACGAGGGGGCCGGGATCTTACGACTCGTAATGGCCGCCACAGTCAGACGAGCAGCTAACTCCCATTCATCGCTCGACTTTTCTCCGCTCTCGTCTACCAGCCCAACTTTGAAGTCTCCCCGGCAGCGGAGGGGGCCTGTTGTCGACTTCAGACTAGGGTAATGCTCGCACCCACCGACAGTCCAGTATGCCCATTCTCGTGGTTCATTTCTGAAAATAGCACAACATTACTTCCGCATCATACTTCCTCAGCGGTGCCTTTTGAATTCTGGAGCGGTGTTGCCGCATAGCGTTCAAACTTGTACTCGGGGCAATCCGGACAACAGAACCCTCGCTTAGGTAGGAGAAGGAAGTCGAGAGGAGGCGAGTTGTCGGGACACAGTTCGAAGTCGGCGGGAGACTCGGGCATTAGCAGTCATTCCAATTCTTTGAGGATCACATAGCGCTTCTCTTTGCTAACTCCCTCGTGGAAGACCCGCAAATGACTTTCAATACTTTTCCTTAGGACTCCAATCTTACAGCTTGCGCATAGTGCTACCTCGTACTCCGAGAGATACCTTCTGACTAAAGCAGCCGCATCGTCCCGTGATTGCCTCTACGCTGCCTAGGATTTGCCTTCAGATTCTTATGCATTTCAAAACGCGAGCTGGCTTAGCCACACCTTCTTCGAGGTAGCGCTCGCTGCGAACGGCATTTCTGGGGTGTAGAGGCTCCAGCTGTCGCGTAGGCAAATCACGATCTGTCTGATAATGTTTGGGTGTTGTGAAGGTGGTCTCGAACCATTTTTACGAAGGATCGCAAGACGACGTGCTGCGCGTTTACCGCGCATGCGCGTAAGACGCGACGTTCTCCACAAACGGCGGCACAGGACTGCGGGACGGACCGTCAGAAAGACCCTGGTAAGAGCAGTAGAATCCGCGCAAAAGCAATGGATTTGCAGCAGAATCGTATACTAGGCTCTTGCCAACCTGCCGCGCCTGCGCCTGCGTGAGGTGTGGCCACACGTCGTGCGACGGCCGCTCCAGTGTCGGCTCGTCACGTTGGATAGCCAGGGCCCACTCCTCAATGGCGGAAGGCGTAAGTGGGTAGTGGTTATGAGCAATGTTGGTCGGAAACTAGTAGCAATTGACTCCTCCTTTGCCGTCGTTGTGGTTACTACAATTTCGCTGCTCAAACTCCTACTTCAGGTACAAAGAAGCGGCCACGGTGCCGCCGTTGGCCTCCTTTGCAGCGATAACTGCGAGAGCGCTGTCGGTTGGGGTCTTTCGTCCGGTCGATGGAGCAGGTGTTAGTGCTTTTGTCTCATTCCCTTCCTCCTCAGGCTGAACAACCCCCACCTTCTCAACGAGCACGTCACAGTCGACGCGGATGCCATCACGCTTGTCTTCATACCACTGGTAAGCCTCGGCTACTATGGCCGCGATCACACTGCGTTTGTTGCACTCGCCGACAAGCCAGTCCCTTTGCACTTGTCCTTGATATCTGGCAGTGGTAGTGATCTTCTTACGCTGGTAAAGACCATAGTATTCGCTGACGAAGTCGACCAGCCGCAACCACCGGTCGTGCATGCTATTGATCTTCCGTGGACGTGTAGTAAGAGGCTCCTTTTCACCAGTAATCCGCAGTGTCCACTGACTATGATAGTTGAACGTGCTGCGGAACCTAGTAGTGAACTTGGCGGCGGCAGGTTCTCGTCTTCTTGTTCGTCAACGTCACTAACTTCGTCCTTATACACAGGTTCGTCGACAGGCTTGTCACCAGCTCCTTCCTCCTCCTGCAGCTCCTCCGGCTCCTCCGGCTCGTCTACCTCCTTCGTGAGGTCAACAAGTCCGCCATGGCGACGACGGGGCTGCGAAGGTGCCTTCCTTTGACATTGACCAGTCTGAGAAGAGCATTGCTGCGTAGAAGGTGGTGATAATGGCTGTTGAGAGGCTGTGGTCTTCGCAGAGGGGGTGCGGACACGCTTTGCAGACGGCGAATTCGCCAGATCACACCGACAACACCCTTTGAAGACGAGAGACAACGACAGACTTCCTAATCAGGCAACGACGACGAGGTATATCGACTGTAGGAGGCGGAAACACGGTTCGAGAGGGAATATTAGGTGAGAACCCCACCAAGCGCGTCTCTCTTGGCGTGTCGAAGCTCTTTTGCAAGTGATTCTATAGTACGGCGGACTGAGTCGACCGAAAAGGACATGGAATTAAAATAGCTTGACTAGCACGGTGGCGTCGACGGCGCCAGTTAGAGTTCTTTTTTTTGTAACTACGTAATGCGAATAGTCTATACAACGCTCCCTAAATTTCAAAGATGTAGCGACGCCAAGAATGCAGACATTTCTTTTCATAACGATTCTAAGTCGAAGCTATTTCTACTAAATCTAGCACACACTCTCTTGTTCTCACATTGAATTGCACTCGCAATGTCTTTACTATCCAGCAAAACACCCTTCGACCTCGGCCTAGGTTTTCAGGACACTCATGTCCTTGTCACCGGCGGCTGTGGTCTTATTGGAGAAGTGGTAGTACAGGCATTCCTCTCCGCAGGCTGCAACGTAACCATTACCGATATCGCAGAAGAGTGTCCCTTTGACCAAACGGATCAGCATGTGCTCTTCCAACGAGCGGATATTACGAGTGCTGAGCAGATGGATGCAGCATTCTCCGCCGCTGAGAAGAAGTTCGGGCCAGTCGAGTGCTGTATTGCACTGGCCTCTCTAGATTTGAGCGTACTGAAGCAGAGTGAAAGCCTGGCAGATATGGTATGTTATCCATATTCGGACTCAAGTCATGACACAGGTTCGCTGATGACCACTCCAGTGAGCTTTCCTGATGTCTCAAGATCGACTGAGACCTTTTGATACATTGAGACTAATATTAGCAGGGATCCTAGTACGTGGCAAAGGACATTCGACGTCAATATAAATGGGACATTCATGACATGTCAGCGTTGGCTCCGATCCCTTCGCAGTGCAGCATCAGACCCAGTCAAAGCGTTGAAGTTGCGCAACGTTAGTCTGGTCATCATGGGATCCGAGTCGGGCCGTTTTGGTGTACGCACGATGGCCGCTTATGCAGCCGGCAAATCTGCTGTTCAATGCGGCCTGCTGCATAGCCTCGCCCAAGATGCGCCGCGAATCTACTCAAGGGCAAGGGTCAATGCTGTTGCCCCGGGTGCGGTGGGAACGGAGCGGTTCTATGAAGAGAGTAAATTATTGGGAGAGGAGTGGCGTTGGCGCGAATGCGAGGCTACGTAAGCTCTACTGTAACCGGTGCTCTACGTGGGCTCGCTGAAAGATAGCTGCAGTGTGCCATTGGCAAAACCTATACCACGCGAAGATGTGGCGAGGACAATCGTATTCTTAGCAAGCGAGAGATACAGTGGCAGCGTGCATGGCCAGCTTATACCTGTTGATGCGGGCAAGACTGGTGCTTTGGTATGGACTAGAGGAGAAGTCGCAGAGCGGATGGAAGGAGCTCTTGTATCCCAATGATGTGCACAACCTAACTAACCAAATGATGTCACTATTACCATGCGGCGGCGCGCTTATAGAGACTGCACTTGCGCGGAGATTGCAGGCGGAGGATCAAGAGAAGCCGGCGAACGTCGACACGAATCTGGCTGAGGTGAGTGCGAACGATCTGACAGAAGTTGACTTCAATATCAAAGGGAAGGTTGGATCATGTGATAATTACGCGCTTCGGGATGCTTTCAGATGCGTAGGACTGCCAGCATGCTGGCTAGGCAAGGAGGTCAGTTTGCTGAACAATGAGGTGCAGTTGTAGGCGTGATGAGCGCAGCAGAGCGCGCTACAGGCGATGAACATACGGCGTTCACACGGGATCTGGCTTTAAATAGCTTCGCACATGACTGGCGTTGAGAGAGATCTGCTATGATACGATTAGCCCTTAGAAGTTTTGACGACCAGATGTACGCTGATGGTAGCCTCTTTGCATCGAGGGTGCGCGAACGGCTCAGGCTCATCTTATCCGTAAGACAAATCCAGACCATTCCTGCTACAGGCTGGTCCACACCAAACATTCTTTAGCAATAGCCACCAAATGCCCGCAGTGCAATCCGATTGTGCACAGAGCCACCACTCATCCAATGACTTCCTTTCCAGGGTCCTTGAACTGGTGTCGCCCAATGAGAGCGTAAAAAACCAATGCAAGAACAGTGCTGCCGAGGAAGATCACCGGACCCCAATTCATAGTCCCGGCCGTGACTCCTGGCGTAGGCGGGAACGCGAGGAAGATGATTAGGAAGAGGTCATAGAAGAAAGCAACGCTGTTCGCAAAGACCCCCATGCGGCCCATGTTCCATCGTGCAATGTCCCAGCGGTATCGGCCGGTTGCTCGTGCCCAGAGCGCGCAACCGTGGGTCAAGGCGTAGGAGGCGTTGAGAGCGATGAGCTGGCCTGAGATGATAGCGTTGAAGGCAACTGTCGAGCCGAAGTTGATGCAGATCAAAGCGACAGTGATGAAGCAGGTGACGTAAACGGAGTTGCGGGGTGGATGGGTTGGCTTTGTGACCTGTGGATCACAGAGTATTAGTATAAAACTTGCTGCAGGTAATGGACGCAGTCACTGGCCTTCGCAAGCCACTTAGAACCAGGCAGACCACCGTCACGTGCGAAAGCAGCCATTTCACGGGAAGCGGCTGCGTTACAGCCTGTGCATCCAGCGAAGGCAATGAGCGTAATAATGGCAACGATTGCCTGCGCCCATCTCTTCCCGGCCTCCATCAGTGGATAGATGAACGCGAAACCCGTTGGATTGTCCACAGCCGCGCCAATATCGGGAATACTCCACATAGTAAGGGCGATGACAACGAACGCTACAGTGGCATTACCGACATAACTCCAGACTATGGCCAATGGGACAGCTCGGCCGGCGTTGGTGACCTCTTCTGCCATGTGTGCAGCGGCATCGAAAGCTGCACGACACGACAGTCAGCTCCATCCTAATTATGTCAATGTATAGCCGAACTTACACGTCAAAGCATACACATTGCTGATCTGACCAACCAAGACTGCAATCCCGAGGTTGCCCCAGCCGTTGGTGCTAGTGAAGTCCGTAACAATATCATGAAAGCTCCTAGGATGCGGTGACAGACCGCCCATGCATCCAACGAGCGGCAACCAGCCAATGAACAACACCACCATCGCAATCATCTGTATGTACACCAAAGGCTTCGTCGTCGTGGCATTGATGGCGAGGATAAGCAGCACAAGTGCGAAGGCGCACAGGTTGTTCTGCCACGGTGTTGGGGCGTAGTAAGGGTGGAAGAGGGCGGCCAGGGCCGGAATGAAATTACCGGCCAGGAAGGTAGCTCCAGCAGCTGTACTCTGCCAGGCGATGGTCGACCACCAGCCGGTCATGTAACTCAGAGGCTTCTGCCAGCGAGGAGCGAACTCGGAAACCCTGAGGAATCGTTAGTGTATCCGCATTGATGACATTGAATATTGTACTTGCCAGTGGTATTGTCCGCCATTGATGGGAGCAATGGACGTGTACTCCGCGATCGAGAAGACGTTGCTCAGCGCGAAGAAGGCTGTAAATATGAATGACCAAAACACTCCGGCAGTTCCACCGTTCAGCAGACCAGGTGTGAGAGATCTATAAACGTTAGGAGGTTCTCTGGGATAATGCAACCGCAGCTTGTACGTACGCCAATGAGACTTGCCAACTGGCTTGAATGGAGGCACTGGTCGCGAACATGGTTCTCCCACGATGCACACGCTGATCAACTTTAGCGATCTCCAGCTGAGACCAACAGTACCATATTGCATACCTTATACAACGAGACCTTACCCATACGACGAATTTCTCTCTCATCCTGCTCGAGAACTCCGCTGTCGCCATCTTTGCTGTGCCCTCGTTGGATGTCCCTCAGGTGTGAGTTGTAACTCAACTCCACATCCTCGCTGGCCGCATGCTTCGAGGCCATTGTAGACACAAGTTGTTCCCAAAGAGATGAGACAAGCGCGACGACACTCGACAACCAATTTAGAACTAGACGCAATCACCGCAATTCTGCAACATCACACAACGACCAGACGTCCACTTTGTGAGAGCGACAGAAAGAGAAATACACAAGAATTGCACTGGGGAAGCAGAAGAGCGATCGGTTATTCAACGAAGGAAGAGAGGCGCACTCCCACATGGCACATACCCTGCAAACAGCCAAACCCCATCGGGGGCAGCTCCTTACGCTGCCCACGAATCGCAAGCGAGCGGTCGTTGAGAATCTAGGGTCGTGTCCGCCGAGTCGCGGGGCCCGGCTGTCTGGTTAAGCAAAGCCTAGTCCAAACCCACGTGTGAGCTACCGAAGACTATTGGCGGTGGCTGCAAACTCCCGACACCACAAAGTTAGAGACAAGGCCCGGTAGGCACGGCCAGACCCTAGACGTTCCAGAACTCTAGCGAAACTCTATACGTCGTTTATCACGTATGGCGCTGCAAACTCCGGCCGGCTTACCATACTCGGCAACGCGTGTGATCCTTCGTGAGCTTCTAGCGGACTCGGTTGGTTATTTAGGGGAAGGTCCAAGGAAATGCACAACCTTGGTGTGGGCCACATGTGCGGCCGCAATGGCGAGATCGCGGGCCAAACACGAAACACTAAAAGCTCTTCCTCCGCGCCTCTCCTTAATTTCATCCCGCTCATCGAAGATCTGCGGTACTACTTCAAGGTTGGCAGGTAGACACGTTGTCCCGTACCTCCCCGTCGATTATGGGGCCCTTTGCAGAGTCCGGCTTCTTTAGTGGCTTCGCTACCTGCGGGCCAGAGCGTCTACATGCAGCTCCCCGGTGCTAATGCAAGTTTAGGCAGGGGAGTGATCGTGTCAAGTGTGAGCCACAATGCAGCAAGTAAGCTCGCGATGACTTTTCCGAGCCGCGATTGGTGCCCTCTTCGGCGCGCGAGCGGACTGGATGTTCTGACGAGGTCGATAGCTCCCTGCGATTCGAAGCTATCTACTGTAGCAATCTCCGCCGTAAGTGCTTCGGAATGCGCATTTCCGCTTGTGGACTTTCTACTAAAATCCAGCCCTGTTGAGCAGCTTTGAGGCTATACAACTCATTTCAGGGTCGTCGACCTCTTGACGGCAATATGACAATGAGTTTGCAACTCCTGCACAACTTTGCCAGCACACCATGAATCGCACAGCGATTACGTTGGCGATAATCGCCGTATTTTTCAGTATTGTGCAGGCTGTCGCAGTCGCAGCTCGCTGTTATCATCGCACCGTATCAAACAAGTATGCAGCGAAAGATCTGGTATGATAGCAACTGCTCACACTTATAATGATGATCGCACGCTCATCAGAGTAACAGCGTGTTGGAGCCGTCGGCTGGTCCTTCGACGACTACCTCATCTTTGGCTCATATGTGAGTGATTAGGACGACTGGTACTGGCGCTTTGAGACCTGACGATAAACAGATACTAGCGATCGCGAACTGGATCCTCTTCATACTGGCCGGCTTCGAAGAACTCGGGGCAGACAACGTCGCCTCAAATACCGAGCTGATCCAAAAGGTGGCGTACAACTATTGGTACCACATCTGCCCAAACTGACCTTGAACAGCTTTTCCTAGCCTTCCAAGTCTTCTTGATCATCTCCAACTTTTTGGCGAAAAGCTCATTCGCATTACTTCTCCTTCGGATCGCCCCAACGCAGAAGTTCATCAGAGTCGTCTCCAAAGGGCTATGCGCGGCAATAGCATTACTAGGTCTACTTTCGGCGCTGGTCGTTATCATTCCATGTTGGCCTTCACCTAACAGCGCCCAATGTCTGCAAGATGTGCGTATCGGAGTCCACAGCGTCGAGGATACCTTGCTGAAGCTCTATACCCGCAGTCATACCGTTGGATCTTCTTGACCGTGATAGATGTAGTGACTGAGGTCATCATCATCGCATTCCCTGTATATGCGCTCTGGAATGTCAAGTTCCGCGAGAGGGCGCAGAAGTGGAAGCTCAACGCTGTCATCATACTTGGACGCTGCAGGTCGGTGTTCGCAGCGTAGTGGGTGGACCCACTGCAACGCTAACTATTCTGCAGTGTCATACCACTTGCAATCAGCTTTTGCATGGTCATGCTGAACGCTTCCGGCAGTCCATACTTCGGTAGCCGGATCATCGGTCCTCTCCAACGGCAGCAAGGCGAGCTGTTCGCATCCCTCTTCACCTCGACGTTGGTTCCAGTGTTCAATCTCTTCCAGATCACGAGAATTGAAGTGTTCGAGTCAAGCGTAGAGTTGAACATCGTGAAGACGGTTGAGGTGCGATGGGAGGAGGATAACATGAAGCGCAAGGTTGCTTCATCATCTGCATCGCTCAGTTTCTCGACACATGCGGATACGAGAGAATTGCTGGATACTGGAAGTCAATAATGTAACGGTTCGGGTATACGCGTTGAGGTTTGAGTACTGAATGCTGTCAGCTCATCTTGTGTCGAGGCTAGGCGCATAACCTTGGTGATCTCCAGGAATGCAGCAGCGTTCCCTCTGAAAGGCATATCCAGTATAGATGCAGTGATGCCAATCTCAATGGCAGTCGCGAAACTGGGCGGAAAAAACCGAGCCGCCAAACCAAACACCAACGTAAATGCTTAATTCGGAACCGTTTCGAACGAGTCGTGACCTGAATGAGATGCATGCATAACTGCGAGAACGCTGCCCGCACCTCTATCCATTTGCGACTGTGGTTTGTTCGGACATCCTTAGGTATCCGGATTCTCCTTCTGAACCTCGTGTAAGCCGGTTGGGAGAGTTTTGCAGGACTTTGCCGCAACGATCTCGACTCTAGTCGGTCTCGAATTGAAGGTCTAGCTTATAATCAGGCCTGTGCCGTCATCTAATGAACCATGTAGTAAGTTAAGTCCTACAGACTTAGTACCTGTAATGTCGCAGTGCTAGTCTGGATCGTTGTCTCCTATAGCCCTATAAATTGAAATACCGAGGTTACTCCGACTTTTAACAGCTCACTCCGACTCTTTTCTTTTTACCGGTTACTCCAACCCATCGGAGTAAATACGGTTATTCCGAGTCGATGGTATTAGTAGGCAGTCGGTGGGAGCTGAACGAAATTCGTGTCAAGCTCCATGCGGCCATGGCAGGGTGCACGGGACTATCGACAGCGTTGAGAGACTGCAGCACGCACACGAGGATCTCTTCCTAACAAGCAACCTGAAAAACATCGACAGGATGGGTTTGCGGCACGCCCAGGCGATATACGAGCATGGGGGCTGGATAGCGCCCGTCGACGAGCCCCTTACCTCGACTGCAGCGCAACTGTCCGAACAGTACGCCGCCGCGGCGCAGTTGGTTGATCGTGAGGTGCTCATGGCCCAATGTAGTGCGAGTAGACTGAATCGCCCCGTGCTCAGCGAGCTCATGGCCAAGACCCACCCGATCCACCACGAAAGGTTGGACGCCGATGCACAGAGTCGGTGGATTACGGTAAGGACTGTCCGCTTCAATGACGGCCGGGAGGTACAAGAGCAGGTCGCAGCGCCCAAGGGCATCGCGCCACCCGTCAGCAATGCCGACATTTTGGAAAAGTGGCGTCGCTTGACCAGTGGCGTGCTTGACCATGAAAGAAGGGCGGATATCGAGAGATGTGTTCTGGGTCTGGAGACATTCGAGGACGCGAAGGTCTTGCGGGCCTACTGCAGGCCGATGTTGCGTGCCTAATAGACCTCTAACTTGACTCGTGGCGCAGTTTAACAGCCCGGGCCAGCGGGACGACGAGGACGGTTTTGACTTCGACATTAGAGTGACGGAAGATCAAAGTATATACATGCCTAGACATGCTACGGTGTATCGTCTTTCCGCAACAGTCATGCGCCAGGATTCTCCCATTCTGCCAAGGTGAATAATTGTCCTTACATCTGCTCACCCACTGCCTAGGCTAGGCTGTATATGTGGAAGCATCCTTTTCCGGACAAACGCGGGCAACAACAACAACAGGCTTGCCCTAGCCATGTCGTAAAGATGTGTAAAGCTGCAACACTCTACTATTCCAAGCGCGGAAGGGCCTCGATTAGACGACAGAGCATCGAATAGACTGTGTAACAATATCGGGGAGCCAACCGTCTTCTCGCGAACTCCTCTATGCTATAGAGACGCAGCGCTCTGTCCATATCGAGAAAATCGAATAACTGTCACGAGGCAAGGCTTAAGACTGGTACTCTACTCTAGCTTCGATTTGCGCTACTAGAAAGTAGGGAATTTTCGGTTCTCGTCTCGCCTTCCAAGATGATTTCGTGGCCAGAACCTTCTCTAACCCACATCGAAGTCAAGACCGCAAGGGCTCCGGCGATGGCCAGGACCCACCAAGCCAGACCTACTATCCCGATATTCAGTCCGGTACCAAACAGGAACCCTGCGATGGCAGGGCCCATCGTGCGGGCTGCGCTTCCAACAGACTGAGCTACCCCGTGCACTGTCCCAAGTACAGATGGGTGCGGTGAGCAGTTATTGATTAGGATCATGGTAGCTGGAAGCACGAAGGTACGGGAGACGACGAAAATTCCCAGGATGACGCACAGCGCGACCCAGAGAAGTGGCCCGCTTGCTGGCTTCGGTGGAGCGGCGGTCGAAGGAACAATGGCAAGATAAGGCGCAAGAAGGTACGCGATTGGGAAACCGTAGACGAATGCTCGGTAAAGAGGCAGGACGCCGTAGTTGTCGTTGGATCTCGGATAGACGAGGAGTTGGAGGACGATACCGATGACGCCCAGTATTGACATTGCCGTTCCGACTTGCATCGGAGGCAAGTTGAGGCCTCCTGTGAAGACAAAAGGGCCGTGTGGGTGATACGCATTCGTTGCAGCTGTGCTGTCCGGTTCGTACCGATCTGCAGACAGGAACATGAACCATAGACTATTGAAAGTGCCAATGTGAAACGCCGTGGCAAAATGTGCGAGTAAAGTGAACAGAACGTTGGCGGTCCAGATACGGCGGAAAGGGAGCTTTGGTGGGTTCGACGGAGCCTCGCATCCTTGGTGCTCTGCATAATGGGTGGTGGGAGGTCCTCTGGAGGAATCCGTCTCCGTCGGTGAGACGAGAGGAATAGCTTGTTCAGAGTCCGGGACCGGAGCATATCCCGCCGATTTTGACTTCGATCCCGTACGAACAATATCTGCAAGCCGTCGAAAAGGTCGACCAACTAAGTTCCAATAGGCCCTTGCTGATGCTAGCGTTTCGTCGAGGAACAGGGATATCAGGAGAATGTTTAGAGTAACAATAAAGGCACTGGCGAGATTGGGAGCCAGATATGGCCATTTGTTCATCCATTCTACGCCATGAACACCACCTAGAGGAGAGTCTGGGCCAAAGAGGCGGGGATATGTTGCAACTGGATCTGCCAGAAGCCCTCCAAGCATCGGCCCCACGATCACACCGATATTGTAGCACATTGGCATCAACAAGAATGCACGCGCCTGGAATTTCTTTTCCTTGACGATTTCGGAGACCATTGTTCTCATAACCGGGATGTTGCCGTTGACCAGTCCGCCGAATGTTCTGAATACCAGCGCAGACCAAAAGGACTGCGCGAAGCCGAAGCCCAGGCAGGAGACGAGAGTGCCGAAACTTCCTAATAACAGGGCCGCCTTTCTTCCATACGTGTCGGCTGCTCGTCCCCACATCCAGGCTGTGATGGTTTGCCCCGCGGAAAAGCTGGCCTGGAGAACGCCGGCCTGCCAGGCGATGGTGGCATCCGGGAGGGTCTCATCAAACGACTTCAGCTGGTAGAACATGTATGCTTGCAGAGACGACTGCACGAGAGGCTCTACCAACCGGGCCATGACCAGAACGGCCAGCTGGTCTTTGTGAGGGAGCTGCTTCCATGTTGCGATTTGCTTTTTGGGCTTTGGAAGGGGCTGCATCTCGGGCTGCTTTTAGTAATGTTGGTGTGTACATGCAGCCGCTGCAACTTGATAGATTTAATCAGTCTACCTGCTCCTTCCTGCGGGTACAGATGCGTAAAGACACGCTCGACCTCAAGTTTTTTGGCTCAGTCTTGAGTCGAGGAAGCTTTGGAGAGCTACTCATAGCGTAGACTTGTTTGCAGACCCAGTGTGTAGAAATAATAATGCAGCACACGTGGCCAGGTGGGGTGGCAGGTCACCATGCGACACGTCAGCGCAGCTCGTCATTAGGTCTCCGCGCAGCACACACAACGTCATCAGTCAACTTCTTCGCGATCTTACCAAATCGCTCCATTCGATTTTCCGTCTTCGGCGTAGATATTATGAGCTACCCATCTACATATGTAGGTGGACATCGTCGCAAAACGCATCAGCTGAGCCTCGTGGAGTTCAGGTGACCGATTGAAACCTTTGATGGCCACCGAATCTGACGAAACTACGGCCCTGATCGTGCCCGTGGAGGATAACAACGCACCAGGGCGAAGGTCATGCGGTCTTGATAGGACCTTGAAATCGACTACGGCTTCGGTCGAGGCTTCAGTAAGTTGAGCAACAGTGGTTGCTGCGAAAGCTCACTGGTACACAACCTGACCTATGTGAGAACAGGCTCAACGCTTACTTGTCCCATTCCTCGTATATTGCATCGCAATGGGAGCAGTGGCTGTGCCAAAGCTCAACGTCATCTTAGCCTTGATGTGCGTGCAATACGAGCAAGTGGTCGTCCCCCAACAACTTGGAAGCGATCCGATTTGCAGCGCACCGTCCATCCATGCGAGAATGGGCCGATTCATGATGTGTGCCAATATCATCTCTGGCGTCGGCTGCGCCTTGAGCAGCCGCCGGATAGGAGCACTGTCTGATAGATATGGCCGGAAACCACTCCTTGCATTCAGTGCACTTGGCTTACTCTTTGGCGATGTCATCTCAATCGTAGCGGGTTGGTTTCCGCATAGGATATCGGTCTACTGGGTCTTGCTTGAGTTTGGAATCGGTGGACTTACCGGATCCTTCGGCGCAACTATGGCACTCGTTCAAACCTACGCTGCAGACTGTAGTGAAGGGGAGGCGAGGGCCGTCCTTTTTGCACGGCTTCACGCATGCATGTACTTGGGCGGTGCTTTGGGGCCGGCCGCCGGGGCCCTTTACATTCGAACGATCGGCAGGGGGAATCTGTTGTCAGTGTTTTATGCCGCAAGTTTAGGCCATGCATCGTTCATCGCCTTCATCCTCCTTGGTATTAGGGAGTCGCTGCCACGTTGCGCTCGCTCCAGAGTAAAAGCTTCCACTCCAGCCCCCAATCCAGAGACTCCCACTACCCTCTCGAAGATCCGAACATGGCGCAGGATATGCAACATCTTGCATCCTCTGAAGATACTTCGACCTCCGCCAGAACCTTCATCTACCACTGCTCGGAGGAATCTTCCGCTCCTTGCATGTATCGATGGTATCACATTTGGGGTCCAACTGGGACTGGCTTCGTTGTTGGTATTGTACTCGGAGTACAAATTTGGTTGGCAAACCATGGATGCTAGTCTGTTCGTCTCGATCACCAACGCAACCCGTGCAACTGTTCTGATATTTGTTTTGCCAATGGCCTCCCGACTTGCGAGTGGGCGATATTCGTGGACCAGAGCTGCCACTGGTTCAGAAACAGGAACGTCCACGACTGCCGTTCGATTCAGCATCTTGATTATTAGAGTTGCAATTCTTTTTGACCTAGTGAGTCATCTGGGTTTTGCAATGGCCGATAACACAATAATGTTTACTCTGTCGGGAGTCTTCGCAGCCGCTGCTGCACCAGTCTCACCGACTATCCAGTCGTTGATGACGAGTTATGTCGGAGCAGACAGATATGGAGAGCTGCTAGGTACAGTTAGCTTGGTCCACGCGCTGGCGAGAAGTTTCATTCCTGCATTTATACAACTCATTTACAGTGTGACTGTATGCAAGGCTGCTGGGACAGTCTTCTTGGTCCTGAGTTTCTTATTTGCAGGCGCGTTCGTGTTGTCATTGCAAATTCGTCCTTAGCAGTTCTATAGGCACCGAAGCACAATGTCTCTACGCTCTGGATGAATGCATAAGGCTGGGCTTCTTCTACGAACGATAAGGACAACTTTGAAAAAAGAGCTGCGGCCGCCGCGTTTACAAGGTCCTGAAACGTTTAAGCAACAGCATACCGTTGCTACAACATTCAGCTGCGCCGTTCGGGCTGTCTCTTCGCGACGTTGCAAAGGCTATGGAAGATATCTCGGAAAGACTCAAGAGCTTCGTGTATCGTGAAAGCAGTGAATTGGCGGTCCCAAATGATGCAGGGTCCGCATTTGAATTCGGGGTAAAGAAGTTCGGCCATCTTGGCAGGTGTACCGTCACATCATTTGGAGAGCGGCGTCTCGCAAGCATTGGATTGATGTCCGCAGCAGAGCTGTTCCGAGCATGCATTGGAGCGTATCTCCATCGGGAGGTGTTTGGTGCTGCTTAGGTGCCAGAAGCGACCGACTTGGTGTTGCGCAGATCATAGACTCATGAACTCTTGCGCAAAGTCCGCAAACCCTCTCTGTGTTGATAGATGTTCTGTATCTGCACCATTGTCCAGGTCAACTTCAGTCCACGTTGTTCCGACTTCGTCTGGTTATTGGGCTGCTCTGTCTCGATTCGCTTTTCCCAGTACTGTCTGTATCGCCATGACTCTCTTCAGAGTCTCTAAAATCGCAGGGGCCAAATTGAAAGCTCAGCACAACGCAACATCTGACCGCAATAGCGCTGATCCACTTCCGAGCTTCTTCTTCCTCGCTCTCCCGTTCTTCGTTGGCGAACCACCCTGGGTTTGAGGTGGCTCCTGCGATCGAAGTTGTCCAGAACAGTACACCCGCGAGACGGTCCCAGCATTACGAAGTATCCGTCCGCATCAAGGCATGCTTGAGCATGATCGACACAGATATCGGAGGATTAGGGAGTATCACTGCTGCCGGTCTTGTTTTGAGGTTACCGAGCTCTGCGGCAGCCTTCGAGAATGGGATAGAGCAGGATAAAGCGTGCGCGACGACTAGAGCGACGAGATGGAGTGATTCATAGGTGCATCCTTCGTTCATGTCGTCGAAGTCTTTCTCCCATGCTGATTCAAATGCGTATATTGTGTCTTGGAAACCGAGAATGGCTTCATTACGCTTGGAAGAGGTTCGGTCGTCCTGCAGTGGAGCCTGCCTCACGACTTGGGCGAGGGAACCCATCGTTGAAGCCAACAAAGAGCACGCAAGAGAAACGGGAGAACCCGTTGGCGAAGCCAACAGCAGAGAAGTAGAAAGAGAGGAGGAACCCGTCGGCGAAGCCAATGGAAGAGATGAAAGAAGGAGGGAACGTGTCGGCGAGGCCAAGAGAGGAGAAGTAGAAATAGAGGAGGGCCCCATCGGCGAAGCCAATACAGGAGAAAGCGAGGCGGCGTTGGAACAAGCGTGCAATGCCACAGTCACATTGATCCGACAACCGTATACTGTCAGTCGAGTCGAGGTTGTAGGTCGAGCGGCGATGCATTATGTCAACCGACGAGAGACGGGAGCACCAACCACCGACCAGCGACCGTCGGTTTTACGCCAAGCAGAAATTTCTCCCACGCTCGAACTCCGCTTGATCGGGCGTTGATGTGCCATGTACAAGCAAATGTCCCTGCTGCTCACTTCAACCCACAAGCATCTTCACAGCCCCTGCACCCATACATGACGAGGGCTTCCGACTTCGCCGTGGAGAACCCCGCCAGCCTTGGTAGCGTGCAATCAGTGATTGACGCAAACGTCAGATCATAGTGCAGTTCCTTCACGTTCACCCACCCTCTATCCAACGCCGCGACCTTGACACCACTCACTTCCCGTAAGCGACTGCTGTACTTCTTGAGCCTGCGGTAGTCACGCCACGGAAAGCACAGCACGAAATGCGCCTCCACCGAGTCCGGAAGAAGCTCGATTGCCCGCGACCACTGGACCACATGATCGCCGGTGTTGTCATCGAAACCGTGCGCCCCACGACCCTCCTCCCACTTTGCTAGGTTGTGGAACTTGTTGAACGCAAAGCACGCCACCCGAATCACGCCAGTCTTCTCCTTGCCCCACCTGTTCCATAGACGCTGTTCCAGGTCCTTGGCGAATCGCTCGAGTGCTCCAGCATCAATGAAGCTGATGATGAACTTCCTCGAGACCTCGGCAAAAAACTCGTGGAAAAGCTCGGGGTTCTTGAGGAGGTTTTGTTCAAAGAAGGCAGCTGAGGTAGGGCGAACCACGTACTCGCTCATCCCCACCTTTGTCTTAGTCACAGTGCCAGTCTCGTCGTCCATCGTGAGGTAAGTCACAGTGTCTGCTGTGCTGTCGTCTGTCGTCAATTCGGTAAAGACTCCATCCTTCGCGGCGAGTTCGAGGTGCAGGAGCTCGTTCCAGATCTGGTTCCTCAGCTCGCGTGGCAGATTTGCTGTCCCCTTCTCGGCGTCTGCTTGTTGCTTCTTCTCCGCCGCCAGGGCTTTAGCTTCCCATTTCATGAACTTCTGTTCTCTCTTCTGGCGCTCTTCTTCTTCGTGAGCTCCGATTGTCATCCAGTCAGCGAGGTGAGCGGCATTTCGATCTGCCTGCGTCTGGGCCACAGCCCATGCCTTCTCAGCTTCTTTTGCGGCCTATGCGAAGTCAGCCCTCACTGTAACGCTCGTTTTCAAGATCTGCCTGCTGCGTACGGTGATCTTGTCTGGGTAGTTCGCTCTGTAGAGCATGCTACCACGGTGTGGCGGCATCGTGGACGAGTCTTGTGTCGTCGATATGTCGAGAGAGTTGTATTGTGGTGGAAGTCTTGGAGAAAGGAGTGGTCGAAGTTTTCAACTGAAACGTGACGTGGACACGTGTCTCTGGTCCGAGCTCAAGGGCATGTGAAAGCCTCGCGAGTTTCAAAGGCTTCACTTGCGCTGCTCACTTCTCGAGACTGCAATCCGTACTCAACCGCCTGCGGAAGCATCTGAGTTCCACAGAAAGCTTCACTTACGTGAACTCACCTGAGATCAGCGACTGCCACGCTACCGACTGTCCCACGCTCAACCATCTGCTCCACCGTTCATACTCCGACTTCGACACTTAAAATCTGCACCCATACCCGACAAGGTCCTCCGCAATCGCTCCAGAAAACTTCCTCAACCGAGGCGACGAGCAACCCGTAACCGCCGCAAACGTAAACTCTGCATGCCGTTCCTCCTCTCGCATGCTTTTCACCACATCCGACACGTACACCCACTCACGCAGCACGAAACCAACAGCAAAGCCACCTCTTTCGCGCAGCGGCGCCGTGCGCTTGCGAAGCTCGACGTAGTCCCTCCATGGCTGGCGCATGATGAAGTGGACATGCACCGTAGCTGGCAGAAGCTTCACACCATCCATCCACTCGATGACATGATGACCAGCCTGGTGCCAGTATCCGTGGGCAACGTTCGTCTCCTCCCAAACTGCAAGATCGCAGAAGCTGGGACCGCGCTCCTCGCCTAGCAAGAAGTTCCCAGCATCGTCGAACACGAACATCGCAACGTGCACCAGAGGCGGGTTTGGACATATCGGGAGATAGTGCCTGAGACCATTGGCGAACTTTTCGAACGAGCCCGATATTTCAAAGCTGAAAATCAACTTACTGCACACCTCAGCGAAGAATTCGCGAAAGAGCTCTGGGATCTTGACGAGAGGATCCCAGAAGAAGGCGTCGCTCATGTCGTCCTCGAAACCGTCGAAACCGAGGAAGAAGTATTGATCTGAGTTTACTCGGGCTTCCAGCAACTTGCTTGTCGTGTCGTCCATCACTAGGTGGGTTACGACATCCTTGTTGGCAACGAGCGCGGCTCGCAGAAGGTCGCTGAGGTTGCTCCAGATTTTGTTCCTGAGTTCGGCGGGCAGTGCTGCTACTCTGGTCTCGACCTCTTGCTGTGATTCAGTCTGCGCCTCGATCAGCGCCTCGACGGCTTTATCTTCCGCGATATCTGTTGGCGTTCGTTCGCCCCAATCAACCATTTTGTAGTGCTGAGCGCTGATTTTGCAAAGTTTTTATGGTGCCTAGAAGATGAACAGAGAGAGTGATGTTGTATGAGGCCGAGGCTGAGCTTGTGAAGTAATGGTTAGGTTGACCAGCCGTGTGATGAATCGTGACATGAAAACGTGCCTCTGGTCCGAGCTCAAGGCTCAAGGCTTCACTCACAAGAATCCGTTGCACAGCTACATACCTTTCACGTCCCACTCAACCCACTCAGCCGCAGTATCTTCGCAGCATCTTCAGCGCTGTACCCAATGAACACCGGACCTGTGAACGCCATACTCGGCTGCTTCGAAGACGACGCTTCATGCTTCACTTCTTTCGACCCGTCAACCACATCCGCAGCGATGAAGTGAGGCCCCACACCACCCGTCTTTGGAGGTTCGACGGCTTTCGTGCGATCGCCGGTGTACCCAAAAGGACACTTCGCCGTCGTCTCCGCCCCGGTGCCTTGTTGAGTAAAAGCCGGGCGAGCAGGCTCAGCCGGCCGACTAATAGTCTCACTCTCCACCGCCTCCAGATACTTCGCCGGCACTTGTATGCCCCAAGGTCGACTGGGCGATTCTCCAACCCGCACGTCCCGCAAAGGACGTTCGAAGTGCGGCTGCCGCTCCTCTTCATCCTCTGGCTGTGGCGCATCGTTATACAGGGCAGACACGCTGCTAGCCCATCTCTGAATCTTCTCAGCTTCCGCTGCATCGCCTCCCCTCTCACCAGCATCTTCAGCTTCCTCGATCTCTTCGGGCAGCATACCCTTGTGCTTTGCGCCCAAGCCCTGGATCATCGAGACGAGGTTACCGTACTTCGCGTCCAGCTCCTGAATCTGCTTCTCATTACTCTGGTACCGCTTGACGCAGACTTCATGAGATCGAGGTAGTTCGTGCTTGTGCCGCTCGAAGTAGGTCGCCACTTCCTCGGGTGAATGCTGATCCAGAAACCTGATCGGACAGACTCCTGGTTCAGCACTTTCCTGCTGCGCTGGCGGATTTTGCATAGCACCATCAGACATGGGAGACTCGTCGTCGTGGTCGGAGAGACCGCATATCTCAGCTTTGATGGGGTCCACAAAGCTTGATCTTCGGTCGCCACCGCTCGCTTTCCGGGCATATATGCTCTCTCTGCCATTCACGCGGTTCGCTGAACTGACCGAAGGACTCGTGACAGGCCCGCCGCTATTGGTGTTGTACCTGCTCAATACACTGGCAGCATGCGACGATAACTTCTTCCCAGCCATGCTCGCAAACGGACACCCAAGTTTGCTGGGTATGCCTTCGATGGTGAAGTCCTGCTCTAGCGGCGACTCGGAAATGGAGGGCATCATAGAACTGCAAGCTTCGAGTCTGTCTGCTGAGCGGCCGGACCAGATCTTCACGCCAGCGGCAGCAGGGTCGCGCACTTTCGGCAGGCCATGACGGAGAGCTATAGCTGCTTGACTGCCTAGTCGTACGCTTGCAGCGGCTAGTTGTGCTGAGTCATCTGGGTTTTGCTCCAGAAGATGCGGCACGGATGGTGTAATCTCCCCGGTTCCGGGTCGCTTGCCGGGAGCAGATGCGAGGCTCAGTGGTGGAGTATTGGAGGCGCCTGATGCGTAGAGTCGGGAGAGCTCGTTGTACTGTAGTGTCCATGGTTAGCGTAAGCAGTCAGAGATGTTCTTGACGCAGAAGAAGGGTCATGGGGTATGGTCAGAGTCAATCTGAATTGTGATCTGTCAACGCCGCGTACGGCTGCAGTTCTAGAGCTAATGGTTGTTCATCACGGTAGGGTGTGCGGAGTTGCGAGAGCAGGGCATGTGCGCGCTCTTACCTGGTCTCTTGCCGTGGCCAGCTTGCGCTCGAGTGCCTGGTGTTGCTCGTGCAGCTTCTGGTATTCCTCCTGCAGCGTCTCGAAGCCAGTCGCCAGCTGCCGCACCAGCTTGTCTGCTTCCGTGTAGTCCATGCTTCTTGCCACGCTGTCGGAGGATCCAGGCAGATTCGGGGAGAATAGTATATATGTACATATGGAAGGCGGATGGCCATCGTGCAAGGTGAAGAGTCAATTCGCCGCAGTCGGAAGGCCAGCAGGGCTTGGCGCTAGGACCAGAGCTCTCTCGCAGGTGAGTCGAGTCTTTCTTTCACATTCTCTATCAGAGCTAGCGCATTTATTGCTGCTTCAAGAAGTTGGACCATCTCAGTGCATGATGCTTGAATACCTGGGCTGTATTGTTGTAGCTCGTGCGCCAATGGCCACGGTGATGACGAGGCTGGAGGAGGCATGTAGAGCGTGCATGGTAGCACCAGATGAACGACCGTAGGCTCAGTATGTATGCATTCTACCTACGACGTTCGAGGCTGCAGGAGCAGATGCAAACTATGTACACAACGTTCTGATCCGACGAAGCTCAAAGCATCAAAGACATCTTAAAGAAGCCGTCCTCAGCTTCGTGGTTACCACACCGCGGCACCGCCGAGGCAACAGAAGCGACCTACGAAGCCTCCAAGCTTGATAGTAGTCGATGGTGAAGGTGCTCTAGACCTTGAGCCAGGCAGAATGGCTGAGCGGAGCTGCCAGAGCCGTGGCGTGACGACGATTCGTAGGCCGATGCAACCTGGTAAGCAGCTGTTACACGGTATCGCGCCTTGGGGAGCGTAAGCCAGGCGAGGGGTTTGTATTTCGAGGTGACCGTGAGAGATTGGAGGAGGGGTGCGAGCGGTTGAGTTGAGATGGCAGCGAATAAGCCCCGCCGTGGCGCAGAGGAGGATGGCGATGGCGTGGGCTCTGCGCTTTGAACGGCTTTCGATCGCGCGGTTTCCACGGCGTCTTCGGTGGCAGAAGCTGCGTATTGGTAGCAAGGAACATGATGATGTATGCGGAGAGATGTTCAATGTGCATGGAGAAGCAGTCCAGACTGGTCGAGGCCACGCCGGGATCTGCGGACTTGGTGTTGGAGCAGCATATCATCAACAAGCTAAGAGAGTAGATGCCCTCGGGGTCTGATGGGGAGCGACGGGACCAGGGCATGGCAAGCAGCACCGCATAGGAACTCACCAGGACAGAATGGTTGTCATACACCCACGGATACATCGACACTGGAGCTACGATAGAAGCGTGAGCGTACTAGAACGTGTGATGCGGCAGACTCCTCTGGAAAAACTTTCTGCCACTTCTGCTCTTTTCGGCCGGGCTCGGCCAAACGAGTATGAGTGCACGAGGCGGAATGCTACCTAGAATACCCATCCGGCAATGCGACATACAAGCGCAGCTGGCGGCCCTGCGCAACTTAATACAGGACTGCGACATTGCATTGCGATACACATTTGCGCAGTGTACGTAGTCGCAACCTTCCACCAGGCAGGTGATGGCGTGGTCCACAAACGCACCCTGATCAGACGCAATCCTAGGATACCGCATCCGACCAGCTGCTCGCTGCCTCTGTCGCTACCTTTGTCGCAGGAGGTGCGGTGTGTTTCAAGACTTTTGCGTAAATGCCTTCCATCCGGCATACGAATACCTACAAGATACTTTGCCCTGTTCACAACTTCGTGCGCGGAATCGAGAGAGGCAGAGTCGACGCGAACCAGCGATGTCATTTCAAGGAGGCTTCTACGGTGTATGGACTGCCACGTGGATGGCGGAAGGTCTGCTGTGCCGACGCAAGGCGGACTGATGTCGTCTGACCTTGGACTGCCGGCGCACAGAATCATGACCGCCATCCGAAGTCCTACCTGGGAGACAGCGACGCAAGAATGGTGCGCTACTTGATGAGGAGGACAAGGGACCGGGCGTGGGATCTGGCCGCGTCTCCAAGGGCACCCTGCTACTAACACTTGGACCTCCCATGCCCTTGAGCAACTCTTTCAACAGTTGACTTGTCGAGTACAACAGCGGCTCTTTGGTGTCAAGTATAATGCTGGACTGACGTAGATCTGAGCTCGATTCATCCCGGAGCTCATGGGAACCCTCGAATCGTCGAGCAGCAGAGAGAGCCCGGCAGCAGATCCTGAGCTGGCGAGCACCTTCCTCCTGTTCAGACCTACTGGCTCGATTTCAAGTCCTTCGAGCCTGAACATTGAATACCATACTGGTATGGGCGCTACAGGACACGGAATGAACATTATGCTGAAGTATGAGGACGGTCTCAACAGCCAATTTTCGATGTGAACAACCGATTGTCGGTGTCAACGGCAGGGCGTATGTGACTTCTCCCTTACCGACGTCGCCCGGGGTCCTCGAGCTCGGTGGGGCGTCAATTCTTTTCCCGGTTGCGTTTCCCTTCTGGTCTCTTACACCACCACCACCACGACACCCTTGGGCTCGAGTGGTCGTTCCTTGTCTTCTTCGTTCTCTTACTCTTGATTATAACGTGGTGTGTATGTAAGCCTGTATCGGAGCCTCCTACCGATTGAGCTCAGTCTGGGCTGACGCCTCTCACTACTCACCGGCTCGCTGAGAACATTCGGTAATCCCCTCACTGTTTTCACACACTTACCACGGGCTTACACATGCAGACACAACTGCTCACGCGATCCACTGCATTCAGCTCACTCTGTACTGCTGCAACACGCTCGGGGCTGTTTACTTCACTATCAAAATGCCGGACTATCCTCCTTCAAAGCCACCGAGTCGTGGCTGCATCTATTCCACTGGCTTCAGCGACGATTCCGACGGCGAGATCAACATGCACAGCCACTGGTTTCGAAGGCATATAAGTTTCAAGGGTCTTCGAAACATGCACCGAAGAGCGTACAGAAAGAATCTATGATCGAACCAGCCGCTCTTCCGACACCGCAACCTCAGCATGTAGCTGAAACGTCAGAACTACTGGCTGCTCGACCTTCCCGTCAAAGCACCACTCGCCAGAAACCTGGTTTGTCGTAACCGGTTCTCTGCCTAGAGTCGAGATTCCCAGTAATGGCTTGTTCGGTCCATACGTGTTCGATCCATATGTAATATGGACTATTTGATTAGTCCATAGTCCATAGTCCATATAGCTTAGTCCATATCCATATGGACTGTCTATATAGACTAGTGTTATTAGCTCTGTTCTCACTGTTCGTAGTCGTGTTCTTATAGTCGTAGTATGTAAATTGGTAAAGGAGTAAGAAAAAGGACATCGTCTGATTGGCTGGCTAAACTTCGGCTAAATGCGGATACACCCGCAATCCGCGTGTATTCAGTAGAACGCGGCGGACAATCTCATAGACACGAGCTCGGTTGTCTACGTCGTTGATTAAACGTCTTAAGTACTTGAAACACTAGCAAAAGAGTGGTCTAATAGACGAGCAATTCATTAAGCTAATTGATGGCCAACCAGACGAGCAAATGGACGAAACACCGGACGACGAGACTGACATTCACTTAGAGAGGCTATAACGTCAAAACCAGTCCATATGGACAGGTCCATATCCATATAGACTAATCAGAGCTCAGTCTATATCAGTCCATATCCATATGGACTAATTTAGTCCATACCAGTCCATACGACCGAACAAGCCATTACTGGAGATTCCATCCGCAGCAAAGCACCGAACGGCCTTTGGGAGGGTTTAAAAAGCGGGATGTCTGAGCAGCGCCGCGCAGCATTGGGCTCAGGTCCAACGAGTCAACGGACCTTCGATCTCCTTCCACGCGCAACAGCCGAGGAGCCCGAGAAGAAGATTCGCTACTCGGACACCGTGTTTTACATCGACGAGCACGACGTTGTCTGGATCCGCGTTTACTACGGCAGCGGTACCTCCAGGGACGGGGGCTGGACTCGACTCTGCCATTACGATAGGGTGAAGCTTCTCGCAAGCGAATACGGCGTCATGTCACGGCACACGAGGTTCGGTGGCGGCGTTCACCTCGACTTCGCCCTTGAAGAGAATGCTACGATGAATCCTCGTGTGTTAGACGTATGGGATCAGTCGGTGGGAGCAGATGAGGTGGTTGTCTATGAAGGACTTCTTTGCCGCTGGGATCACAGTTTGGTGGATTCGCCTGAGCCAAATCACGTTTGGAACTCAATCCAGAACTGCCATTCGATGTATCTACTCAATCGGGCGGCGTGCCATCCGGAGCGCTTGGCAGCTATCATTCACCAAGGCATGAACAAGACTGAGCCAATTCGACAAGGCGCCGGTACTGTACGCGGTAGCATATGGGGCAAATACAACAACAAGAACCTCCCAAGCGCCTTGCCGGCCAGCCTCTCGGAGATAGCATCAAGCACCAAACGGCGCTCCGCAAGCGTTTCAAGCTCGATTGCAACTTCGAGACACTTGCTAGTCCTTCCACCGCTGGACGTCAACCGCTCGGCTCTGCAACGGGTTCTTTCAATCTCGGATCAAGCAACATGCGACACTTCGAACCCTCCAAACGTCCATCACAAGTCGGGGACGCTTGGTGGCTCTTTCGCTCGCCATTAGCGACTGTATCGCTTCGTAGCGGACTCTCGAGGACACCGTCAGATCATCAGGCACCACGTGGCACCATGAACCTTTTCCAAGCTCAACCATATTTTCGAGACTTCTGCTGACCCTCTATCCTATCACTGTCGACGCTCACCTAGGCGGTACGAACGGAATTTTCCGAGCAGCATGAGGTGCGTCGGGAGGCCTGTGCAGAATCGGAGCACTTGAAGCCGTTCCGCCCTCTTGCTGGCGCTAGTATGGCTCGGATTCAGCTCCACGTGTTGGGGAGGAGTCGGACAAACGTCCGGCAAGCTCTAACTCAGAAGTACCATTTCTCCAACTGCGGCGATGTGAGTCGTCGTACTACTCGGGATCCCTGCATCAGTGTCGGGAATCCAGGGAGGCCAAGAGATGATAGACGCACATAACCGCAATCTTGTGTCATCGAGGGCTGAAATGGCGAGGCTCCTCTGGCTTCCGATGCTGGCAACCTGGCATCGGGTGCATGTATGAAATGGCCCCCGGATCAGGAAAATGAGAAGGGATCAGCGTGACTAGCTTACAGCTGTAGCGTTGGCACATTGGTACATTGTAACGACTTCGGGTAGTTTCATCGTTGCAAAATATCCCGAGACTTTTGAGCTCGGCGCATAAGCACAAGCTGTATGCACTACTGCTGTGTACTCCGTATAGTTGAAGCCTTCCAAGCTATTCGAGCATCATGAGCGCGAACAGTGAGCTAAACGCCATGCAATCCACCTCTTGCATTTAGCTCGTAATCCAACACTTGGAAGCTGTTTTGCCTCAACTTGCTTCGAGGCTGAGAAAGCTGCAGTGGCTGCAACGCAATCGGCCCTGCATCGTCGAGACGACTTCGTGGGGGCATGGGGGGCTTCAACGGATAGTAGGACCTCCGTATTGTGGTACTGCACCCAACTAATCTCGAGATTATCCACCCATAGCTGCACCACACCACACGGCGGCGGGCGCACATCCTTCTGCATTCTTTCGAGTATTGAGTCAGACGGGCCTCGCCAAAGACACAACAATATGCACGTGGGTCATGTTTGATCTGTCTTTGTCTCAGGGCTTGGTGCTCTCACACCCGGGAATAGCGGACTCGATCCTGCAGAACTGAGAGCCGGGCGTGGATCGAGATAGGCGAAATGCTCGCGATCGCGAAGTCAGCTCGCTAGAAGCAACGGGTCTTCCACGATCGCAGACGTTGCCAGCTTGGCTCGGTCTTGGCCATGCATATGGCGCCACCGATATGTTGTTACGGAGCTCACAACCAAAAGTCCTTGGGTGGCCTATGCGCGTAGGGCGGCGGCAGTGGCGGTCGCATATGTTAGTGCTCCCGATCCTAATCAATTCCACAGCTATATATCAAAGGAGTTGACTAGACAACTATCCTAACTTTGAACCGGGTCAGCTGCAGCCTTTAATCATATTTTAAAGGCTATATCGACGCTATAAAGTAGCTCCCGTTCACCTACGCACGGCTCGCCTAAAGACTTTTGGTTGTGAGCTCCGTACAGTATACGGGACGCCCCACAAGGCGACCCTCTCGCCAAAAGGAATGAGGGGAAGGAAGACAGGGATGGGGAACTGTGGGGTGGAGGGTCAACAACGTGTTTGCACGAGGCTCGGTAGATGGCGGTTGCTGATCAACGGAAACAACAGCATCCGTGGCTAGAGAAATTCTAACGGATAGAAAGACACAGTGGCTCGGCACGCTCGAGAGTGGGGATGGCATACCCGCAGTCTGCACGGATGGCTGAACGATGGCGCCACTAGCTCAGATTGGCAGGTGTTGCAAGGAACGGTCCGCTGATCGCAAGCAGCAATCCTTCCCACTGGTCCTGAAGCCATTGCCGTCAACGCTCCGACCTAATTACAGCTCTGAAGTGCTGATTCCAACGAGTTGGCTCTCTCGTATGCGTTTGCAGCTGGAAAACGTGCTGCGTTTCGGGGTGATAAATAAGATATGACTTCTGAAAGCGTCAAAAACTCGTCATAGACTTTTCCACGTGAGATTGTGGACAACAACACATTAGGCCAGAATCATGTCGACAATCAGGACTCGGCCTGCCGTCCGGTTCCCTCCTGTGCGCCAACACCTGCGCTTTGTGGTCACCCTGCGGTCATGTCCAGCTCTACTCTGGACCCATGGTACGATGGGACGAGTCTAGAAGGCGCCACAATCGCTCCATCGTTTACAGTGCTCAACCCAACCATCGATTACAATGCTCAAACGGACTTTGACTTCTCCCAGACCGACTTCGACTTCTCGCCGAAAGGGAACAGGTTCCAGGCTCCTTTCTCTAATCCGACGGAGTTCATCCAGCACCTTGCTAGCCAGGTAAGTCAAATTTCAGCTTGCGGAGTTAGGGAACGATGTGCTGAATGAATGATCATAGAACCAGCTTCTCGCCTGTCTGAGATGGCTAGGAGAATTCCAAGTCCTGGCACTTATACCACTCTACGGAACCATTTTAGCAAGCGATCTTGCCGATTTGGCGAGTGTCCCCGAAGCGCAGTTGATCCGAGTCGTCCGCATGACCGCGACGGCAGGCTTTTTGCACGAACCACAACCGAGTTATGTCGCTCACACAGTGCTGTCTGCGAAGTTTGTTACAGAACTGTCGTTCTTCGACGCCACCATGTTCCTAGCAGAGAGGGCAGCGCCTACAGCGATGCACATGACCTCAGCAACACAGGCAACACAGCGGCACGGGCATCCAGACACCAATAATGACGGTGGTGGCAGTGCGTATTCCATCGCTTTCAACACAACGCAACCATTCGAATCGGCCTGCATGGAACAGCCAAGGTTGCAGCGTCAATATGCTGCTTACAGCCAGTATACCGGATCGACGACAGATGGATTCGTGGAGCTCCTCAGTCGGCTGAATTGGCGAAGCCTAGGTAACGCTCGCGTCGTTGAGGTAAGAGGTTCAATAGATCGGTGAAGTTCTCGGCTCGCTCGAACGCATGCTGATCGATCGTTGCAGACAAACGCGCAGTCCACACAAGTTGCCATGGCTTTGGCCGCGATTCACCCATCGCTACGGTTCGTTCTCCAGACCGAGGATCCAACATTGAGGACGGAAAATCTCGTTGGAGCAGGAGCAACAGACGCTGTTAAGAGGAGGCTCTCTTCCAGAGAAGGGAACCGGGAGCTCCTCAGACAATCAAAGATGCCGCGGTATACATTCTGCGTCTCCGCGATGCCACTTTACTACGAGAACAGCTTCTTGCAGAGCTCAAGGCACACCTTCAAGTCTTGCGCGCAAACGCGTCGTCGACTTTAATACTAGCGCTGCCTGTTCTGCCGGAGCCTGGGAGCGTGGAGCCCGATGTCGAACGGAGCGCACGACTGTGGGATTTGTCACGACAACAATTGACCAATGACTCCGACTTGAGCCTAAGTGATCTCGTGGAGTTGGTGAACAGCGTCCAGGATAGTGGGGGCCGGTTGGTAGTGGTCAGCAAGCTTCGCTCACGCAGCTGCGCCACGATGGCCGTGGGCGTTCGATATGACGCTTGCATGGGCGCCTTCTATCCTGTCGGGCCACTGTTGGAATGAGGTCCATATCGAGTTGACGATACGCGGCCGGCCACTGTGCTGCAAGTTGGCAATCCCGCAATCATAATCAAGTGCTGAGCTTCGTAGGGGTCTCAGCGATGTACCGAAGATGGTTACCGGTTGAGAGACAGAGCAACATTACTCATACCAGGCATTATGTCGGCCCGGACATCCTCCACAAGGGTTATCTAGAGGTTCAAATGCGAGATAGACGTTATTGAGTCACTAGCGTTCATGGGTCTTGCGGATCGACGGGTAGTTGCGAGTCGGGTCCCTCCTGCATGGCAGAAGAGCCTCCGCCATTGCCGCACAATCCCTGTAAGTGGTTCTGTTGTAAAGCAACTAAGCAATGCGGACCGTCTCGGCCGTGCAGTTGGGACTGGTGTGTGTGGTGGGTTGGCAATTGGAACCTCGTGCGCCTATTTTGAAGCTCGTATCCACCGACGTTAATGTGCCGAGAGCGATCTAAGGCGTGCCTCGACGGTGCCAGGTCCGTATAGGTTCCGCTGATCTGTCTCTTTCCCCACGTCGACAGATCGACAGTCGTTGACGGTGCTGTGAGACTGTTCCGCAGTCCACGTGCCGGAGAAAAGTTTACTGCTGTCAGCCGGGACACGTCCTTTCGTCAGCTCATCCTTGTCTTGAAGCATAGATTCGGTAGATCTTGTCAGGCTGTATCGTCAGACTTGACCGTATCCCACGAGACAGAAACTCTATCTAGCGACGCCACCAACACTTAGCGCACCTTGTTCAGGTAGTCGTTCTCGCTATTTGGTCGTGCAGCTGTCCCCTGACCAAGGCAGCGAATCGTATCGACACGTGTAAGTTCTCATAATTGCAGAGGGCCGTTAGCTTATCGAAGGATGTGTGGGAGGGTGCCGGTTACGTACCAATTGTAAGAGACAACATGATGTAGGATATCCTTTCAACGCTCGATTTCTCCCGGTGTAACCAAGTTGCTCAGCATGGCTGCTGTGCTATCACAATCTACGACAGGCTCGCCAGCGACTCACGTCGTCGAGAACGCTCGTCAGACTGGACCCGATGGCGTCCTACTGCGCAACAGCTGTGAGTCCTGCGCAACGTCCAAAGTGAAGTGTACGGGGAGAAAGCCAACGTGCCAACGTTGCGAGAAGAGAGGCTTCAACTGCGAGTATCTTGTAGCAAAGCGGGCAGGGAGGAAGCCGACCGGGTCGTCGTCCAGCAACAGCAGTGCAGAAACCTCGAGTTCGGGCCAAAATGGTTCAAGATCATCCGAAGCGACAGACACCTCGCCCAAGGGCCCTTCGTCCACTGAGTCGTCGGACTTTTGGAGAGATCTTGGCCCGTTGATGACCTCTTCGGGCATGACGGGCATTCGACATACCGATGAGAACAATCAGAACGTGGTGACGCCGTCGTTGCCGCCCGACTTCTTCACTTTCGACCTACCCAAAGCAGACGACCTCTCCTCGGCTCCTTTTAACGACAGCGCTGTTACCGGCTTCGATGGGTTTCCAGATCCCGCTTGCAATGCCAATGGCGCCCTGTCGGATCTTCTTGCTCTGCCGCTGCCGATAGCTGGAGGACCCATCACATCTCCCTCGCCAGCACGAGAGGTCCACAACTTCCAGGAGGCTCCTGCAAGTGGGCAGACATGCTCATGCTTGGTGCAGGCTCTCGGATTGATGACGCAGCTTTCACAACTGTTGTCGACTGCGAGTACCGTGTGTAAGTAGAAGCGATCGATAGAAGCAATCTCCGAGACACCGTTCGAGCACTGTGCGACGCTCTGGGGCGGGTTTCGGTCGTTGGAAAGTCCGAGACACTCGCTGACCGTTCGATTCATAACTTAGGGACCGCACAGGATCTCGATGATGCCAGCGCGATCCGGACCGTACAAGATGTTCTCCGGCAGAACAAGGCAGCTGTCGATGCAATGGGCATGATGCTACACTGTCCCTGCGTGCACGACGGATACCTGCTCATCGTGATGTCGTTAATATCCCTCAAGATATTGGGATCTTTCGCAGCTGTGGTCCTCAAGACGCCAGATTGTCAAGAAAAAGGACATGTTAGCCGGTCTCGCCAGATGTCGATATCCTCGGGGCCGAGCAACCGTAACGCTGCCGCGTTAGGCAGTTACCACCTCATCGAAGGGACGGACTGGGCTCGGATGTCAGCACAGGCTGTCTTGAGTGAGCTCCACAGCGTCCGACGCGTTGTCAAGTGGATTTCGTCGAAGTTGCAAGAGGAAGCCAGGACACAAGGAGCAGATGAGGAGTCTTCACCAGGCACCACGCTGCAGAGCGAGGTGAGGTTGTCGTTGTCGGGCGATATCTTCATTCAGTTAGACGCCGATTTGAACGCTCGACTAAAGGTTCTTTTTAAGAGGATCATAGATCGATTAAGAACCTTTTAATTAACTTAGATGATGGATCGATGGATGAACCTTGTCGGCGCTTAGCAAAGCGTTTAACCGGCTCCAATTTAGGGCGCCGGTACGACGGGCTTTCGGGGTTCCCACGTTACAGCGGCACAGCGGCATCACGGGATATGGGTTGCACAGAGTGCTATACCATACGGATATTTATACGAGCAGCTTGTGAATACCAAATAGCTGGCGACGCACCATTGGACGATGTTAAGACACCAAGGCGAATCTAGGTCAGCAGGCGTATAAGGTACTTCTATGACGCTTTCATATGACTCCGTTATCTTCGGTCCAACAACTAGATTGAGGTCTTTCGTCCGAGAATAAGTGTATCTCCTTCAATCGCTCGAGATAGGTACTGTACAACATACGCACTACGTTCACCACTATTTCCAGGACCTCACGACCTCTCTCTTCGCTCCTCGCTTCTTGCGAGGGCAACCATCCCGTCTTTGACGGCCATCGTCTGTCCATACCAGTGCCTCGTGAGGCGTACCACGCTGGGTTCGACGCTACGCTCGCTTCCGGTCGCTTTTAATGTTGCTCAAGGATCCCCGCGGCGTATACATGTCAGCTTCACCGGCCACGACGTAGGACGTGCGGCTGGATACCGGGGAGTGAGCCGCGTACTGCCATAGGAATGGGAATTGGCTTGCGCGCAGCCTGCCTGCTCGAAAACAGAAGTTCAGCTACACACACCTCATTTGGTATAGCGAACAAGCGGACCACGCCTGATGGTTTCCTAGAGGAGTCAGCGAATCCCGTCGAACATTTCAGCGGGTCACAAGACGTCTCACAACGTTGCTTGGTGTTTCTTCGTGGCTCAAGATGTCTTTTACTTGCCTGCATATCGGTCTCGGACCACCGGAGAGGAATTTCTAATCTCCTGCCAACGCCCTACGGTCCCTACCCGATCAATGATGTATTCGATCAGGCTCCGAAGAGTGGTAGCTTGAGTCGTCATGGCTCGCGGTCTCACCGAGCAGCCGAAGATGACGGGCAGAAGGCTAACCAGCAAATGTCTTGGACTCGTGGTCGAGAGCTGTGAGGTCTTGGAGCACCTCAAGGCACTTGATGCAGGCTCGGAGAACAATTCAAACGGCCTCATAGGACCTCCAACGTCGAGTCGGTAGTTGCACATCAGTCATTGGTATATCCCTAGATGAGGATGTTGTAGCCTCTGGAAAGCTATCTCCTGCAACGATCGAGAGTACATGGCTCTCGAGCCCTTTGTTCACGTAAGGCGCAAAGGTCAGATGATAAAAGACAAGACGGCTGCTCGTCCCTTGTGTGACTATCAGGGCCTCAGGAGCAACTAACATCCGATCTGCGCTGTCGGCCCGAGATTACTGCTTGGTATCCCGCGCACTATCCAGCTGTGTCGGTAAGTTGATGCTGGGAGCCCGAGGACCGACCATCTATCTGTCGAGCGTCTACATCGTGCCGCGTTCTGTTGGGTAGCGAGCCACTACCACAACGATCCAGGATAGCATTGATTCCGGCGATAATATCCGTTCGAAAGACCTCGTCTCCTCGTGAAAACCGACGACACATATCAATCGTGAAAATCGGAACTATGGTACGACGATGAGAGTCAGTGTGGACGGATAGCCGCCGCCCGTACTATAACAAGGGTCTTGAAACTATGATTGAGCTCTAGATCGGTTCAAGACGTCCTCTGGTACTCTGTGCTATCTTCGAGAATCGGCTGTCGAACGCAGCTGTCAATAACGATACGGAAATGGATTATCTCAAGTGTCTCCGAATGCAGACTAGGTCTCAAAGGGTTCAGTGTGCCGCATGATACTCGATGCTGGAGAACCTGCCGCTCACGCGAGGATAGATTGTCTGACCGAAGTGTAGACAAAGAGGATTTGCTAAGACGTGAGAATGATCGATAGCAAGGTGAACAGATCGCATCCCGTTTAGTCTATCTTCTGTATCCGTCCAGCACATTGCAACGTCGATTAGCTTCACAGCCCTGCCTTCCCACATTCCACTAACTGTGGTACTCATCCAGCATCGTACACAAGTCTCCGATCTTTGGGTAGTCCAAGAAGAGACTCCCACCGACGTTCACATCCAATTCGCTGTTCAGCTTCTCCGAGATGACCAGCGACAGCAGGCTGTCAACACCCAGATCAGCAAAGCTGCTGTCAGCCTTGAGCGAGGACTGCTCAACCCCTGCTTCAGCGGCAATGAGTTCCATCGCGCGTGCGGATGTACTACTTCCAGCTCCGGAGGCAGCGCCACCACAAGACTCTTTGGACTCTTTTGAATCGCCCTTGGCTCTTGTGGGCGAAGGCTCATGAGAGTCGTGGCGGGAAGGCGTGTCGGATGCAACGCTCTCTGCTGCTGTCGGTGCTGGGGCTGTGATCGAAGGCTTCGCGGGTTCCTGAGGTGGTTGCTTGGCCGGAGCAGGAGTCGACTGCTTGCCTGTCGAAGCCGCTGCCTTGTCTGGCAGCGAGAAGAAACGACTGAGCAGTACACGAGGATAGCGGCAGAACTTGATCCCTCCTACCAGGCCGATAACTTCTCCGTCCTGCAGGATGTAGACGTCGCCCAGATAGATCGCCGGATCGCCTGCTGTCGGGATCATCTTGACGTATGAGCGATAGCTGGCTCCAGAGGTGAGAGGCTTAGCGAACTGCATCGACTTCCACCCAGGTGTAACGCAGAAAACGTTGCGAGTGTCCATGGCATCGGAACAGTTCATGATGAAACCAGCCAGATGTGCAACAGAATCGATGAAGTACGGTGGTACGGTCCAGGTTCCGACTTCCTTGACAGACAGCTGCACGTCTGCAAACGCTTCCAGCTCATGTATCACAACGGACTGCATCCCACGATACTTGTCGGCGTAGTCAACGAGATTGGTTGCAAAGAGGGTGTAAGCCATGTTGCGTGAGAAACGGTTGGCTTTTCCTTCTGCAGCCAGGTGCTCAAGCTCTCCGATACGAGCTTTAACGAGGTGAGCCATTGGCGCCCAAGATGATAGCCATGTCGCTGGGTCGCCATAACGAACGACAGCAGTAGCAAATTGCTCGCAAGCGTTGCTGTCGTTGTCGACACTCTCCCATGTCATGTTGACAGAGCCCTCGCGGATGTCGGAAGTGGCGGCAGTGATACGGATCAGCTGTGGCGCCTTGTTGCTGCTGCTTTGAGCAACTAGACCCTTAGTGACGACCAGTTCGGCAATGTCCATATTCGTCTTCTCCGATTGTGGGTTCAGCTTCCGTTGCAAGTAGCCAGCAAGAGTGTACGCAACATCAGCGTGGATTGACTGTACGTATGGTCAGTATATCAATGTACAGCGTCCTCTGCGAACAATTCTTACCGATGTAACAACACCACATCCGTTCATGCTATGACCACGAGCGGCAGCAAGGAAATCGGGATGCATGAGGTCAGACTGGACTATAACAGATCCAGCAAATCCGTCAAAGGATGCATCGACAATGTGCTGCGCTGTTGATGTCTGGATCTCGCTTGCCTGGGCGGGCTGACTCGACGTGGTTGCCTTGGACGACTTTGTGTAGAACTCGTTGCCCTTCGTTAGACACCAATCACCTTTGTACTGCAGCCAGTGGTTCTTCTCATTCCAGGCATAGGTCGGCAGGTCCAAAAGGCGCAGTCGACTCTCGTAGGGTCGGTGAAACTCATTCCACGACACTTGTACTCCAGCGAGATGGAGGATAGCCAGGCTCTCAGCAACGGTCTTGAGGTTGTCCTCACCACGACGGATTGATGAGACCGTGAAGGTCGTGCTCGGAGCGCAAGACTTGACGAACGCAATGCTGACAGGGTGGGGACCAATCTCTACCCATATCGTCTCTTCACTAACGGCGGCAGTCTCTTGAGCAGTATTCAGAGCAGCCAAGAAGTCAACTGTCTCTCTGGTCGCCCGGCGAACGTAGCTTGCGTTGAGAGACTTGTCGTCGTAGACAACTTTCCCAAGCAATGGCGAGATGACTGGCAGCTTCGGCTCCTGGAAGATGACGCCTGTCTTTGCGACAGCTTCAAAATCGTCCAATATCGGGTCGGTCTGTTTTGAGTGGAAAGCGAAAGCGACGTCCAGTTTGATGCAGCGGTAGCCAGCAGCTCCAAGAGGCTTGGCGATGTCGTCCATCTGCTCCTTGGTTCCGCTCAAAACCGTATCCAGAGGACCGTTGATGCAAGCAATTGTGTAAGGCTTGCCATCTGAATTCTCGTCAATCTGTGAGACGGACGCTCGGACTGCCATCATGATATGGCTTCCCGTCTGGCACCTCCCTTCCAGCATCTGAGCCCGTTTCCCGACCATCCAGACAGCCTCTTGGGCCGTGATCACACCCGCTACGTGCATTGCAGCGTATTCGCCAAGGCTGTGCCCGACTACGATGTCAGGTTTTACACCGAGAGAAGCCCAGTATTTGGCCAAGGCGATTTCGGTGCAGACCAGTGCGAGTTGAGTCACAACTGGTGAATGTTGGTGGTCCTTGTCGAAGCTACCATCCACGGCAGGAATAAATGATGGGAAGCCTTGTGCTTTGCCAAGTGAGTCGAGATGCTGGACCGTCCTTCGGAATGTAGGCATATCACGATACAACTCCAAGTCCATTGACTTGTGAGAAGCTCCTTGACCAGTAAAGCTGAATGCGACTGGCGGTGGCTCGCCCTTGATGACCGGCTGGGCGAAATCGATCTTCTCCAGGGAACCAGTCAGCTGCTTCTTCAAATGGTCGACATCTGAGCTAGCCATAGCGAGCCGGAAGTTGTGATGGTGGCGACGCGCAGTCGTTGTGTACGACAGATCTGCAAGCTGGGTCTCCGGGTGAGCATCCAAAAAAGCGATCAAGCGCTCCGTGTTTCCCGTCAGGGAGAACTTCGTCTTCGCTGAGATGGCGACAATATGAACAGGACGAGGATCGCTCTCGACAATCTCTCGCACTGGCGCATCTTCCAGAATCATGGTGGTATTTCCTCCAGCAGCACCAAAGTTGTTGACGGTTGCGAGACGCTTCTTTCCCCGAGCCGCCTCCCATGGTGTCATCTTGAACGGGACGTGCACGTTGCGCTGATCAAGATCATCTGGAAGACTTGGATTGATCTCGGTCTTGATACCAACATGCGGCGGAATGGCATTCTTCTGAAGCATGAGGAGCACTTTGATTAGTGCAGTGGTCCCAGCAGCAGACTCGCTGTGTCCGACGTTCGACTTGACGGCGCCGACATGCAAAGGCTGTTGCTTGCTGCGGCCTTTACCAGATGGAGCATACACATCCACGATACCTTGCATTTCCTCGTAGTCTCCGGCCTGTGTACCAGTACCGTGGAGCTCTACGTAGGACACATTCAATGGGTCAACACCAGATTGGCGGAGGACTTGACGGGATAGGTACGCTTGATGACCGGCGTGTGGATGTGTAATTGAGACTGCTTCGGCGGAATGGTTGGTACCAGCTCCAAGGATTACTCCAAGGATGTTGTCGTTATCAGCCTGAGCATCGTCGAGTCTCTTGATCACGACAGAGCCGACACCGTCGGCGCGACAGTAACCATCGGCGCCAGCATCCCAAGTCTTACAGGCATTATGTCCTTTGGTGAGGAAGTACCCAGCGCCCAGACCAGCGAAACCGTCCGGGTTTGTGAGGACATTCACGCCTCCAGCAACGGCGGTATCGACCTCTCCGTTCCACAAAGCCTGGCAAGCGACCTGAATGCTACGTCAACGAATGCATAGTTCGTTGTTTGCCATGAAGACTCACCTCTATCGATGCAAGCCCGGAGGAGCACGCCGTATCGACGCTGTAACTGGGACCCGAGAACTTGAAAAAGTAATTTATCCTTCCCGGGCCTGTAGATCGGTGTCAGCAAACCATATCGATGCAGCAAGAGCACAGTGGAGGACTGACCGAAGGCACGGCATCCTCCTGGGATGTAGTAGGTGCTAACTTCCTGGCCTTGATTGACTTCGCGATAGTCGTCGGCAGCTTGCCCGTACCACGTGCCGATACGTTGTAGCTGTGTGGCGGCTGTACGGTTCTCCACGTAGCCAGAGCGCTCGAGCGCCTCATATGCGGTCACAAGTGACAGTCGCATTTGTGGATCGATGACCTGTGCCTCCTAAGAGCGCGAGAGTGATATTCGTCAGCATGGGTCTCACGTGGCTCACATATTCGAGCAAGGGGAAGGACCCTGAGCCACTAACCCGCGGAGACATGTTGAAGAAGGGTGCGTCGAACATGCCAGGCTCATCGATAAAGCAGCCGTACTGGGTAGCTGTTTTATTCATCTCCTTCCCAGTTGGGTCGAAGTGCGTCTCCAGGTCGAATCGATCCGCTGGGATCTTTCGCGATACATCGAGTCCCTGCTCAAGAAGCTCCCAGAACTTTTCGGTATCCTAACACCAGGATCGGGCGTGTCAGTAGAATTCCAACTGTTTTATGTCGGGGAGAAGGACTTACCGTGGCGCCGCCTGGAAGCCTGCATGACATGCCAACAATCGCAAGTTTCGACTGACCTGTGCTGCCCGCGGGACTGTCCGTCTGCGCATCCTCAAATAGCCAAGTGAGGATGTTGTTGGTCGAGATCTCGCTGGCGCTATCCACGCTTAATGCAGTCTTCAGGTCGTGCAGTGGCATGGAGCTGCCAAAGCACTTGAGAGATAGCTTAGACGAAGGCTTGCTTCTGACGTGCTCATCGAAACCTTGAACGACCTTGTCCCAGCAAATAGCGTGCATGAGCAGTTCTGAGACGATACTCTCGTAGAGTTCGGACGGATTTTCAGCCGGGTACGGTAGACCAGTGCTCGTGGAGTAGATCGGAAGTGGAGTAGACTTCCTTGAAAGTATTTCCAGGGGCCGGCTGTGGACAATGGCGTCGGTATCGCTGGAGGAGTAGATATGGGGTGCATGGCAGAGGCCACTGAACACCGGTAGCGGGATGAGTTTACTGCCGTTGAATATGTCCGACTTATTGAGTAGTGCCCGTAGCTTTGCCGGTGGTCCACTGTATCGCCACAAATACGAGTCAGTACTTAGCAAACGAGATGTGTGAGCTGGGAAGTTTACCTGATCGTCACCGAATTGCGGCTTACGGCACTGATGAAGATCTTGCCAGTATCAGGAATATCCGTTCCAGCTTGCACGTCGTCAAGCTGTTGCTGTGCTGCCGCAGGCTCGATGTTGTGAACCACGTACGCCCACGTGTCGGGGCTTTCAGACAAGTCGCGAGCTTCCAGATGATCGGACACGGCTTGTACATGTACGCCCATGCGGAACGCCAGCCTGATGGCAGCAGATGCGGCTGCCGGCAGACCGACCAGATCCGAAGACAACGAAACGGCTGTCGTTGAGAGAAGGCCTATGCCAAGGCCAGCCAATGATGTGCTTTCAGCATCCTGCATTTCTTCAAAGTGTTCTTCGACATAGCCAATATACGAGGCCAGCTGAACCAGAATGAGTAGGACGCCATCTACAGCGCCACAAAGATGACCACCTCTGAGCTCGGTGTTCTCGACCCAACTCGACAGCTGGGTGAAGGGCGGAAACGACTGCTTCAACTCTGTTGGCAACTGTCGAATCTCGTCTTTGACCGCCCAAGTGGCTTCGTCCAGGAAACGAGTCAACGTCGGGTGGTCCCTGCCCTTGCTTTTGTTGTGCAGTCGGCGGAAGACGTCTTGTAAGTCGTCCTTTGGGAACTCGTTGCTGAAATAGACGAGCTCCATTACGATGATTAGTGTTAGGGTTCGTGGGAGGACTTCAAGGGAGGTACAAAGTCGAACGATATCTCAAGGTTAAGTGAAGAGAGGAACGGAGGACGTTAAGACACCGGTACTTCAAGCCACTGACGGTACGTGCTTGCGTACATACAAGCCGTCTACGGGGTTCGCTGTCTGCAAAAGAGCCTCATTGTCGGATCTCGGGAATGGTCCCGTGGCTGCATCCTACCGTTTGGGCCGATGGACTATTGTACGTCATGGCCGACGGCGGAGAGCAGCGTACTACCGAGTCTCGGTGTGATGTCATGTCATACATGTCGATCACTCATATGCCTGGAGAGACAGGGTATGGCCCGAGCAAATGGGAGCCATTCTGGATAACCAACGAATGCGAGTCGGGGTAAAGCGGCGGCCTTAGCAGAATGGTCCGAATCGCAGCGGGCAGACTGAGACAACAATTTATGCTCTCGCTGGGCGTTTTCAGCAAACATTCAGGTCAAATCCATAGTCGCGCTGTGAACGAGATCGAGGACATCTGGTCTTGGAAATGCTTGTGTATCACAACGGCAAGACGAGATGGTAGACGTGAGGTCTAAATAGAGTGGGGAACGCGTGGCCGGAACTGAACCTCCTTTTAGCTTAGCTCAAAAGTCACACCTCCTCAACGCCCCCGAATGCCTTCCTCGCATCTGTACTGCTGCAAAACAAGCACCTGGCGATGCACGCGAAGGAGACGCACGTGTGCATCAAACCTTCCTTCTGCATAGTAGCTCCACTTTCGAGATAGCCGTCGTGCAGCTGCACCCTCTGTCGATGCTCCCAGTGCATTCATCCCGTCTCGAGAACGGGCGAAGTCGCATAGGAATTGCAGCGCTCAGAGCTATCATTCATGATAGAGAGACTACCACGATCGAAGAATCCATATGCGTGCTTTTAGATGGTCTCGGAAGACGAGTTCGATAGACAAATATATCTTCTATGTTCATGCTAAGAAATCTATTTCCACAGTAATATCCACAGCCCAGACCTCTACGTCCAGTCTCCGTCCAACGCAGCGCCGATGTTGACGTTGTTCATAAGGTCGTCGCGGACCTGTTGGAAAGATTAGCGGCCATGGATGAGGAGTTGATGTTGGGAACTCCTTACCTGGTCAACTGTCCATGGCTTGTGCGTGTGGCCGGGAGGGAAGTTCGTGTTCTTGAGAGGGACCTCGCCGCCACTCACGACGTGAAGGAAACCCTCGCCGTACTTCTCGTAGGCGTAGTCTTCTGGATCGTGGTTCCAAACCTGTACGGCTGGGTCAGTCGATCGACTCTTGGTGCGTCCGCAGCAGATATCACTCACCCATTTAGGGAACCGAGTCCTGATCATCTTGGGGTTTTGGCCGATCTTACCTATGGAATCACGCAGAACTCATTAGCAACGATCACAAAACGGTTCAGGAGGTGCGGTGGGGGTTCACGTACTCCAGTCGGTGAAGTGATGCTGCTGTGTATTCACGAACGACATCTTCTGGGCGCAGGAGATGCGCTCGTACCGCAGCCTGTTGTGCACCTTGGTGGCCACGGCAGCATTGGATCGACCTCCTAGCTGCAGGCAGGAAGCAAGCGACACAGCATCTTCAAGTGCCTGGCCTGCACCATTTCCGCTGGCTGGGAGAAACGAGTGCGCACTGTCGCCAACTTGGACGATGCGGCCACCCGGAGAAGTCCAGTGCTGGCTCAGATCGCGCCACCTGAGCTTCCAGTGGACGAGCCTAAGATTGATTAGCTGATGAACCCAACCTTGAGGAACACCAGTTGACTTACGTGCCCTTAGGCGTCGTTCCAATGAGCGCCTTCACCGCCGGATGCCAGCCTGGAGCCTCACGTTCCATAAGATCGCACACCTCGTCGGCATCGACAAATTCATCCCACGACTCTCCACTGTCGCTGTTGAATTCGTCCTTGTGCGTCAGGCCCCAGACGATCATATCGTTGCTAACCATGGCCGAGAGATGAAGCCCGGCTCCCAGCCAGAACTGCCACTCTGGCTGCTCGCCCTCCTTGATTGGCCACATCTCACGGATCGCAGGTTCGTCGAAAGTGTGAACTGGGGAGTATCCAGAGCGATACATCGATTGACCGCTGTCCTTGGGCTCTGGCGAATAGCCTGCGATGAGCTCGCCAGAGTGCGATTTGATACCATCTGAGAAGAGCGATCATTCAACCGGGATCATCCGTGATATAGCATCAGAGTCTAGTGGTGCACTCACCCGCTGCAATGACAATATCGGCTTCCATCTTGTCGCCGTTGTCCAGTACGACACCACCAATACCTGCCTCCTCATCCTCATAATACTCACGGACCTTTTTGTTCCACTGGATTTGAATGCCGGACCGCTTGATTTGCCGAAGCAGCATGTTGAAGAACTTAACACGACCTTGCATGAACCCCACACGAGGTCCCTTTCGGCCTTGCAAACATTCAGGATCGTTAAACTCGGGCCAGTCAGGACCTAACAATCAGCAAGTCAGCATATTCGAAGCGTTTTGCTAATTTGGTGACATACCATAAATCTTCTCGCCATTATTATGGTAGTACGAGACCTTTGCGTCGTACTGTTCTTCTTCGATATCTCTCATCATGGTTGGCCAGTACCGGAAGACAGCCATGCAGCTTGGTTGAAGACAAAACACATCGCCGGTGTTGACAGGTGCAGACGATCGATCGATCAAGTCGACTTCGCAACCCTTTCTCCAGCACTCCAGAGCGGACAGAAGTCCACCTGGTCCGCTACCGACGCTGATTTGTGTCACTGTCAGTCATAGCTCGGAGCGCGAGGCTTATGATCCACTTACATGAGTACTTTGAGACCGTTGCTGGGGAACCGCTTGGTCTCTGCATCATCCGGTCAGACCACTAGTTGAACGTCGCTTCGGGCTAGACAACTTACCTTTGAGCTCGCTGTGCCATCCATTGGTGTCGCCATTCGTCGTATCAATGGCGGATGGAGACATTATGATCGGTGTGAATCATATAAGTTCGACTGTAGTCGTGATACAAAATGTTTTGCAACGATGTTGGAGGAAACAGATAGTTCGTCTTCAAGCGAGAGTAAGATATATCTTCGAGACTCCCACCAGATCAACATCCTTACGAGATCCTACATCATGAAGTCATGGACTCGACGATTCGGAACGAAGCAATGTCGCGGCCGGCCTGTACGGATGCCGAAGATATTCTTCTAGTCCTGACAGGACTATCGGGTTGCAATGGAGGACCATGTTGGAATGTACCGGGAGACGCTCAAGATCGGAACATTCACGTACACAACTGTCGAAACATCCATGCCTTGCATGCAACCTATTGACGCCTATTCAGGCAGAACAGTCCAATCTGGAAGTCACTCGAGTGGTGTACAGCTTCCCTGTGCCAAGTCAAGCCGAGCAGAAACTTATCCCCGAAATTCTTAATACAGCGCCTAAAGGTCGCCATCGAGGATGCGATTGAGCCCATCTTGTACTGCGTGACGCCGAGCTGGATGTGCGAGAAGATGAATTTATTGTCGAGGTCGATGGACTTCTGGTAGTCGGTGGCAGCGGCGGAGAACTCGGAGAGGATGAAGTGGAGTTGGGCGCGGTGGTAGAAGATGTCTGGGTTGTGCAGCTTGATAATTTCGGAGGATTGGCTGTGGCTAAGAGATAGATCAGAGCACGACTCGGAATGCTATGATGTCAAGCGACAATAGCTGCAGTCCCGCTTTCCGTCTGCATCAAACCTCGAGCAGATTGGTTAGTGGAACGGCTCTCCGAGACAGAATCTAATGCCGTGCAGCGCTGTGTGACCTTCTACTCCCTGCCGGCAAGGAGGCGACACTTGCTGATAGAACAAATGAAATACATTCTACGACTAGTCGTAGCCATGTTTTGATAGCACCCACAATGCTATGCCCTATCTATGCAGCCCACTATACACTATCCCAGCCAAGCAAGATCAGAGCTCCAAATGAACGGCGACGCATAGCTGAACTTCGACTATCTATCTCACGGCTCGGAGAGATCATGCCGCCTTCTATCTCCCGACCAGGAACGAGGACCATAGGAACGCAGAAGAGACTCTTGTAACCCAGCAAGTCGAGCGTTCCAAGTTTGACGCCAGGGTCACTGTGTAAGCTCAACCAGGCCCAGTGTTCGCTGGTAGATACGGATACAGACGCGGGAACCAGCACGATATCAGACCCAACAGGATGCACATCGGAGTGCCAGCCGGAAATTTTGCCTTGCCACCAGTATTGACGACGCTTACATCCTTGCCGACGTAATGCCCTTCATCATCATTAGCTGCCTCAATCATGGCAGCCGCCAGGTCAAGGTAGGACAAGGGATTTTCATCCTGGTCAGTGAGGCTGAGTGCATGGCCTCTTTGGTAATCCACTGACAACATCGCTGGTTTGACATATAAGGCATTGAGCCATTCTTCTTCCGCCTGGAGTAGCTTCTGCGCTTGGATGATGTCGTTGTAAACGTGGGACGCCGAACGCAGAAGGACCCATAGTAGTGCAGAAGGCATGTTTCGGGAGAACTTCGAGTCCACCGTTCCCGAAGATAGCAAGACTATCGTAGGCAGGGTTTTGGTAGCCTCGTTGCTTGATTGTTGGTTGTGGTGTCGGAGAGACTTGATGACAGCGGCTGTGGCATCTTGAGCCATGTGGCAACCAGGAACGTTGTCGTTAGTCGAGGTGCAGAGGAAGACCGCTCGACAGTCTTGGACACATGATCTGAGCAGCTCCTCATCTTGTATGCTGCCTTCGAAGATATTGACACGGCCGCCCTCCTTTTTGATGCCCAGGAGTAATCGAAGAAGTTTCGATTTATTGCGGCAGTACCTGAAGTTCAGGGAAATTGAGGTCAGCAGATGACTCAAAGTTTCGACCACGCAAGAAAGAGATGCTTGACTTCGTCCCGGGAACCCCTTCCACACCTCGATTTGACCTACGCGTTGATGCGAGCCGTCGGATGCTCCAGCAGATTTTGGATGAGCGCTGTTCCGCAGTTGCCCGTAGAACCCAGGACAGCATAGGTGCCTACGCTGGCCATCTTCGTGTCTGCGCTGGTGCTGTTAAGTGACTAGATGGTAGGTCATACAAAGAGTGAAGAGGTGAGATCCGTATCTAAAGAGCATGACATTGAGTCTGAATGCTGCCCAGGAGTCTTTTTCCAAGTCATTGCTTGAGCACTGTTCTCGCACAAACGGGGCATAATGATGCCCCGATAGAAGGCATGAACCAGCGGGAGGTTTGCTTCCCTCGTCCGAGACGCTGAGCTGCAGGCCTGTAGATCCTTCCTAGCACGTGAATGCGGTTGACGTCAGTTCAGTATTGTACCGACTGCGTAGGATACCGAGACTACATGTATCCACGTTGGTCGTAATCGAAGATGTTGTTGTCAAGAGCAAAGTTTCCAAAATGCCCACCTTCGCGATCCTCGGCGCCACCGGCAACACGGGCCAAGCCATCTTGACTTTGCTCCTGAAGGATCCATCCGCAAACATTCGATGCTACGTCCGTTCGGCCAAGAAATTGAATGGCCAGACGCCTGGGCTCAGAGACAACAAGCGTGTGCAGGTGTTTGAGTCCTCAATTACCGACGTCGCGACTCTCGCCGACTGCATAGCGCCCTGCGATGCCGTCTTCTCATGTATCGCTACTGAGGAGAATGCTCCGGGAACATCAATTGCGTTGGATACAGCACACGCCATCGTCGCTGCGCTGAGCCATGTACGCGCTGTGCACAAGAGCGACCTGACCCTGCCACGAATCATCGTACTCAGCAGCGGCACCATCAACGACCATTTGACCCGCGAACAACCGAAAATCGCCCGCAACTTTGTCTGGATGGGCTTCAGCAATATCTATGCAGACCTGGTACGGGCGGAAAACTTCTATCGTTTGCAGGAGAGCTGGATGGGGCCGGCTACTTTCGTGCAACCTGGTGCTCTTGTCCACGATAAGCAGGCGGGCCATACGGTAACGATGGAGAAGGAACAGAGCTTCTTGAGCTTCTTGGACCTGGCCGCGGGCATGATCGAGTGTGGCTCGAAAGGCCGCGACGACACGGAGTGGGACTGGCAAGGTGTGAGCGTGATCCCGACCGGAAAGACACGGATCAACTTCCAGGCGCCTTTAGCCATTCTGAGGGGATGCCTGTGGACTGCGTTCCCACCACTGTACTGGCTTCTTCATTCGACAGGCGTGATTTGATGATTATGTCAATGGTGATTCAACCATGTGATACATAGACAAAAAATGCTACAAGATAATACCGAAAGCTCTCCCTAATGAGTACTTTGAACGTCTCATGGTTTGATCAGGTGAGCACTCTTGTTGCAGCTGGCGTTCACGAAATCTGCATGTAGCCGGTGTTTTGACATCGTTTTCAATGCGATTCAATGCGGTGTACCGATATGATACAGTGTTAACGTAGGAATGCTCTGGCGACCGCCAAACGCTCGAACGTTAAGACGATGTGCTGGGGGCAGATAGCGAGCAGAAGGACTTGATCTTCCTGGAGTGGACGTGGAGAACGGGCAGATAGACTGTGAAGCCGATCAATGAGCGGTGTAATTGCGACTGGTAGTTTGTTCTAAGCGAGGCTACCTCCGGCATGGTAGCTACATATGACAACTCAAGCCGCTCCCCCATCCAGCGTCAACACCTTCCCATTGATCCACTCAGCTTCGTCGCTCGCAAGGAAGCCCGCGATGTTGGCCACGTCCTGTGGAAAGCCATTACGATGCAATGGAGATGCGTGGGCCGCCATCTGCAACCTTTCATCCGCAGTATACTTCTCGCCGTTCGGGATATAGTGCTGAGAAACGTCGTGGAACATGTCCGTAACAGTGCCACCCGGGGCGATTGCGTTGACGGTGATCTTCTTATCTCCACAGTCCTTTGAGAAGATTCGGACAAACGAATCGACTGCACCCTTCGAGCCAGAGTATAGAGAGTGGCAAGGGACGCTGAAGTCTTTCGAGGTGTTCGATGAGGTAAGGATAATCCGACCGCCTTTGTTGAGATGTCGGTATGCCTGCAAAACGAAAGGGTTAGCAAGTGTCTCGAGCTTTTCGACAAAGTCTAAATGACGCCAGAGCGCAACATAGAGGGCTGTCGTGTCTCGGAGAACGTTTCTGCTCTTCAGGACTTACCTCTCGTGCCACAAAGAATTGTCCGCGAGTGTTGAGCGAGAAGACACGGTCGAATTCTTCTTCTGTCACATCCTTCAGGTGGCCGAAGCTAACAACGCCGGAGTTGCTGATAGCGATATCAACGCCACCAAAATGTGCCACAGCATCGTCGAACAGCTTCGCGGTCTGAGGTACTTGGCGGATGTCGGCTTTCAGAGCGATAGCGTCAGAGCCCAGGTCTTTGATCTCCTCGACGACTTGCTCGGCGTGCTCAGCGGAGTTTGCGTAGTTGACAACGACCTTGGCACCCAGACGACCCAGCTGCACTGCGATCGCTTTTCCAATTCCTCGCCCAGAGCCGGTTACCACCGCAACCTTGCCATCGAGACGGCCAGGGATGTAGGGAGCTTTCGTTTCGTCTGATAGAGAGCCCATTGTGCAGATGCTGAGAAAGAAGACGGGTCTTGAAGGTGATGCGTGAGTACTGCCGAGCCTGACCAAGAGTTAGTTCCAGATATATGCACTTTTGTCAAGTCAAAGCTGCGAGACGGAGCATTTGTATGAGCCATTCGGTTGTTACAAGGTATCCCTGATTGAGCAACCTGATTGCTACAATCGGGACTTTTTCGTCGGCACGTAACTATGATGGTTTTGAGTGATGACGGAGGATTATCGAAGAATCTCTCTGTAGATCGTCCATTTTCTTCACCAGTCACCCTACTCATTAGCACAATCTCAATCTCAACAGTCCTGATAGAAACCTGAACCATCAGATAAACCTCAGCACTCGAATTCTATTGCATCTGACTGCGCGAACATGCCTCACAAAGAAACCAGACGTCCTGCTTACGAGGGTGAGTATTGGTTGATACTTCCACCAGGGATCGCGCTGACTTCAAGGTTAGATGTCGCAGACTGTCAAGCTGCGATGTTCGAATGGGCCGAGAGCTTCGATACGAAAGACTGGGACCGCCTGTCCAAGTGCATTGCACCAACACTATACGTGAGTCTCAGGTTGTAAACCGATCAAGCACCACTGGCTGACCTGTTGTACAGCTTGACTACGAGGCTGTGATGGGGAAGACCTGGGAAAGCATGCCTGCGGAAGACTTCGTCGCCATGGCTTCAAACCCGCACTTCCTCGGGAACCAGCGTATCAAGACGCAGCATTTCATCGGTGCGGGCAAATGGGTCCAGACGAGTGACACCGAGGTGACAACCTACTCGCAGATGCGAGTGGCGCACCAGAAATACAAGGAGGATGATCTGAAGGAGGTCCAGCACAAGGGTCACGCACATGGGAAAGCCACTGTGCACTTCCGCAGCGTCGACGGTACTTGGAAGTTTGCAGGTTTGGAGCCCGATATCAGATGGAGTGAGTACGACTACGACAAGATTTTTGGAGACCATTAGAATAGGAGGTAGAGCATACTCCGTAGAACAGAACTAGTCCTTTTTTGGGGCCGTGCTGTGATATACGCACAGCGTTCTCGTCACAACCAGACGAGGCGAGACGAGATGAAACGTTGACCTGAACATCACCTCTCCCTTCTCCCGCCTTCGTCGTTCTGACAATGTGACCCGTTCATCGACGTCAGAGCGCATGTCTAGGTTCATCCACCGCAACTACCGTGCGTGACGTCAGTCGCTCTCCGTTGTTTGCAGGGGGGATCATCCCGAGCAAAGTACCGGGTCATCGTGCCTCTCGGTGCATTGTTGAAGCACCAGCAGCGATTGAACGTTCTGCGAGAATGTTCCCATGAAGTAAAGCTGTTGGAATGGCCCTAAGACCGAAACCGCGATTGTTGCGATATGGAAACGCCGGTGTACAAAACGAAGCCTGCAAGACCTGGCAGCTTGTTCATAACGCAACGACCACATCCAGCAGAGTGAGAGCTTTTATCATACCTTTCACTATCCTGATCACTCTTATTATTCAGACCCCTGATCGTATCGTTATAAAATCTGTTTCATCCATCATGGGTTCAGTCGGAGAAACCCGAGGGCCTCCCCCATTCGAGCCACCGATTGCCGTCCTCAAATCTCAATCGGCTGCGATTCAGAAAGCCATTGATCAATACGAGGGTGCCAAAACCAAAGACGACAAGGCCAGAGCAGTATCGGCGCTCTCTCAGGCGTCTACACTTCTCAGCACGGTCTCAACGAGCCCTGGCGATACTGTCCAGCGCTTTGCCTTTCAACCCGTGGCCAATGGCGCAGTCCGTGTAGCTGTTGGCATGGGATTATTCAACCAACTTCCCATTGGCAAGTGTGCCACCACGGAAGAGCTTGCGTCCAAGTGCAACTCCGACCCAGAATTCGTACAACGTATTGCTCCGGCGGTGGCCAGTCTTGGTTTCCTACAGGAAGTGTCGGAAGAGCGCTACGCACACACAGACGTCTCCATGATACTTTGTGATGATACAGCTCAAGCGAGCTTGGGTCGTAAGTTTTTTCGACTTTTTCTACTGTGAGATAGTAGAAGTGCTAACGATATTGAGCAGAAATGCTGGATAACGTGGGAGTTACCATGATGAACCTGAACAACTACTACCGCAAGCACGGATACAAGTCTCCAAAAGATGTCAACAACACTCCCGCTGTATTCGCTCGTGGCTTGAAGGACATTGGCTACTTCGAATGGCTCACGCAGAACCCAGAGCTCTACACTGTCTTCAACAAGGCCATGGCTTTCCACAGCTTGACAGGTGTGGAGGGTATCGCCACTTCTTACCCGTGGGAGAAGCTCCAACCTGGCGGCCCAGACAGCATCACTGTCATCGACGTTGGTGGGGGCAAGGGCCATGCCGTCAGCGAGATCATCCGCCATCATCCCAACATCGCTGGCCATGCCGCGTTGCAAGATCTGGAGAATGTGCTTGCCGACGGCACTCTCGTCTCGCCCGAGAACGTCAAAGTCGTGCCTTACCACTTCCTGGACGAAGAGCAACCCATCAAAGGTGCTGCCGCATACATGTTTCGTCACTGCCTCTGCGATTGGCCCGACGAGTCCTGCATCAAGATTCTAAAGAACCATATCCGCGCCATGCGAGGATACGACTCCAGAGTGCTGTTCAGCGACTTGGTCCTCTCGGACGAGGGTGCGCCAGCTTCTAAGACGCTGTAAGTTCAATAGCCCGATCCCCTGTGCTGAGACAGCACGTGGTGTATGTTTAGACACTGGCTAAGCCATCTAGACGTGATATCAACATGATGCAATGTTCTGGCAAGGAGAGGTCTGAGAAGCAGTGGCACGCCATGCTTGACGAGGCCGGATTCCGGGTCACCAATATCTTCAACAGAGATGACCCGATGAACAGTGTTGTTGAGGCTGTTCTCAAGGAATAAGTCTATATATTAGTGTAGACTAGATTGATAGACATGATCGCTTCCTGTGAAGGAGCTTTAATATTGTCATGAAATATATCTAATTGCGGCAATCCGTCAAGCCCACAAGAGCGACCTGTCAAGCTCACAACAAGTCTTTGCAAGCATCAACGTAGCCTGTGCAAGCGATTCATACTGGCGACTCTATTATTATTTGTAGGTGCATACAATGTTCTCGCTCGGCACTTTTGATAGGTTTTCGTGTCGTCGACTCCCTCGTGGGCTCGTCGCACCTTGCTCCTCTTGGAGATCGCGCCTTCAAAGGCCACGATGTGCTTGAGCGCCTACCCGACCGATACAAGTACAACCCAACTAAGACCAATTGATCTGGACCAACTAGAATCCACGAACAAGTAACACATGTTGCTTGCGTCATGTACTTGAGCCTGCCTACTTAGTCGTCCTGTTATACGGGTCGATTGAAATCTAGAGTTCAACTCTACCTATTCTAGGCGTCTAACGAATACATATTCTCCGAACAAGCTCAGTAACCAGCCATCTCTTTGACAAGACCGACAAAGCCAACGATAGCACCGGTCAAAGGAAAGAGCGAGCGGGCAGTGTGCATCCTTGTCCAGCTCTTGACATGCTTCTGAGCATCGTCCAACGACGTCTTGGTCAAATTGTTGGTGTTCTCATGCTCCAGCCGGAATAGAAGGTTGTTGGTCGATTGCATCACGATCAATGTGAACGGGATAATGCCGACTGTCGAGATTCCTGCACAGGCATATCGCATCCAAGGCCTTCCATCTGTCCACTTGTCGAAACTGATATAGCAATAGATCAGGAGAGTTGTGATGGAGATCGCCGGAAGCAGTCGATGGCCGTAGTTGTAGAGACAGACCCATTGCTGGAGGAGAACGCTGCTCTGATGGTTCGTATCGAGTAAAAGTGGGACTGTCATGAGCGAGAGACCCATCATAGCGCCTTCGACAAGTACTATCAGTATACCATTGACATTGGGTTGATCTTTTGATGTTGATGCTGACTGACCCGATAGAAAGGTGCCCAGAACGACAGCTGTCGCCTGTACTCCGATTTCCATCGCCTCGATCGCCATTGTTCGACTTTCCTGTTTCTTCTGATGCTTCTAAAAATATGTGAACGATGTTGCTGTCGAGTATCAGATAAATTGCAGCTCGATTATGATCGAGTATGATCTAAAGACGAGGCTTTCAAGAAAGTTCATACCCGTTTCATCACATTGGAGAATATGCCGAGCTTCAGAATAAATTGTCCGGCGACATGAGCGAATTCCCCTCGATACGAGAAGCCAACTCCGTTTCGTGAATGGTTCCACGTGAAATCCAGAGACCGTTGGTTGAGTCGGTGCTTTCCGTAAGCATGATGCAAATCGAGGTCGTCTCGATATCACTTCCCCCAGAGCACCCAGCCTTCCACTTCTCTTGCACACATCTTGATTAGTGACTCCCATTGCCTAGAAAGCTTGTACAGTACATCTAAGACCGGGCAACCGTTCCCGAGAGCTCTGCGTTATTCCATATTGCTCAGCACCTTCATCATGGGCGACGATAAGGGCGGCTACCGTCAGATCAACAAGTCGTTGAATATCTGTGCCTTCGACGACTACCTCAAAGGCCAGACAGCTCGTCTCCCCGAGTTACCGGCGGTCGAACAGATTACACCTCGAGTCCTTCGGGTCCTAGGACAGAATCCTGGCAAGGTATATCGAGGAACAATGTGACACGTCTATCGAGAATTCGGTAGCTGACCCTTCTGCAAAGTTCACATATCAGGGTACAAATACGTTCATTGTTGGCACGGGCAAGCAACGGGTCATCATTGACACTTCCGGCGGCGAGTCGTCGTGGGCAGAGTTGATAAAATCAACACTTGAGGATGCCGGCATCAGCATAGCTTGCATTCTCCTCACGCACTGGCATGGAGACCATACTGGCGGCGTTCCGGCTCTGGTGGAGATGTTCGCGCATCTCGAGAACCATGTCTACAAGAACGATCCGGACAAAGGCCAACAGAACATTGCCGACGGACAGGTTGGACATGTTGAAGGTGCCACAGTCCGAGCTATTCATGTTCCTGGGCACTCCACAGATCACATGTGCTTCATACTAGAAGAGGAACAAGCCATGTTCACCGGAGACAATATCCTAGGCCACGGCACCAGCGCAGTCGAGGATCTAGGCACCTTCATGGGAAGCCTGCAGAAGATGCTCAACCAGGAGGCGACCACCGGGTACCCGGCTCATGGTATCACCATCGACGATCTACCCGGGAAGATACGAGGTGAGCTCGAGCAGAAATTGAAGCGCGAGAGGCAGGTGATGCAAGGGCTTAGTCGAGTACGCGAGCGTGGTGGTAAGAGTGTCACAGTGCCCGATCTCGTAACGGAGATCTATGGGAAGTCGTTGGATGAGAAGACTCGAACTCTTGCCTTGGAGCCATTCATTGGCGAGGTGCTAAAGAAGATGGCAGGCGACAGCGCGGTGGCATTCGAGATGCGACAGGGTCGCAAGAAGTGGTTCGGGTTGTCTCTCCCTGAACCGAAGCGTACGGAGCAGCCGAAGGCACCGACACCAGCACCTGCTATCAAGGTACAATAGAGAATAATCGGAGCACTGTAAGCTATTGGCAGACCAGTCGGTGCATCTTTGTGGTGTTGTAGCAAATCAGGATAGAGCTGGGGGCGTTTTGTACAGTAGCCTGAGACTATATCGGCATTGCTGTAAATGGTTGTTGTCATGATGGTCATTGTCGTTTGCACTCTCGACGGAGTGACTTGTTCCCACGTATTCTAGAGTCCAGCTGGGAGTACCGATGACTTCCGAAGGGCAGACGACTCTGCTCGGTAGTAACGTGACTTGCTCTACATGGGCAGACTATTATGGGAACGATGGCCGCCAGGTGTTGTGGAGTCTGTCGTCATCTGTTGGTGATGTAGATGTCACAGATTTGTCCCGAGAATGTAAGGCGCCTATGCTCATATAAGCCGAACCATGTCGGCGAAAGAGCCCGACTACGAAAAGGTCCGAGAGGATACTGAGGCTCTCGGCGATGTCTATGGCCGAGCTCTGGCTGTTGTCAAAGGTCGTTTCACAATATCTCCAGCTTTATGCTTGATCCGGTTTCCCCTTTAGACCTGCTCATTGCTTCTGTTTCTGCGTTGCGGTGTGAGACTCAGTCATCACCAACATTGGTATCAAGCCATACTTGACGACGATAATCTGAAGCAGCAACAAAAGCTCCAATATGTCGTCGTTGCAAGATCCGGAAGTGCCTGAACCACCGAGCTCGTCCAACGATAAATTTCTTTGCCTCACAATTTGTGGGTACCGCAAGCCAGGTATGAGCGAAGAGGCATACCGTGACCACATGGTCAACGTCTCTGCTCCCCTGACCAAGGACTTGATGGTCAAGTACGGCGTGAAGAGGTGGACACAGGTGAGCACCTCGACAGTTCTGCGTTGAACTATCGTCCAGTATAGACTAATTTGATCGTGTACAAAGATCCACAACCAATCCGCAACCCGAGCGCTGATGGGACAGCTCTTCGATCCCCAGATGGCGAACATCGCGGAATTCGATTGCTTCAGCCAAGTAGTCTTCAAGAGCTTAGAGGACTACAAGGCCATGAAGCAGGATCCGTGGTACAAGCAACATCTGGTTGGCGACCATGAGAAATTTGCTGATACCAAGAGAAGCGTGTGAGTAGTAGTCCACTTGGTTGAGTAATTTGACAGTCGGCTGATTTTGGGTAGGATGACCATAGGCTGGGTCGAAGAGTTCGTAAGAGACGGCGAAGTAGTCCATGGCTTCAAGGATTCGTAGCAGTCTCCATTCAGATCAATGAGCTGTGAACAGCGTACACCCATGCGAGGACTTCACGAGCAACGCTCTTTTGGTGTTGACCTGTATGTTCTACTCTGGTGATGACGTCTAGTGCAAATAGCACCAGACATCTTCCCACAGCATGGCCTTGTTGAGTATAACCTTGTACCTCCTCTGGGCTTGCGAGGTCGTCGTTGAAGCCGAGCAATGGCGGTAATGAGCGAAGGATGGAGGAAGACAGTGCCTCAATGGCCGCTTTCTCCCAGTCGATCCGATCTTCATTACTTGAATCCTCGACGTCGTTTTGTTCATGAGCAACTATATACTGTATCATAAAGATCAGTGCCTCTCGAAGCATAATCTGCGCAGCGGCGTTAAACGTCCAGAGAAACGCCATCCAAAGGTCCTCGTAGACAAGAATACTCATACTGGAGAAGCGAGTGAACGGGCTCATCGCCGATGATTCTCCATGTCCTGGAGAGGATACCACTGAAGGTCTCGCTTTCCACGAGCTACTTGCACCCATTTCCAGTGTTTCCGCAGTCTTGACCAGTGACTCCATGGAGATTCGCAGGACCTTGGCTTGATCAAGGCGCTGGTTTGTTTCTTCGTCTGTAGCATCATCGGCGCGCGCCAGCATTGCGTACCCTTCCGCGCACAGCGTCGCAATGTGATATGCTACGTCGAAGATCTTGACGTCCGTTCTCTCAGGATCAAGTTGGCTGTTCAGCTCCATCTGTACAGGGTGTGGGAACTCGTGGCGTAACAATTGCCTCGAGAGCAACCGATGAGAAGCAATACAGCAAAGGCCAAACCCTGGTCTGTTGAAAAGTTGCTTGTTGCCTCGCAACTGTAGTATAAAACCGACGGCTTGTCCGTGCTCGCCTAGCGGTTCTGATCGCCTGAAGTATACTGTCTAGGGAAAAGTTAGCGGACACTCGACTAACAAGCACGCCTATCTCATGGAAAGCGCCTTCACTAGAAGCCTGACCTCGAAGCTGTCGATGAGGAGCAGCGATGCGAATATGCCATCGGTCGCCAATTCCTCCCCGTTCGCTATTGAGTTCCGAATGCCTCGCAATGCGGCGCCGTAGCTCCTTCGAGCTCTTACCGGGTACGGAACATTTTCCGATAGGGGAGCCTTCAGATCGGCGAAAGCCAGAGCCCGGACAGCGTGCCAGAGCGTAGAGTCTGCGGCAGAGCCGTGGTAAAGCGCAGGAAGGAAATCCATGTGGCCAGCAGAGCTACCGCTGTGCAGAGTCCAATTGACAAAGAAACGGTCGACGGCTCTACTCTCTAGATCACGCCTTAGTGGCTCCGGAACATCGGCCAGGGCTCTGGTATTGAGCCAAGGGTACAGACTCTTCCAGTCGAGGTCTACGTCCGATCGTTCCGGGGACCGTTGTGCCAATACCACGGACGTGGAGGCTTCACCCGACGAGCGGCGAGCATGTGCGACACCTCGTGCACGCTGAGAGTTCCTCTTAGCAACCTCGTTCTCGTTGCAAAAGTTGAGTGTAAGTTCATCGGCAGGGAAAGCACAGCTCGTATCTCTCTTCGAACAACGTCCACATTTAGGGCGTACCAAATCGCACTGTGCATGTCAGTCAATATACACTGTCGTGATCCATCGACCGATACACGTGGTCTTCGTACCTTGACTTTGGATATCTTGCATTGCGTGCACGCCCGAGAAGCTGTCATCTTCGAGGCTTGTCGGGGCCGAGTACGAACTCATCATTATGGTGTAGCACGATAAATTCGCTTGCATCTTGTGGTGGCTCGCGAGCGTACAGTACCTGTATCTTTTCTTTCCTATTCAGGTCTTGCAGGCCGATGAAGAGCACGTCTTGGTAAGGCGGATATAAGCCACGGATTTAATCCATTCAAAACAACCTGGAATGGTACTTCCCGGCACGCGTTGTGGGGAGTTACTTCTGATGCTTAGAGAACATGAATGCTACTCTTTTGTCTTGTCTCGTGAGCTGGCCAGATGGGTCTTGTTGTACGGATCCACGCTGGTCGCTCGACGGTGCGTGGCAAAGCACCACTGTCCTACTGAGCCCGGTAGCCCGCGTTCACACCATCACCGCAATTATGCGTGCTGGACTGATGCTCAACTTGACGGCTCGTCACACCGTACGGAGGTACGAAAGGCAACAGAACCAGTGTACCTCCACCTCGGAGGCTGTCCGCCGGCGACGAGCCTGCTTCGCGGGAATGCTGCAATGGCACATGTGAGCAACGCGGCGAATGTTCGCCGGCCCCTCAAACTCACTCCGCCCGAGGATAACGACGTGAATAAACTGCACTGAGGTCTCAGAACAGTAGAAAGCCAGACGCAAGGTCAGGTCAAGCGGACTTGGTGCCTGTGTTCTCTCTTTCCACTCTTACGCTCAATCGTCTTGTCTATTATTGCTTGATTCACAGTGGAAGATGTCTCCATCAGTCGAAGCAAAATCACCGGTGCGCATTGCACAGATAGCCGCCTCTAATGTGGACCGACACGAGATCTTCTCAATGCTAGCCAACGCGCAGCCACAGGAAGCGGACGTGTTGTGCGGTGATTGGATGTCAGAATGGAACATGTGTGCTCGGGGAGCAGGAAAAGCCATGAATCTCGAAGAGTTCTCGTACGAGGAGACATTCGTGGACGCTATCGCTCCCGCGTTGGAGGCGCTGGAGAAGAATGGCATTAAAGTTGCGGTCAATGCTGGGGCCACAGACACGAAGAAGCTTCACGAGAGAATCGTAGGCCTGGTGGAGGAGAAGGGACTCAAGCTCAATGTTGCTTACGTGGATGGAGGTACGGTCACTGGCCCACTTAATGAAGTTGTGTAAGCTGACCAAGCTCTAGACGTTGTTACGGACACTGTGAAGAAGCTCATGAGGGAAGGGCGAGCCTTCAAGCATTATGTAACCATTCCCATCAGCAATGTATTGGATCACCGACTGACTTGCATCGTCTCCGACAGGTCGACTCTGTTGACTACCTGAAAGGCGGCGACGAGGTCATATTTGCCCAGTGTTATCTGGGAGCTTGGGGTGTTGCGCGAGCACTCCGTGAAGGAGCCGACATTGTGCGTCTTGACCATCCTTCCCCATCCCAGCAGCTGCTGATATCAAGGACGTTTAGGTGCTCTGTGGTCGCGTAGCCGACGCTAGTCCAGCTGTAGGTGCAGCCGCTTGGTGGCATGGCTGGCAAGAAGATCAGCATCAAGAACTAGCGTGTGCACTCATGGCCGGGCATCTCATCGAATGTACTGGCTACATGACCGGAGCAAACTTTACGGGATTCAAACGCTTTCCAAGAAATGTCAAAACTGGGTTTCCTATCGCGGAGATCTCTGCAAATGGCGATGTGGTCCTTACCAAGGCAAGCTTCTTCGAGGCTGAGGTGTCAGTGGAGACATGCACAAGCCAGCTCATGTACGAGATCCAAGGTCCTTGGTACTTCAACTCGGATGTCACAGCAGAGATCACGAACGCCAAGCTGGAATCCGTCGGCAAGAATCGAGTCCGACTGAGTGGTATCAAGGGCATGCCACCGCCACCGACTACCAAGGTCGGTTTCACAGTTGCTGGAGGCTACCAAGCCGAAATGCACTGGTTTCTCGTTGGCCTAGACATTAAGGAGAAGGCGGAAATGCTCGAGGCCCAGATCCGGGAGCGTCTCGACGCCGTGACAGGCCTGGACAAGTTCCATTGCCTCAAGTTCACCTGTTATGGCTCAGTTGCTGAGGATGCTAGAAACCAAGCATCTGCTACCGTGGACTTCAGGGTATTTGCTCAAGCAAAAGACCGACAGGCTATCAGCCATAAGAAGTTCTTCCGCCCTTGCATTGATGTGCTCAATATCACCTACCCAGCTGCGACTTTCCATCTGGATACTCGGCAGAGCGAGCCGAAGGTGTACTACGAGTACTACGTATCTCTCATGGAACAGTCTCTGGTACAACAGCAGATTCATATCAATGGACAAGATATTGATATCCCTGGTCCAACTTCGACGAAGACATACGCGTCGGATCAACCGACAATGGACGAAGCTGGTCCGGCGGATCTCAATTCATTCGGCCCGACCACGCTGGCACCCATTGGCTTCATCGTACACGGAAGATCTGGCGACAAGAGCTCCAACGTCAACATTGGGCTCTTCGTTCGACACGCAGATGAGTATGACTGGCTTCGCAGCCTACTGACCACTGTAAAGATTGTTGAGCTCTTGCGAGACGAGTATAAAGGTGGTCGAGTGGACCGCTACGAATTCAAGAACGTGTTGGCGGTCCACTTCGTATTGCACGACCATATGGACCGCGGTGTCAATTCGAACTCCACGTACGATTGGCTTGGGAAAGCGGTGGCTGAGTTCGTTCGCTACCAGAAGGTGGAGATCCCGAACAAGTTCTTGGATAGAGGCAAGATCTAGTTGGAAGAACTATACTCCAAGACGATGTTTGTGCTGATCAAGCTGGCTTGGTATCGTCTTGAAGGAGAGATTTTTGGATCAGTCACTGAACGAATGTCTCTGTTCGTCCGCGTATTCGATATCCGGATACGCGTTTCCCTCAAATAGAAGGGTCAGATGGTCCGGTCGTAAGCTCAGCCTCGCATCTGCCGCCGCATTGGGAAGGTACCCATTCGGGAGTCCATCCCCGCGATCGCGGCTGGGGATATATGTAAGGTAGAATAGCTATACCATCTCATCTGATTGTTCCACAGCATATTCTTTCGTAATGCGAGACGACATGGCAACACATATAGAGGGCAACGGCACTCTCGCCCAAGTACCCACAGATCCCACGGACCGACCACGATATACTCCAGAGGAAATACAGAACTACTTCAGGCGGATAAAACTGCCAGAAAGATATACCAAGTCTCCTGTTCTCACACAACCTGAACTCGCTCGGACGAAGGAACATGGCCTACCACTCATTGAGGCGTTCGTGCTTCACCATCTTGCCAACGTGCCGTTCGAGAATCTGGAACTCCACTATTCGGCACACAAGACCATCAGCCTCAATATGGACGACCTGTATGTTAAGTTTGCCGAAAGGGGGCTGAAGTATGGTAGAGGAGGGCGGTGTATGGTAATAAACTGCTCAGCTCACTGTCTGTAAGGGTAACTTCTGACATCGAGCAGGAGAACAACGGCTTCTTCGGCACAGTCCTACGCTCTCTAGGTTTCGAAGTCCGCAACTGCGCTGGCCGTGTCTCTCGAGCCATGAGTCCATTGAAGCACGTCCGCGAAGAACAAGGCCATACCTACGACGGATGGAACCACATGCTCAACCTAGTCCAGCTAGACGGAGAATGGTGGGTCGTAGACGTCGGCATGGGCTCCATGGGCCCCCAGGTACCTTATCCACTCGTAGACGGTCATGAGCAAGTCTCTGTATCGCCGCGAGAAATTAGACTACAACTACGACCGATCGCCGAGAGCTACGCAACCGCCTCAAACGACTCCGAGCCGCCCAAGCTATGGTGCTACGACGTCTGCTTGAAGCCTGAAGCCGAAGGAGGCAAGAAATGGACACCGCATTACTGCTTCACGGAGACAGAATTCTTACCGCAGGACTACGAGATGATGAGCTGGTATACGTCGACGAACAAGAAGTCGTTCTTTACTTACTCCGTGGTTTGTATGAAAATGCTGCTTGATAATGATCAAGAGAAGATCGTTGGGAACATTACGCTGTTCAATAACAGCGTCACGAAGAACATTGGGGCAGAGCGAGAAGTGCTTAGATATTTGAAGACTGAGCAGGAAAGGATCGATGCTCTGCGGGACTATCTTGGTGTTGAGCTGACGGAGGAGGAGAAGACGGGTATTGCGCCTGATTTCCGATTATCGTCATAACGCCGATGTGCTTGTATGGTGGTAATGAGAAATGATCAAGCTGCAACAGCAATCCGACTCGCGCCAGCAACACTTATCGCTATCTCAGGTTCGTCCTGGTATTCCACCCAGGTCCCCATCTTCTTGCGAACGTACTCTCCGTACACTACACTCTCGCCACCATCAACGCTTCTGACGATGCAGCTTTCTCCTGGCTCGAAGAAGAACGGAACACTACACCTGCCCATGCCATCCGCTCTGCTCGCTCCGCCTGAGCTAGTCCGCACCCGATGCATGGTTGCCACGAACCGCCCTCCGCTGACTCTCGCAAGTAGGTCGCCGATGTTCACGACGATGGAGTTGGGAACGTACGTTGCAGCAACCCATTCTCCACTGGCGTTTAGTACTTCCAGGCCGCCAGTTGGATCTTGGTGAAGCAGCGTCAAGATGCCACTGTCTGTATGTGGTGTACAACATAGCTTGACTTCTTCCGATGCTGGTCCAGGGGTGGAAGTTTGAGGAGGGTAGTGAAGCAAACGTAGCGTCGACAAAGAGTCTTCGAGGTAGGATGAAAAGAACTCCGGCTGCTTGCCCAGCGACACTGCCAACAGAGACAACAGTGTCGAAGACAATGACTGCAGCTCCGCATGCAGCTGCTCGAGTCTGCATCTACCATCCGTGAACTCTTCTTCATCAGGCCAGACGTTGGGCTCGGTAAGATCGAACTTCTGCGGCCTTCCAAAAGACCTCCGCCTGGGTGCCTGGGCAGGACCGACTTCGAAACCTTCCTTCAGATTGTCCTGCTGGCCAGGTTGGGTTGGAAAGTAACCTCTGTAAGTGTTTTTGTTGCTCTTCACGAAAGTCTTCTTCGCAAGCTGCAGCTTTTGTGCCTCGTTCATACTGAAGAAGTCACCGGCCAGTTCGAAGACATCCTCATGATCGAACGACAACGGAGCATTGATGAGGTATGCAAAGCCAGTAGTCGCGAAGACATCGTACAGCTGAGTGCTCAGAGCCTGTAAATCCTGTTCTGAAGGTTGAGGGGAGGACAAGATGGAGAGATCGACCACGGGCAACGATGAGAAGGAAGTAGTCATCTTGGAATATAACAGAACAGTTGAGCGATCACTTTCCTTGCCCGGCCATAGACGATATCTTATACTCAACCTTCACCGTTCCTTCCTTCATTCCTTCGTTCCTCCGCAGAGTGACAGCCAAGAGCCCGTCGTTTCAATCGCATCATTGAAAACCGGAGCTGATTCCACTCCGCGCGCAGCCGCGGCGATATGTGTGGTCGAAGCAGCCCCACGAGAACATGTTGTAAGTAAGCGGTTCGGAGGAAGCATCACCAAAGTGCTATACATAGCCGACTTGGGCAACTGCTCGTGTGCTCACTTTCCCCTCGTGGACCAGAGTTCCGGCACCTCCACTCGAAGGATTATGGTCTGCATTAGCTCCCGTGACGCGATCGATGATCCCCGGCGCCCTGGGATGACGATCAACCTATAGGTGGAGCGCCTCGGAACACGGATGCCGTCAGGTGTTCAAGCGATGTAAGGAGAGCGGTGACCTTCCCTTGCCAATGATAGATGTTGAGGTTGACGGACCAGGTATTGAAGCTTGCTTACGTGCGTTGATGCATCAGCCAGTGAGGACTTTGCATAGACACTCCAACGCAATGTCAAGCTCCCGTAGTTCGAAGAACACCATCCCATTGCCATGCTGGTATAACGCTATCCTACAAAACCCACACCGCCTCCCCTCTAGCCCCCTCAATTACCCAAACTCCCGTGCTCATATCGTACACCCCATCCCTGCTCTAATTCAGCTCGTCCTCCTCGGCTTAATCTCAACCAACTGCTCCTCATCACTACTATCCCCCTCCACCCTCGTATCCACACCTTCCATATCCTCCGGATCCGCGAACGGCCCCCCTTCCGCCTTCCCTTCCCCTAACACCATCTTCCCCATCCCTCCCACAACCACATCCTCATCATCACTCATCAACGCCACCCTCTCCTTAGCCTCCGTCGTACTCGGCCTCCTCCCCTTCCTCTCCCTCTCCGCCCTTCTCCTCGCCGCCGCGTTCCCAGCTGCCCCATGCCCAGCCGGCGACATCCCCTCCGCCTCATCAACCTCAAAATCCCCTCCCTCTCTCCCAACAGTCACATCCCGCCCCGCGTCATCCTCATCATAAGCCCCATACCCACCACCATACCCATCACCGCCTCCTCCTTCGTCGCCCGAATCACTCGAATCATCGTCGCTCCCCGAAAACAACCCCGAGAACCTGCTAGCGGTAGCGCCGAGCCCGCTCACAGTCCGCAGACCGGTGATATTGAGCCCCTCTCCACCTCCACCGCTTTCAAGCATCCCTCTCTCCTCCGCCATGCTCATCTCCCCGGGCTCCTCGTCCATCATACCCGCAGCCTCCAGCGCAGCGCTATCAGCCGCGTCAGGGTCCGCAGCGTTTTCCGCAGCATTGGCTTCTTTCTTCGCCGCGAGGCGGGCGGCGAGTTGGCGGCGCGCGCGGGAGGGCGGGATGTTTAGTGGAGGCGGTATGGAGGGGACGCCGGTTTTGTTGTCTGGGGACATCTGTGGGGGAGAAGGGTTAGTTAGTATGGGGTTCTGAGGACGGTGGGGCGGTACCTTGGAAAGAAATCTAGGCTAAAGTTTCGGCAAGGAGATGGGGAATGGTAGTGGGGTCGAGTAGGCGTATAGGGGCTGGAGCGTGGGCGGACTTGGTGGTGGTGGTGGTGGTGGTGGCGCTTATCAACATCTTCCATTTCTTTTTACAGTGGCGTCGCTACCTCGTTCGTGATTGTTGACCCTTCGTGTTATCGCTTGCCACCCACCACCACCACCATCACCTCAACCCCACGAGTGTTTGTGTAGTGCAGTTTCCCACCAGCCATCACGGAAATTCCATATCAACATCCTCCAACTCAAAAGAAACTTCACCAACCTGTTCATCCTCATCCAGCCCTCGAACTCCACCTAACCCCCCCTGCCCCGTTCCCGGCGAGCCCAGCGAGCCAGAGCCCACATCCCTCCTTGCAGCCTCCAGCCTCTCCCTCTGCTGCTCCTCCTCCTCCGCCATCTCCTCGTCCTCATCCGGGTCCGCCGAGAAACCCGATAGCATGGTCCCCCCATTGATCTCGAAACCCTGTCCCACACTCCCCTCACTCATAGCCGAAGAATCCTGGGGCGTGATACCAGCGCTAGCGAGCGTATTAGCCGCGCCGCCGCCACCACCATAGGCACCATCCCCAGCTCCGTTACCTCCGCCGCCGGCGCCGAAATTGCTACCACCCCCGAACCCGCCTCCGCCACCCCCGATACCAAGGCTAGCGCGGCCAGCGAGCGCGTCCTGCGGGCGCACGCCGCCGAGGACGGCGTTGTCTTTATCCCGCGTTTCTGCTAAAGTGCCTTCGACGTACTCCACCCACTCCTTTTTGCCAACGCGATCTAGGACCGCGGGATCGAGCGCCTCGGGCGGGTGGCGGTTGCCGAATTTACACACCTCCTCCGCTATCAACGTCAAATGGCCCATGTACCCCAGTCTCATACCCTTATGCTGCTGTGAAGCGTCTGAAACGCGTTGGCCGTCGAGGATGCGGTCGGTGACGGCCGCTGTGCTGACGAGGCCCAGACTCCCAGGGCCCTGACCACCTGTAGCTTCGCCACCTGCAGCTCCGGCTTCGCCTGAGTGTTCGCCTGCGGGAGTGAAAAGATCAAACGCAAGCGTCCGGTTGAACCCCCGGTCCAGCGTCCCGTTGAAAACCTGCTGCACAACATCATAAACCACATTATGCAAAAAGTTGTTCCACGGAAACCGGAAGAAGAAATCTAGAATAGTCGGCACGACCTGGTGCTCCACAAAACGCATCTTCAACAAATCGCCTACAACCGGTCTGCCATCGGCCTCCGTTTCGTAGGGTGCTCGCTCTTCGTTCGAGAGGTCCGGTTGGTCGCCCTGGATAGTCGCGATACTCTGGTCGATATCGTCCGTGGCGCTCTCGTCGGGAGTGGGCTCGATACGGACGGGGGATGAAGGTTCTTTTTTGGCGAAAAGTGGGAGGGGTTTCTCCACTTGCTCCGCATGAGCCAACGCGCGATCGAGTTCTGACGGCTTCTCGTCTTCATCAGAATATTGTGTCTCCTCGCCGAACTCGGTCATGACGGTGTCCTCGTCCACGTCCAGTTTGTCGATCTTATCGATTACGGTGGCGGTGGTGGGCGAGTCAGCAGCACGGGTGGGAGGCGGGTCGAAGTGCATAATCGCTTTCGGCTTCAATGGCGACAGGGGTTTCGGTACGTCGTTGCTAGCCGGGAACTGGTTCGATAATGTTGGTGATTCAGTCTTCTCGATCCTGGACAACGTGGGTAGTGAAGTGTATTCTGCTTTCTCGTTAAGATCGTCGAAAGTCACTTCGTCTGGTAATTCGTCGTTCGGGGCGTTGACTTTCTCAAAGCCGTCTTCGTCGGTGTTCGTGGCGTCATTCATCCTGATCTCTTCCAACCGCTCATCCATCTCGTCGTCGCTGGGTCGCTTGGCGTGGTGGAAACCATGAGAATCGACTGAGCTGCCGAACTCCTCGTGGCTGTTCTGCTGACTCGGGCTGGTAGGTGCTTTCGGAGTGGCGAGCCTACCTTCCGCCTTCAATCGCTCTCGCTCTGCGTCGCGCTTTGTTACTTCGTCTTCTGCGCCACGCTCGTTGAGAAGACCCATGTTGCTGCAGTGCAACAATTCAGCCATCAGCTCGCATGTCTTGAAGCGATCAAAGCCGAGCGGCTCAATCTTCCGACCAAAGGCAGCTTTGATCTCCGGCTTCGTAGCTGATTTCGATGTAATGAGTTCTTTAAAGTCTTTGACGTGATGTGCGAATGCGCGGAGAAGGGTCCCAAGGTAGATAGGGTCGGATGTCTTCGGTTCGGGTCCGACTTGGTTATCGAGGTCGTAGTCTGAGTTGTTTTTCCGGATGACTTCGATGACAATCCCAACGCCGACTGTGAGTGGGTTGCCGCCGCGAAGCATGTCTTTGATGAGCGTCTGAATGCATTCTTCCGATACAAGCTGACGTGTGAGCTCATTCGGGCCGATAACAGATTGGTCTTGAGTAGTGGCGTTTGCTGAAATCGTGATGATCGCTTTCAAAAAGTCGCCAGCCGAAGTTTGTGTCGCTGAACTTTGCTCAGGCGACAAATAGCCAAGCAATAAAGGTATCAGGTTCTGTGCTTGCAGCCAGTCTACAATGCCTGTCCCTCCTTCGTGCTTTTCAAGTGAGATAATCTTGAGGAGTAGGTCCATAACCATTGGACAGTCAACATGTTGAAGCATGGCAGGCACAATGCCGTCCAGTGATTTGAAGAAGTCCAACATCTCTCCGGTCTTTTTGTCTAGTAACGCCTCGTTCACTTTCGTAAAGTAGCCGGCTTGCAATGGGTCCAGCGGCGCGGGTCGGTGCATGTACTGCCAGAACTCTCGCAGATGCTCCCGCTGGTCGAGTAGAGCCTCCGTAAGGGACCACACCTCCGAGGACAGCACCTCACAGGACACATAGGCATACTTCTTGCGCTGCGCCTCCAGCTTCTCGGCCTCAGTCTCGCCATCATTCTCCTTTTTGCTCACGGACTTCGACCGCGCCCGCGCCTTGCCTTTCCCGAAGAAGGAGATGCCGGTGGAAGCATGCCTCTCCTCCTTCTCATCTTTACTGTCACTCTTCTTTTCGTCCTTCGTAGCCGCGTCCTCAGGTGTGTCGTCAGCAACGACATAATTCAGCAGCTTCTTCAACACCGGCTCGTCGCGGAGGAACTCGATGAGCTTGCTGTTCTGCTGCTTGAGCTCTTGTATGAGATCGCTCTCGTCCAGCAGGTCTTCGACGGTGACGTTGTCCTTGTCGAGGATCGTATCGAGGGTGGAGATGTTGGCGTACCCGCCGAATCGCCAGAACATCGTGAACGTATGTGCTTCTCGGCCGCCGCAGGATTAAAGGGGTGTATACGTCTGCCGGTAGATATGCTTCGTGGGTATCATGCGTCGGTCGTGAGGCTGGTCGTGGATGTCGTGAATGCTGAGAAGATGCGCTTCGAGTCGTGTGGAGAGGTAAGAAGAAGCGACAGTCAATGGCAGCTGCGGTCGAGAGTCAAGTCAGTGTCTGTGCGGCTGTCGCGTGCTACCACCACCCTATGCGCCCTATTGCTGAGGAAGGGGTGGAGCGAGAGTAAAGGCGTATACGTACATGTCCCGCAATGCCATCCAAATGCTCATTCGTCTATGGTGCAGCTGTCGATTTACACTAGATATGTCGTTACTTCGAGTCTGTTTCGCGGGATGGCCGAGTCGGAAGGATCGGCGTTTCTACCGCCTAGGGAGATTGCGTCGACCAGTTCGCTGAGTGCTGTGCTAGTCGGCGGTATTCGGTCATCTGCCTCACTGTCGCAGCGAGCAGACGATGTCGTGAGATTTGTTGTAAGTCAGGTTGACACCCGACTGTTTTGATTGCCACGTGAGGTTCTTGGCCGGTCAAGTGTCGCCGAGCACTCCCGAGGCCGCCAACCTTAAACTTAGGGGGCGTTCGCAGGATGGCGAGGATGGTGCTCGAGTCAGTTGAAAATACTTGAACACTTGAATTCGAGACGGCGATTGGAACCACGCAAAGCCTCGGGTCACATCAGAACGGTAGAAATACTCTGATGAAGCTGAATACTCGTAGAACACATACTCGGGGTAGAAGCAAGCACGCTCCATGGTTCATCAATCATCTAATCATGAACATCATAACCCAAACCTATCCTACACCCCTGCCTCCACCCCGGGGTCACCGCTGCTCCCTCCGTTCCAGTTCGTCCTGCAACCCCGCCATCTGCGCCTCCTCATACCCCGGTGGTGCCTCATCCGGAACCTCCTCCCTCCTCGGCCTCTCCCTCACCCCATCCCCACCCATTCTCCCGTTCTGCTGTATGGTCGGAGCTATAGGCGCAATCAACGGCCCCTCCCCCTCCTCAACATAAACCGGTAGCTCCTCCAAATCCACATTCCCCACATCCACCCTCTGCGCCCCACCCTGCCCGTCCCCATCCATCCGCTGTGTCTCAACCGCCTGCTGCAACCTTTCCCGCACCCTCTCATACCGCGTATGAAAATCAAACGCACCGCCATCTTTGAACGTGAGTTTCACCTCCACCACTCCCGCCGGCGGGATCGGAATCCCACCGCCTGAAGTAGGTTGCAGTAAGGCGGTCCACACGTTCGGGCCAAACCACGGCGCAGCCACGTGCGAATCGTGCAAATTCAGTATCGGCGCCGCGAAACTCTGCAGTTGAGGCGTGCTTTTGTCCGGAAGATATATGAGGCGGCGATTTGTAAGGTATAAGAGCCCACTGGTGCTGGCAAGACTGAAGGCTTGCTGCTGCTTCCCGGGATAATGCGCCGGTGTGGAGAGGGCGAAGGCGATGCGGGGGGAGGAGGTGAAGAGGGTGGATTCGCCTGGTAAGGGTGTATATGGTGGTGTCGAGGCGGGCGAGAGCATGACCCAGCTGGTGATTCGTGAGCGGAGGCGGGAGGGTTTGGTCATGGTGGGGGTTGGGGAGGGGGACATGATGGTGGTAGAGCGAGCCATGATTGTGATGGAACAGGAGGGGAGGGGGGGGGAGGGAGACGTACTTGATCGACATAACGGCGGTTTCTTATGAGACCGTGCAAGCCGCGCACGACTCCTCTCTATGTTGGCTGGTCGCTGTGCCTGTGGGTTCCAAAGGCCTGGTGTTGGAAAGACTAGGCTGTAGGCGAGATATCCGAGCTACGCTAGAGCTGTCGAGTCGGCGAATCAAGAATCGGTACTTTGTGAGTTCGCAGTAAAAGATGGCGTCTGTTCTGGCCGTTAGTTTGCTTCGAGGACGTGGCGTTACAGTTTGTGGAAAGTCTCACTGGCACGTGGGGGAGTTCTGGAGGCGCGGTATGCGCGGGGGGGTGGTGCCTGAGGTTCTTTCTCTTCCACTCCGTCTCGACTCCGAACTCGAACATATCCTATGAAATCAATGTCGACATCGAAGTCGGTGTGATCCCCCTGACCTATGCACATTGACGAAAGGTGCACGATGGCCGGGCGTGAGTATCGAGATATTGCCTCGCCATGCAGTCACGAAGCTCAAGGAGGACTATTTGCACTCCCAAAGCTTGTCCCAGACGGCACAGCACAACTCTCGTCCACCCATTTCGATTTTCTACAATGAGACAATACAAATAGCGATACTACGAAGAGATTTGACTGACATCCATCTACCTTCATCATGGCCAGCCGCAGCCCACCAGACGGCTACGAACGCCGTCTTACAATCCTAGCAGACCACTTCGCAGATCGCACCACGTCAAAAGACGCAGCCGAAAGACTGGCATCACTAACTCTTGAAGAGAAGCCCGAAACAGGGCTCAACATGACCTGGGGCAGCATCATAACCATCGCTCGCGAGTCTGGTCATCATCTGGAGAAACTTGCCAATGTTCTAGTCGAGATGACGAAACTTCCACCTGCTAAGGATGAAAATGGAGAGCAGTTGATGCTGTACGGGCTGCGTATCTGGGGTCAGTCTAATCACAACACTTTCGCTTAGACGAGTGTATATGCTAAATATCCGCACTCGTCCCAGCTGCTCTGCCGATGTTAAGCTGGGAGTTCAACGATTAGTGTAATGGTATAGCACTTCTACATCTCTAGCCGATTGATCTCTAGCTAACTTCGCCTCCAGGTATGGACCTACCCACAGAACTCTCCGCGCGCCAGAAGGCCATCAACAACTTCACAAACATCAACAAGCTCGCTGCTCTCCTCACACGAAGCGGCGCTACGTTGTTTTCGTCCTTCGACCTCTTCGCGATCTGGACCATGCGCTCCGCGCTCGAGACACCAGCTTATAAAGACCTCGACGCCTTTATCCCAGCAGCAGCGGCCTGGATCACTGTTCTGGGTTCGGAAATGTATTCCTGGGATCGAGAGTTTCCGTACGGGGACAAGCATGGTGATCCAGGGAAAGGAGGAGAGTTATGGGAAGGTCAATACGGGCCTTGTAGGGAGCGATGGCAATTTTGGAGGAGACGGTTTGGAGATTTATCAATGTCAGACCGGCTCACTAACGACCTGAGAGGGATAGCCAAAGATGCTGAAGCGCAGATGGCTGCAATTGAGGCTGATACAAGATAGCATAGCTGTTCCGCTAGCAATCGCACGGTAAACATTCAACATTCAGAATCAGTCCATCACGCATCCCCCTCCCC
>JAABUL010000296.1_pt1 | contig 108255 bp, 205 predicted proteins | sample 5559151 | NCBI WGS metagenome assembly JAABUL01 (sample SAMN10711876, study PRJNA513368) | rock metagenome | isolation source: Antarctica rocks | place: Antarctica: Victoria Land, Pudding Butte sud | reverse complement strand
GCTGTCTCTGAGCATCTTGTTCTGGCCAGCTGATGCACATGCAGACAGCCATATATGGCTGTCTGCCTCAGCTGCTGTGTGGCGGCGGCAGCACGCTGGCGCAGCATCTGGTGTCCTTCACCAGCACTGCCGCCGCTGGGACACCTTGAGGGCTGCCTCTCATCGCCACATGCACTTCCTCACTAAACAGGTGGAAAGCTCAAGCAGCCAATTTCCCCTGAGCGCACCATGAGCTTCACCCAATAGTATCCCGCATCTTGCGGATGCTCACCATACGCGCCTTGTGGTCCAGGGCAGGAGCCGCCGCTGCCGCCGCAGCGGAGGCAGGCGCGGTCGCAGCGCCGGCTACCAACAGGGTCGGGCCGCCGGCTGCCCAGCCGGCTGCGCCCTTCGACGCGCCGCCGGCCGCGCCGCCGGCCGCGGCAGCCGCCGGGCCGGGCTTTGCCGTCGCTGCTGTGGCAGCTGCCTGGCCGCTGCCGCCACTGCCAGCACCTCCGGCGCCGCTCGCCGCCGCAGCTGCCATTTTCGGAGCTGGCCCGCTCATGCTGTTGTAGAAGTGCTTCGCCTTGGCGAAGAACTGGGCCTTTTGCTCTGTGCGCGCAGCACACCTCAGAATTCGGAGCCGACAGGTGACGTGCGCTTCAGATGTGATTTGCCACGTCAGTGTCGTGCACTGCAGCTCGCCATCGCGAGGCAATGTCGTCGCCAAGACTCAGCGGCTCTCAGGGTGACACCCAGCGAATAGCCAGACGCTGTTCCAGCACATGACGGGGAGCACCACAGTCTTGCAAGGAGGCTGCAAGAAGGGATCACCTCGGATGAACACCTGTGCCAGTGGCCCTCGGTGACAGCCTCCGCCCGAGCATCGGTGCATTGCCAGAAGGTGTTCCAGCAACTATTGGGGAGCACGGCAATCGTTTCTTCATGGGCAGTCACCTCGGATGCGCGCCTATCTAGGCGGCGGGCCCTCGGGACTGTGACCCATTTCAGCATGTGGGATCATCAGGTATGAGAAGCATGGAGCTTTTGTGTGGAGGCTGCGAAAAGCAGACTGCTCATCTCGGAGGGGCACCTGCGGCGGCGATCTTCGTGCCTGTACCCCATGGGCGCTTCTCCCACCAAAAGTTTGTTCAGCGATCACGGGGAGCATTACTTCACGACTGAGGAGCGTCTAGCAGTCACCTCGGATGGACACCTCCGGCGGCGGGCCCTCGGGGCCGTACCCCAGCGGGCTCTTCTCCCACCCGAACGGCAGGAAGTACTCCTGCCAGCCGGGCACGAAGTCGATGTAGGGGTCCGCGCCTGCGTGGCAATATCATTTCCTGGGGATTTTGGTGTAGGTCAGGGTGAGACACGAACGGCAGGAAGACCTTATTCCAGCCCGGCACGAAGTCGATGTGTGGGTCCGCGCCTGCGTGGCAACATCACGTTTGGGGTTTTGAGATTCAGCTGAGGGTGAAACGCGCACGGCAGGAAGTACTCCTGCCAGCCGGCCACGAAGTCGATGTAGGAGTCGGCGCTTACAAGGCAGTCCGGGTTTTGGAGATTGATTCGACACGTTAGGAGCTGCAGAGCTTGACGGCACATCGGCCAGCTCGCATGCCCCCTGGATGACCTGCCTGCAGGCTGCGTGCAGCATGAGCGTGAGCGGATGGGCCAAGCATGCTGCCTGCATGTCTGTCAGAAAGCTGGCGCTAGGGCAGGACAAAGCAGCACACTGGGCCTTCTGCTGCCACAGGTCTGTGCAATAGTGAACACCCACGCCTCGTGCGCCAAGGGCAATCAGGGACACTAAAGCTGTTGGAGGAGCATGCATGCAGGGGCCGCTCTTCGTGCAGGACGTGCACGACCGCATCAAAACGCGCACACCCAGGAGCTCACCGTCATCAGACGCGTCCTTGTCGGTGGCGGCAGGCGCGGCCTTGGCGCGCTTGGCTGCCGGCTTGGTGATCTGCTGCTCGCCATCCGTGTGCTCCGGCTCCGACGGCCAGTTGGCCAGGAATGCCTGTACAACATTATGTCTGTGTCATCATCCAGAGTTGACATGAATAACCTGTCCCAGCGAGCCAGGACCGCCAACCTACTGGCTGGCTGGCGGCACAGGGCCAGCAGAAGGTTGCAGAGATGAGCCACGACAGCTCCTGTGTCCTGTCAATCATGCATCTTCCACCTGTTTGCGTGCACTACTACAGAAGGGAATGCCTCCTCATCGTCTGCGACCTCGCCCGCCTCGCCGCCCGACCCGCCCGCCTCGCCCTGAAGAAATGAGGCAGAAAGCTGATGTGCTCGTCAGGCACCACTGAAAATGCATCCAGCAAGGTGTTTCAAAATAACTACCTCCTTGTCGTCTGTGGCCTCCTTGTCGGACGACTCGCCCACCTCCCCGAAAAGAAATGAAAAGGCAAAAGCTGCAGTGATGTGCATACACGATTGACTGTGACTATGCAAGTTGGTTCAAAGAATGCAAGGCACCTCCTCGTCGTCTGTGGCATCCTCGCCGGACGAGGCGCCCTCATCCTCGCCCTCCTCGCCGTCGGACGCAGCCTCGCGCAGGCTGCCGCGCCGGCCGTCGCGCTGCCGCAGCCGGCCCGCGATGCCGCTCCGGGATGCGCCAGCTTGGATACACACATATTCTTATCCATGGCATAGATGGTTTCATGTGACTTTGAAGCAGGATACTTGTGATCCTGTTAGAATGTACACTTCACTTTTTCGCAGTAGCAGCACTCTGGCCGCAGGCCTGATTTACCAAGCCGACCTGTTTCGAACCTGTGTTATTGGCATGTTGGATCATGATTCAAACCTGAAGGTGTGATGCCGCTGGGATTCCCTCCTCAGCCAACATGCTGCGCCAGTCAAGCTGACAGAGAAGGTATCTGAACACAGGTTTCCGGGCGGGTGATTATCAGATGAGAGATGTGGTCACCTGCGCCGCCTGAAACGAACGCCTCTGCCTCCTCATCGCTGCTCTCGTCATCTGCCGACGCCTCCTCTTCGCTGTCTGCCGCCGTGCCGCGGCCCGCCCTGCCCTTGGCCCTGCCTGCACATGCGCAGGGTCAAGAAGGTTCTCGGAACAGTCTCAAGGTCTTGGGAACAGCATCACTGAGCAGCCACCCAACTTGCACTTGGCCTGCCTGCACATGCGCAGCATCACGGTCTTGAAACCAGCGTCACTGAGCAGTCAGGAAGCATCAAGTTCTGGCTTCAGTACGGCCTGCGTTGTTCACACTGCATCTAGCGGCTCATTGACTCTAGGTTGGAATGGAATTTGACAGTTTCAACAGTTCCTGCATGCGGCGCCACATGGCCACATCGAGCTTTGGTAGGAGCCGTTGTTACAGTGTGATGCAGCGAGGTGAATGAAAGCGCACCTGCGCGGTGGCGGCGCCGCTTGGCGGACGGCCCGACGGCGCGGCTGGGGCGCGCCGCGGCCGTCTGGCCGGTTGCCAGGCCGGCTTCGGCGCCGCAGATGGCGTCAAGCTCTGCGTCGGTGTATTGAAAGTTCGTGACGGCGTCCCTGCGTTGCAGAGCAGTACACGAATGTCTCGCCATTCGATGTATGCTCTTACGTTCAGGTCTGCCTGGCCTGCTGGTAAACTGCATTTGCATAAAACCGATGAAACAAGACCTGCACCTTCCGAGGTAAGGAGACGTGCACAATCTGAATGGTCAGTCGTGTGAAAGGCGTACCGGCCCTTAGCATGCAGCACGAACGTGTCGTACATCCGCGCTGCCTCCTCCTCCGAGTCGCACATGGCGTTCCTCCGGCCCACGTTCACCCTGCCGTACCGTGCCTGCCACTTCCCGGCATAACTTTCGCAGACGCCCAGGTACTGGCTCCTGCCCCCCTTGTGCGCCAGCTTGGCGCGCTTGAGCTCCGCCAGCAACTGCGGCAGCGACATCGCATCCAGCTCCCGCACCTCGTCCTGTGTCAGGCCCACCTGCAGCTCCGCGCCGGCGCCGTCCAGCTTGTACAGGATCCTGCATGCACAGATGTTTGCACTAGTAGTAGGTCTGAAACACATTGATGGTGAGACATCTGCTGCCTGCTAGATTCCACAACCCGCCCAAAACCCACTGAGACCCGCAGGCCGCCTGCACATTCGACGGCGGACGCAGGGCATTCCGTTCACTTCGGACACGCTGGATGTCAGCTGGACCCATGCCAAGCCTTGAAGGATTTATAGGGGTTTTACTCACTCAGGCAGTGCACGGTGTGACACCAGAGGTAGCAAGTTGCTGAAAGGGGTCCATGTTGTCGCACTTGTCGCGAGCCGTTGCTGCGGCCTTCTCTGTCGCGTGTGTGCCAGCACGCACTTCCTTGCCGTTGGGTCCCCTGTGTTGCACCACGCTCTTCCAGGTTTTGCCGCCGTTCCGGGTTGAGACACACGCGTACTCCGAGCTGGTACGATAGTTGGCCATCGTGCAAACCGATGCGGCCGCTGGAAGAGGCCGAAGGCGTGCCTCACGAGGAAGCAAAGGCGTGCCAGCACGAGCAACCTTGAACTTGCATATGGTGTGATGAAAAAATCGATCCAACGGCGGCGCGGAGAAAGCTAATCAGCCGAAATCGGCTGAAAGCTAGTTGATGATCAACATAACTAAGGTCAAAAGGTACAGAGACTTTCTTCGTCGCTTCCTCATCCTCTCCCTCCTCCGGTGCACCTCAACACACCAGGCAGCTGAAAGCAAATCCTCAGGAAGTAGCATGATGTTTTGCCGGGCAAAATTTGCCCAGAGGCAGAGGTGAGTACACCGATTGATCGGCTCCAGATATTTGGGCTATGTGTTGGCGGATTAACTGGCGTCAACCTTGCGAGACGACGACAAATAACATTTCCCTAGATCTGGTCTAGACGATCGAACATGAAAACCAACGTTGCCCGCAGATGAGATTGGCCTGTGCTTGTTGGCCTGTACTTCGTGTGGCGTTGCTGGCGCTACCGTCAATGACAACCTGCCCAGAGAACTAAAAGGCTGTCACCACAACGTTTTGCGTACTGCTGCGCATCTTCAGGGCATGCAAACGTGATGCCATGTCAAGCCGCACACAATTTCAAAGCAGATATCCGTGCGACAAATCGGCGACTATGTTGGAGGGCCGGCCGCCAGAGCTCCTGCCTGTCAGTGCCTCGCAAAGATGGTGGTCTCGCGGCGTGACTTCCCCTCGATGCTGCCTGGCTTGTTCTTCGACGCCTCGTGGTGTGCCAGCTGCGTCGGCACCGTCGACTTCGAATCCTCCAGGAACCTGCGCGAGCAGGAACGGAGACGACTTCGAGAAATGCTCACGTGATTCTGCAGTCCGGTTCCGTACTCCGCGATGTTGATGCACAAACTTGTTGGCGTCGCCCACAGCAGCAATGCATAAAAGCCGCTCTCCTGCAAAGGGAGCTGCTATCTAGGTACAGACGGATGATGCCGCCGTGCTTGTTTGACAAACTTCGAGAACAGACAAAGAGCGCACTTTTTGAGGTCGTAGAAGACTTCGGTGTCGCCCATGGTGAGGAAGGTGACGGCGATGCCCTTGCGCCCGGCGCGGCCCGTGCGCCCGATGCGGTGCGTGTAGTTCTCTATCGAATTGGGCATGTCGTAGTTCACAACCATCGCCACCTGCAGTCGCACATGTTACTTGTGAATAAGTACATTAGCTGGCAACGATGCGGTGCGTGAAGTCCTCTATGAAATTGGGCATGTCGTAGTTTCACAACCATCGCCACCTGGCCACTCACGTCAACCATGGTCGAGTTGCTGTTGGCAACAGTCTTACTAATGGAGCATGGCCTTCGGCACACAGGCTCTGGTTGCTGTGCGCTGACTGATGGTGCTGCCATGCAGAGTGGGCCTCGTGACAGCAGCCAGCAGCAGAGGCGCGGCAGGCGGCGGCAGCGGGCAGAACGTGTGCAGGGCTGAAGTTGTGCAGAGGGCTCGTCGGGGCATCCATGATGCAGCCGGCGACGTTGACGGCGACCAGCACGAGGTAGACTGCCGATGACTTCCGTATCGACTTTTTCGAATATGAGAGCCAGTTCGATGATTGGAAAGCGTGCGTCGGGGACGTCGATGCCGCGGCCGGCGACGTCGGTGGCGACCAGCACATGGAAGGTGCCGTCGCGGAAGCCCTTCAGCCCCTCCTCTCTTTGGTCCTGCGCCACAGAATGATTGCCACGATGAGCCGGGTTCGACTCCTTGTATCCAACACATGAACTGACGTCTGCACTGCATGAGCACATGAATCCGACCTCCTGTACCAAGAGGGGGGCCGGTCACCGGGTTTGAGTGATCAGAGAGGGCGACCATGGGCGAGACGCTGGACAGAGACAAGACATCCGAGGAAGCAGAAGGCGGCAAAATGACACACCTGAGACTTGCCGCCGTGCAGGATGGTGCAGGCAATGCCGCGGTCCAAGTGGAAAGAAACAGGAGGCGATGACAGAGCATGGAAGCATGCATGAGGTGTGTACCTGGGACTTGCCGCCGTGCAGGATGGTGCAGGCGGTGCCGCGGTCCCCCAGGACACCAGCCACCGTGTCGCACTGGCGCTTGGTGTTGACGAACACCACAACCTTCACGCGGTCGCCCATGTGCCTGCATCAGGCGAAGTTGTCGGCTCAGTTTGCTGAAATTGTGACCAGGAAGGTAGTGTGGTTTTTGCGAACACGAGCACATTCATGCGGTTGCCCACGTACCTATGCAGCACTGCCAACGGCGTCTACAACTGGCAGCTGCATGTCGTCAAACAACGACTTCAAGAAATCAGCCATGCATCAGGGGCTTCTGATTGTCCTTGGCGGGACAGAATGCGCTCCACCTTGAGCTGAAGAAACACGTGTGAATGGAGACATGTTCTGGCTTTTCCCAAGTTTCAGTGGAAGTGGAAACAAGCACGAGAGCTTACGCTACAACAGCGACAGCTTCTCGGTGTCCATGACGACCAGAACACGCGGTGCGCGCTGATCTGGATGAAATGGCTTTTGAAGGGAAATGATGGGTTCGAATCCCTTCAAGGACCGATGAAAGTGTGAAGAAGGAGACGCACGAGAGCTTGCGCTCCAGCAGCGACGGCTTCTCGTCATCCTCGACGCCCAGGATGCGCTACGTGATGAGGTCCCCCGCCTTGGTTTAAATTTGAAAATGTGTCAGGGTTATTTGAAATTGTAAGAACGAGACGCACGAGAGCTCGCGCTCCAGCAGCGACGGCTTCTCGTTGTCCTTGACGACCAGGACCCGCTGAGTGATGAGGTCCACCGCCTTGCCCGCCGAGCCGATGTTTATGACCACCGGGCGGCGCAGGTACTTGCGCGCCAGCCGCTCCACCGGCGGCGGCATCGTGGCGCTGCAGGACAGAGAAAGGGGAATAAAGAAATGGGACGGAAGAATGACAAAGGTGCAGGGTCAATAAAAATGCAGGTTGCTCCAGTGCAGGCCGATCCGCCAGCGTCGGCATGATGACGCTGTGGAAACGACGCCGTGGAAACGCAAATTGGCAGCGGTGGTTGAATGGGCTCGAAAGCCGACAGGTGGGCGACAAGTGGACAGCAGGCAGTGTCTGTTGCAAGGCGGCACTGCGCCAAACCTCCCATCTGAGAGCGCTGTAGTACAACGCTGTGTGGGAGCGACCACCAACCACAACCGCTATGCGCTCGTGCCGGCAGCATGCAAGCTGCTGGACACACTGATGGACACAACTGCCATCTCTTGCTGTTCAAGGAGCCACCTGAACATGTAGGTGGTGCGGTAGATGCGGTCAGAGACGAGTGCCTCGTCCTCCCCCTCCGGCTTCAGGTTGGTGCTGGGCATCGCGTCCATCACGCCTATCACCTGTGTGCGCCAAGCCCGTCGGATCAACAGTCAAAGCCATGCCTGAGACACACAACCTGACACGCCACAACTGCACCCTGCGTGAGGTGCGGCCGGAGGTGCAAAAACACCGGCATGCTGCCAGGCAGACCATCCCACGTCAAGCGGGAAGACGTGTTCGTCACCGCCAAGCTGTGGAACGACCACCACCGCCGGGTAGAGGACGCCATGGCAGCCAGCCTGAACGTGGACTGTTTCCGATTTTTCCTCATCAACTTTTCTGTCTGGTCTCCAGGATGTCATTGCCCGGGTGGAGGATGCCATGGCAGACAGCCTGAAGGCGAGGTTTTCACTGTGAACTTTCATCCCACATCCCTGTCTGTTCTCCTTCAATTTCTGGCTGTGTGACACGATTCACCGGACGCTCACGAGGTTGGAAGCAATTTGATGAACGCTTGGTTTCCAAAAATGTAATGGATGGCCTCTTCTGTTTTTTATTTATTTTTGACAGCGTCAAAGCGCCACCCGATTTTTAAACTTAAAGACGGAACAAGCGAGCCGCCGCCGCTTTTCATAAACGAGAAAAAAAACAATGGAGGCCGTCAGCCCTCAATCAGACCTTTGGTCATTTGCCAGAACACGGGTGAACACAGGGAGGCACGAGCTTCGATTCTTGAATAGAAGCGTTCAAACACCCTTTGTTTATGCTTTCTAAGGAGGCGAAGTGTGCAGCACCTTTTTTCAACAGGGGAAAGATTCTGTCGACTGCACGCAGACTTTGTTGTTCTAAAACCCCGAGGCGGAGTGAGCGCCGAAGGCCCTCCTTTGTTCTTTCCCTTCTTGAAAAGGAGCCGCGCGGTTCTACAATGTTTGAGAAATCAAGAACAAAGAAGGCCTGTGGCGCTGGTTTGAATAATCAGCTTCCTATGAAAGTGGCGCAACTTGCAGCTATGTTTTGGAGGCCCTATGATCAACTTCAAAGCTCACTGAGCGCCGCAAGCCTTCCTTTGTTTCCTTTCTCAATGAAAATGGATGGTCAAAGACTGATGGGACCGAGACAGTCACGAGCCCCTCGGTTCCAGAGAGCACACTCTGTTTGAAACTGACATAATTGCAGTTGAGGTTTCGAACGACCAGAAACACAGGAGGCCAGAAAGGTCCTCATCGCCGCTCGGCAGTGTCAAAACATGCAGAACTGACAGCCTTTGTAAGTATCACTGGCCTCTTGTGATTTTAAAAGCACACGAGCGCTTGATGGCTAGCGAGCAAAATGTGGACATGCAGAATTTTCGGCATCCAGTTATGAGTTTGGGGAAGACAATCGTCAGCTGCGTCAACGGGAGTCAGGAGGGACTCGGTGGCATCTGCCGGTGACAGAAAGCGTTTCGTAGGCGTGGCGGGCGAGATAAGCGATCAATGTAACAGACCTGTGGCTCGAAGCCGAGGTCGATCATGCGGTCGGCCTCGTCCAGCACGATGTAGTTGCACTGGTTGAGCACCGCGTATCGCTGCTCCAGGCAGTCGATTAGCCGCCCAGGCGTCGCGATGATGACCTCGCAGCCCTTGCGCAACTTGAAGCCCTGGTCCTCGATGTTCTGGCCTGCAGCACGTGGATCACAATGCATATATTCGCAGGCAAAGAAACTAGACAAATCCTGCACATGCAGATGAAGATACAAAGGCGTGGAGACGAAGCTGCAGAGGCATGCATATGGGTGGCAGCACCAGAGCAGGAGCGCCAGCACGCAGCAGCTGGTGAGGCCAAGAAAATGTGTGTCCTCCGCCGCGTGTCTCCTCAGCATTTCTACACGTGCTTTTAGACGACTTGCCTCCGACGACGCAGACGAAGCGGAACTCGGTGAACTGCGCCATCTTGATCGACTCCTCCTCGATCTGGAGTGAGCAGCCACAAATAAGATCAGCAGACAGGTGTGTAGCGCCGCCCACTAAGTCTTGACCTCAGGAACAGGCATCCATAGCAACTGTAGGCAAGCATTGACGCTCCAAAACTGGCCCAAACCTGTGGGACTTGAACACACCTGCTGGGCGAGCTCGCGGGTGGGCGCCATGATGACGGCGTAGGGGCCCTCCGCCGCCACTTCCTCCGTCATCTTGGGCTGGCTCATGATGTACGTCAGCATCGGCAGCACGAAGGCAGCTGTCTTGCCCGAGCCCTGCATGTGAGCCAAACCATGTGTCAACGATATGTCATGCATAGGTTAATATGACATCTGGCATGCATGCCAAGAGAGACTTTTGCAATCGAGATACCAGCCCTCAAAGACTCTGCCGCGACTGTGATCGATTCACAAGCACGACATCGCGTCCCGCGTGTCTCCAACAGCTGGCATGACACTCATGTAAGAAGGAAAGACGAGAGACACACCGTCTCGGCAACGCCGATAACGTCCCGGAACCGCATGCCCAGCGGGATGGCGGCCATCTGGATGGGCGACGGCTTTAGGTATTTCATCGCCTCCACCGCCTGCAGAGCAACAGGGTTCAGTTCAGCATCAGCAGGAACTTCCAAAGGCCACACCAGCTGCTTTCCGGCATCGAGGATGGATGCGGACTGCCTACCAGACGCATATACAAGCATTTCATGGACACCTGGAGTCAGCACTTTCACTTCAGCCTTACAGTTCGACAGCTGCGTGGTCACACCTGCATGAGCGGCTCCGGGAGGCTGGCCTCCGCCCAGTTGCGGATGGGCAGGGTGGTCTTGTCCAGGGAGGCGCCCTTGTACGAGATGTTGTGGTCCTCCCGGAAGATGCGCCAGTCGCGCTCCGTCATCGCGTCCCGCGCCTTCTCCGACCAGTGCGACCCCACCTGCGCGCAAGACACAGAGTCAGTCAGAAGCAGTCATTGGCCAGCAATCAATTGTCTGCCAGGCTTGTATCGTGTGACATGTGTTCCATGCGACCAACATGTTCGCCTGTGCTGCACAGGCACAGACTTTAGTCGGCAGGATTGAGGGAGTAAGACAGTCTCTGGATGCAAGCTGGCGGCTTGCTGCAGCCCTGTCACATGCCAAGCAATCAAACTCCCGAATGTTGTTGTGCTGCCGTATTTGAAGTCAGAGCACACCTTCGTGCTGCTCTTGTCGTAGGCATCGGCCATGGCCTTGCGGTTGCGGTCGCGTCGCCGGTCCTCCTGCGTCTCCTTGATGCCCTGTGCCTCCCGAACCTGCCGCGCATGGCACGACAATTGGCAGTCTCCCAGACACACTGCAAATGGGAAGTGGAGGTTTGCCTTGATCACAGCTGTGGCAGGCACGTCACTCATCGATGCGAGAGAGACAGAAGAGAATCGTTGCAGCAGAGCAGGGGGTAGAAACATTGAAGCGGACCTTGCGCAGGAGCTCGGCCTCGTGGCCGGCGGCGACCTTCTTCTGCTCTCTCCGGTCCACACCCGCTCGCACCCCCCGCCCAAACAGGAGCGCCGCCTCTGCAGTAGTGGCAAGGAGCATCTTCAGTATGTGTTGTCGCATGATATGACGCTGACAAGGGCATGCGCAGGATCCAGGAAGGCAGGGCAGCAAAGATGCACCGCAGACTGCAGGTCAGCTACAAGTAGCCTGAAAAACCCATGTCATGCGAACACGCTGCTCACCGTGCGTGGAGTTGTACAGCGGGTTGAGGTCGCGGCTGGTGTCGTCGCCCGCCTCCCAGTCGAAGTTGAACTTGAACTTCTCGGCGCCCTTTAGCACCTTTTTCTTCTTCTTCTCCGCGCCTAGGTACTGCGCCTTGATCATCGCCAGCTCCTTTTCCCGCTCCCGGTCCTGCACATAGTGAGTCACACAGTGTCAGGAAATGCAGCATGTGCACACAGAAGTGCAGCCCAGAAAAACGTGTCTTCTTTACTTCTCAGCAGCTCGTGACTGCGCCTGATTGATCGCCAGCTCCTCCTCCCCCGCCCCTGTCCTACGCGAAAGCGCCGCGGCGAGTCTGTCAATGACATGGCAATGCGGTGCAACGTTGACCACAAGCACCGGACATGTCACGTAAATTTCCCTGCTCGGGGCTTTAGCAGCCACATGTTGGCATCAGCTGCTACTGCCAGTGCCGGTGTTTGCAGGTCTGCTTTCAGAGCGCTACTCACAACGTCCCGCTGCCGCCGGGCATCGTCGTCCCGAAGCCGGTCGTCGCGCCGCCTGTCGTCCTCCCGCCGCCGGTTCTCCTCCCGCCGCCGGTCCTCAGTGCCGCGAGAGCGGTCGCCGTCGTCGCGTGATGCGCTTGCGGGCGGCGCCGCGGCCGACTGCGCCGCTGCCTTCGCCGCCACCTCTTCCTGCGGCACATCACGAGAGGGTGTTGAATCATTGGCTGCTCACGGACTTCAGGTTCCTCATACTGTGTTTCAAGAGTAGGACAGCGCTGCAGCGGAAAACTATCAGCCTGGCCATGCTGCCGCCTCGTGCCAGCGCCTTTCTTCGAGAAGCCAGGATGCATCGGCCAACTTGCAAATGTTGCAGACAGGAAGAGAGGAGGATGGAGCTTTGCAAATGTAGCAGACATGAAGCTGACCTTGCGACGTTTGAGGGCGAGCGTCTCACGCTGCTTCTTACTGAAAGGAGGATGGAGCTTTGCAAATGTAGCAGACATGACGAGATGCAAACATGAGGAGCGGCAGACATGAAGCTGACCTCGCGACGTTTGAGGGCGAGCGTCTCACGCTGCTTCTTGGTGAGAAACACCGGCTTGCTGGCGGCCAGCGCCTCCGCCTCCCGCTTCTTCACCAGCTCCTCCAGCGACAGCGGCTGCGCACCAGTTCAAGGATAGGTATCAGACAAATCCAGGGGGTAACGTGTGAACACTTTCAAGGGGCAATTGTCATTCCCGGGCCTGCTGGAAGCCGACGCCTCAGCCTCCCGCTTCTTCACCAGCTCCTCCAGCGAAGCGGCTGCGCTCCAGTTCAAGGGTAGGTATCAAAACAAATCCATGGGCAATGTGTGAACACTTTCATGGGCAATTGTCATTTCCGGGCCTGCTGGAAGCCGACGCCTCCGCCTCTCGCGTCTTCACCAGCTCCTCCAGCGACAGCGGCTGCACGGAAATTCAGGGATAGGTATCAGAAAAAACCCAGGGGCATTGTGTGAACACTTTCAAGGGGCAACATTTCCGGGCTTGCTAGCGGCCAGCGCCTGCCGCTTGCACACCAGCTCCTCTAGCGACAGCGCCTGCTCATCAGGCAAGTGCACACATGCGGTACGACGGAGACGTCTGAACATGATTTGGAAGCCTGAACTATTGCTACTGTTCAGCCTACTCCCAGCAGCAAGGCACTGCAACTGCTTCAAGGTAGAGGAGTACAGCAGTTCTGAATTGCGGGAACCACCTCAGCCTTCTTCTTTGGCGCGGGTGGCGGCGGCAACACCTCGCCTTCCTCCGGCGCGGCAGCCGCGGAGCCCTTCGCCTTGCCATTGGCGGCGGCGCCATCCTCCGGTCGCCTGCTGCCGCCGCGGTCGCGGCTGTGCGCACGGCTGGGCGCCCGGTACCGGCTGATATCTCGCTCCCGGCTGTCGCCCCGCTCTTTCAGGCGCTCGGCGCTGCGCGGCCGCGATTCCCTGTCCCTGCCATTTGCGCGCTCGTCCGGCCGCCTGGAGGCGTCGCGGCCCGCATCTCGCTCCCGGGTGGCGGTGCGCTCGCGGCTGCGGCTGCGCGTGTGCCGGCTGCGCTTGGGCTCGTCCGGCCGGCCTCGCTCGTGGCTGTCCTCGCGGCGGCGCTTCCTGTCATCGCCTCCGCGCTCGCGCTCCTTGCTGCGCGCCCGGGAGCTATCTTTATCTTTTTCTCTGTGGGACTCTTTCGGCCTGTCTCTGTCTCTGTGGCTGTCCCTGTCTTTGTCCTTGTCCCTGTGCCGCTCCTTGGGCTCCTTGCGGTCTTTGTGCGCGCTGGGCGACTTGTCGCGTTTTGAGTCCTTCTCGTGCGGCGACAGCGAGCGTGGCATTTGTGAGACCAGTCACACGGACTTGCTGCCGTCAGACCGCAGCGCAGTACGACAACAGCAGGTTCTTGAAGTTGGAAAGGATGCACTGAACCGATGGTCGGTGTTTCGGAGGGCCTTGCCGCAACACGACAGTGAGCTTTGCGATACAATCGTCGTGGATCATGTGAGTGCGAAAGAAGGAGAGCTGTGAATGAGAACGGGCATCAGCTTCATGTCCTGTTAGCAGGGGCGATGGCGTGGTCACATATATGTTCACACGTCATCGCGCTGGCACGACAGGCCATGCGCGTGGTCGCGGTATATGGCCAGTTGACAGTTGTCCATTGTCGGTTACAGATTGGTGTTGAGGTACTCGTTGATTTCGTAGCTCTCGCCTAGGCGCAGGCTTCCGCACAGCGAAATTTCTATCTCATCAGAGCCTCCAACTCCAGTGGACACCATAGGCTTCGCCAGGAACTTGTAGCGTTGTGCCATCATGGATCAGATCAAAGCGTTCGCAAAGGATTTCAAAAAGACGGAAGCCATGGGGTACATCAGCTCGCTGTCCACCAAAGTCAAGCAGATGGCACTCAACCTCACAGACCTCGAGGTGAAGGTGGAGGAGGCCACGAACAACGAACCGTGGGGCCCTCACGGCAGCACCATGGCAGGTGCGTGCCGCAGCGCATACAGTCATCCAGGCTGAGTCTGTGCAGGTCTGCGATCATGTTCACCTCGACTGCTTCGTGCACTTCATCTGTAGCGTGCTGGTACTCTAGGACGTACGGCGTCCGACGGGGGTAGACATCTGCAGAATAGACGCTATTCGAGCGTAGCAGCTTGCAACATCTCCTGAAGCCGCAAATGCCGCTTGTCAGCGGATCCAGGGGGATCGCGCATTAGGCCAATCCGCCAGAGCACCCGTCAAACAACGCCGCCAGCACCTCAATACGGGTCTTGGGCTTCCCATTCTGCAACAGCAGAGGTCTCACAAGCTTGTCGTTCTGCAAACGCAGAGATCTCGGAGGCGGCGTACGACTCGGAGGGCTACCGCCAGATCATGGGCGTCATCGCGCGCCGGCTGCAGGACACCAGCGAGCTGTGGCGCCACGTCTACAAGTCGCTGCTGCTGCTGGAATATATGCTCAAGCACGGGCCGCAGAAGGTGGGTCAGCACAGATTGACATCTTGAGCATAGCGTCTGACCCTGGCATGCGCGGCAGCCTGCTCAAGAGAACACTGTCCAACTTATTCGTTCCCCTTGGTCGCAGGTGGTGCAGGAGCTGTCCAGCAACATCATCGTCATCGAGAAGCTGCAGAACTTCCAGTACAAGGACAAGCACCTGCGGGACCACGGCGAGAACGTGCGCCACCGCGCCAAGCAGCTGTGCGAGCTGGTCATCGACCCCGAGCGCGTACGCGAAGAGCGCAAGAAGGTGCCCCGGTTACCCCTAACTGTAAGAAATCCTTGATGCAAGTCTTTAGTTTCAGTGTTGTTACTGATCGGGCCCGCAGCACCTGGATGAGGTGCTGTCAAAGCTGTTTGTGATCGGTTACTGATGATGGTTTGCAGGCGAAGGAGCTGAAGAGCAAGTACACAGGCGTGTCTTCAGACATGATGCGCAACAAGCTGGGCAGAGGCGGCGGCGGCGGTGAGTTTCTGAATTATTTGTTGAGGCAAAGCACGGCACTCCCAGCTTGGCACAATATCTTGGCTATGCAAGGTATGAATTTGGCAGCAGCTAACATGCCCCGATCAGCCTTCGTGCAGCGGAAGCCATTGCCGCCAGAATGTCACGCACGTGCATCTTTGACATTTGTCATTGCTGACCTGCCCAGGCAACCGCACCCACTACGACGACGAGGACGAGGACGACATCTACGCGACGCGGGAACCGCACAACGGCGGCGGCGCGCGGGGCGACCGCGGCGCCATCGGCCAGTCCAGCCGCGACGGTGACCCCGTGGAGGCCACCAAGTGCGCTTCGAGATCAGGTTTTAGGGTTGAGCTGGCTGCTTGGGCTGCGACGTTCAAGTCATGCGTGCAGTAGGCCTGCCTGCCTGCCTGCTTGCCTGTGCGCAGACCAGTCAAATGCGGCTTGCTGCAGCTTCGCTCACGATTTGGCTGCTTCCGCATGAGAGGGGCCTCTCCAGAGGTTGGCCCTGCATGCACTTTTGCAGGGCGCGCATCGAGGCGATCAGGCGGCAGGAGGCGGAGAAGGAGGGCGAGGGGGAGAGCGCCGCCGCGCGGCAGGGCCGCAAGCTGTCCACCATGCGTGTGGACCCTAAGGTGCGCCTTTGAGACATGCACAGACGTTTGAGCATCAGAGCTTCGACTGATTAGCAAGCTCAATTGTCCGCCATGCGCGTGGACCCAAAGGCGTGCGTTGGATGTGATGCGCCCAGGCCCGCAAGACAGCCACACACCATGGTTGTGCAGACGGTCACAGTTCAAACTGCATGCGTTTGCACAAAGCAGATGCACTGCCACAGTTAGAGAAGCCAGGGAGTTGTGGACATGTGCTGTTGTCTACAAGCTGCTTACGACAACCCAGACTCACTGTGGGCATGCTGCAAGACTAACAATCTCTGTTATTCGAGAAGCCGGCTGGTCGTCAAATCGGCTGTCCACCACGCAGGTGTCTGCGTCCCTGGGCCTGAAGGCGCCCGCGCCCGCGGCTCCCAAGGCGAGCTCCTCGGCGGCGCGAGCGGGAGCTCCAGAGGCGGCAGGGCAGGAGATTGACCTCATGGGTGGCCTGGACGACGAGCCTGCCGCACCGGTGCGCTCAGGGTTTGGAGCTTGACGTGCTGCGTTCTTGATGTTGAACCAGAAATCGACTCCTGGCTCCTGTTGTGTGGCGAGCTTTTGCAGGTACATCTGAGCGCTGCACTGCCAGTGTCTGTTGCAGCGGCCTCCTTGAGCACAATCCTGCTTCCAGCATGCACGCCAGCATTCACCTGCTTCAGAATCAGTCAGGATCAGATTGCGGTGAGTTGTGAGAGCGCTCTCGTTGTGTGCAGGTGCCTGCCGCAAGGGCGTCCGCAGACGCCTGGAACGCTTTTGAGGGCGCTGACGACGGGCCTGCTGCCTCGCCGGCGGCTGCAGCAGACACGAATGGCACCTCATGGGCCAATTTCGAGGCGGCGCCCAGCCAGGCGCAGGCCGCCGACCCAGTTGCGGTGAGCTGAATATGTGTGTGATAACCACAGAGAACGTGTTGCGCTTGGTTCGTGCATGCAGAAGGTAGCAGAATTTGCATGCAGCAAGGGAGTCATTGTTGCAACCTCAGCATGTTGGGACACAACGGTGCTGTCAATGTTGCCGTACGTCTCTGACTGAAACATGCTCCTCATGCCCAGAACCTGTTCGCACTGGACGGCGCGCCGGCGCCAGCGCAGCCGGCCAAGGCGGCAGTGGCGGCAGCTGCGGCTGACCCCTTTGGCGACTTTGGATCAGCATCGCCCCCGGCCAGCCCGCCCGCCGTCACGGCTCCTAATGTTCGTGCCTGCTCCTCGCCTTGAGTCGCATGCTCAGAGCTTCTGCACTGACAGTCCATATGGGGCCGCAGCAGCAAATGGTGCCTTGATTGACCCGCATGCACGGCTGGTGCTTGAACATTGGTGTGTTTACTGGTACATGAACTGCAGAGCGCTGACGAGATCCTTCTCCCGACTTGCAGCCCAATACGGCTCCGCTGTTAAAGCCGGCATTGCCCGAGGATATGTTTGCCGAGCCGGCTGCAAGGCCGGTGCAGCCAGCAGCCTATGGCAGCGGCGCGCAGGTGCTTTCTTTACCGTCGCCTGCCCTATGATTGTGACTGTGGTTCTCATGAAAAACCGACAAGTGCATCGCAGGCAACATTGCATGTCTCATGCATGCACTCGTCTGAAGGCCACTGGCTATGCCACTATTTAAGAGTGTGAACTCTCCCTTGCAGGGGTCGCCGTACGGCGCCGCGCCGCAGGGGTCGCCTTACGGCGCGCCGCAAGCGGGCAGCCAGTTCCCGCAGCAGCCGCAGCAGGCTGGCTGGGGCTTCCCCGCCCAGCCAGCAGCCGCGTCCTATGGCCAGCAGGCAGCGGCGGGCTACGGTGCGCCGCAGCCGGGTGTGCAGCCGACTGCCGCCTATGGTGCCCTGCCGATGGCCGGGCAGATGAGCGGCGGCGTGCCGGCGGGCGTAGGCGTGCCGCCGCAGCAGCAGCAGGGCTACGGTGGCCTGGGCGACGGCGGCGGCAGCGCGGCGCTGGAGCCGCACGTCCACGTCAGCGACCTGGGTCTCACGGGCTCTGGCAAGGGCCAGCAGCAGCAGAGCAGCAGTAGCGGCCCCGATCCGTTCGCAGGCCTGGGCTTCTAGGGCATCATTGCATGCAAGACGATGACTTGAATATAGGGGATAATGAGATGCTGCCGTCATGGAGATGGGTACCTAGGTTTTCTTGCAGCGATGGCGTGCGTGTTGGTGGGAGATGCGTCACATCAGAACATTGTTTCACAGATTCCATACGTTGCTGCCGAGTTTTCAAGGCGGCACCCATGGCAGTGTCTCGTTGCTTGCGCTGTCCTGCAGGAGCCGCGATTAGACAGTCTGCTCAAGCAATCGGTTGTCTGCATGACCCCTGTAACGTATGCAAACGACAGCTGGACAAGCACAGTCCATAGTTGTTCTCAGCTGTCGCAGCAAGAGGCGGCATGAGGAGACGCTCACGCGGCATCAACCACTGAGATCTCGGCCTGCAATGAGAGAAATGGAAAACTTAGGTAGCTGCTCAGCCAGACCAAAATCTCCAGCCCGGCGCAGCAGCAGTGCAGGAGTAGTGCATGAATGCGTGCAGATAGGTAAGAAAGAGGACCGTGCAGGGACGACTAGGCAATGAGCGATGCCAACACCACGCGTTGCGCACCTCAGCAAGACGACCTTGAACACTGGTTGGTGGGTCGGGCTGGCTCAGATGGCACGGCCCCTTCAGCACCCCTTCTTGCACGACCGGCTGTGCTGTGCCGCCGGCCAGCTCGGCAGCAGCAGCCACATCCACGGCGGGTCATCGCCAAAGATGTCCCGCAGCCGCTCCCTGCATAAACTCCGACATCATCGCCGATCAGCGATCCATTTACAGCCCTGTTGTCTCCGTCATCCAACCCTATCAACAGCAAGGTGCGAGACTACCAATTGCTCAGATCAAGCTCAACTTTTTGCAGCAACACATTGTGCATCTCACCCGAGGGATCGGCGGTGCACGTGCACGCTGCCGGCCGGCGCCCGCTGCATCTTCAGCGCGTCCAAGTAGGTTATGCCGGTCAGCACCCATACCAGCTGCTGCTGGAACAGCATGCCAGCCGCGATGATGACTGAGGTGGATGACATAAGGAGGTACAGGGTGGCCGAAAGCCATGGCGGTGACACCTGCGGTTGGAAATGCGTCATCAGTGTTCAGCTGGACGTCTCCATCCTGAACCACATAAAGCACGGCGGCGACACCTGGATCGATGGTATAAATGTGTAGTCAAAGATGCTTTCTTGGAGGACGTCAGCAAACGAGGGCAGGCGCATCATGCACGCCCAACCAGCCTGTGCATGTGTGTGGCACCTCACATGTACAAACGCCAGCGCCATGCTGCAGAGGTTGCCACGGCAAACCAGAGAGTTACCAGTTACAATCCTGATTTTCCAATCTCACCTTGGCAATCCACCACAGCATCAGGTAGGCGCGGGTCCAGGCGAACTCGCGCTTGAAGACGGCCCAGCACACACTCACAACGTCCCACCGCCGCCGCAGCACGAGCGATGCCATGACGGCGATGTAGGCGCATGCCACAAGCGTCCAGTAAAGCAGCAACAGGAACCAGCGCCGGTTGCCCGCTCCCACGCAGCCGCCTGTTTGCGACGGACACAGAAGTTGTCCAAAAGGCAGGGTTCTGTCGGGCTCGGGGGGATGTTGTGATGCAAAACCAACAGCTCGGAGGTAGCCACATGCAGGCAACATCGAAGGCGCACCAATGAATGGGCAATGGTGGTCCATCCCATCGATGCACGCGCCACACGTGCTGCGATTGCAAACACGGAACAGCTCGGCAAGTTGCCTGGCGCACAGGATGCATCCTCTGTCGATGACGCAAGGTGACAACAACGGCCACAGTCTGCGTCAGCGTGTCTGGACTGAGACAGCATGCAAGCATGCATCTTCCGGCACGGCCAGGCCTGCCTGCAGTGGTGCGCGTCCGGAGGCTTTGCTGACTCACAGGCCGAGCAGTAGGTGAAGCCCTCCATCGACCCCTGCTGGACTGGTCGGTGGTCGCTCAGCTGGCACCTCACCACGCCTGCGCAACGAAAAAAGAGATAGACCATCCATCGCAAGCTCCTTTCAGGGAATTCAAGGAGACTGCCAGCCACACAGCCAGCCATCGCAGAGGCTGCGAGTGGTTGTGGTGAGAGGCGTGGCGCCGCAGTCATCTGCAGCGCTAGTAGACGTCGCAGTGGATATTGTGGTAACGAACATACAACAGGGGCACACCTGGGTCTGCAGTGACGGCGGCGTGGTAATTGAACAGCACAATGAACGACAGCCACACTGTCATCGGCACATGGAACCACAGGCCCGGCGACTGCGGCAGCAGGAAGTACACGCCCAGCGAGATGAGCGTCACTATGAGTACAACGACAGCCGTCACCCGGGCTTGCCTGCAAGCACAGGCAAACCTCTGGTCAGCCCTTCAGCGGCAACATGGCGGCATCTCTTCTTAGGACAGGCAAAAATGATTCGGGCCACTTCCTTCAGACCTATGCGGCATTCGGCAGGCTCGCGGACCGTGCCAGCATGGCGGTTCTGGCGTGTCACTCACTCTCGCAGCTGGCCGCGCTGCGATCGCCGGTGCGGCGCTTTCCCCGGCGGCGACGGCGTGGTCATCGCCCCGCAGTGCCCGCACTGCACGTGCACAACTCAGCATCGGAACGACCAGTCATTTGCGATTGCAGTATTCGCTTGACAGTTTCATTGGCGATCATCGATCGGGTCCCACCTTGAACACAAGCACCGGCTGGCCGTTGGCAAGCGGCACCTGCACCCTTGTGTCGCAGGCCCAGCAGGAGGCCAGGTGCAGTGCGGGTTGAGCTGTCTCTTTCGCAGCTGCATTGCTGTCAGGACCGTGGCTATCGAGCTGTGATGCTGCACTCATGGTGATTTCGTCAACCGAGGACGAGCCGAGGAACGTCACGATGCAATGTTTTCGAGCAGAAGAGGGGCGACCGGCAAGAGGATGCAGCATAAGGTGTCGAAGGTTGCACAGAGTCACTATGAACTGATACATGCAGCAGCAAAAGTCTCTGCTGATGACATTGATATTTCAAGGTACGATTGACTCCAGTCAATCAAGTCCTAATGTCATTGGCATCTCGACACTTTGCCGACCCCTGGCATCCAAACACACCACCGCCTCCGTGGCACTGCATGGCACAGCAGCGCTCACACTGCATCTTCACCAACCTCAACTTCGTCGATCGAGTTGCATCTTTCAAGTAGCGCTTGATTGTGCCTGCATTGCACTGCAAAGTCAGCGCACCGCCGCTTGATCTCCAAACAAGCTTCCGAGGGGTCATTCGGACGCAAGGAACCGCCACCGACAGCCTTAACATCAGCATAATGGCGTCCTCAAAGGCAATGGAGGCCGTCTTTCCTGAGGCCCAGGCCGTCCTGCGGGAGGTGGACCCGGAGGTGGCGTCCATCATCGAGGATGAGAAGGCCCGCCAGTGGTGAGCGCTTACCCCCCAGAACTGGCGAACATGTGTTCAAGCCGCCCTGTTTCCAAACCACCCATCGCTGTACGTCCTCAACTTGCTGGTGGCCAATCAAACAACTAACTGGCCACCAACTGCTGCTCGTCACACTCTGCCACGTGCTGTTGTCGGCCGGCTGTTTGACGACAGCGTCTGCACCTGTTATAACGTAGCCTGAATTGCCCAGGCGGCTGAAATAGCCGCGGCAGTGCGACGGGCAAGCTCACAGCAACTTTGCCAGTTGCGCATCCGGTTTCGAGCGTCAGCTTGGCAGGGGCTTTCATGTTGCGGCTGCTGTGCTGTTGTGACTTGCCTTGACAGGACTCGAGGGGGAATTGCAAACAAACCTGGCTCTAGCCAGCTGCACTCAAAACTACTGGACTCACAATACGAACTGACGGTATCATTGTCCCCCTGCGTCACCTCCATTCTCTGCGCAGGAAGGGTATCGAGCTCATCGCGTCGCAGGATTCCACCTTGCAGCAAACATCAACCTGTTGGCTGCCGCCAGTCAGCATGGTGCACAGCATTCTGCACTCTACAGTCTCGCAAACTCAACGCGTCACCTCCATTCGCTGTGCAGGAAGGGCATCGAGCTCATCGCGTCGGAGAACTTCACCAGTGCACCAGTCATGGAGGCGCTGGGCAGCTGCATGACCAACAAGTACAGCGAGGGGCAGCCGGGTGCGCGCTACTACGGCGGCAACGAGAACATCGACCGCATGGAGAACCTGTGCAAGGCGCGCGCTCTGCAGGCGTACCGCCTGGACCCCTCCGCCTGGGGCGTCAATGTGCAGCCCTACTCCGGCAGGTGTGCGTCACACCATGCGACTGTTCCCTGGTTGCAAGCAGCATGCCACCGGGCAATCGTGCCGTTCGCAGTTTTGACACTCCCAGAGCATCATCCACACTCGACATGCAATGTCCTGGACGCCAGCAGCTGGAGAGTTCCAGCGCCAGCAGCTGGAAAGTTCATGCTGCACAGTGCACAGCGTACGAATCTCCTGATCATGCTATGTGCTGAATCTTGTGCTCACTTCCGACCGCTTCTATGCGTGCAGCCCCGCCAACTTTGCGGTGTACACGGCGCTGCTGCAGCCCAACGACCGCATCATGGGCCTGGACCTGCCGAGCGGCGGCCACCTGACGCACGGCTACTACACTGCCGGCGGCAAGAAGATCTCCGCCACCTCCATCTTCTTCCAGTCTTTGCCCTACAAGCTCAACCCCGCGGTGCGTCGCTCGTCCCACTTGTCGGCAAGGCGCCACCGCCCACAGCTGCGGTGCTCTTGCTGCCTGTGCTACCTTCGACCTCTTTTGAACTTTTTTCACCCACAGTTCGCTTCCGCTTCAGCTGCTGAGGCACATTTCGGCTGGTCTATGGAATCATCTCTTGCTTGTCACATTGCTCCACCAATGGCATTGAGCATCTAAAGCCTACACTCTGGCGCGCAGACGGGGCTGATCGACTACGACAAGCTGGAGGAGAAGGCGCTGGACTTCCGGCCGCAGATGATCATCTGCGGCGGCAGCGCCTACCCGCGCGAGTGGGACTATGCGCGCCTGCGCTCCATCGCCGACAAGGTCGGCGCCTACCTGCTGTCCGACATGGCGCACATCAGGTGCGAAGTTTCCCGCTTTTGCCCCCGCCTCCCTTTCTCAAACCTCATTGTGCAACGGTCGCTCGCTGGCTGCATGATTCTGTGTGAAGCACTACTCCGAGCGCCTGTCAGGGTTGTGTGGCGGGCATGTGATGACGTCTGTCATGTGTGCTGGAATGTGCAGCGGCCTGGTGGCGGCGCAGGAGGCGGCGCAGCCTTTCGAGTACTGCGACGTGGTGTCCACCACCACCCACAAGTCGCTGCGTGGCCCGCGCGCTGGCATGATCTTCTTCCGCCGGGTGCGTCCTGTTGGCAGCCAGCTCTTATTCGTGCCAACGGTCATGCGCCCGCTGCAGTGACCAGCAGGCCGCTGCTGTGCATCCTGTTCTGGCTACATCTGGCGTGTGAGGACGTCTCCTTTGCATCCGCAATCATCTCAGCTTGGTCATCAGCTTGGTCATCTCAGCTTAGTTCGCTTGGTCCGGTTGGTCCGAGTGCAGTCCATGTTTCTGGAGAGCACTCCCAGTGTGGATTTATGCAGCTGACGTGCAGCTGCCACCGTCATGCAGGGTCCGAAGACGAAGGAGTACCTGCGGCGCGGCGAGAAGGAGGGCACCGAGTTTGATTACGAGGACAAGATCAACTTTGCCGTGTTCCCCTCCCTCCAGGTACATGGATTTTCTGCGTGCAAAATTGCCATCTAAGCAATTGCAGAGAGCTGGTCTTTGAATAGAGAGCAAGCTCCCTGACTTGTGTTGCCTGCATGCACCACACTGAGCAGCAGCTGCTTGTGTGTGAGCAGCGCCAAGCGTGCTGGCTGGGTGCTGGAAGGGGTGCATCGAGACGTCGATCACGTCGTCGTGCCCCATCACCTTCAGCGGTCGTCCCTGTTGCTCTGCAGGGCGGGCCGCACAACCACCAGATTGCGGCGCTGGCGGTGGCGCTGAAGCATGCGCAGACGCCCCAGTTCAAGCAGTACCAGATCCAGGTACCATTCCGATGCCCGTTGTTTTGTCGCAGCACCGCTCCACTGCAGCAGATGCACACCGCAGGCGCTGTGCACGTGCGCAGTGACCCACATGCAGGTAGCCCGCTGACTCTTTGCTGGCGTCTTGGTGCAACGGGCTGATGCACCTTATGCTCATGTCGTTATGCTGAGTATCGCTGATTTCTTTTTGTGCTGATTTCAACTCCGCAGACGAAGGCCAACGCGAGGGCGCTGGGCGCTTCGCTGATGAAGCGGGGCTACAAGCTGGGCACCGACGGCACTGACAACCACCTGGTGCTGTGGGACCTGCGCAAGGAGGTGGGCCTGCCGGCCTCCCGTGGCAGCATGGCCTTTCCCTACTTCCCCAAAGCTGCAAGCTGTTCCTGAGAAGCTGCTCCGAAAGGAGCTGGGAGCCATCCACCCATCATGCCCTGCCACAGACAATCGACGGCTGCTCGATGTGCCTCCATGGCTGCTTTTCGATCGGGCAGCTGAGGCATATAGCCCACATCCCAGCACTGGAGAGCTGGAAGCATTCATCATGTCGCTGCCCTGACAATGTCCTCCCTCTCAGGGCGTGATGGGCAGCAAGATGGAGAGCGTGTGCGAATTGGCAACAGCGAAGTAGCCTCCGGCAGTGCATCTGACGTTCCTCAAATCACGATCTTGCTATGTTGGCAGGGCGTGACGGGCAGCAAGATGGAGAGCGTGTGCGATCTGGCGCACATCACTCTCAACAAGAACGCGGTGGTGGGCGATGTGTCGGCCATGACGCCCGGCGGCGTCCGCATCGGCGCCCCTGCCATGACCTCTCGTGGCCTGGTGCGCCTTTGATGCATGTTACACAACTTTACGTACATCTCGCCCGGCGGGGTGCCTGCTTGCTTTTCGAATCTAGGTTTCAGCAGCAGCCTGCGCCGTTGCCATCGTTGCTGCGGGCCCACGCAGCTCTTGCCGCTGCGCTTTGCGCCGACTGCGTCATCAAACTTTGTGTACAACCAATCGTGGGCCCCTCCGCAGCCCCTGAAACTCCCCAGCAGGCGGAGAAGGACTTTGAGCAAGTGTCAGACTGTCAATCAAAGCTGGGGTCTGCATTGTTCGCGGTGCACAACCTGCCAATGTTGTTGTTGCAGGCGGAGAAGGACTTTGAGCAGGTGGCGGACTTCCTGCACGAGGCACTGGAGCTGGCCAAGTCGGTGCAGACGCAGCACGGCAAGCTGCTCAAGGACTTCAACCGGTGCGCGCCGCTCCCCCGGCTGGCTTCAGCCTGTTGCAGCCTGCTGCAGTGTGTACCACTGTTAGGTTGTGGCTGCCCGCTGTGTGCGCGGTCCGGAGATTGCGCGCCTGCGCAGGCTCGATGCGCTTTCTCTTTCCTCCTCGTCATTTGGCGATGCAAGGATTACTCATAGCGTAATAACGACTGCCCTTCTGTGCGTGTCGAAACATGTCTCACTGGTTCATTGAATGCGCAGGGGCCTGGAGAATAACTCCGAGCTGACAAGCTTGCGCAAGCGGGTGGAGGAGTTTGCCGGCGGCTTTGCGATGCCCGGCTTCGACGTGGCCGCCATCCAACAGACGGCGCCCGCCGCGGACGGCATCCACTGAGCGGTCACTGAAATCCTGGGGTGTCACACCCGCCCAGCCGGCCGCGGAGCTGGCTTGATGCTGATGGCGGCGGCTGCGGCAGCGGCAGCGGCGGCGCGGTATCACATTGGCCGGCCACGCAGCGCTCCAGTGGCGGAGTGCCACTTCTCCAGCGGCGCAGTCGCCTGCCCAGAGCTCTGGGTCCACTCGAGAGGCGCTGCGAGCCGCTAGCAGGTGCCGGCGTCACAAACAGCCCGGCGTCCCAAACAGCCTTGCGGCTGTGGCAGACCAGTGGCGGGTGATAACAAAACGGCAGACAGCAGCAATGGCGCAGCCGCCTGCCCAGATCTCTGGGCGCACTCAGAGGCGCGCTGCCAGCCAGATCTTCCCATGTTCAGCGAGAGTTAGGTAGGGAGGGGAGGGGAACGTATGGAGTGAAGTACGCTTGCGCTGCTGCGCCCGCCTGCCTGGCTATGCCTGGCACACTCCGAGGCGGCGCGTGCAGCGCGGCAGCAGCAGAAAGTTGTTGGGGGCTTCTGCAACGAGGAGCCCGCCGAAACAAATTGTCTGGGTCAATGTTGACCCCAGCAGCTCTGGCCATGCCTGCCCGGCAAAAGCTTCTGGGCATGCAAGAGGCGTGGCCGGCAGCAATGGACGCTCGAGCTCTTTTTCTTGTGTATGTATTGTGTTGGATTACCCTGTACACGTCCATGGAGTAGGAGGCTCTGCTAGCTCTGCGCACTGTTGGAACATGAAACGAACCCTGGTTTTGATGCACCTTCTAGTTTGTTGAGACGTCCCTCTTGGGGGATGTGGCCTGGATCAGGCTGAGACTTGAACGTTGTGAAACTCTCAATGGCCAATGCGCAAGTGCTGCTGTTTGGCTGTGACCTGCCTGGATGTTTTGAGCAGGATTTGACTTGGTAATTGTGCCCTCCACCTATCTTGTCATCCGCACAAACTTCAAAGTACCGTTCTGCCTGTTGATCCGAACCTGTTCCTACCTCTAGAGGCTAGAGGTAAGCACCTGACACCTGTGTTGCCTGACACCTGAATGGTTTGCTTGCAAATTGTTCAGAGCATTCGTTTTCCAGCCCCATCCGTTTGCACATTGTTCCGCGCAACCCCACTTGAAATATCTGTGCTGCGTCGCATGTTTGCTCCCTGTGCCACCTCATTCTCATTTGAGCGACTTCAGCGAGAAGCCCTGCTCCTTGCCGCGCGGCTGGAACTGCTCGCGGGAGGCGAAGGACAACTCCTCCGGCCCCTTGGCGCCGCGCAGCATGCTGGCCGCCTTGAAGCCGGCGTCCGGGCTGTCGCACCTGCGTGATCATGCAGCTGTACACCTCGAAATCCTAGCACAGACTTGACCAACAAGTTCAAACTGGTATGGCGGCATGTCGGCTTCGAGTTCGAACCTGCACAGAGCCGTCAATGTGGCAGAAAGCAATGCGCGCATCAAAGCGAGGACGATAACAGGCAGCATAAGCGGGTACGGTCGGGCCTGCACTTGCCGCAGCGGCTGGCAAGGTCGACAGTGAAGCAGCAATATCCACGCCCCATCCACGCCCATGGATGATCAGATAAAACTGCAAAATTGCACGAATTTAGGGGCGCACTTGGGGCAGCGGCTGGCGGGGTAGCGCACGCCGACGGTGGAGAAATGCGCACTGCAGCCGGTGCACCGCCACCAGCGCTTGCTGACGCTCAGCCGCGTCAGCTCGTGCCCCGCGGCGCGGCACGCCGGGTGCGGCGTATCTGTGGTGTATTTGCACGCCGCACAGTGCCACGCCCGCACCTTCTGCACCTGTGTTGGCGGCAGTGAGCGCTCGGTCATGCTCCTGCCTATGCACAGTGCATAACCAGCGGACAGGTTGGCGCCCCACAAAGAAGCAGCTCGTTGGGCTGGGCTGTCGTACTGGGCTTTCGTGCTGAAGGATGCTGTGACCAGAGGCCGTCAACGATGCCTACGAGCGCTGCAGAGCTCGAGTGTGTTGTCGTCAATGCCATCACATGCACTCATTGCACAAGTCACAAGGCAATGACGGGGGGTTTCAGAGAAGAGTAGAAGCGCTGACCATGATGTCGTCGGTGGCAAACGTGGCGTCGCCCTCGCTGAAGCAAACAGAGCACTCTGAGAGAGGTTTCCAGTCAAACATGCCAACACACTGACCTTGATTTGGTCCATGGCGGAGGCGGCGTCGTCCTTGCGCTGCAGGCTGCCCATCAGCTGGCCCAGCTCCACGTCCTCTGCTGTGTTCGCCAGGTGCTGGTACCTGCAGGGTTCGCAGTAGTAGAAGGTTCTATATTACTAACACCTTGATGCAGTTATATCCTGTTGAGCACTCGCATGGTCCAGCTCCGTGTCCTCCGCCGCCTCTGCCAGGTGTCGGCATCTGCGAGGGTGTGTAGGGCTCAATTTGGTTCTGTTATGCAGAGACTTCCTGTCAGGGTTCCAGCTCCTCGTCCCCCTCCGCCTCCGCCAGCGCGCCGTTACCTGTGAGATGTGTAGGTTGTGGGGTTCTGACGCCGCTGTCTGCTGGTGCCGCATTGCAGACCAGTCGAGCATTGCAGCCCGGACATGACAACGCACCGTGACTTGGCAGCCTGGACGTCCTCGCCGATGCCGGCAAAGGCCGCCGCAAAAGACGTCTTGGCCGCCGCCGCCGCCGCCGCCTTCGCCTGCCGCGCCCGCTCTGCCGCCACGGCCGTGGCAGAGCGTCCGGACTCTGCCGCATTAAGCCGCGCCGTCAGCGGCGGTCTCGCCGAGGCAGCGCTGTCTCTCCGCCCGCGGCCTGCGCCAGGCATGCGGCTTGCAGTTAGCAAACTGCTACTGTGCAAACTTGGAAAAATCATCCCACTTCTCAATTTCAGCAGCCAGTGCCTTGCAGGCGATCGACATTTAACTGCGAGCTTGTCGTGATGAGTTCTTGAAGCATCAGCCCCCTGCGCCCGCCAGAAAGCAGAAGCTCACCTGCTGCTGTGACCTGACGTCCCGATGGGCCCAGCTGCATGTCGAAGCGCTTGCTGCCCGGTCCTGCGGGCTGCGAGAATGGACACAAACAATCGTGATGCGGCGCCAGTGTTCGATGCAAGGCGCAAACAGTGTCGAGTGCAGCAAAGCTTGAGCTAATTATGGTCGAAGCAGCAAGCTGACGACAATCGGCTGGTTTTTCAACTCTTGAAACCAGGACAGAAGGGGCGGCAGGTCCCACTTTCTGGAAGCTCGGCAGGTTTGGGTTCTTCGACTGCGCGCCGGTGGTGCCGTGCCTCTCTGCGGAGGCGGCACTGCCGTCAGAGCCCCTGCCCGCGGCGGCAGACGCTGTTGCAGCTGGCGCGCTGTCGTCGATAGGCCGCGCAGCGGTGCCGCTGCGGGCGCGCTTGGCTGCCTCTGCTGCCGCCGAGATGCCGCCTGCACACGCCATCAGAAGTCCGTCACCAGACACGAGAGCTCGCCCTTCTCTGCAGGACTGCACCACCCCTGGAGGGAAAACCCTGGTGCAGCGCTGCCTACGTGGATGTTGCATCAACGTGCTCGCTAACAGGCTCTAAGCCGGGCGTACTTGGCTGCAGTCCCTCATCTGCACAGTGGCATGCCAAGCGCACCTGCTTCCCGCACAGCCGCGACTGCCCGCAGGTAGGAAGCGGTGGGCTGCTTGCGCGGCCGCTGGCTGCCCCCCCACATCTCCTCGTCCTCCTGCAGCGCGCCCTCCGCTTCCAGCTCCACAAAATCGTCATCGCCACCGGGCGCCGACTTGCGCTTGCCGCCCGGCGCCACCGCCGCCGACTGCCGCCCCCGGGCCCCGCTGAGAGGCGCGCCGTTGCTGCCAGGCGCCCTGTTACCACCGGGCGCCGCCCTTCCTGCAGCCGCCGCCGCTGCCGCCGCATGCGACTTGCCGCCGCCGCTGCTGCCGCCGCCGCCCAGAGACGACATCTGCCGGCCGCCGGTTGCCGGCTGACCGCCGGGCTGCTGCGCTGCTGTGCTGCGGCCCGGGACGCCCTGCTGCGGGCGGCCTTTGACCTGTCGGCGGGCAGGACATAGCACACCATTGAGCTCATTGTTCAATTCTGGACAGTCATCGGCCCGGCCCCATGGGCTCGGGACCTCAGTCAGGCAGAGCGATGCGCTGAAGATCTGCAACCAAAGATTGTTTTGCACTCGCAGGACCACGGGAAATGTGCGACACGCACTGCTGTGAGCATGAGCACTGTCTGCCACAACGGCGCTCTGAGACCCGATGCAGGCCACGTGTGTTGGTACACTTTTGATGGCCACAAAGGCACACCACTTCGGAAAGCTGGCCTGCCTGTCCGCACCTGTGTGCCGGACGCTGCCGCGGCGGCCTCGCCGTGCGCGGCGCAGCGCACCTGCGGCAGCACGCCGGCTCGGCCTACGTGCGCCGCCACAGCGTCCGCCTGGCTCAGCATGTACCTGCGGGCATACAGCACAGGCAGAATCAGCAGGTTCCCTCGTGATGGGGCGCCTAAAAATACTTGGCTCGGTGATCGTGCAGGAGGCATGGCCCAAGCCAGTGAACAGAAAGTGTAGAGCTGCCACCATGCCTCCAAACACGCACCGTTTGCCCATGCCGTTGCGGCGCCCGATGTCGCGCGCGGCCAGGGCCGCCATGTCTGCCGCAGAGTGCTGCCGCACCCTCGGCGCCGCCATGTTGGCTGCAAGCATCTTGCGCCCGCCTGTGCCTGAATGTCAGTGCGACAACGGTGACGAGCAGCAGGCGTTACATGACCTCGCTGAGGTCGGTGTCGCGGTGTTCAGGGCTTCAACGTGTTTCCTTCTGCTCCCCGTCTCCCTCTCCACGACCATTTATTGAAAGGCGAGCGGAAGGCGGTGGGCAGCAGGCAAGAGGGGGTGCGGCAACGGAAACACGGGGAATGTATTATCTGCAAGTCCACCTTGCTGGGTGTGGGCGCCGCCGCGGCGGAAGGCCGTCGGCAGCAGGCTGTCGGTGAAGCCACCCCGCCGCGGCGCCATCTTCTTGTACTCCCCGGCTACGTGATATTCGCAGAAAGGGCACTTGCTGATGTTGACGCCCGCCGTGCACGGCGTGCCGTCCTGCATGAGGGTTCAGTGATCAGATGAGTTGTATTTCAGTTCAATGCGGGACTTGCTGATGTCACCGTCCGCCGTGCACAGTGTGCCGTCCTGCATCGGAGGGTCCACAATTCCGTGCATGCTTGATAGCAATAGTTCATGTTGACATTGCCGGCACTCGCTGACCTGCGCAGCACGCTCCTGCTGCATGCTGAGGAATCTCGCTGTTGCTGCCCGTGCTCTCTCAGCCTCATGGCTGCTGGCCGTCAAGGGAACACCTGGCAACACCCACCCTGCGACGCTGTGCAGGTGTGCACCTTGCGGGTGCTCTTGCAGATGCCGAAGTCCGCGGCGGTGCCGACGTGTGTCAGCTGCTCGCCGCCTGCCAGCGTCAGCGACGCCCTGCCATCCTCCGCCCGCACCTGTTGTTTTGTCGCAGGCAAGCGAAGCCGATCAGAAGCAACAACGAGACGGTCAACGGCGGCGCTTCTCAACAAATGTTGTAAAACTCCGCCAGGTAACAGCTCTGCAATGTAAGCATGCGGGGAGTCGCCAACAGTGTGCTGAGAGCAGGGCAGACCGTGCTGCTTCGAGATGCGCTGGCGGCTTTCAGTTGCTTGTGCGCATGTGCAGGAGCGCACCTTGGCGGCAAAGACGGCGAGGAGGGAGCCCTGCGCCAGCTGCCAGTGCGCGTCGTGGGCGTCGCCAAACAAAAACATCTTCACGGAGCAGCCTGCGCCAGGCGCCAACATGAATGTCGCCAGATTCGTTCGGGTGGCCAAGAAAACAGGTGACTCCACGCACAGACCAAACAGTGACACGCGTGCGTTATCGCAGACCATTCAGAACTGTGGCTGCATTCCATTTCGAGTAGCGCACCGCTGAGGTCTGAAAGCACCCACAGCGAGTAGGCCTTGCCGTTGGAGGAGGCGCGCAGCGGCAGCTTCTCGGACAGCACGCCCACTGTAGCCCATGGCCCCTCGATGCCTGCTGCACGGCTCCTGTGGGCAAAGGTGCGACATGTTGTTGGTGAGCACATGGCGCCAGGGTGCACGACGCTCCTCACACTGCGACCTCGACACACAATGCAACTCATAATTCGATGCTGAGAGCAGCAGCAAGGTATATGGCTGAAGAAAGAGGGTATAGAGCGACGCACGAGAGGGCGCCGATGTTGACGAAGGTCACATCGTCGAGGCGCTCTTGCAGGACCACACTGGAGTACTTTGGGTTCTTGACCTGCAGGAGTCGGGATTCATCTTTTTATGCAATCGTGTACGCCACCGTATGGCACATTGCGGCACTGTGGCGACCAGAGGCTGTCTGTAGTCGCACACGTCGTGCTTGCTGAGACTGCGTACCCGCAGGCCGGAGCGCCGCTCCACAAAGGCCGCGCCCTTGGCTGCAGCCGCAGGCGCCGGCGCACTGAAGCCCAGGAATGCGCTCTGCCCTGCGGCAGCGCAGCAGCCGCATTCGACGAGGCTACCATTACCACAGAGACAGCAATTTCTCACCATCAGCACTAAGCGTACTCCAATGTTCATCATCATATTGCATGCCTGTCGGCCGGTCTTTTGGCGGCCCCGCTGCCGCCGCCGCTGCAGCCTGCGCCTTTGCCTGTTGTCCTGCAGCCGCTCGTGGCTGCCGTCCACTTCTGTGCGCGTGATCTGGATGCCTGTGCTGCGGCTGCTGTTGCTGCGCCTCGCAGGCTGGGCTCTCGTCCGGATCGAATGGCAGCGCCGCCGAGCTGGGGCTGCCTGGTACCATCCTCGCCTCTGCCTCGTCCGCAAGCGCTGCCAGCACACCATCTAGATCCTCGTCCACGATGTCATCTGCAGCTGGGCTGGCCGGCACATGCTGCTGCGCGGCCCCTGCTGCGCTGCCTTCGTCTGTTGCATTTGTGCATCCCTTCGCACTCGAGTCTGTTTCAAAATCGCCTGCCAGCTCCAACAGCATATCGAGCTCATCGCCTTCCAACATCTTGGATTGGATCCAACGGTATGCCACACGATGGCGTGCACGTCTTGAATGGGGCAGGCGACAACGAGCTTGCAGACATGCATTTGAAATTTGAACGTGCCCTCGCTGCAGACTCCGCCCCTTGCGAGCAAACAGCAGCGTGAAACGCACAGGCAACTCTGCACATGAATGCAGCACGCGACAGTGCCTTTGAACCTCACCACCAGGTTTGCCAGCAACAGGCGAAGCCCGCATGCAGGTGCCTGGGTGACGATTGATGCATGGGTGACAATCTCACTCCTTTTGGCGCAGTACTGACGGAGTTTGTCGAGGCTGTGGTGCACCAGGTCCTCTTTGTTCGAGAGGTACGCTGTGCACTGTGCCCCCCACAGTAATCCGACGCAGTGGCATACCAACACAAAGAACTCACGCACGGCGCCATGCACAGGTGTATGACCCGGACCTGTTCCAGAGGCACCGCCTGTACTCCATCGCCGTCCGCAAATCGTCTCACCCCGGCTTGGTGGAATACGTACAGAATCTGACGCACAGTCTGAAGGCGAGTCTGAACGCTTGGCTTCATGTGCTGAAGCAAAGCGTGCACAGCATGCTCAGCGGTAACAGCCACTCTGGCGAGATTGCAGGATAACTTGGAGCGCGGGACGCTGAAGAAGATCATCATCGTAATTCTCGATCGGTCGTCGCAGGCCATTGAGAAGCATGTCCTGGACATTCAGGTGGGCACGCAACACCGGCTCACAGCAGCAGCCGAGCCGCCACGCACTTGCATCCGCAGTGTGCGTGATGCAAAAACAAGTAAAGTGAATGAAATGTGTGCCTGCCGCAGCTGCTGCAGCCGGAAAAGCTGCGGCAGATGAGTCCCATCGAGCTGGAGGCGGCACTGCGCAGCATCCTGCTCAAGCTGCAGTACACAAAGGCCATTCTGAAGCCGCTCCCCACAGGCGAGTTGAGGCTTGCGTCCACTCCCAAGAGTTGGGGCAAAGTTGTAGCACAGCACACTGTCGAGCAAATGACGCTGCCGTGTGCCCCACAACAGCAATGCCCCTAGCTGCTTCTGCATTACCACCGGGCCGTGCAGCAGTCAAATCCGAAACTCCCTGCAGGCTGCACCTTCACGGTGCTCGCGTGCTCGGACGGTGACGCCGGCATGCCGGTGGACACGTGGGCCGAGGAGATGGCGGGGGACACGCCCGCCGCCAGCTACAACATTGCCGCGCCGCACGAGCTGCAGCCCGTCAAGACGACGTCCGTGTCACACGCGCTGCAGCTGCAGCTGGCCATCGACAGCTCACTGTTCTGACGGATGTTCCATCAATTCAGCTACCTAGATAGATGTGCTGGGAGAGGAGACGGAATGCGCCTCTTGGACTGGGTGCCCTCAGCTGAAAGGACGTGTCACATTGGCGGGCTGATGTCGACATCGAAGGAGTTACAGCCCAGCTGAAGGCCCAATCGGCTTGTCCTGCGAGTATACAGGGCGGCGCGACAACATCCGGAATGAAGACACAATTCAGCAACGCTTCAAAACAGACGTTCCTACTACCTACATGTGGCAAGCTTGCGTTGCCTTGCTAACTCGAAAGAGGATCAACACGGCATGTCGTACAATCATGACGTGAACGGAAAACAAGGAAGGGGCGGAAACGAGGCACAAGCGGGCCCAGGACCGTATAGTTGTGTGTGCCGCAGGCGGCCGCAGATAGGAAGGCGGTGAAACATATTGCGCAGGGTTTAAAGTCCCAGTTTGCGGGCCCGCCAGGCTTGGTTCTGTGCTGCTGCATCCAATTGCGCACAATTCGGTCGTCCACAGGCAACGGTCAGAAGAGGAGCAGGCACATGATGACGAAGCTGCCGAGCATCAGGAGCAATCTGCATGTTGGAAAAAGTGATTCAGCAACTGGGGCGGCGCTATTCCAGAGGTCAACATACGACGAGCAGAGCACAATCACAGCACAAAGCATCATTTCTGGTGCATGGAATGCCGCAACAACCGCACCGTGACAGGAACGCCTGGTGCTGCTGCTCTGGGGTCAGTGGTTCTGAATAGCCGCCCTGACCTGCGCATTGCAGAGTTGCAAACTACTTCAGCCCAATCAAAGCAACGCCCCGAACTGCTGTCGCAAGTGCTTGCTAACGTTTGTGCACACAACATGTGTGGCACATCTCCACGAAGTTCTGTCTGGCAGCAGCGGGCACACAGTGTACCAGGGTTTTGCTGGTAGCCGAACAGCGTGGGGAGGATGCCCATGCCCGCCGGCATGTTCATGTTGCCACCCTGCCCATACTGACTCCGCTGCAGAAACACCAACGAAAGTCAACACAGTCGCTTTCAGCAACATCACGCGCAGCCAACACCGCCTTTGACGCCATGTTTTCTGGCTGCACAAGTCGCGTGTTCTGTGTTCTGGCTGCACTCATGGTCTACACATATCGTCCAGCAGATGCTGACAGACAAGTCACCGATACTGCACAGCCAACACCGTTCTCAATGCCGGCTGTTATGGCCGCATGCATGCCGGCTGCTATCCATAACAAGTCGTCCAACGCTGGCAGACAGCCCCATCCTCGATACTGCACAGCTGAGCAGGTGGCTTGCCTGCACGGGCGCTGGCCGCTGGCCTGCGGGCCGCCGAGGCACCGCCTCCTCCGCTGCCGCCGTCCGCTTGCGCGGGTCCCTGTTGTCGCCGCCGCGCCCGTAGATGGGGATGCAGCTCTGCGCAGGCGCAAGAACGGCTGGATCAGTGACCTGGCGGTGCTTCATGGCTGCGGCGCAGCATGTGCGTCACGCGCAAACTCTGGAGGCTATGCCGGGCAACCCCCGTGACCCCGAACCCATAACGGTAAGCTTGCAGGCCACAACGCATTTCCAAGACGTGCGACTGACCTTTTCATCGTCGATGCCCGCCTTGCACACCGGGCACACCCGGCAGTAGCTCCGCACCTCCATCCACCTGCACAGCACAGAAACGCTGATGCCAACACTGCCCATTCAACAGCAGCCAAGGTTGTGCATGGACAGCAATGGCAGCTCGTTGCCATGACTTGTGAGGTGGCCACGTGCAAGGCCAGCCCTGCACACAAGTACTGCCATCTCACGATACCTCAACCAGAGCCAGCTGCAAGGTCCCTCGCGGTGGCATGTCCCACCTGTATATGCAGGGCCAGCAGTAGAGGTGGCCACAGAGCGTGACCACGGGCTCCTGAGCCAGCTCATAGCAGATGTTGCACTCGAAGGCGGAGTTGCCCTCCTCTGGTTGCTCTGAGGGCTGGGCGACGGCTGGCGGATCACGCTCGATGGGCCTGCCCAGGCGATCTCGAGGCACGGCCTCCATGGCCGTGATGCAATTTCACACCGCAGCGGGACCCTGCCAACGGATTCTGTGCAAGCGTCCGCCCCTTGGCCTCCCGTCGCGCGTGCGTGCCTGCACAGCTCCTTTGAGGCTCAGTGTCGTGACGTACAACCGTTGCATGGCCGATTTCGAGGTCAAACTGCCGGTGCACAAGCGCGTTATTGTCGCGAATTGTCTAAACCCTAAATCAGTCTTCACTCGAGTCTACCTAGTGCTCCACAGGGTGCTGGATCAAGCCTCTTCAACAGAGCTCGGAGAATACAGGCTCTGTTCAGTGCTCCGCTTGCAGCGGGTGGGTCGCCCGAAGCCGACGCCTGATCATGTGCCGCAGCGTCAGCCGCCCGCGTGCGCACCTTGCGGCGCCTCAGAACAATCGCCTCAGAACAAGCAGTGGCCGGCAAACATCGCATTAGACGCAACACATGCGCTGCGTCAGCAGCCAGTCCCCATATCGCACACGTGTGATGTGCTTCATGTCCCACCTGTACATGTCATGCTGGTGCGTCGTGCTGTGCTGCCACTAATTGCATGCTTGCGGCTGCAATGGCGTGGCGCGCGCAGCCGCACATTCGAGGCCTACGAAAACTTCCGGTTCGGCCAGCGGCTTGCCGCAAGGCCGCCGTCGCAGCCGTTGCCGCCGCTCACTTTGATTTCCTCTCCCGTTTGCCGTTGAAGCGGGGCTTGCCGCCAGCCTTGGGCTTGCCGCCGCCGACCTTGCCGCTTACCTAGATTCAGACAACGCCACATGAGCTGATGTTTCACGCTGGCGACTTCATACACGTCAACGTGCTGAACCACAGCTGAGCGAGACAAGCGGATGCTTGCTGAGAAGCAAACACACCAAAGACAAACGAATTGGGCCAGAAAGTTTGCGATGAACAGACCCGCATCACGCCGCCGCGAAATGCGCCGCCGTCCTCCAGCAGCCCGCGCTCCGGCTTGTGCGCGGCGGACTTGGCGGCGCGACGCAGCTTGGCAATGGCTGCCCGCGAGGTGTGCCCCGCCTCTATGGCCTCCTCCTGCGCCCGATCCGCGCGCGCGTTGTGCTTCCGCTTGAGGCCTGCCGCAAATGTGAATTCATAAGGGCTATCATTCAAGTACAATTGCACGCACAGCATGATGCAGTTGTGCTTCCGCTTCAGGCCTCCTCCTGCGCTCGCTCAGCGCGCGTATCGTGCTTCCGCTTGAGGCCTGCAGACTTTGCATGCGAACAGCGTGATAGAGTTGTGCTTGCGTTTGAGGCCTGCACGATGTGCGTGAACATGGAGGATATGCATGTCCCACAGGATACGGCAGAACGCGCCCAGAGCTGGCATTGTGAGCCAGCGATGCTGTGTGCAGAAGGCTGTGCTTGACTGAAGATGCCGGTGAGGCAGGGCAATCTCGCAAAAGCCAAAGTTGCGCGGGAGAAGACGCGCCTTTGCCGACTGACGCGGGCATCCGCGGCGCCTTGTCGGCGCGCGCCCCCAGCCTCGCTAGCTCCGTTGCCGCAAACTGCTTCTTGCTCTTCTTGTCCAGTGCGGCCGCACCTCCAAACATTCAGCACACAGTTCGTCAGACAGACGGCTTCTGCTGGCGGCTGCGAGGGCGCAGCCAGACAACATCCATATGAAGCAGTGTCGATCAGCACAGTCGTGGCCGCAATGTGTTGCGCATGACGTGAGGCCGACGCACCGTATGTTTGGACCTGCCGCTGCAAGGTCTGCAGCTCGGAGCGGCTGCCGGTCCATGTGGACAGATCCTGGGTGCCGTTCGCCATCTCTGCAGCTGCCGCAGGTTTCCCGCGGCCCCTGCCGCCTTTGCCAGACGACATGGGCCCGCCGCCGCTGCTGGTGGCTGCGCCGCCATGTCTGTGTGCCTGCGAATGGAAAGGGAGCGCTGAGATCCGTGCTGCAAATTGAACATGGTGCTTTGTATCAGTTTTGTGTCCACCATGCATGTATAGCAAAGAGGGCATTGCAGCTGCCCACCTGCGGGCGGACCGTCTTCCTGTCGAACTCAAAGACTGGTGCTGCGCCCGTGCCGTCCTCCTCCTCGCTGCTTGGTGCGTCGCCGCCACCGCTACCTGAATCAAAAGCTGACGAGGAACTGGCCTGCACGCGATTCGTCAACTTTTTTCAGTCTTGTAAAGCCGCATCGCCGCCCGCAGGCAGGTGTCACGAGGCACGAAGCAGTGTGATCAGCCAACGCGTGCCTCACCCCGTCTCTCTCAAATTGACGAGAGGAAGCTGCTAACTGCTGGTCTTGCTTTGCTGCCACAGCTGCCTCCTGGTCGCTGTCGGCGTCGTCAAATGCACCCAAGAACTTATCGCCTGCAGATACAACAAAGTCTTTGGACGGCAACTCCAGGTTGATATAGGAAGATGAAATCAAGCGTCTACACGTGCGCACCGAGAGCTGCGAGCCTTCGGGCCGCTAACTCTTGAATGTCGGCCATTGAACCGGAAGTCAGACCCGATCGCCTGCAAAGCTGCCTGCGGGTCTGCGTTGCACCAAGCAGCTCTGGAATACAATCGGTGTCAGTTGTCGTGTCTGAGTGAGAGCGCATGCGGACAGTGGCTGTGCAATTTGGTGCGAGTAAAGTGGACGCCCAGTGGCTAATTGGCACACCTCGGACAAGCCAATCTCCAGTATTGTGCACTCAGCCTCGCAATATTCCAGCCAATACTGGCAGTAGGGCTGTCACAATGCCAACTGCAGTCAGTACACGACGCGCCGCAGCGGCGTCTCTGACGCTGAGTGCTTTAGCGTGACGCGCCGAGCGGGCTAAAACCTCGACGTCAGGAAGAATTCAAACTGCAACTGGTTAGCTGTTCCCAGTCCTCAAAATTTCACTCCTCGTCGCAGCGGAAGCTCCTCAGCCCGTCCTGATTCAATCGCCGGATCGGCTGTTGGTCGGCGGCAAATGTGCCGCGGCTGAGTGTGCATTGGTCAAGAGAACAAAAATCACTCCTCAAGCTCGAACTCCACGTACAGCGGCTCAGTGGCAATCCCTGCACGTAGAAGAACGCATGAATCAAGGAGGCGCATCAGATGCACAGCGGTCAGCTGCTGCGGAGTCCAGAGCAGTCCCAGCCAGGCCAGATATGCAGCACAGTCTGTACATGCCGAAATGCTTGCACATGCTGTTTCGCTTCCACATGCTGCGACCTCAGCAGCAGGCGTATTACAAGCAGAACAGCGCACCGCAGTCTGCCGGCTGCCTCGCGATGCGGATGTAGCCGTCCTGCGGTCAAGCACATGACACGGTTGTTTTATGGCCAGGCTGCCTTGGCATATGAGGCAGCTTGGGGCGACGATGTGTGCAATGGAAGAAGCATGCACATCATCCACATCCCTTGATTCTTCAAGAGTGCAGCCTACCTCGCCCCAGTTGGAGGACCAGGTGTTCTTCACGATCCAGAAGTCGTGGCCGCCCTCCGAGCCGTACCCGCTGACGAGCACCGCATGGTCCAGATCTGTGCAGGCGGCACAACAAACATGACAGCCCGACATGACCTCGGCAAAGACAAGGCAGTGTCAAGCAGTGTCAAGCAGTGTCAAGGCGTCGAAACTCCCTTCCAGGACGACACTGATCGGAACAGCATGCGGCAATGTTGCAGGGATGCTGCGGCAAGAACAGTGAATACAGCTCAGATGCACAATCGCAGCCGCTCACCTGTGACCGGCTTGACGGTGCAGTCGGTGTTGTTGTAGATGCCCGACTTGTAGAACCGAAAGCTCTCCGAGCCGGCATCGACAGCAACTGCACCACGACAAAGTAGAAGTGTTGAATTGCACTTTCGTCAGCTCTGCCCCGCTTGGTCCACAGGCAAGACCACGGCCGCCCGAAGAGACCAGGGGCAGTCCACAGTAACAATGAGCAAGGGATGCGCGACAAAACAACGCAGTGCACCTGCAAGCACGTTGCTATGGAAGCATGCTGCTGGCGCAAATTCCAAGGGAGGTATGTTTGCTGGCGCACCCGTCATGGGACCCTTTGTGAGCAGCGCCTCCATGAGGCCCGTCTCGCCGCCCTTTACATACTTGGTCATGCCCTGCAGCGCACGCACGCACAGGCGGGTTCAGCCCCCATCACGACAGAGGCACGAGGAAATATGGGCACTGAATGCAGACAGCCACGGCGCAGGCAGGAGATCCTCGTCAGGCGGGCAGGCGCGATGCGCAGTCCTGGCGGCTGGCCGTGTGCTGGCCGCCGCCGCGAGCGTCAATCATGTATCTGCATCATGTCACGGCCGTGCGTCCAAATGTGGCCACGCCAGCGATGCCGACACACCTTGTTGAACTTAGTCAGCGGCTTGGAGGCGTTGCAGTAGCTGGACACGCCGATGTAGGGATAGTCCACCTCGGAGGCGAGTCCGCCCGTGCGCCAGACGTACTCGAACGCGATCTGCTGGTAGCCATCGTCTGGGGAAAGGCAAAGCTTGCAATCAGCAGCCGCGCGTGAAAGCTTGTGTTGAAGTGGGGACATTTGCATGCAGATTGTAGATATAGCAGCCCATGGCAGATTCGAAGTTTCAGGGGTATAGCAAAGGGAAGGCAAGGGGGAGAAGCGGCGACGCACAGCAACCCTTGTTGGACAGCTCTCCCTGCAGCAGCGCACGAGCAAGTCGTCATGCGTCACATCACATGTTTGACACCATACAATTTGGCATCAAACAACCAAGTGGCAACAAAGGGGAAACCGCAGACTGACAGGCAGGGCGCCACTCACGTCGAAGATATCCCAGGAGCAGTCGATCAGATTTTGCTCGGAGAACAGGCGCTGCTTGCCTGCGGCGCGGTAGTACGCCGTCTCAATCGCGCCAACGGCGCCAAACGCCTGCAGCAGCATGGGGCCTGGCTGATTGAAGGAAGTTTTGCAGAAAACAACTCCTTTGCGTGTTGCTGCGCATGGAGTGCAGCTGCAGCAGCAGGACTTTAGGTCTCAGAGTTTCGCTGGTCCAAACCCACACCATTCCAGGTGAAGCAAAGAGCAGCGGCAACTGACCGGAAATCCCGTTGTAAACCCATGGTGTGCCCACTCACCCAGCAGGAGCCGCAGGCAGCCTGGTTCTTGACGGGGCTGTCCGCCGCAGTGCCCCGCCAGTCCACGGCGTTGGGGATCATGTGCGCCGGCACCGTCGGCTGGTGCACCGCCGTCGCCGGGGCGCGCGCCGCCCACTCCCGACGCTGCTGCTTGTTGCCCGCCAGCAGGGAGCGGTACTCCGCGGCGGACACGTCACCCCAGTGGTTCATGGCCAGCTGGTGGCCGCCCTCCTGCTGCGCTGCGTTCCACTCCTGCAGCATTGAGTAGGGCGATGTGAGATGCAGTCACTGCTGTTCCGCCCTCCCAGCAGCGGACACGTCGCCCCAGTGGGCATGGCCAGCTGGCGGCCGACGCCCTGCTGCTGCGCCGCGTTCCACTCCTGCAGCATTGGAAGGGGATATCCGAAGCGACAACTCGAAAGTCGCTGCTGTTTCACCTTCTCAGTGGTTCATGGCCAGCTGGTGGTTGCTGCCCTGCTGCGTCGGGTCCATTCCTACGCCGTGGCAGTCTCGTCAATGTCAAGTTTCATGCTCTGCCACTGAAAAGCTTCTCTGAGGTGGTACCAGTCCCTTGCAGTGCTGGTACAGATGTGCGATTTTGTTGCGGTCTGCATGTGCGCTGCAGTGTGGTCCAACTGTCCGCTCCAATCATGTGTCGTGATGCACAGCATCAAAGCGTCTCCTGCTTGCACTGATGAAGCTGCGTTCCAGCAGCAGCGCAAAAAAGTACCTGAATGAAGCGCAGGTTCGCCTGGAAGACGGTGCGGCGGGCGAGGTACTCGGCCTGGCTGCGGTGCCGCCGCCCGTGCTGGTGCACATGCTGGTCGTACTCGCTGTCGCCTACAGGAAACAGCAATGTTTGTGTGTATAATATATAGGATCTATGTTTAGCTGCAATCAGGGTTTTGTGCACCCGCCAAGGTTCGACCTGGGAATCCTTGACGCGGAGGGGTGGGGGCTACAGTGGCAGATTGCCTTTCGCAGTTTGAGCAGCGCAGGGCGAATGGCCGCTCGACAAGGTCACTGGCGACTGCCAGAACCTGGGACAGCAAATAGCGGCACGGCACTTCGCTCTGGCCACTTTCCACAACGAACCGATGACTGCTCACCTCAGAAACGCGCATGAATGCGGATTGAGAACGAGGAATAGGCAGGCACGAAGCTAGGAAAACCCTATACAGCATACCGTAGAACGCCGGCGGCAGCAGCGACATAAGCTCGGTGCGCAGGTCCAGCCCCGGGCCCCGGGCTGCGTTCTCCACAACCGCATCGTCCTTGCATATGTCCGGCTTGTCAAACGCCGCGGCGTCGACTGAGCCCGCCTCCCACTCGTGGTAGTTTGCGATGTAGTGGTCGAAGTGGCCGCCGGTGTACCTGCGAACGGGCACAGGTCTCTGGTGCTTTGTGCAACAAGTAGGACTTTGATGCTCACAGGTCTCATGATGTCCTTGATCGATTTGTGCAGATTGGTGCAGAATGTGCGACCCGATGACAAGGCCTTCAATGTCAAGGCCTTCAGCGGACAGGTGTGCGTCAGGGCGTCAGGGAACCAGGCAGTGCTTCCAGGAGTTCCAGGAGAAGGGGGCCTCACGGGTTGATGCCCCACAAGTCCAGCTTGACGGGCGTGCCGTCCTGCATCGAAGGTATTTGGGGTGTTTGAGCAAACCGAGGCAGAGCCCGGGTTCGGCTGCACGAGGCTGGTGCACCAGCCTCGTTGCCCTCACGAGGGCATGCGCTTGCTTTGCGCTGCCGAGGATGCAGCTATTGACGCAGCAGCAGCTCAGCTGGTGTAATTGCCACTATGGCGGCAACACCATCAAGCAATGCCGTTGAGGAACGCGGCAGAAGTACTGCAGCAGCGAGGCACCTTGGTAACACTGAGGGTGTAGTTGGAGACATAGTGGCCATAGCCCTGGCCGGGCTCCGACTTGAAGACCCAGTTGTGGACCGTCTGGTCAGTCACCTCTGCCTCCCCGTCGTACTTCCACTGATCGGGGTTCACATCCGGCAGCACCTGCACCAAAGGGAAATCATTGATCAGTTTGACGGCGTTGTGTGTGCCAGCGGTCTGACGGTAGCGGCGTAAACACGCCGCTACCGTCTCGCTGTGGCTTGGATGACATGCAGCCGTCGCGCGCTGCACCAGCAGTGCCATACATGCACTTGAAGGCATTGCCCACTTGCTTGCTGTGACAGACGGGCAGCATTGATTAGCGAGGATTGCGGCTCACATAGGTCAGATCGGGCTTTTTGCCCCACTGCTGCAGCTTGCGCGTCGTAGCCGTGCCAACTGAGGCAGCGTCAGAAGCGGTGCCCTCATCAGAAGAGCCAGCGGAGCCGGCTGCCGCGAGCGCCTGCATGTCGGGCGACGCGGGCTGCTGCGCGGCGTCCGCCAGCGTCGGGCCGGAGCCGCCGTCCAGCGGCTCCACCTTGCACTGCTGCTCCGTTTTGTGGATGAACAGCGTGTACATCTTGTTCTGCGACAGCGACACAGCAGCGACGGCGAGTCGGACCCTCCATAGTTGATTCGTTTTTTGGACAACAAGGCAAGAACCACGGCATGACGCCACCGGCATGGCAACCTGTAGCGGCCGTCGACGCAGATTGAGGATCAGGCGCGTCACCTGATGCTGGTCCTCGATGACGGTCTCCAGTGCCGGCTGGTCGGCAGTGCCGCGTTCCATGCGCTGCTTGCCGTGCTCCACGTCCTGCCAGATCTGGTATTGGTACCTACGTAGCAATCGAGACAAGATTGAAAACGATGATTGTCTGAGCAGCAAGCTTGGAGGTCGGGAGGAGGAGGCGCACGTGAGGCCTTCCTTCTGGAGGCGCTTGATATAGGGTACCTCGAACGTGAACTTCACCTGCAGGACGCACAATTCGATGGATTAATGGATTGCAAGTTTCTTCCGTGCCGCACCAAGCCCGGCTAGCAAAGACAGGGCAGCTGCAGTCCGGATGCATGACTCAAGATTGCTATCGGGGCCCCGGCCGGTGTATATTTCGCGAGTGATTGGAGGCACAGGTCAAGATCGTGGATCAATAACCCACTCGGAATTGTTTCGGCCACACGGGAGGCTCGGGATCGGCCTTCAACAGCGTGCTCCTCGCCACACAGGTTGACGGCAAGCACGCAAGTGCAGCCAGCGCGACGGCCGCGAGCTGGAACCTCATCGGTACCAAGGTACTCAGCACGCCAAGTGCTGCTCAACAAAATCAGAAGTGGCAAGCCACTGTTCAGCTGTTGACCAAGAGAGATTCGCCATCACGTGATCCAAGTGGCATTTGCCTTTCGGCGACAGCTGCAGAAGCAAACTTCCAGCTTGGATTGCCGGTATCGTGCATCAGCAGCTGCTCTTGCATCCGTGCATACAGACGCTGCGGCGCCGACTCTACGATCTGGCACCTGGCTCAGCTGCGGCCATCCAAGCAGCGCGCTGTCGGCAAACAGAGCCTCTGCGCAGCATTGCTCCTTTCTGGACCCTTTCATGTTGTAGAAGGACCATGTAGTTGCAGTCATGCACGCGCTTGGGCTGCTCGTGCTGGCAGCAATTGCGTTTGCAGCAACAGGACTAGCGGCGGTTTCTGCCAGCAGGCGCTTGGGCTGGGGGGATGTGTCCTTCACCCGCTGCAGCATCCTGTCTGTGCAGACCTCCTTCCTGAACAGGTGAGACACCCCAGCTGTACCGGGCTCTGTTTACAAGTAGCATGATGTTTGCCGTCAGCGGCAAGGGGCCGCGCAGGAATCTACACTATAAGCCACGACGCCCGCTGCAGGCACTTTGTGCGGCTCGGGAGGCAGCACAGGCGGCCGCTGCAGGCCTTCTTCAACCTTGCGCCGCCAGTCGCGGCGGCACTGGCGGCCGCGGCGCTGTGCATGCTCGTGCGGGAAGCATGGGCAGCGGTCAGCCTTGGCTCCCAGGTGGGCAAGCTCGTTATTCTCGATCTGCCTCAATCACAGCTGATGGCTTCCATTTCAGACTGGTAGGAAGTAAGTCGACAAGTAATGCCGAGTGAGTGAGGTAAGTTTGCAAGGCGTAGACGGGTGTTTGCACAGGCTGTCAATTTGTCAAATAATGTAGTGCCTGATCAAATGACAGGTGCTGGCAAACTTCGTTGCCGACGAGCATGACGCCGCGAGGGGCGCGGCGAGTGCGGCCACCCAGAGCACCCCGCACCTGGTAATTGCGGTGCCGGGGCTGACGATCCCCTGGGCTCATGCCGCGTACCTGTGGATCGCGGCGGCAGTCTCGCTCACTGTGCACGAGGTGAATGGTCCCAATCACCCTGCGCTGCATCTCGCATGTCCTGCGAATGCAGTTGGCCCAGAGCGATCGAAGCAGCAAGGCTGCACACGATGCGGCTTGAGTGTCCCAGCGAGCCTGGTTTCAATGGTTTTTGAATGTGCGCAGTCTGGCCATGCGCTGGCGGCGGCGGCAGAGGGAGTGACGCTGCACCACATCGCCTTCTTTCTGGCGCTGGGTGTGCCGGGCGCCTATGTCAGCATGGACTCGGAGGGCCTGGCGGCATTGACGCCGTGGCGCGTGCTGCGGGTGCGACTTATTTTTTTTGAATGATGGGAGGCGGTTTTGCACCCCATCATGTGTGCTGGCTAACATGGTCTTGCATACCGCGAGGACTGCGGCATCCTGTTGCAGCCGCAGTTTTGACAAGCCTGATGGAAGGCCTGCCAGATGCGATCTGAGCCTTTCTGCACAGGCTCGTTCTGACGGCGCTGCGATGCTGGCGCTGCAGATCGCATGCGCGGGCGTGTGGCTGAACGGCATGCTGTGCTCTGTCTGCTGGCTGCTGTCGCTGCTGCTGCCGGCGCTGCTGCTTCCGCTGTACTCTTCCGGTCAGGGTGCTGTGATCTGGTGCGTACCGTTTTGTTTTTTTTTGGGACAAGCATACATTGCAATTCATCTGCGAACAGAGATGTGCAAGGACAGCCATTTCCACATCGCAACCTGGCAGGTTCGAGTTCGGTGCTCGATCATGCAGTCAATCCCCAAGTATGATCGATTTCGAAAATCAAGGTCTGATGTGAGACTCGGAAACCTGTGTGCATCCTCCCTCCACAGGTCGATGCCGCAGCAGTCTGCGCTGCGGGACTTCCTGCAGCCGGGCGACACCATCACCAGCATCAACGGCTGCGATGTGCGCGGCACCGACTCCCTCCGGGCGTGCATATACTCACAGGTGAGGGCAGCACACATGTATTTGACATGTGTGTGATGGCGCCTTGGGGCTTGCGGGGGCCGCAACAATCCCGCCCTGCCCGCCGTGCAGCGGCTGCCAGCTGCTGCATTCCTGCTGATCTATACGTCTGCACACATCCTCCTGACGGTGACGTGCAGGACGCCGAGCAGCAGCCGCTGGCGCCGCAGCTAGCGCCCCGGCGTGGCGCGTCGCCCGCGCTGACGGGCGACCGCCTCATGAACGCCGCAGGTGCAGACACGGCAGCATGGAGCTCCGACGAGCAGCTCCCAGGGGCTCTGCTGCAAGGCGGCGCAGTGGCAGCGGCGGCGCCGGCCGCCGAGCAGCAGGTGCCCCTTACTTTGCAGGCCTTCGCTGTACGCCCCCAAGTTGTACCCCCACAAAGTTGCTTGTTGCCATGCTGAAGCCATGGGTTAACATGCCGATCAATCAGTGCAGCAGATGCCGGGCTCACAGCGCGGGTACTGCGTGCCGGACGACAGCGCGGCTGCGGCGGAGGCATGCCTGCTGGACATGCGGCAGGCACGCTGCCGTGCTTTTCTGATCATGGTCCAAAGCTTTGTTGCCATCCAGTGTGCTTTCTGTCTGGAACCCTGAGAGCTGTGCCGCCGTGCAGCTCAAGCACTCGGTGAAAAGTCAGAAGTGACGTGTTCCTTCTGGACACACGCGGCAGGCACATGGCAGCGCGTGCGGTGCCAACGAGCTGTGCTTCGCCGGGGTGCAGCACGACTTTCGCGCCGCAAGCCTCCAGGTGGGGCTGCAGAGTTAAACGAACGCTGAGCTGGATGAACACCCTGCGCTGCTGGCATCGGCCGGCATTCTGATGCAACTGGCGGTTGAGATTTAGCGCTCCTGGTCGCGACAGCACTGGAGCTCGTTGAGCTGCGAGGCGGAGATGCTGGCAAGTCACGCCAGTCAGATGTGTCAGCTGCGAACTCACACATCCGATGTTCTGATGTTCTCAAATGCAACCTTCAGACATGCAAAGCCTTGATCACACAGGGAGCCATGGAGCTGCTGACGGCGGACGCGGACGTGGAGCGGCACGTGCTGCGCGCCGCGCCCGACGCCGCGGCCGGCCACGTCACCGGCGTGTGCCTGCGCGCGCGCCTCGTTGCCGCCGGATCGCCCTGCGACTCGCAGGATGAGGCCTGCCCAGCGGTGAGGACACAGCCAATCCACGAGGGGAGATGTGCATGCTTGGTCGGCCAAGTCAGATGCGCCACGGTCGTGAGATTCTGTCAACAGGGCGCTGCCCGCTACAGGGACGCGTGTCACACAGCATGCCACGCCTTGCGTCAGTGCCCATGCTGCGCTACCTGTAGCACTGTCTGCTCTAAACGCCTGCTATAATCTGTCGCTTGCAGGGGACGAGGTGCTTGGCTGCGCTGCTGCACTACGGCGCGCACATGTTCAAGGTCACCTACCAGCCCGGCCCATGGCACGCCGATGCGACGGCACAGCCGCCGCCGGACGGCGCTGAGACGCGGCGGCGGCGGCTCCAGGCGCACAACGGGCAGGAGCACCTTCGAAGGGCGCACACACGGCAGCGGCGGCAGCAGCAGCAAGCAGGGGGAGCGGTGCAGCAGGCGGCAGAGGTGAGTGAGAAAACTCGTGGCGACAGCAGCAATGAGGAGCAGACCGTAGATGCATGTGACACCGCTGCAAATGGTGCTGCTGTCCTGTGTCGGCCTTGCAGCAGTCGAGTTGTTTTGTTCCAGCACCTGTTGCAGACATTGCCTGAACACCGTTGGATGACAGATGGTAACCATGTGCATGTCTGTGTCACAGAAGGGACAGAAGGCAGAGGCGCGGAGATCGGTCGACGCGTGGCGCGGCGACCTCAGCGGCCAGCTGCGGCCGTGGGTCGTCGACGCACACAGCAGCGCGGCGGAGGACCTAAGCCCTGCAGTCGCCGCGGACGCAACGCCGGCAGCCGACGTGGGCCAAAGTACCACAGCGGCTCGGGCGGTGCAGCAGGAGCAGCGGCAGCAGCAGCAGCAGCAGCCGGGGCACCAACGGCAGCCGTTCCTGGTGTGGGTCGCGGTTTCCTCCGAGGCGCTGGCGGCGTTCGAGACGAGCGGCTACCGGCCGCGCGGGGCGCTGCTGCAGGGTTTAGGGTTTCCGCCGCTGTGGCTGCCGGCGGCCCTGGAGCAGCTTTGCGCCTACACCTTTGCGGTGTCCGCGGCGCTGGCGCTGCTCAACATGCTGCCTCTAGGGGTTTTAGACGGCGGTGCGGCGCTCGGCGCGGCGCTGGAGATGCGGCGCTGGGAGGCGGGGCCGCTGACGGTGGCGGGCTGCGACCCGGGGGCGCGGTCCGGCGTGCGGATTCTGAGCGCAAGGGCCGTCGCCGGCCTCGGCGCGTTCGTGCTGGCATCGCACGCCTTGAGACTGGCGCTCTGACTGGGTTTTTCATTGAATACGGTGGTCTGGTGTGGTGACGGGGCGACGGGATTGCTAGGTATCTGGCAGGGGCAGAAGTGCTAATCGGCTGGAGAAGCCTCTCAATCCAATACCCACCTAGAGGATCGTGTTGATGAACGAATCAATAAGAATGAAGTTTGCCCGTATCCAAGCGGTCAAAAGGGAACTGCAACTCTAGTGCTGACCCATTCATTCAATAAGTGTGCTTTGCCAGCAGCTGCTTTCCAATGCGAGGGCAAAAGGGCACACAACTTCCAACATTCAACCACAAGCAGTCTCTTGCATCAACACTTTATAAACAAAGCGCGTGCTGCAACGCACACACTCGCAGCTGCTCAACCGTGTGCACCCAGCCCCTCAAAACCGTATGCACCCAGCCTCTGTGCATGCGCAAGTCAAGACTGGCGCAGTAGTCATGCAACCTGCCTAGAGGTATGCTTTCACGTCAGCGATGCAGCGCTTCTGTTGGCCTCCACCCTGCGGCGTGAGCCGCTGCTCAACGGGTTTAGCCAATGAACAATTCAGCCAGTGAGCCTCGGTTGACCTCAGCCAACGAGCATCACTTACTTGTTCACTGGTTTCAGCTGCTCACCAGGGGCACATACCGCACAGCCATGAGCGGCACCTCCTTGACTTCCCCGTCGGCCGTCTTGTCCACGCACAGCAGCGTCTGCATATCGTTACGGGCTCCCACAGGGATGATCTGCGAGCGGAAATACACACCCCTTCTCAGCGTAATGCGTCACGGCAAGCTGAAGATGTGCCGGGAAGATGTGTGTAAACTAAAACTGCGGGAAGATGTGTGTAAACTAAAACTAGGAGCTGCACCGTCACGCTTCGTTCATGACAGGCAGTAGTGCCGGCAGGCAATGTGCCTTTCATATCATTGCTCGTGTCCAATTGCAGAATGCCTAGCACCATACACTTGCCATCGTATGATGATATAAAGACGATGCATTTGCGCACCATGCGGCCGCCGGGGGCGAGCTTCGCGATGAGCTTCTCCGGCATCGTCGCCGCGGCGGCACCAACGTGGATGGCGTCGTACTGTGCGCCGCCCTCCTGCGGTTTTGTAAATTGAATTCAAATAAAGTACATGATAAGAATATGGTTGAAAATACAACCTTCGTTCATTCTGTTTATTAGCCTGCAAACGAACTCCAAATACTTGATCGAGAGGATTCCCGGAACCAGCATTGTGTCGGCAGAAAATGCACATTCTTGATGTTGTCCATCATTGGACTTACCTCCAGGATGTCGATCAGCGCGTTGCCCGCCTGCACGGTCACCGTCGGCGGGTCGCCCTGCAGCAGCTGCGGCTGCGACGCCTGCACGACAGCATATTGGGCGATAATGTGGGCATGGTCGTGCAAGACAGGCTCGTGACAGCAGCCCAGAGCAGCGCTAGACAGTTGACCTTGCACCATCATTCGCAGCCGTGGTGCTGTCTGGCGGAAACAATTTCCACTTTGGTGTGCCATGCGGTCCATGACTGCTGCTCTGCTAATGCAGCTCAATCTCGACAACTGCAGTGCTGCCACCTTGATGCTGTTGACGCTCCGCTGGGCAAGATCGGACCACTTTTCGACGCCCGCAACGCTGCCGCCAGGTGACACCAGGCGGCCCATCACCTGCGCAATACAGCATGTGGAAGTTGTGCACACAGTCTTCTTGAAATCCATCAGACGGCATTCGAGTACTGTCCGCCACCACCAGGTGGCAAGCGCCATTCCGGGCAGCTGCGTAGTGCTATGTTTTTGTGTGGCTGTTGTGTTACTGTATAAGTCTTGGAAAACATACTCACGGCGGTCAGGTAGCCGGAGCCGCTGCCGCCGTCTGAGTGCTGGGGCGCAGCTGATTGGCTAGGAGCATGTCTCGGTCTTCGATTCGTTAAGAGTGATGCTGATTGAGTCACGAACAACATTTTACCGCAGTCAGGTAGCCTGAGCCGCTGCCGACGTCGAGCGCGCGCGCCCCCGGCCGCAGCTCCTCCGCCAGCAGGTCGAGGCAGGCTGCGTGCATGTGCGGCGCCGATATCGTCTGCTCGTTGCCGATGGGCATGGGCATGTCCTACACCCCAAGGTGCGCCTAGCTTGGGGGGGTGCGGGTGCTCGTGCTGGGATGATGTGGGAGATCGTTGCAATGCAGGTAACACCCGTTGTCAATACGCCCTTGCGGCATACAGGGAGCTGCAACACAGTCATGGCTCGCTCACCGCGTAGGTGAAGGCTTTTGGCGTGGAGGGCTCCATAAAGTGGCGGCGGTCGACGGCCAGATACGCGTCCCTGTGCTGGAAAAACGGAGCAAGTCAAGCTTTAACATTCTCAAGTTATGCCATTCCTTGCAGCTCTTAATCTCAAGAACGATCAAAAACCAGTTGCCAGATCCGCTGGTTAGTGGGGGTGATGTGGACCTGATGCGGTCATCGGCCAGGCGCCCCTCCTCCCGGAGGTGCTGCACCAGCTCCGCGTGCGATGCACTCAGCATGACTTTGGTGCGGCTTTGCCTAGACTCCCGCTCCGGCGACCGCTTGGTTGCGCCTGCGGCATGCAAAATGAATGGAGAGGTGCCTGCCAAGGCCTGCATCCAAGCAACAGCTGAGACGTGAGATTGTAAACACGCGGCATGCATTATGAATGGAGTTCGTACGCATCTATTCCCTTCACGATGTGACTTGCCTTCGCGGCGGGATGCGGCGGCTGCAATTACCGTCGCAAGTGTACATGCGAGCAAGGCACGCCTGAACGAGCTGTGGTTCCGCATAGCCGTGCAAACTGACGCAGGCCGTGGGCGAAGAGCTGCAGAAACGCCTGAGGGCGCACCAAATCGCGCGGTCCGTCCCCGAAGCAGGAGGCGCTGCAGGTTGCTTGCCATTCAACGAGCCCAAGTACGAGTAGGTTTCACCGCTGATTTCGCACCGTCGCCAACGCAGGTGCTTGAGTGTTCTGAATCCGAGAAATATTGACTGTCAAGGCTTCGCCTTGTGCGCAGAAAGCGCCGCTGCAACCTCGTTCGAAGCCGGGCCATGCTGAGGGTCGCGCGTTCCGGATAGAACCAGGTCCCATGGCAGGCAAAAGCGATCGCTTGGTGCACTGCTGCTGCATTTCCTTAGATCGCCATTGTCCTAACCGCCCAAACCAGAGAAGCTGAATCTTGACCCAAGCGTTTTTGGCTTGACAAATTGCACCCAGATTCCACCGTCCACCGCCACCTGCTGCAAGCGTTCGACCCCGTACACAGGCTCTAACGCGACCAGAACACAGCTGGTACTCAGGCTGGTAGCGCCAGCTCACATCACTGATGCCTCGCGACGCTGAGGGGCCGCTGTCCAACAACGAGGCGCAGTTCATAGCCCAGGCGCGCATGCCTCAGCCACACGACAATACGTTCTGCAATCGTAGAGCTGAAGTGCAGTCAATTGTCAAGATCGCCAGGCTCCCATTCGTTCTCACTGTGATCGCAGGCTCTGCGGCAGCAGCAGCGCATCGACGGCCGGCGGCCATTTGACTATCGCCCCATCCAGTACCAGGTGCTGTGCACAGTGACGAATCTGCTGGATCTCAGTGACACATCGGACATGCCGCCGATGATACATTCGACTCTGCGGCGCCACGCCGCTCTGCCACCGGCGCCCGCCTGCTGGCTCTGCCGAAAGGGGGCAGCTCATTATCACGCGATCATCATGTCAACCCGGTGTGGCTTCCTTCGGCCGCAGTTTGCAGCGGACGACAGCAGCGCGGAGGTGCTGCTGGGGCGCACGCGGGTGCTGACCGCCATCTCGGCGCAGCTCTTGGCGCCGTTCCCAGACCGCGGCAACGAGGGCCGCGTGCAGTACAATGTGGAGTTCAGCCCCATGGCCTCGCCCGCCTTCGAGCCCGGCCGCCCAGGTGCTGTGTTGCTGCACCCTGATCCAAGTCCGCTGGCTTTTGAGAGACTAGTCGTTCATCGCCAGCATAACTGTGTGTGCTTTGCACAGCACAGCCTCGTCCAGTCAGTTGGATGAGGCGGCTGACATGCATGTGGGACCTTGAATCAGGGAATCTCAGGAAGCGTTTCCGCAGCATGAGCCTGCACCAGAGGCTGCACCACAGCTCACTCCCTGTGCCTCCTCAGCAAGCAGGGGAGGCGGCACAGGAGGTGACGCGGCTGGTGGAGCGGGCGCTGCGGGACAGCCGAGCTGTGGACCTGGAGGCGCTATGTGTCGTCGCTGGCCGCAAGGTATGCAGTGGAGGCACATGTGAAATGCCGGTGCCTGTGCATCGAGGGTGTGAGGGTCAATGGAAGGCGCAGCCGCGCACTGGCCTTGGAGGCGCTGTGCGTTGTCGCCCGCCGCGAGGGCTGGGGCCAAACCTTTCAAAGGGTCGAATGGGGTCCGGAGGGCCGACAAGGGTGCAGCATGCGTGCACCTGAGCGCCTGTTTTGATGAATCGCTGGCTGCTCACCGTACTGCCAGCGACGACATGAACCTCTGCAGTGCAACAAAGCTCGTGTTCAGAAACATTGGAGCTTGCAGCAGCTGGAAACATGGCATTGTATCCGTTGCTGCCAGGTTGGGTTTCTCATTGAGTGTTTGTGCATCTCCCACCAGGTCTGGCGGCTGCGGGTGGACATCCACGTGCTGGACCATGATGGCAACCTGGCGGACGCGGCGGTGCTTGGGACTCTAGGGCTTGCCCTGTTTCTGTTGTGTAATGAAATTTGATTGTGCTTCAACTACATCAGGTGTGGTGGCTGCGGGTGGACATCCACGTGCTGGACCACGACGGCAACTTGGCGGATGCCGCAGTGCTGTCGGCGCTGGCCGCGCTGCTGTCCTTCCGCCGCCCGGACGTCAGTGTCGGCGGCGCCGACGGCAGGTGAGCGAGCTGTCATACGCAGCCACGTACACAAGCGCTTGTCAAGTCCGAAGAAACGTGCCGCTAGTTCTGTGTCAGCCTGACGACGCTCTCCTTTCGCCGCCCCGAACGTCAGCGTCGGCGGCGTCGACGGCAGGTGAGATGTCAGCTCCTCACCCGATGCACAAAGCGCCTGTCCGGTCAGAAAGGCGCAGGCAGGCGACGTGGAGCGGACCTCAGCTCGCAGGATTGCTGCAATTGCATTGGGGAGCAGGAGAGTCAGAATCACTGTTGCAACAAATTGTATCAATATGCAATCCGACAGGCGCTCACATATGATATTTGCTCGACATGTGCAGTCAGGTCATCGTGCACAGCCCGGAGGAAAGGGAGTCAGTGCCGCTGAGCATCCACCACCTGCCCTTCGCCCTCACCTTCGCCTTCTTCGGGGTGCGTTCCTGCTGGCCGCATGGTGACAGAACCCCTGTTTGCAGATTCCTGTTTGCAGAGTTGGCGTCTGCTTTGACATGTTGACACCAGCAGATTCCCCTCTGTGCAGCAGTTTATGAAAGCAAGCCCCTCCTGCAAGCACTGCAGGCTGGTGGCACCGATGCCATGTCAGCGTGCGCGAGCCGCATGACAGCCTGTTCCTTTTCACGCTGCAGCCTTTGTGGTCGTTGCTTCATCTGCATCGTGCAGGATGGGAAGCTGGCGGTGCTGAGCCCCGTGCTTCAAGGAGGAGGGCGCACAGCCGGCCGCATGACGGCGGTGGTCAGCACACTTCATTTTCAGCTACTGAAACTTCTGATCAATGGTTTGATGGGGTCCACAGGATGGGGAGCTGGCGGTGCTGGACCCAGGGTTCAAGGAGGAAGCAGCGCAGGCGGGGCGCATGACGGTGGTGGTCAACGCGCACAAGGAGGTGTGCGCCGTGCAGAAGCTGGACGGCGTCCCCCTGCCCTCCGCCGCGGTATGTTCATTGAACAAGTGTAGTTCGGCAAAACCTGATAATTGGCTGTCATGGGTGCGCAGTTGTTGATAAGAGGGTGCGGCGTTGCATATCTTGTTTACAACACGTGTCTGTGGCAAAAGCGTCAAGCTAGACGGCGTCCCCCTGGCCTCCGCCGCGGTGCGCATAAAATCACATCGATTCAATTTGTGGTGGCGTCTTGTGGCAAAGCTGAGAGCTGGACGGCATCCCCCTGGCCTTCGCCGCGGCGGTGCGAATTTTGAAGATAACAAAACCGTTTATGTGAGTTTCTCGTGGCATTTTTGTCAAGCTGGACGGGGTCCAGTTGCCGCTGCCTGCTGCTGCGGTGAGCCTTCTGACGTCATCGCCTTGGAGCATCTTTTTTGTCTTTGCTTCGGAACAAAGGCCCAGTCACCAACCTCTCCAGCAGTCGTTGCTGTCACTGCAGATGCTGAGACCGGCAGACATGACACCTTTCAGCATTAACGCTAGTAGGCCCCTGGGTTCACTGTCTGATGCGCCTGTGCTGGCGCGGCCCGCAGATCATGCGGTGCATACGCATCGCAGCTAGCAAGGTTCAGGAGCTCACGGCGGCGCTGCGGGCGGCGCTGGACGCTCGGGACGTCGCGCGCATCGCGAGCCGGGTGCGGCGGCATGCGACGGCACCCGCACCAGCCGTGCAGCAGCCCATCGGCGCGCACTGAGTACGGCGGGACGTGTTGCGCGTTGCGCGCCGGGTGTGGCGGCCCGCTCCAATGGCGGCTGCGCCAGCGGCGGCGATGGCACAGCCCATGGGTGCACACTGAGCCAGGAAATGCGGGAACTGGGGAAGCAGCAGGGTATCACGCGCATCGCGTGCCGGGTGCAGCGGCATGATCCGGCGGCGGCGGCGGCGCAGCCCATCGGGTCGCACTGAGCCAGGAAAAGAGTGCGTGTGCGGAGCAGGGCGCACTCTCTGGGCACAAGGCACATTGCGCGCCGGGTGCGGCGGCACGCGCCACCGCCGGCGGCGCCAGCACAGCCCAACGGCGCACACTGAGCTAGCAAACGTGCGCGCTGGGAAGCAGCAGGACGTCGCACGCATTGCGCGCCGGGTGCGGCGGCATGCGCCGGCGCCGGCGCCCGGCGGCGGCACAGCCCATCGGCGCGCTGTGAGCCCGGAAACGGACTGTGGGCGAGGAGAGCGCGCGCATCCGAACGCGGGAGGTCGCACGCATTGCCAGGCCCTGCTGCACGCGCCAGCCCAGGGGCGGAGGCGACGGCGCAGCCCGGCGACGTGCACCGCACCAGTAGACTGCGTGACCTAAGGGTTCAGAAGGGCGAGCAGATGCGTGTGCGCAGGCAGCCTTTTCCGGTGCATGCCGCAGCAGCAGCGGCGTCGGCCGCCTGCCTGCAACTTCAAAGGGGCCGACTGCCAGGAACAAGGGTGACGATGACTGTGCATGATTTGGAGTTGCGCGTGAGTGTTTGAAACTTGTTCACCAATGCTCACAGATGCCTAGACTTCACGACAGCCAACCTGGTTATACACAAGCATGCGAGCCAAACGCTGAATCGCCCTCGCAGCAACCAATCAGTGATCATCACAGATGCAGCCTCAAACAACCGAAATGACCGATCCTCAGCTCTGCCATCCACTCGCACACTCCTGACTATTCAAATCCAGTACAAAGCTGAACACGCCTGACAATCAAATTCTGGGCAGTGCAAGACTGTGACCGGTCTTGGCCAAGGCAGCGACTGGTCCTGTGTGGATGCAAAAAACACGCTGGATAGTAGTGGCATCCCGAACCGAGGTGGCAGCGTGCAATGATGAGTGGTGCACATTGCTGCATGCCGGCGGACCTAATGGAAATCGCCCGGACCTAATGGAAATCGCCCAAAGCCCGTGGCCCAAAAGAGAAAGTGCAGGCCCATCCCGAGTGCATCAGTGCCCTTGTGGCGGCCCACTGGTGGTGCCAAGCAATTGCCTGGGTTGCAGACGCGGGCAAAGCGCGGCTGCTGCGCCCCTGAATGAGACGGCATTGCCACCTGTCACGCCGAGACGAGTGCCCTGAACGCAGAATGCGCGCTCTGCTGCAGGCCGGCGCCTCCAGAGGGCGGACTGGCCACCTGCTCGCCCGAGTCCGGCCTCTGGCTGCCGGCGCTGCCACTGCTCGCGGTGCGTTCCGCCAGCCTCGCGGTCGGCCGACAGACCTTCACATGCGCTTGCTCCCGCTGCCGCAGCTGCTGGCCATGGTGGTGCTGGCCCCGCGCTGTTCCTGTCGCCGCCGTCGCATCCGCGCCGCCGCACGGCTGTGGTGCGACGGCAGCGACGGCCGCCGGCCGGGAGGTGTGTGCGCTTTGTTGAAGCTGCTGCGGCTGCTGCGCCATCACCATGCTGCTGGCCACAGCTGCCTGCAGCAGCCCGATTGGCAGTGACTGCGGCGGCGGCAGCAGCTGCCACTGCAGCATCATCGTGGCGCTGGCGGCCGCGGCGGTGAGCTGCGGCAGCTGCGAGGCGGCCAAGGCTGCTAAAGCGGGCGTCTCCGGCTGCGACACCGAGGCCGACGGGCTGACCGCTGCCGCCTGCAGCCAAACACATATTGTGTTGTACAAGGGAAAGAGTGAATCCATGAGAAAGAGTGAATCCATGAGACCTGCTTGTCATTGCGGCAACAATTGTAGTGCGTCATGCAACGCAGCAAAAAAAAACACACCAATGCAGCGGGAGCAACTGCCGCAAGCTGTACCTGCGCCTGTGCCTGCTGCTCTTCGAGGGCACTGAAGCGGGAGCGGCGCTTGGTGACGCCCATGGTCCGCAGGCTGTACTTCTGTGCGTGGCTGGCAACCTGCGTTGGCGTGCGGGTTGTGACATAGTGCCGGCTGATGCCGCGCCAGTGGCCCTGCATGCATGTCGATTCAGGGTGTTGTCACCTCGCCATGTAATACGCCCGTGTCAGCGTCTTAGACAACTTGTCAGCTAAACGTTCGCCACTGCACTGCAGTCGTATCCCACAAAACTGCTCGTAGTGTGAACCCACCTTGCCGAGTTGTTGCAGGCCCAGCAGGAACAGGCGGTGTTCCTCCTCGCTCCAAGGCTGACCTGCAGTGCCGAACAGAATACAATTCGATAAGTAGCCAGCCGACAGAAACGCACGAGCGCAGGGCCTTTGTTGGGGGCCAGGTGCCCGTAAGGACATCCCACCGGTGGCTGACAATGACGAACACTGCGGCACAAGGTGACGAGCGGCCGTCAGATGGCTCTGAAACTCCTGAAAACCACTTCAAGAGCCGCTGAAGAGCGGAGGGATGTCCCGATGAGGGCATAGATTCGGCAGACGAACGTATTGGACACCAAGGACACTTAACGGCTGTGCATGGCACGCTGCAGCAAACGCACTTGTGCGGCTGCGGTGAGTGGTTTCATGATCATACGAGGCGTAGGCAGACGCACCTTTCCTCGGCGCCGTCCCGCTCGACGGCGCGCCGGGGCTGTGCGTCCTGTGGAATCGCGCACCAGCGCCCGAGGTCTGGGCGGTCGCCAGAGATATCTTGGGCGGTAGCACGAATCCAGAGGGCATGTCCATCCCCGCCTGCTGCCCGCTGCCCATGGGCGCGGGGCACAGGCGCGCGGCGTGCTACAAACGGAAAGTGATACGTGGAGCAAGCAGGCGGTGTCGTTGGTTCGCGCCTCCTTTCCCGGAAATTTACAGGACAAATCGGAGAAGAAATCCCAGAGGCCTGTCGGACGCCGTCAGACACAGCCAAACAACGAAGCTCGGCAAGGGACAGCTCTTCCGTTTTTCCAAAGTTGTCTGCCTCTGCTGCATGCTGCAATTGCAGCCATCATCTGTGCTGGACTGGTGCCGCCGCTGCCGCTGGCCGTTCGAAACCGCTTCCGAAGCTCGCTGCTGAAATGAATTCCTCAGGCACACCTGAGAGCCGGGCAAACACCTTGGCTTTCAGCCGAGTGCTTTGAAGAGTTTCGCCATTCAACGTCATGCAAGCAGCCGCCAGCATGCAGGCAAACCTGCATGCAATGAGGCTGCGCCAGCCGCCCGTGGCGCAGCAACCGGCAGACCCGCCACTGGCCTCCTGCAGACTGCCTGCAGCCCGACGTGCTGCACACTTGGCGTTCCGGGCGGAGGCCGATCAATCGGCCCAGTCGGCCGATGCCGCGTCACAGCCGGCGGCCGCGCCAGCGGAGGCAAGTAGCTGTCATTTCATGCAGTGACTCTTGCGGTGACGGCTACACTATAACGTGCGTAGAGTGCGCACAGAAGCCCGTTCCGTCTTCCGTTCACCCTTTGTTTCTTGCTTGTGAAGGTCCGATTTGGATCTCCGTCCGTTTATGAAGAGAAAGAGGTCCGCTTTGGGTCCGCCCCGGCTCCCGAGGCGCCGAAAATCTCAGGGTGGCGCAAGCGCCGGCTGGAGACCGCGTACCAGGCCGGCAGGCGCAACTTCAGCGTGAGAAATCTTGACAATGATTTCATAGACTGCCTCGCGAACGTGTTTGCCCGGCAGCCTCTGCCCGCACCCTCTGAGTCACCATGTAGGTCACCCGCTGCCGCTAGGAGCGCCCTGTCGAAGTTGCCAATGTAGCATGGTTCTCTTCCTGTAGGTGAAGCAGCTGGCAGGAGACATAGGAATTGACAGGAAGCAGGTGCTGGCGTGGCTCAAGGCGCGCGCAGAGCAGCCAGACAAGTGCGAACGCAGAATTACAGAATGCGCACCCTGCTCAGAAGCTGGATGCTCACTGATCATTTTGAACTCGGCCCTGGACGGACTGCTTCTATTTGGTGGTCGCACCTGGACGTCCAGGCATGCATCGGCCATCGTGAAGAATCGTTTCTGCAATGCAGGCCGCAGGCCGGGGAGGCAGCAGCGAACGGGTCGCCGTTCGGGGAAAGGCAGGCCGCCCAGGGCGCCACCGCAGGCAGCCAGGCCGCGCCCGCCGCATCGACAGCCAACATGACCTTCGCAGGTCTGAACTCCTGCACACTGTGTGGCATGCTGACCCTGCATTGCTGCTGTGCGATAAGGGCGCCCAAGACATCGAGCAGAAGCGCTGCTGTGCTGTGCTGTGCCCTGCCTCCTGCCTCATGCAACGGGTTCCCGCACCTGAGGGCAGCCCCAACTGAGCAGAGATCTTGTTCAGCCTCCATGGACTTCAGCAAGATACGACCTAGAAACGAACGGACGAGAACCTGACACATGTGTCGAAGCTGTGTGTTGCGTTCAACCAAAATGCTGAGCGGCAGGCGAAGCCAGGCGGCGACTTCATCTTTGATGAACCTCGGACAGGACCCTCGCATCTAGTAGTTCTGTCCCCCAACACGCAGACCGGCAGGCGGATCCGGGTGGCGAATTCGCGCGCAAGTGCATGAAGCGCGCCACGGAGGCGACGCTGGACATCCGAGATTTGTTCAGTTCCTGTTCTGTATCCCTGCAGAACGGCAGGTGGAGCCGGGCGGCGACTTTGCGCGCAAGCGCATGAAGCGCGCCACGGAGGCGACGCTGGAAAAGGTGTTCGAACGCTACCGCTGGCCGCCGGAGGAGGTGATTGCCGGCGTGTGCCAGCTGCACGCCGAGATGTCACCGTCGCGCGTCAAGCTGTGGTTCGAGGAGCGGCGGCGCCTGGCGCCGCAGCCGCCGCAGCGGCGCGGGCAGCAGCAGTGACGCCGGCAGGGCCGCAACCAATCTACGAGGAGGATACCGCTGCATGTCTGTTGCCTGCAGTGTTGTGGGTCTGGCATTGTAGGGCTGACTGCCAGACCTGTTGCACCAGCATTGCCAGCGCCAGTCGATTGAAGACACCGTGCACAGCGCCTTCATGTATGTGATACTGGCGGACATCTGTGTTCCGAAGGGTTGTCGTCTTTACACATGCAGCACTATATGGTACATTTTACCAGCATAAGCAACTCTGGTGACGAACGCAGCAACTCAACAATCAACAGCCAGGCCTTCTGTTGCGAAGTACTGCTGCAAGGCTGTCCCGCTGCCCGACTGACCGTCAGGTACATACTCTACACGCATCTACAGGGCAATAAGCACACACTTGCGATTGGCAACGGCACAGCCCGGGCTGGGCTGCGGTACACTTGCCAAACAATGACTGCCAAACAAACGGCGCAATCCCTCCTCGTTTTGCGTTACATCCGGGCACAGCTGAAGCGCCCCTGCTGTCAGATGTCTTTGTAGGTACATTGTTCGCTGGGTTCATGGGCGCACTGCTGCGCGCGACGCGGCCGTTTACCAATCAGATATACTCCGTGACGAGCTGCAGTTCAGTGACACGGCAACAGTCAGCACACAACACCGGGGGGCACATTGATCAAGCGCAGGTGTAGACGCCCAGTGCAAGGCACCCGGCACATCGATGCACGGGTCAGGAAGAGGCCCCGTCGCACGACAGGCGCCAGCTGCTAAAGATGCGCAGGCATCTCCAACACCTGGCACGCGCAGCTGTGCGGAGTCTGGAGAGGAGCCCGCCTGACGGCGCCCGCAGACGCGGGTGCAGACACACTTGGACAAACACTGAAAACACATGTCAAACGGCTGCACGGTTTCCAGATCCTACCTGATGGTGCATGTAGACGGGGGCGCCAGAGCGCAGCGCCAGGCTGAGGGCATCGGAGGGGCGCCAACATGCTTTGCATCTTTCCCATCCTCTCAAAGGGCTACATAGTGTAGTTATTCGATTGGGAGTTATCCCACCTGGCGGTGCACGTAGACGGGGGCGCCAGAGCGCAGCGCCAGGTTGAGGGCGTCCGATGGGCGCGAGTCCACGCCCGCCAGCGTCGCGTCGCCCGGCGCCGGGGTCACGCCCTCCGGCGCCTCGAAGTGCACGCTGCAAGGTGGGCACAGCATGCTTCAAAGGCACAGCTCTTCCAGGGGAACAAGACTACTTAGGGGCACAGCAGGCATTGGTGCCACTGCTTCTTTTGGCTGCTTATGAAGTGTGCTCCGAGCTGAGGTCAGGCGCATGTTTGTTGTGATGTCAGGGGGAACGTCAGCGGCAGCGGCAGCATGTGCCAAGGTTAGGGTGTCGAGAGGTCACCGAGCGTAGAAGACGCCCCGCTCCGAGGCGCAGATGCGCACGTACGCCACCTGTGCCACAAACACCTTCGCCAGCTCAGTTTCTGAGTCACAGGTTTTGCATTGTCGTCACGCTGCAACATCAAGACTGTTGGGTAACTTTGCGCCGCTATGTTGCCCAGCTTGGCGGTGCCAGCAGCTGACTTGTGCATTCCCCTCCCAGGGCACGAATGTTCGGCAGCAGAAAAGACAGGGCATATGAATGTGCTAGCATGAGGGAATCATCAACAGCAACACACCTTGCGGCCCAACGCCTCGACCGCATTCCGCATAAAGTCGTACGTCAGCGGCCGCTTGCAGCCCTGTCAGATCAATTTCGATTGAGTGATAACGCCGTTTTGTAATAGACGAGATGCACTCTGCGCTGTGAGAAGCACGGCTGCACAGGTAGGCACAACAGGACGGCAACATGACAGATGTGCCGCTTGAGGCACAGGGGCAGCGGGAGGCAGTAAGCCGCACCTGCTGGTGCCACTTCCAGCCGCTGAAGGCCTGCAGCAGGGCTTTGCCCTCGCTGTCGCCTGCACAGGAGATATGAAGGTGACTGCCGTGCTCGAACGCAGGGAGCAGATCGTTGTCAAGAGCCCTGCATGATGGCCCTCTGGGGAGCAGGGCGTGTACACCACTGGGCGGGCATGGGCGCACAAAATGTGCCCACGAAGGTGCCCTGTGACAACAAAGCTGCGGCGCGCTGCAAATCTGATCGGCGGGGCAGGCTATTTGCACGGCGGCAAGTGGCGCACCGATGAACATCTGCAGCGGCTTGGCGCAGGTGGTGGGCGTCTTGAGGGTGACCTTGAAGGTGCGGTCCTTCGCCAGCTCTTGCACTGCACGGCGTCAAAAGCAGCCACAGTCGCCAAGGAGAGTGGCCAAGGAAACCGCCTGCTGGTAAATCGGTTGCAGAAGCGACCTGGAGTTGCCATGTGGAGCACCCATTCAAGTCGCACTGGCTGCAGTTGCTACCACAAGACCCCTGGGCCATGCGATCCGTTGCATCACACGAGGTGCAGAAACTCACCAGAGTCCAGCTCCGCCCGGAAGTACTCCTTGCTCAGGTCGAAAACGGGCTTGGGGTCCGGCTTGGGGGGCGGCAGCGCGGGCGCGCTGGCTGCCTCCGCTGACTCCGCCGTCGGCGCCGCCTTTGCGGCCTCTTGCGGCTTCACGACTGTATGTGTGCAGACATCAACACTTTCTCAGCTTGCAGAATTCTACGGAACAGAGATGAGTGGCAGAATAGCTTCTCACTGCTGAAACCGGATGGTCATCAACCATTCTCATGCCATGATAGGCGACAGCAGCTGGCTGGCATCTCGTCCAGTGCGCAGAGCGCAGATTGCATGGCTTCGAATTGCACCTTGGGATGTCGTCTCGGGGGTGGACGGCGCGAGCTTGCCCTCAGCCTCCTCGGCTGCCATCTTGCCATTTGCCGCAATCAGCACCTCGCTGCTGCGACCATCCGCAGGCTTGCCTGCACACGAAACAGACACAGCGTCTTGAACACTTAAGCTCTTCTTGCTGTGGTGGAAGGTGTGATGCACGTAAAGACCCCTCAAAGGGGCACTGCGCTCGCCGCAGAGTGGCATGCATCTCGCGTCCGGATTGGGTGACCAACCTGTGGAGGCCGGGTCCGGCGTCAGGGCCCGGGGACTGTCGGGCGGCGAGGAGCCGGGACTGTCCCAGTCGCTGGTGCAGCTCTCGCCCTCATCGGAGTCAATGTTCACCCAGGCATCCAGCTCGCCTGTGTGAACGACAGGTGACTGGGTTGTGGAAAGCGTCTCAGAACTGCGCTTGCAGCAGTCCAATGCGCAGTGGGAAATCAATACAAGGCACACAAAGCTCCCAGATCTGACGGAGGGGGCAACAGGGCGCGCACCTCCGCTCGAGAGCTTGAGGTCCTGCACTTTGCTCTCGACGGTCAGGAGCCCGGCGCCAAGCTTGCCCACCACCATGGCACTCCTACGGGAAACAATCCGAAAGTTCTGGCGCCATTGCGATGGGTGCGAGTCCTCATCGCGGCCAAAGTGCGGGGCTTGGCCTTTCGGAAAAGTGCAGCAAGGGAAAGGTGCATGTTGTGGCGTGCGACACGGTGAGCGTAGTGCACGTCCAAAGATGGCATCGATACGAAGAGCGCTCTGCACCTCACCCTTCGAGACCACAAGCGCGTTCGACAAAGGTGCGTGCCGGGTGGGCCTGCTGATGCCTTCTGACGATCCTCCTATCAGGAGTCCGGCACCAGAAGCAGCAATATGGCCTCCTCGCGAGCAAATCGGCGAGATCGATTGCTGTGTGGACAAGCAGAGCATTGGCTTCTGACGTTGGGGCTCTCCTCCTGGGTTCTGGTGAGGATCTGCAACCCTACTGCGATTAGAAGCTGACAAGGAAAACCCGGAACACTCTGAAGACTGGTGCCCGACAAAACGGTACCTGTATGTGGCATGTATTGGGTCACTGCATCAGATGGTTAAAACACAAAACCACTTTCATGCAGGGGCCTGCTTCCAGACAGACATCCCGACTGAGCAAGCGCCAATGCTGTGGTGCATCAAAGCGCACGCCGGCAAACAACATGCTGAGAGCCCCATAATCCCGACTCACCACCAACATAAAAGCGTTCTTGGCTATACTGTACAACAAACTCTGATGGTACACACACAACTGCCACCGACAACAAAACTCACGGACACATCAGGGAGATGCTGCGGGCAGGGCACTATTGCCCGGCCCGCCAATGCGACGGACATCAGAAGGGCTGTCTTGAAGGGCACATCCGCTGTACACACTTGCCATCTTGGATGTCAATACACGGGAATCCCAGTTCCGATGCTACACGCATGCACCAGAACGCTTGAAATGTCTTAGCGCCGTCTTGGCGCGGATCAGGCGTCCTGCTTCTCCGGCATCGGCATCAGGCGGGCCGTGCGCAGCTGCCGAAACTCGTCCCGCAGCCGTCGCGCCTCCTGCACGCACGGCAAACGCCGTCAGCAAGACTGTTTGCAGCGACAATTTATTAGCGCAGCATCCCGCCGCACAACAGCATGTGGCCAAACATGAACGAGTGGTGCATACGACTGGTCCACAGCCTTGTGGTATGTGCAGGACATGGATGCGCTGCACGCAACAAACCTACACGACAGAGGATGCAAACCCCTTCAGGGGTTGCACAGGGATGTATCCACGTATGCAGAGGGAGATGCACCTCGAAGCGCTTGTCCTCCAGGGCGGTCTCGATGGCGACCACCAGGCTGAGCGCGCGGTCGCTGGCCAGCAGGTTGTCGATCTGGTTGCGCAGCCTGCGGCCAGAGGCACGACCTTTCACCATCCGAACCGACCATCACGAGAGAAATCAGCGCCCTGCTGCTCTTGCTGCTGCTTGCGCGCAAGCAATGCATCTGCACCATGGGGGACAGAGCATGACGCCGTCTGTCACAGGCACGCATTCTCTGCCACCACGCCGACTGCCGTCATTGCCCTGCCGTCACACCGTTGTGGATTTTGCACAAAACCTCACCGCGCGGCCTCGCCGTAGCGCTCCCCGGTGATGGCCAGCTGCAGCGCCAACTGCAGCTGCACGGTGGGGTCCGGGAAGTGTGCCAGGTCGGAGCGGCAGGAGCGCTCGATCTCTGTCACCGTCTCCTTCACCAGGAACTCGCTCGCCGGCCGGGCCATCTGCGCCGCCACCTGCCCGCGAGAGGGCGCGGCTAGATCAGTTTCGGAAGTGGAGGAATCAGATCTTCGTGACTCACAGGTGTGGTGACGGCGTGAAATGCAACATCATTTAATGAGCTTGCCAGCAAAACGTCAGTCCCCCGTTCCCTGTCCTTTGCACCAGTCTCAGCAGGACTGCCTGTCCAGATCAATGTACCGCCTATTGGCTTCAAGTGCCCTTTTCCTGCCTGCTTCAGGATCCTAGGATAGAAGGAGGACGCACCTTCCGGGCCACGTAGATGGGCGCGCCGAAGCGCATGCCCAGGTTGATGGCGTCGCTGGGTCGAGCATCGATGTCGATCTCGCCGCCGCTGGCGCCGCCGCCCGAGCCCGTCGCCGCCGCGTAGTGAATGCGCGCGTGGTAGGTGCGGTTCCTCAGCTCCGTGACGCACACCTTTGTGACCTGGCGCAGGAGGAGGAGACTGCATGAGGGCCTGCACAGCAGAGAACGACAGCAGAGCAGGAGACACACTGAGTTAGGGCGTGCAGAGCAGCGCATTAAGGCGGCAGTCGGGACAGGCACTCGCGCCACCACCAGGTCAACACGTGGGCAGTTGATTGTAGAGATGTCATGTCGTGACAAACTGAATGTCAAGCGCACCCGGAAGCCGAGAAGGGCAAGGGAGTCCTTCATCAGGTCGTGCGTCATCGGCCGCAGCTGCACCAGCCAGAAGGTCGATTTCAGCACGATACTCTGTCAAACAGGGCATCGCCACTCATGTCAGATCTCCACATGTGTCAAATGAGCAGTGCGCAAGACAAGCACACCGTCGGCTGTTTGTTGATCTCATTGACCAGCGCGGTGCACTCGAAATCGCCTGTATCGCACAGCATTGCAATGAGACATCGTCACAAATTGGCATTGACAGTGTTTTGGTGCGCAGCATCACGGATTTCGTGTGGCATGATGCATTCGCACAGAAGCTGCAATTCCTTACCAATGTACACAGGCAGCAGACTGTTGCATTGGTCGTCCATCAGGCGTAGGAAGATGACGTGTCCGTACTGCTCCGTCCGCTTGACTGCATGGCAGCACATGGCACGCCTCAATTCCGCTGTGGCGCGCACCGCGGCAAGCGCATAGAAACCGTTCGGCTGCCAGAGTGGCCCTCATAAGCTCTGAAACACCTTCATGCATCGCCGAATGAGCGCGTTGCGAGCGGCAGGTCTGCTGTGCGCCACGATTGCGAAACCCTCGCCAAGTCACACGAGGGCCCGGGATCCAAGCAGTCGGTGCTTGCGGTGTGGGAGCCGCTACCGTCTCACACTCATGCGAAAATGGAATGGGAATTGAGGGCTGCCAAAAGCGCTCACCGCCGTCCACTTTGGCTTCCACATACTCCGCCAGATCAAAATCTCCCAGGTGGCCCGGAGAGTTCTTGTCTTTGGGCGCTGCTCGGCAGGCCTGCCTCGGTAGCCTGCCGCTGCCTCGACTGGTTTTTGAAGATGTCCCGGACCGGCCTGCGCGACACAGGTTGGCAGGCAGGGCCTGCAGGGGTTTCTGGCTCCGGGTCCGTTCGAAGCTGCCGCGCCTGGCGCACGTCGCTGTGGGGGAGGTCAGAGATGCGACAAACGCCTCCATTACCATTGTGACAGGCGTGCCTGAAGACGTGTTGTGCAAAGCAGCAGCTCGGTAGAAACGCACTCTGCCAGAATAGCATCGGCATTCCGGAACGACTGCCTGGTCAGCATTGTTAGGTCGAAATGACCTGACCTAGCAACAGTAGGCGAGGGCAATCCGCTGCTCCGCTTTTCCTCTGCCCCCAGCCCCTCGCAGCCCACATGCTGCGATCCGAGACTTGCAGCTTGCGCATGCACGCTGCGCGATTGTCAACATTTCACTCCGATTCGCATCACAGGGATATTTCAAACATATCCAGATCGCTGCGCCGCCATTCTGGTCACGTTGATCTGCACCAATACACACCGGATGCAAACTTCCGACTGCGCGGCAGCGGCCAGCTGAGGCCCATTCAACACATCCGGTAGCCTAATTTTCATGCAACACTTGATGCTATGAGGATTATGGACCGTTTCCGCTCGGCCTTTGGAAGTGTACGCTGAAGGGCAGCTGCCCACACCGACCGACAATGGGGCGCTTGGGAACCGTTTTTGTACCGGCACTGGCGCTGATGGCGGCGCTGAGTGGCATGCCGCGCGTCGTGGCCGGCGACCGCCGGGTGCAGGTCCTGCCCAGCAGCAGCGTCATGGAGATTGAGACCTTTATCGGCGTCCCAAAATGGCGCCTGCTGCCGCACCTGTTTTCCGAGAAGACCGTCAACGTCACCTGCCCCGGCATCACGGTGAGACTGCTTCTGCATGTCCTTTTACCGGGATGCCATCAATGCCATCAGCGCCATCAGCGCCGTCGCGTACGGACTTCGCAGCACACGACACAGACATCTCAGTTTGAATTACACACATCGATCCAATTGCAGGACTTTTCGGTGTACGTGGCGGAGGACCCGGAGAAGCTGGTGGAGCGGGTGCAGCAGCAGCGGGGCGCCTGGTGCGGCCTGCAGTCGCTGCTGTCCTGGGACAGCCACACCTGCGCCACCCGCGTCTCGCCCTTCGCCGACACCGCCGTCGCCGTCGTGCACTCGCCCAAGCACGGTGAGCGCATGACGATTCACTGCACATGCTTCTTGCATATGCCTCATGTTCGGGTGGATGCGTGCTTTGGACAGGCGGTCCTCCATGCCAATGGTCCGCCCTCAAGGCGTCGGTTCGTAGCAGCTGCCATCATCTTGCAGTCACCAGAAGCACCACCGAGCTATTCCCAGCAGGAAGTCTCAGGAGGGTTCTGGCTGCACGTACCAAGATGCAGTGACAAGGGCACGCGCTGGACTTCTGTGCATGCAGAGCGTGACCCGCCCTCATCATGCGTCCATGCTTGTGCAGGAACGATGAGCTACTGAGATTACTTTCACATGCCTGCCTGCCGACTGCATGATTTGTTCACTCCTTTTGAACACATCTGCAGGCAGGAATGCGTGCACCTTTGTGGAGCGCGAGCAATTTTCCGCGTGGCAGCTGGGGCGGGGCGTGCTGGGCGCGTTTCTGTTTCTGAAAGCGGATGCGCTGGTCAACTCCATCTACTTCCGCCTGTCCACTGGCACCGGCGGCTTCGTGCTGCTGTCCTTCCTCATCCTGGCCTTCGTCATCTACAGGTGGGCGCTTGATGATTCCTAGATCACTCTTCTTCGCTGTGCTTTGCTGTGCTGCATCATGCTTGATTGTGCTTCGACCGAGCCGCGCTTCGGCACACATTTGGGGCATGGCTCCATGTCGCTGCCGTCATGCTGCTGCTTCCATGCAGATCTCTGCCTGCGGGGCCGGGACATCGTCACTGGTACACAACAAACGAATATTTGTTCCCGAGGTGCGGGCAGCTGACAGCATCACTTCCTGTGTTCATGACGCAGGAGCGTGCCGAACAAAAAGGCGATGGCGGCGTCGATGGCGCTGTTCGGCAGCACCCTCGTGAGCGCTGCGCGGTATTTTGTCGGCTCCTGGTTCCCCAGCCTGGAGGAGCTCACCTACAACAAGGTAAGCGTCGAGCACTCTGTTGCTCACTCCACTTTTCTCCTGCTATTATTACATCACCCTGAGCTGTTGGCAGCCTGGAGGAGCTCACCTACTACAAGGCAAGATCCTTCCATCTCTTTGGCACCAGACATCGATGCTACCGTTTGCCTTGCCGTCACATTGAGCTGTCGGCAGCCTGGAAGAGCTCACCTACAATGATGCAAGAGCCGTGGCACTCTCCAATGTCCAGCTCCACTGTCCCCTGCTTCAGTCGTGTCACGCTGAGCTGCTGGCTGGCTGGAGGAACCAACCTGCAATGCAATAAGGCGACCGCATCGGCCCGCCTGTACCTAGCATGATGCATGATGCACTGCACGATGCTTGCACGATGCCCAGTCCGGACACCCTGCTTGTCGGGCGTCGCTGGGCGCCGTGTTTCCACACCTTGCAGTCAAGGTATATGCCTGCACAGCGCAGCATCAAGACAACCGAGTGTCCTGGCAGCTGTGTGCCTGTCTCACTTCAATACGAGGACCTGTAGTTGCATCCAACCAGATCTTTCGCAGGTGCACCTGCTGGCGTCGGCGCTGGCAGTTGATGGTGATGCAAAACACAACACCTCTGCAGACGATCTCTAAAAACTTCTTCCTGACAGCGGTTGTATCCCATGCAGCAGTGGGTAGGGCTGTACTGGCGTGTCGGCGCTGAGGGGCTGTCCGGGGTGACGCAAAGCCCACAAGATTTGTGCAAGGGACCTTCAATATCTTCTTGTCCTTTCACTCTCAACTTCATGTTGTGTTTTGCAGTGGGTGGGGCTGTACCTGGCGGCGTCGGCGCTGGTGGGTCTGTCGGTGACGTATTACTATGACGACCCCGGCAACGCAAAGCTCAACACCATCCTGGAGCGCGGCCTGCAGCTCGGCGGCCTGGCCCTGGTGCGCGCAAGGCTTGCGACATATCGAGCCGGCTGTGTCTTGAGGGACCGAGATTCACCTGTGACACAATGGCGCTGGCGCGGCCTCCTTCAGCTGTGTTTCATTTGTGCCCATGCGCCGCTACCGTGTCGATTGCTGGACCCAGCAAAGATGCATATCATGCTCTTGGCACCCCTGACCTAGGGTGACCCTGCTGCAGGTCACGACCAGCACCAGCCTGCCAGAGGCGTCCTACACAGCCGCGGGGCTGCTGTTGGCCTCCCGCCTGCTCCGCTCCTACCTGCCCCGGTGAGTTGCATCTCGCACAGCTGGAGTGGGAGAGATCGTGCATCCAAGCGTGTCGCAAGGCAGTGTCAGAGTCTGCGAATGCAAGCACTGCTCGACGTGGAAGTCTCTGCGTTGGCGTGTCTCCGGTACGACGAGTTCAGTCATGGTGCTGTCCTTCCGCTCGACATTGACACGTATATATGTCCGCCGCAGCATTCCGGGCGCGGGCTTTCTGCGGCGGCATGTGGAGAAGCTGGCGGCGCCCGATGCGGTGTCGGCGCCTCCGCCGACGCGGCCGCAGGGGCGCGGCGGCAACTCAAAGACGTGGCCGCAGGCGAACCCCCGGCAGCGCCAGCGCCGCCTGGTGGACCTGTACCAGGACCAGCCGCAGCAGCAGGTGAATGCTTGGATGCCAAAATCGATGCCCAGAATCGAATATAACATGGCCGCTCATACATTCTAATAAATGTATGTAAAAAATATGACATAGCAGCGCCGCCTGGTGGACCTAGACCAGGACCAGCCGCATCAGCCGGCGAGTCGTTGACTACACAAACTAATATGCTAAACCACGAATAAACGATGTGGAAATCATGAAAGATCGTCATCATAGCGGCAGCAGCGAGTCGCTGACAGATCAATACAAACGAATGATGGAAACAGGGTCGAATCTGCAATCAGAGCAGCGCCAGCGCCACCTGGTGGACCTCTACCAGCCCAGCCGCAATAGCAATTGTTGGACGTCCAAAATTTGCGCAAAGAGCCGAACAGTCATCAGAGGTACCCCTTGGTAGACTCCATGCAGATTTGCATCATCGGACATGCATCGCCATCTGGAAGTGAGCTTGGACTCTGCGCCCACTCGCAAGACAGACAGGCAAGGCGGAGCATTTCCCATAGCAACTGGCACGGCTGGCGGTGCGCAGAGACCTCTGCAAGCGGAGCTCTCAGATGTAAATCTGCACAAATCGGATCAACTTTTTCATCCTGAAGTACATTAGTGACGAACGTTGGAGCAGCGGCGCTGACCGGAATGCTACAAATTTTGCGCCTGCAGGCGGAGCCGTCAGAGGCAGAACCCAGCGAGGACGGCGAGGGGGAGGACTACAGCGGCGACGAGGAGGGGGGCTACAGCGGCGCCGAGACGGGGGCGTACAGCGACGAGGAGACGAGCGGGGACACGCGGGCAACGGGCGGCACGCAGCAGACCGGGGCCACGCGGCAGACCGGCCGCGGCGGCGCTGGCGGCGCCGAGGCGCAGACAGGCGACCGCACGCCGGCGGCGCGGCAGCGGCCCAGCGGCAACCGGAATCCCGCGACGCCGCAGCCGCCGCCCACCAGCCCGCTCTTCCAGCAGTGCGCACTTCGTTGTTATTGCGCCGGCCGCCCCGGCAGTTTCTGAGGATCGGGGGTTGAGTCCGCCTCTCGAGATGCCAGGGGCACTCGTCCTCCTGTGTCAGTTGTTCTGGGCTCCCCGAGTGAATTGGCATTAAGCTGACGGCTGGCGGCAGTAAGGCCGCGGCCGCGTCTCCCCACACAGCAGGCTTGCACACACCTCTTATCTGGACACGCGTCGTGCAGTCTCGAGTAGCATTCCGGCATCCGGCGGTGTGCCTGACGGGCTGATGCTCTGGAATACAGTGGCTTGGTCATCAACGAGGCGACCGGGCGCACGCTGCAGATCGGCAAGCCGACGTACAACAAGCTCCTCAAGGATGGCTACCAGGTGCGCCAATTTCTTCTCCAAATCTCGTTGCTTACACCTCCTCAAGGCCGGCTACCGAGTAGGACGATCCCTTGCTGAAACTAAAAACAGTAGCGTGCTGTTGAACCGATGAGCGTGACGAATTGGCGCATTTTCCCATCCTTTGGCGCTCAAGAACTGACAGCCGCATGCAGCTCGAGCATCTGACTGCGGTCTGCAGCTGGCGCCCTGACTGACTGGCATGACTTGCAAACCCCCACATGAGTCCTGAAAGTGACGCAATGAAATTCCCAAATTCCTGCGACGTGAGGTATGAACTTCCAAAACCCTGAAGGTGGACCAGCAGCGCGGCGTGTTGACGCCTCCGCCCGCCAGCGGGACGCCAAATGGCAGTGGGCGCGGCTCTGGCGGCTCGGGGCGCGGCTCGGGGGGCAGGAAGCGCAAATCGCTCAACGCGGCGGCGGCGATGGCGCTGCCAGAGTAGCTGGGGGACGGGAGCGGCGCGGTGGCGAAGGCAGCGTCCAGCATAGCCTCTGGGGGACGATTTTTCCCTTTATCGCAGCAGCCGCGAGAGCGAGGTCGTTTCAGGCGGCAGCATGTAGCAGCTGCGCTGGCCTGCCCCTGACCTGGAGCCCGCAGGAAGTTGACGATCGTTCAAGCTGTTCGGGAATCCGGGGGTTTTTGAGGCATCGTCCCTGTTTTTCTGGTCCGTGCAGAGTGGTGAGAACGTCTGAACAGGGCCTTCATTTGAATGTCGACCCTTTGGAACAGCATTTGTGTCGCAACGGCACAGCTGCCAGTCACTCTTCAGAGAAGCCTTGTCAGTGCTTTTTGCTCTTCTTCTCTTTCTTTTCTTTCTTTTCCTTTTTCTCATTTTTGTCCTTCTTGTGCTTTTTGTCTTTGCCCTTGTCTTTCGTTTGCTTGCCATGCTTCGCCAGAATCGCCAGCGCCTCATCGACGGACTGCACTCCTCCCCAGGCTGCAGCACCAACCCAACACCGTCAGGAAGCCTGCAGTCTTCAATATCTGGAACAGCGCCAAAGCAACCTCGAAATGCCTGGAGCCAGCCCCGGCAACGACGCTGCCTGGAAAGAGCAGTGCGTTTGACAACCCACGAAGCAGCTTGAGTTGGTGGGCGCATCAATAACTCGTACCATCAGGCCGCCCCGGCGCCGCCGGCTCCGAGCCGTGCGTCATCCACGCGGGCTGCACGGCGCCGGCCCCGCGGCCCGCCGGCGGCGGCGGCGGCAGCTGCTGCGCCGCCGCATGCGCGGCGTCGGGCGCCCGCGGCGGCGGCGGCGGCAGCGGCGGCTCCCCCTCGTCGTCCGCCACGAGGTCGTACGCCGCGCTGTGCCCAAACTGCTTGTCGCCGCCTGCATGGCAAATGGCAACTGTTTTGGTCTGCCTAGGCGTGCAAGCCACTCATGAAAGTCGAACTGCTTGTGATCCGCCACAAGGCCGTACGCCGCGCTGTCCCCGAACTCCTTGTCGCCGCCTGCGTGGAAATGGCAACCGCAGTCAAGAGGCTGGCAGTCGCTGGGGGCGCGCAGACCACACATGAGACCTGGCAAGCCAGTGTGGCTCAGGCTGACGTTGCACCCAGTATGGCCACGGACACTTGACACTGGTAGCAGCCGTAGCTGGAGACAGAGAAGAAGACAGAACATCGTGCCTGCGAGATAGCCCCAGTCGATTTTGGCGCCGTCCTTCACCTCCCCAGCATTGGATCCTATGGGGCCGCGCTGGCCGCCGCCCTCGCAGCGCTCCCCGCGCGGCCGATACAGCAGGAAGTTCGGGTCCAGATCTGGCGAAAATGACGGTAGAACAGCTGACTTTCAAGTGTTGTTGAGGCAAATCCGCCGCCCTCGCCGCGCTCCCCGATACAGCAGGAAGTTCGGGTTCGGGTGTGGCAGAAGTAACGAAATTACTATTGAAGGCTCTGAATGTTCATGATCATGGATGTGTGAAGAGTTGAGCAAGAAAAGTCACCAGTGGCTGAATATGATAGTGTGAAGTGTTGTGAAGTGATCACTCAGCCCGTGACCTGTGAGGCACAAGGAAACTACACGAATTTGACGAAAGCCAAGCCGCACCTTTGCCGTCTCGCTGGTTGACCAGTTTGATGGAGCAGCCGACTTTGGGGCCCCTGCACACGCGCACAGCCACAAAGTTGCTTCAGCTGCAGCCGCTGCCCTCAGGTCTGTCGGAAGCCATGAAAGTTTAGCAACATTCAACGAACAGCATCTGTGCAAGCGTCAGATGTCAAACCTTTAGAACCTGTAAGACCTCTAAGAACTCGCGCACCTCTCGTCGAAAGCGACCTCCACGACTTTGACTTTGACCGCCTCGCCAACCGCCAGGATGCTGGCCAGCGCCGCCGTTTTGGCTTCATCGCTGTCCTCCTTGCCGAACTCCAGGTGGTCGCTCACCTGCGCCGCGCAGACATCCCCTTCACGCACAGGCCATGCACAGGCTTGCAGGAGCATACGCTGCTCTGTTCCTCTGTCTCCATCATGGCGACTCCTGTTGCTAGTGCATGATAACTTTTGACTGCACAACTGTTGCTACGCTTGTATGTGGGGCGGAAGGTTGGCGGCGGAGTCCATACGGGGCTGTGCCGGCTACCGGAGCAGCCCGCTGGCGCACAGCTCGATAGCCGCGACGCAAAAACAGTGGAATGGAACCCACTCGCCCCCCGGAAAGATCTCCGGCTATCAAAACCTTGAATGATCAGAGCGCCGGGGTTCAGCATCCGGCGGCATGACGCGCACCTGCCGCGCGTGCACGAGGCCGAACTTGCGGAAGCCGGCCAGGCGCACAAAGGCGCCGTACGGTTGCACCCGCTCCACGGTCGCCTCGTGGATGGAGCCCACCTGGGAGCAGATTATGATGGGATTCGGTTTCAGCTTTGGTTGTGGTGTGAGTTTTGGTCAAGGCGCCATTCGGCTGCACTCGCTCCGTTGTCACCTCGTGGATGAGGCCCGCCTGAAATTTGGTGGAGCAATTATATGTAGGATTTCCAGTTGAGTTTGTAAATTTGAGGTCTCCTCTGCGTTTTATTCCTGGCTCAGCGTGTTCGTGAGCCGCTGGTGGGGCACAGCTTCGGGTGCACACAACGCAACAGAGCAGCGGGGCAAAGTGAACGAAACACACCTCTGGGGGCTCATCGCTCTCCGGCCCGCCGCCGGCGCCGCCGGCACCGCCCCGCGACCTGTTCGTGCATTGCAGACGAGTCCACTTTGGTTTGGCACCATGCACTGCAGGCATGGGTGCGGCAGTGAGTCGCAGCAGTGAGGCCCGGGCGCCTGACTGTCGCCGAAGTCACCGGAATTTCGTGTGCAGGCTCAGCAGAAGCACTGCATAATGCTTCGATTCCCCCAGACACATTCTCCCCCTCGAGCGAGACATTGCCCACCTGCTGGCCGCCAGGTTTTGTGGATCCAAATCCGCGCCAGTTTCCTGGTCCACCTGTGTTGCAGAAAAGGGGAGAAGGTTTGCAGCCACCAGCTGGAATGTCACAGATTTCTGACAAAACTGGTTCGCTTGCGGCATGGTACGAGTTGAAGCATTAGGCAGGACAATCTCAGCGGCAGATACGCACCACTCGCATTGAGGCGCCGACTTTGATGCGGCCGCCGCCGTCATCCGTCACCTCCAGGACCTTGATGAAGACCTGTGCACGACCATATGGCACCACCTCCAAATCCAACTTGGTTTTGGATTGTACCGTACTTCGGCGCATTGCCCCGGGCAGCTGCACAATGTAGCGACACGCAACCGCCTTACACCCCTGATACAAACAACTCCGTGCAAGCCCGCTCCGGACCTGGGAGCGGTGCGGCGCGAAAAACTCGAGCGCCTTGACTTTGTCGGCGTCCTCGTCGTCGCGACTCAGGACGCACTGCTCGTTGACCTGGCTGGCGTGCACCATCGCGTCCTGCGGGTGGCCATCCGGCCGCACAAACACGCCGAAGGGTCGCACGCTGGTGACGGTGCCCCTGCGGTTTTGTAAATGTTATCGACATGAGATCCAGATGCCGACGCCTGCTGCTGGCCGTGCAGGTATAGTGTTGTAACTTAGCCCAAGTGTGACGCCTGCGACTGCCAAGTACGACTCATCATTGATCACGTAGTAGGTGGCCCAAGCAGCAGTCTGGCGCATAGCGGTGTGCTCCGCAGTGACCGTCAGTCGCCCACCTGTGAATGCTGCCCACCTCTGGCGGAGCGGTCGCCAGCACTGCGCCGCCGGGCGCGTTCCGGTGCCGCTGCAGGTCCAGCTGGCGCTCGTCTATGCACTCCCTGCTGTCGCCGCGGCGGCGTCTGTTATCTCTGCCGACGTCCCTGCGCAGCATTGCACACTCGCTGGATGCCCGCCGCTCAGCGCCCCAGATGACACACCAGGTGCGTGCCCGCGTGCACCATGCAGGTGCGGCAGGTGCAGATTGTGTGCGCAGGTGTCTGCTGCAGTTTATACACCAGACATGAGCCGCAGGGTGGAATCTGCAGCACCTGCTCTGTTCACGCGGGCTGCCGCGGCGGCGGCGCTCGTGGCGCGGGGATGCGCTGCGGCTGTTTCGGCGCCGCCGTTTCGGACTGCGCGAGCGGCTGCGGCGCCTGCTGTCACGCAGGGCAGGGCTGGGGCTGCGGCTGCTGCCGCGCCGCCGAGAGGAGCGGGCGCCGGCGTCAGTAGAGCCCATGACCACAAGCAGCGCCGCCGAGGGCGCGAGCAAATCAATCCAGGATCAACTGTGTCAATTACAGCTCTGTTCAAAGTGTCTGCATGGCCACGGCTCGCACGCTGTGGCGGAGTGGGTGTCGGAGCGTCAGGCAATCAGCTTCGAAAGTGCGATCAATATTTCGTGCAATCAGCACCAGCAATGCTACAGTAATGCAACACACTCTGCGAACAAGGCAGTGACCTCGTTTGGCCAAAACTTGGCCCAAAACGCCTGCGTCTTCCTGCTGCTGGCTGATCCGCCGCTGCTGCTGCCATCGCACGTGGCGGTCTCAGCATCACGGCGTTTGGGGTCAGCTGCAGAATGCTAGCAGTGACAGCGACGATACAGCTTGATCCTACATCTGGACTCTGCTCCAGTTTGCTGCCCTATATCGCATGCACCGCGATCCCAAATTGCCTTGCATTGCTGTGTGCTGCTTGGCCGGCCACTGAGTTGACGGTGTCGAACTCCAGACTGCAGATGCTCAGCCGACGCTGTGCGATGCAGCTGGTTCATAGCATTGTGTGAGCGTCCCAGGCGCCAAGCGTTATTGAAGCAAATGCAGCTGGAATGACTGGCGCACCGCGCACTCAGCATGATCTCTTTGCCCAGCATCACAGCAGCGGAGCTGCACAGGCCGTGCGAGAGCAACCCGCTGCTCTGCGCATGGTGCCGGCAGCAGCCTCGCACCGGAGTGCACAGCCTCGGGCAGGCGCCGGCGCATCGCGGCGTCCCAAAGACGGTTGCCCGAGGTGCAGCGCTTCGACTGGAGCCACCGGAGGCAGCCGCGCACGGACATCACAGCGAGGTACTGTCAAACCCTTCTGTGCTTCTTGTATTTCTCGATTCCGCATTTGCTGCGGTGCATGGCCGAATGTGAATGGTCACCCGCCATGCTCTGCTGGAGGCTCGGTGCGCATGCAACCTACCAGTCAGTCCGCTGTAGCTCGTCGTGCCCTGCAATATCGCGTGCACTCACGCACGTCCGCCTGGCCAACCGCAGCCCGCTCAGCCGCAGCCGCAGCCAGAGGCCGGGATGACGGCGGCGGCGACGGTTCCACAGCCCTGGCGCGGCAGCCGCCGGACGTGGGTCTGCAGCTGCCGGGCGGGCGCAGCCTCACGGCCTTCATGGGGCTGTGGGACCAGCTGACGGCTCGGCTGTTGCCACGCGACGCGACCGGCGCGTCTGCCGACACGCTGCTGGCCGCGCTGCAGCTGCTGCTGTCCGCCAGCGCGGCGCAGCTGTCGGCGGCGGAGCAGGCGCAGCAGCGGCGGCAGCAGCAGCTGCAGCAGCAGCAGTGGCAGCAGCGGCAGCAGCTGTGGCCCGGCCAGCAAATGGCCGACTCAGCCGGCGATGCCGCGCGGGCGGCGGCAGACCTCGACGCCGCGCTGCAGATCGCGGAAGCCGCAGGCGGCGACGCCCCAGCAGCGCGGCCCGATCCGCAGCAGCAAGCCGCCGGCGCGCCGGTGCTGCACGGGCAGCTGCTGGCGGTATGCACCGGTTTCCTTCCGGATTTGAGAGCAAGCTGAATCAGACACGGATCACTCTACAAACAACACTGATCATTCGCACCGGTGGTGCTGCAACTGGCGGCACCGACGGTGGCATCCAAGCCTTGGATGGATCCACGTCTCACATCGTTATCTGGTCTAGAATACCAGAATCTTCCTAGCCAACCACCCTTCTCTGTCTGCAGGCGGCGCTGCAGCTGGCAGGCCTGTCAGCGGAAGGCGTGCTGGTGGTTGCACACGACAGACGAAACATTTTACACCTTCGTGTGATTGAAACCTGAGGGCTGAGCTGTTTGTTCAAGTGGCGCTGAACCTGGCGGCCCTCTCAGCGGAAGGTGTGCCTCATGCATGTCCGAGTTCAGATTATCACTTCACGAACCACTGCATCTGAGTGGTGAACCAACATAGATTCGCACAGGTGGCGCTGGGTGGCGCTGCAGCTGGCGGACCGGTCGGCGGAGGGCGTGCCGGTGTGAACGCGGACACCATCACAGAATATAACTTCATGGCATTGCATCTGAGCGTTAAGAATATCCAATCATTCGCACAGGTGGCGCTGCAGCTGGCGGACCTGTCGGCGGAGGGTGTGCCGGTGGACGCGGACACCATCGCATGCGGCGTGCTTGCTGACGCCATGCACTCTGGGCGGCTCAGCATGGACGTAGTGCAGGCGAGGCTGCTCTGGATTGCTGAGATCCACCAACAAGATATCTGCATTTTGACAAGGGTTCGACAATGGTGCGCTGCGCTGTGCGGCCTGCTGACCCACTCAGCACCTGTGCGGCAAGCTCCGACGGATCAGTGACTCCAACAGCGCTTGCCCACGAACCCTGCAGGCCAAGCTGGGCAGCCCCATGGTGCGGCTGCTGTCGGAGGTGACGGCGGTGCACGCGCTGTCGGACGCTGTGGATGTCTATGACGACAGCACCTCCAGGCAAGCCGTGCCAGACTGGTCTCACTTGGGAAGGCTTGAAAATAATCTTGTATTACCCCAGGATGATGCCCGCGCTGTCAGACGCTGTGGACGTCTACGATGACAGCATCTCCGGGCAAGCTGTTCATCCATTGCTGATGACTGCATCTGAATTGTCTGCTGTCAAATTGTAGTCGAGCGAGCGGCAGCTGTGGAGGCCAACGATCACAGCTCATTTCGGTTGTGCAAGCAGTTCGCATGCTGTGCGTGCTGGTGCAGGCCGGGGCGCCTTATGTCACATGATCAGTCACCATCTTGTGCTGTGCCCTCCGGGAGCTGGCTTGAAATCATATGTGTCACATGGTGACGCGCCGTGATTAAAAACTAATTGAAGCAGGGATGTCACGTGATCAGTCATCATGACGTGCTGTGCAGCGCGCTCCGGGAGCTGGCGCTGAAAGTGTACGACAAGCGGGCCATCCTGGTGGAGGTGGTGGCGCGGTTGCAGGCGCTGCGCACCCTCGGCGGCCGCCCGCTGCACGAGCAGCAGGTGATTTGATAGTTCGGCTTATTGAAATGGTCATGGTTGCCTGCATGTGCCCGTAGCAGTTGCACTCTGGCAGACTTTCGCTTTGGAAGCACGGTAACAATGGTATCAACCCTGGTTCAAAGGCAGGTCGAAATCAAAAGCCTGAAACTCTTATGTGGCGCAGGCGGAGGCGCTGCAGCTGCAGGCAAATCGAAATATGAAATCCGTGAAGCAAGTGCATATATGAGACCATGAAGAAGTCATATATCCCTGAAACCCTGTCGGGGTGCAGGTGGAGGCGCTGGAGGCGCTGCAGCTGTACTGCCCCATGGCGCACGCGCTCGGGCTCAGCCGCCTCAGCGCCAGCATCGAGGACATCTGCTTTCAGGTGCGCCGACCACCACAGTGCCACTGCTTGGTGCCACTGCTTGGTGAGGAGTGATTCGCCAAGCTTTGCCTGTATGAAGTACTGAGCTGCTTGTTCCGCAAAGGTGTAGCCGCATTTAACTGTGTGTGGTTGAATGCATACATGGGGCAGAGAGCTTGCACATGAGAAGGCACGCCATCCTGAGCAATGATGTCATGACCTAACAAAGACATAAGCTCAGCAACGTGAGCGTGTGCGCAGATCCTGTTCCCGGCGTCGTACTCCGACACGGCGGCGTGGCTGCGCAAGACCGCCATCAGCAACGAGGGCACGCTGCGGCAGTGCATCGCGCAGCTGCAGGGCGCGCTGTCGACCAACGCACACCTGCAGACCCTCACCACCGGCGTCGAGGTGGGCCGCTGCCTGTCGTGCCGCGCCACGCACGATTCACGGCAGGCCGCCTACTCTGAAGCAAACAAGATGCCTGCATAACCAGGAGGACTGGAAAACACGCTGAATGACCATGGCGCCTGCATGACCAAGGGGCCTGACTCCACTGCGACACTACTGATCCGTGTGGCACCTTGTTGGGTGTCCGTAGCTGCACGGGCGGACGAAGAGCTTGTTCAGCGCCATGCGAAAGATCCTGCGGCTGGGCGACATGGCGGCCGGCGGGCGGCAGCTGGGCCAGCTGGGCGACCTGCTGGGCCTGCGCGCCATCGTGCAGCCGCGCTCGGATTTGCCTGAGGAAGACGCGCGCCTCGCCGCCACCGAGGTGAACATGAGCAAGAGAAAGTAGAATGTTTTGGGTGGTGTTAGCCGGCTTACAGCTGGCGACCTGCTGGCCCTGCGCGCCATCGTGCAGCCGCGCGCCGATGTGCCCGAGGAGGAGGCGCGCCTTGCCACCACCGAGGTGGGATTCAAAGCTTAGGAGGCCCTGGCGATTCCACCGTCTTGTGGCAACAGCCCCGCAGACAGACGACATATGGCTCGCTGTTTCATCGCGGATGCATGCCCTCTCGAGCCTGGCGGTTGCCGTGCACCCACCGTCAACTCACTTGTTCTAGGTAGCGCAATACAGCTATCTCCGCGGCTTCTAAGGGACGTGCAGTCGAAGCATCGCGTCAGCAGATGAAGCCCAGGTTGGCGGCCCAGGAGTGAGGGGCTGCCGGCAGCAAATGCCATCTGGGGTCGGCTCTGCGGCGTAGCATGGCTGGCAATACTTACGACCAGTGACGCGTCTGTGGCAGGCGTGCTACATCGTGAACGATACGGTGAAGGAGTTGTGGCAGGCAGTGGAGGACCGCTGCAAGGACTACATCCTGCATCCCAAGGGCAACAACTACCAGAGCCTCCACACCACCGTGGAGGCGCGCGCCCCCTGCCTACCCCCTAAATTTCCTGAATGCACCTACATCTTGGCGGTGGCATGTGTGCTCTCGAGCATTCCAGCGGCAGTCCGGCTATGAAATGCTCGCTGGAGGCGCCGCCCATGGAGGCGCGCTGTGCCTCCTTCCGCAGCCGCACCATGGCAGTCTGTGCGCCCTCGCGACAACGCCTGATGGAGGGAGCCATTTGCACTTGCATTGCCAGATGAAGACTGGGAAACTGCGAGCGACTCATGTTGACTGTGTGTTGTCCGTTTCATGCGCAGGTGGCGGCGGTGCTACTGGACATGGAGACGGAGGAGGCGGACGGAAACACCGCAGCAGGCGTCTCGACGGCTCAGCCGCGGGAGCTGGTTGAGCATTTTCTTCGCATGGAGGTCCAGATCCGCACGAATGGTGAGCTCCATGCGGCCTGTTGAGTGGATCGCACGATCGAGCTCTTCAGGGTTGTGAGTGCAAGCCGTTGAGCCACTCTTCTGCCAGCTATCAACAGGCGGATGCAATGCTGGCCTGCCGTCCACAACACTTGCATTGCCGTCTGTTCTTTCGGGATCAACCTAACAGCCACAGGCGACCGCAGCATGAGCACTTTCGTTCTTGCCGACTTGCGCTGTTGCCCATCAATGTCTGATCTGTACTGTGCCGCATGCAGAGATGCACATGCGTGCGGAGTTTGGCGAGGCGGCACACACAGCGTACAAGGGGCGCCTTGACCCCTGGTGAGTCAATCATCTGCACTCAGCTTGCCTAGATCATGTTTCCCATCCACTCCCTTTGAGTCACCGTGTGCCTGACATACTTTTATACTGCAGCGGCTGGTTTTGCTCGCTCTGTTCCTGTCGGTACTGAAGCATGCAGTGTCCCTGGTGCTGTCTACGTCTTAGGCGTCTGTGCTCGCTGACAGCCATGTGCCAGATGATCCTGACAAGTCTTCTCAAATTTCTGTCTGATACTCCTCCACAGGCAGCAGAACCAGCTGCAGTCGTGGGCGGCCACAGTACCGGCCAATCTGCAGCTGCCAGGCGATATCAGCGCGCCGCAGCGCTCCCAGACCGCAGCCGTCGAGCTGTTCAGGTGCTGCCGGCCTTTCGCCTCCAGCTGCTGTCCTGTGTCCTGCAACCTCGAAGCAAACACTGTGCAGCCTACCACTGATGCGTCCCTGCCTCCCCGCCCCGGGGCTGCAGCGCAGGATCGGCAGACGCTGACCCCTCCGGCAGCAGTTCCAGGTACAGGGCGACTCAAGCATTCGTAGCGTGTGCTGACAGAATGAAACATCCCGCAGCAGGCACCTGGACACGAACGGCGACGGCGTGCTGAGCCGGGCGGAGGTGCAGACTGTGATCAGCACGCTGCTGCCGGCCGGCGCGCAGGACACCGCCGCGGCGCAGGAGGTCATGGACTCAATCGCCGAGGCGGGCGCCGACGGCATCGACTTTGCAGGCTTCCTGCACTTCTTCCGCATGGTGAGGACTTTCCCGAACAATGCCTGCGCCCGAGCGGAGACGCTTTCTCCGGGGACTCTGCGGCACGGCCCGCACAATGCCCTGTGCTGAAGGACAGGGATCTCTGTGGCCGGAACCTGACCGTTTCCAGAGAAAGCTGTCATAACTCTCTCCTGTTATGTTGCATCGTAGAGTTTCCTGTTTGCGGCCACTTGCAAGTTCATGCTGCATCCTTGCTGCAACAATTCTTCCAACATTGCCGCAGATGGAGGGCCTGATGGGGCCAGGCCCCTCAGCTGTCGCGTCCGGAGACAGCCAGGCGGTGCGGCTGCTGTCAGCGCCGGGCATCTCGCAGCCCAGTCCAGCAACAGACGTGGCGTCGCCAGCGGTCCCTACCAGCCGACCGCCGGGTGCCCCGGCAGAGTCTGGCGGCGCGGAGCGCCCTGCTGACGCGTCGGCGGCCACAGATGTCGCAGACCTGGCGGCCAAGCCGCCAGGGTGCGGCGGCGCGGACGCGCCCGCGCCCGGTAGGGCGGCAGGCGGCGTGTTCAGGGGCAGGGTGCACGTCATCACGGCGGTGGATGTGCGAGACGCCGCGGACGGCGGCGTGAGCGCTGCAGACGGCGTGGCAGGCGGCACCGCTGACGCCGCATTAGATAGCTCCCAGCAGCGCGGCAACGGCCGGGGCGGCGAGCCGGCGGCGCCCGCCCGGCGGCGGCGTGAGGCACTGCGGCACAGCGGCGCCACCCGGCAGCTCGCCAACGGCCTCACGGGCACGCTGGCGTTCGACTGGGACGTGTGCGACAGCGCAGAAGAGCCGGCTGCCGACCCGGCACCCGGCACGGCAGCAGCTCCGGCAGAGGGACTGGATGTGGAGCGGCATCATGACAGCGGCGGGCCGTCAGACGGCCGACATGCCAACCCCGCCCAGCCCCCAGCTGGCGCTGAGGCGTTGGCGGCGGCAGCAGCCAGCCAGCTGCATCCTCCAGCTCGCGATGTGGCCGCAGCTGGCAGCCGTGCACCCGCGGAAGGCGAGCAGCAGCAGCAGCAGCAGCAGCCGCAGCCGCCGCAGCGGAGGCGGCCGCTGCGGCGGGCGGAGCCGGGCCTGACCTCGTCGTCGACGCTGGACATGCCGCTGGAGGTGATTGCGCCGCGGGCGGCGCGGCGGCGCCCCGCGGAGCGCAAGTACTACAAGCGCTTGCGCCTGGTGCCACAGGGCCCGCCCGGCGCGACCTGGACCACTTCGTCAGGTGCCTTGTCACTATCTCCCTTCTCCCTTGTGCGACACGTTGGCACTCATGCCTTTTCTTGCAGAGCGTTCTGCTTGCTGCCACATGCACAATGCCTGGAATAGCAGCAGCCAGGCAGACTCGTGGGCTGGCAGGTTCCTGCTCCTGTCAGGATTGAGCAGGCGCTGGCATGGCTGCCATTGCGGCGCCATCGGCATGCACTCCCTGGGCCTCGGGCCAGTGGCATGCGTTTCGTGTGTATGGTCAACTGTACAAGCGTGGCATGCTGCCGCGCTGGATGTAGCTGCAACTACTCTACCGTTCCTGACTGCAGAAGCAGCAGTGAACGCGCAGCTGCAGTGATGCAGAGTTCTGTCACATGCTCTTGTGTTACGTGTTCCTATTTCTTCTGCAGGGGCAGTGGTGGACGGGCGCGGCGTGCAGCTGCCGTACCTGGGGCCGCTGGTCGTTGGCGCGGACGGCTGGCAGGACTGCGATGTGCTCACCGACGCGGCCGGCGTCTCAGGTCAGCTGCTCGGCGCTGTCAGCCACTCTCACAACTCTTTCCTGTTTGTTCGAGCAGCAGCAGGCCCTTGCCTGCAATGCTGGCAGCCCCAGGCGGGCAGCGCCTCTACCTGTGTGGCCAAATGGTTGGCGATCTGGTCCTACACTGCCTTGACAGCTACCTCCTGAGCTTGTTTCTGTGACAGGGCCCTTGACAATGCGGTGTGACATCACGATCAGGGCGGCAGGCGCGGCTGGAGCTGGTGCGCCACCAGCAGGCAGCCAACCCCCAGAGCCAAACAAGCTAAGCTAGATACTGACAAAAGCCAATCATGAAGCAGGGCGGCAGGCGCGGCTGGAGCTGGTCCGCCACCAGCAGGCGCTGCGCTGCCTGCTGACGGACCTGGGCTCGCGCGGCGGCACCTGGCACAACGGCTCGCGGCTGCGCCCCTACAGCGATGTGCAGCTGCGTATCGGCGACGTCGTGGGGTTTGGCGACTTCGGCGTCGAGGTGGTGCTGGCGGGCGCGGACCTGCAGTCGCCGCAGAAGGCGACGGTGGCGGCGCTGCGCCACCTGCCCCGGCTGCAGGTGTGTGTGTGGGTTTGAGGTGCAGGGTTTGGGTGCAGGCTTGAGGGCCTGGAGCTTGTCAGTGTTCATTCCACATTGCATGGAAGGGGCATGCGGCGGCCTTGGAGGGGGGCACGCTATGCGGTCGACCGCACGATCGCATCTCCCCGTCGGCACACGGGCATGTGTTGCAGTGCAATTGGTGACGTCAAGTTTTGACGTAATATGCTTTCTCGCCACAGGGCCCCCCGACGGCGGGCTTCATCACGTCGGACACCGGCCGCGTGGTGTACCTGGACGTCGGGCAGCGGGCGGCGCGGCTGTCGCGCGAGCACCACTTCGCCGCCGCGCGCGCGCTGCTGCAGCAGCAGCTGGCATCCAGCCCCCGCAATGGCGCTCTCTGGTCCCAGGTCAACTTCTGAAAGACTTGACATCTCGGACACTAACTGGCCAGGGCGCGCAAAACATCACAGCGCCTCTGGCCCCAGGTTCGTTCTCCGGAGCACGAAGGAGCATAGATGACTCTTTCGGGGGCTTGCTCGCTTTGACAGCGAATGAAAGGCAGCTGGATCTGCATTGTCGCTTCGGGGCTGTTCTTGCTTTGACCTTGATGATGCTTGATGATACTGCTGAACTGAAGCTCGACTGATGAGCATCAAAACCTGTCGGTTCATTCCTGGATTCGAGCCTGGCTTTCTAGTGATGGACAGCTGGCGAATCTGGAGCGGCGCGCGGCCAACCGGCGGGAAGGCGGCGGCTCGCATGCAGCGCCGCGCAAATGGCTGACTTGAATAATCTTGGAAGATCGACACTGATTTCCGTAATCTTCATCAACATAGCTGGCGAATCTGGATCAGCGGGCGGAAAATGGGCGGGAGGGCGGGGCATCGCATGCTGCGGCGCGCAAGTGGCTGTCTCGAAACCTGACTGGTTCAAAACTGTAAAACTTACTTTTGGCCCCGCACAGCTGGCCAATCTCGAGCGGCGGGCGGCGAACCGGCGGGAGAACGGCGCCTCGCACGCTGCGGCGCGTGCATTTTACCGTGCGGCCGTCGAGCAGCTGGCCACCGGCGGCGGCGGCGGGCCGCTGACCTCTGTGGACGCTTCGGCGGCTTCGGTTGACGGCGACGTTGATTCGAACGGCGCGGCGGTTGGCGCCGAGGCCGCGGAGCAAGTCAGCAGCCTGTGCCGCGCGCTCGACAGCTGGGCCCAGATGGAGTTCAAGCTCAAGTGCGCCACAGCTTTGACAGTGCAACAGCCTTCACATTGCTGTCGCAATTGCAATCTACTTGCACGCCAGATTCAAGCACACCCGCCTGAGCCACTCACTGGCACGCCATTGCACATCAGCCCATTCCGCACCCTCAAGCAGGCCCCAGGCGCACCAGAGCTGGGGGAGGGCGCGCCCGAGTGTGTCATCCAAACGCGGAGAATGCCATCCATTCATCGCTTCGCCTGGCTGGCACGCAGGCACCACACGGCGGGGCGGCGCCTGTTCCAGCGCAGCATCAAAGCGGCGCGGTCGCAGGCGGCCCGTGGCCTGCACACCCACCTCACCTGGGCGCGGTGCGAGATGCAGCTCGACAACCAGGCCCTGGTGCGCCCCCAATAAAACCCAAGACCCCCAAACGAAAACTCCACAAAACCCCTTGACAACCAGGCCCTGGTGCGCCCCCAAAGAACCCAAAAACCCCAAAACGAAACTCCACAAAATCGTTACAACTGCGCCCTGGTGCAGTTGTATGTATGTTGTATGTTATCTCATACATTCATTGAACATCATCATGCAGCGCCAATTCATTCAATCAAAAGAATTTATTCATCCAGTCATGCGACCATCGTGCAGCGCCATTTCCTGTGCTGCACGTGTCGCATCGCGTGCGCACCCAGCACCCCTTGCGGCAGTGCCATTGGTCAGGTTCTGGCGACGTGTCCCAGGCCCTATCCCTTCCTGCCCATGCCCAAAGACATGATCTGCAGCCAGCAAACATTCGCAGCAGCCCTCTCCAGCAACAGCAACGCACATACGATATGTCTCTGAACTCCAAAACCTGAGCACAACCTGTGTGCGCCCCCGCAGGCGAAGGAGCTGCTGCGCAAGGTGCTGGACGCAAACCCGCGACACGCGAAAGCACTGCACCTGCTGGCGCTGCTGGAGTCTGACGGCCGCAGCGCCGCTACTGCGCGGCAGCTGTTCAGGTGCACAACAGCCTTCTAAACAGCTGTCCATTCCAGACAGCTGTCCCTGAACCCTTTCAATTCTCGGAGCGCACCTGCTGGCGCTGCTGGAGTCTGACAGCCACAGTGCCGCCGCGGCGCGCCTGCTCTTCAGACGAACGACTGTTTCGCCCCCATCATAGTCTCCAAGACCTGTCCCCAAAGCCTCCAGTGAGACACGGCAGGTGATTTCCGTTGTCCCCTGGCGGCCAGCTGCCGCCGCCATGGGCATGGTGTCTCCACTGTGGACTTGGCGCTGTGCCTTGATGGACGCTCAAGAGCCCCACCCGCACCGCGCCCGCCCCGGCTTGCCACCACCACCACCTCCACCCTAATTCCTACCACTGACACGACAGCATGCAATTGAAGGTTTTCCTACGGCTGCAGGCGGGCCCAACCGCAGGCACGGGCGCCGCCGAGCTGGAGAGACTTTCCGGACAGCCTCCGCCTGAACCCTGTGCACACAACTGTTTGCTGCAGGCAGGCCAACGACGCGGCGCCGAATCGCGTGCCGACGCTGCAGGCGTGGGCGCGGCTGGAGGCCAAGGCGGGGGCCCTGGAGGAGGCTCGACGCCTGTTCCGCCGCGCCGCCGACCTGGACCCCGACAACGTCTATGTGCTGCAGGCAAGGCTCATGCATCCGCCCAAGTCGCGCTGCTCAGCAGAGGCTATGCAATGCGTGTTTTCGTGGTGCAATGCATTGCTTCTGATGGTGCTGCGGGGCAGCGGGCGCGGCATTGGCAGGCTGCGCAAATGGAGTATGCCAACAGTGGCGCAGCCGGGCCCCATCCCCGTGCAGGCTTGCCCCGGTCATCAAATCCTGCCCAATGTGCACAGCCACGACACAGAGCCCTGCCCACACCTGAGGTGTTGACGGCATGTCCTGCACTGCTGTAGGCATGGGCGGTCGCAGAGGGCAACGCCGGAGACACAGACACTGCGCGGGAGCTGTTCCGCCGGGCCACAGCGGCGGAACCGGAGAGTGCACCAGCGTGGCACGCGTGGGCGGTCATGGAGCAGGGGGCGCGCGATTTTAAGGCGGCGCGGGGGCTGTTCCGTCACGCGGCAGGCATCAAGCCCAGCCCCGTCACGCTCAGCGCCATGGCCACCCTGGAGCGCAGGTGTGCCTTGAGTTTGAGAAAACATACATAAACCATATAAAACACATCACGGTCAACACATCATATGCCAAGCCCAGCCCTGTGACGTTCAGGGCCGTGGCCGCCCTGGAGCGCAGGTGATGCTTTGGGCCACACAAGCTGTCGGAGCTCCTCGAAGCGCTGGCTTCTGCTTGTACTGCAAGCAGGAACCCGCTATATCTCGCCAAGGGTCATGTGGCATTGCTTGAAAGCAGTGCGCCGAGTCTTTCATTCCATTATTGGCTATCAAGCGGGCGTACGTGGCACAAAGGTTGCACAAGCATCACATTGGAAAACGATAAAAGGTTTGATTGTGGCTGCATTGCCATCAGGGGCACGCCACGAAAGCCCCTTCATTGCCTTCCATAGCAGCGCCACAAGCCCCCCTTCCTTGCCTTCCAAAGTAGCGCCACAGCAGCCCTTTACCGGCGCCAAAGCCGCAGCAGCGGGCAATGCTTGGAACACTGTGAAGAATGCTGTGGGTCACCACTGTCATGAACCGCCCCCCGTCTCCAGCCAGCTTGCCCAAACCCGTAACTCAGAATTTAGAACGTGACAGTCTTTAAATATCGTATAAGCGTTGTCACGCGGGCATGATGCCTCGAGGATCTGGGTGTCCAGCCTTTGTCATCTTCCAAGCCGTCGTGCCTCTACCAATTTTGAAACGGATCAAGACTGTCGTTGACTCAGTCGAGCTGTGAGTATTGCAACCGAATCATAGATACAGAAAGTCTGTCGATTTTGGGTGACAATCACGGCGTGGCTGCGGCTAGTGGCCCAGAGCTCCCAGAGCTTGGAAAACGATATGGGGGTGAGTCAAGTCTCTTCTGTGCCGGGTTCGCAGCTCTGTGGGGTACGAGTCCCGCTTGAGATCTTTTCTGCTTGGCACGCAGAAAGGGACCGACTGTGCTGCCGCAGCAACTTTGTTAGTTTTCCAATCAAAGCATGGTACCTGAGTAGGCTTGTCAGACGGAACACTTCTGCCGCAGCTGCGGGCTTGAAACCTTATAAAGGATTGGATGTGGACGGCATCATACGGCGGCTGCGGTGTCGAGCAGTTTGAGAGCTGTCAAAGACAAAGGTTTACCGTGGGCGCTGTAAATGACCCTCACCCGTTCTTTATTACTCTTGAGCCCGATGCATTTGTCAGCTTGGTGGGTCAGCTTGGTAGGCAACCAAGGAAGCAGGGACAGGCAAGCCGCTGCATCTTGCCGCCACACGCCGCATGATGCCACAGTTGCACTCTATGTTATCTTCTAAGCCTGACCCTGCCCACACTGGATTGGAAGGCAAGAAAGGAATGGCCACCACATGCTTGGAGGGCGATGAAGGGGCTGCTGTGGCGTGCCGCTGATGCAGCCACGTCCAACCCTTTGTCAGTTTCCAAGCTGATGCTTGCACCAGCCTCTGTCGCGCGAACGCCCGCTGGGAAGCCAACAAAGGAGTGAAAGACTCGGCGCACTGCTTCCAAGCAATGCCACATGACCTTCGCGGAAGATAGCGCTGGTTTCTGCCCGTACTGGAAGCAGAAATCTGCGGGCTAGAGCTGTGTTGCCTAAGGATTCTGTGCTGAGGTGTCTCGCGTGCATTTGACCTCGTGTGGAGAGTGGGGAATCCGGCAGCCGCCCAAAGCAAGTCACACATCAGGTGCTGTCATAAACCTGGGTATCATTGAGCTCTATGTTCCTGGTGACCCACACGTGCGGGAACTACGGCAAGGCGAGGGAGCTGCTGCGGCGGGCGTATGCCAGGTTCTGCTTGAACCAAGTATACTCGGCATTAGTCTAATTCTGCTTCTTGCAACTCATAGGTGCGGGAACTACAGCGAGGCGAGCGAGCTGCTGCGGCAGGCGCTGCAGCAGGACCCCTTCCTTACGTCGGCGCTGGCGGAGCAGACCATCGTGGCAGCAAAGTCGGGCGCAAAGTCGGACCCCGGTGCGGCGGCGGGCGGCGCCGACCAGGCAGAGGCGTCAGGCCCAGAGGCAGCGGCAGGCGCCGGCGCGGGGACCGCGGGAGCCGCCGGCGCAGATGAGGCAGAGGGTGCTACGGAAGAGACCTCCGTTGCAGCCAGCGCAGACGCCCGGGCTGGCGCGTCGGGCGATGCCGGGCAGAGTCTGGCGCCGTCACGGCAGGACGGCATCAGCAGTGACCTTTAGAGACGGCAGGGCAGCGCTGGCAGAGAAGCAATCAGCACAGCGCCTGCCACGACATGTATAGTTTGCAGCTAGCACATTTTTTGGGGGGAGATGTGAGGGCGAGAGGCAGTTGCACTTTCATGAGTTGTCATGCGGGGGAAGCGGATTGAGGTTGGGCAACACGGCCAAGCTGGAGAGCGGTTCTGTCAAGCCGTCGAGGCACCTATATGCCCCTGTTCTCGTACATAGCTCTATCCATCCTGCTGCACGATCTCCCTGGACCGGTGCTATGCCAAATCGGCTGCGGCATTCGCATACATGCGCTTGCACAGCGCCAGCGCGCCATAGTGAGCCCGTGTGCAACAGGTCAGCAACGCTTTCACATCACCCAGTCACGCTTTTCGTGAGGTCGTGACGCTGCTTATCAAGGTCTACCTAAGAAGCAAGCAAGCGCCTGTCCCGCTCCCGACCACGACACCAGCTTGGTCCACAGCACCATGTGCACGTCTCGCTGCCGGGACGCTGCGTCTAGCTTGTGGTTTTCAGACTTCAAATTTTATCAATGCGGCGTGCGAACTTGCAAAGCGCGACTGCAATGATCAACGTGCATGAGTCTGCATCATCTGGTGGCCATCATTCGCCACCGCAAACCCCACTACATTTTCCTGCAGCAATAATTGTCCTTTACCACTTCCAGCATGTCAGGTTGCCAGGTCCACGCCTCGACGCAGACCAACTTGCATGTGTGTGTTCGCCATTGCAGCGCACCATCCCACCCAGCTCGTGCCACACATAGTTCGCACGCAGCACACACATGTAGAAACCGCCCATCAGCCTGTTATTGGCATTGCAGCATGGCTAGGAGGGCCACCATTACAAACGCAGCGGCTGATGGCGCATCCATGGCGGATGCAGCGTCCAGCGCTCCGACATTCACCCTGGTGTTTCAGGAGCCAGACGGCAATGAGAGGACACTAGAGGGCGTTGAAAGCGGGGAGATTTTGAGGGACGTGATGCTGGACGCGGACCCGGCAGTCGACCTGTACACGACGTGGGGCAAGGTCGTGTCATGTGGCGGCGGCGGGCAGTGCGGCACATGCATCATAGAGGTGAAAAGCAAATGCATACTCCATCCTGTCGGTACAGCTTGGTATTATGTTATGCTTGTTATGCTACGCCAGACAGCGGTCTCAAGCCCCAACCTTGTCGAAGGTGCTGGAGGGCGGGAAGCTGCTAGATGAGCGGAACGACACGGAGCAAAAGAAGCTGAAGAAGGTTTGCGCCGTCCACGCTCATGTTTTCCCATGCTTGTGTCCTGTCGCTCGTGCACTTTTTCTGAGCCGTCCTGCGCAATTTCTTTGTGGATCTCCATGTTTGCCTGCAGCATACAGCGTGTTCACATGGTGCGATATCCATGCCGGGCGATTTGCTGCGGTCGGTGCTTCAGTGTTACAAACACGCTGTCGACTTTTGAATGCGCATGCTGCAGAAACCATCCTCCTACCGGCTGGCCTGCCAGACTAATGTCGGCAACGGGGAGAACTCAGGGAAACTCCGCATGAGGACCAAGCCGAAATGAAGCAGACGAGTGCAGAGTGGATGGCAGCATGTCTACAAACAGTCTTCTTCTGCACGAGAGAGCAACAATGGGACTTTGTACCCATCCGCAAACATTACTGATCGGCACGAAGACCGCCGTCCTACTGTCGCTTAGAATACCTGTTCACTGACACATCCCTAGAACCTAAACCTAAACCTAAACCTAAAACGACTCGGAGCAACTTTCAACGGTACGAAACGAGATCGTACTGGCGCCAATATGCCGCCATCGGTCGCTTCCAGATTCTCAAAACAATCCTCCTGCAAGCTGCTACATGATCGATGCGGTGGTCAGGTCGGCAGGCGCCGACTTCGTATTTTCCCCTTTCTTTTCCTCTGCCGGCTGCTTCGGCTCGCTGTCATCCTCCTTCGCCTCCGCCTTGCGCGCTTCCGGCTCGATCTTGCTCGCCGCGTCCTTGCTGTCGCCGCCTACTCACGTGAGCATGAGGACTCGCCTCAGTGGTGATGGGCGCTGGCGATTGCTGATGTCTAGGAGCACAAATGCAGCGCCACCATTGACCGCGTGCACTACCAAGCTGCTGCCGGTTCATGCGTGTGTTTTGCAACAAGGAAACAGAATTGCGGGTGCAGATACAGGGTGACTGTAGCACCTCTATCCCAACCCACAAAATCGCAAAGCAAGAAACCGTGTGTCACCTTCGCTGTCTTTGCCGGTGACCCACACCACTGCACTGTCGATGTGGTCCTTTGCCACCTTGAGCGGCTCTGGCAGGTTCTCCTTCGCAATCATCTCCATGAATTCCTGCGCGCATATGATGACCGAGACCTGATGAGGCGCGGCATATTGTCAGTTGCACAGCACAAGTCTCCCTGCAGTCCCTCAGCGATGGCGCACCAGACATGGCTGCAAAGATCATGCACACTAGCCCCGACTGCGCTGCACCACACGTTAGCGCAGGCATGCGTCTGAGTACAGGCTTGTGGCGGTGGAATGCTGCATGTTGGCGGTGACAACTGCTGACGCACGGCGTGTCCGTGGTCCGCCATCGCGCGGCAGATGACGGCGGCGTCCTCATAGTCACCGCGCTGGACCATCTGCTTCGTGATGAGCGTCGCTGCCTCCAGCTCGGCCAGCAGCATCATCTCGTAGCTCACCTGGTCAGCCAAAGGTGCGAGCAGGGTCCACGGGTGAGCTCTGAGTGGCTGGTCACACCTCAGCTGTGCAGACCTGGTGCCCACATTGGCTGACTTGATGGCTGAGCGGCAAGTACGACTGCCAGCCACTCTGCAGCCAGTCTTGCAAATCGGTCTGCACGCAGCTGGCTCAGAAATTGCTGCTGCCACTATGTCATCCCGCATTGAATTAGCACAACAGGGAATGCGAATATGCACAAAATACCTTGACGACGGCGTCGGCGCGGTCAGCCCTCACGCATGCTGAGGTGATGGCTGCCACTGTGTCCACAAACCCAAGCTTGACCTGCACGCCAATCATATGCCAGCGTGAGCGCCGAAGTTTGGCGACAAGGGCAGGACACTTGAATGCCCATGGGCGACCTTATGGGCGGCACGACAACGGATCAACGCTCAAGAGCTATTGCATTGTCTGCAGTGCTTCATCATGCACTGTATTGCGAGATGTCTGAATTTGAAACAGCGAGATTCACCATGGTCGCCGTGATGTGCGATATGGCGACGGTCGCCGGCCGGCCCCTGTCGACCGCCGCGGCAACCTGCTGCGCGCCAAACGCCGCTGTGCCGCTGAACACATACGGCGCCGCCCTGTGCATGCATCAAAGCAAGGTAGGAACATTGCGTTGTGCCCTGTGAAGGTCTTCCGAACATGTTGCCGACCATCATGTGAGCCCTCCCACCTGTAGGCCATGTACATCTGTGTGATGGGGCCCAGCTTGACTGACTCCAGGAAGAGCTTGGTCACCAAGCTGGGCGTAGAGGCTGTAGTCAGCGTCGTCATGGCTGCAGTCGACCTGATCGAGACAGCAGCGGCTGTGGCTGCACCCTTAGTACACCCTCGGGCGATTTGCCCCTCGGGTTCAGAGTTGCTCTTCCGCCTCTCGCCTTGCTGCAAGAGGACCGATGGTGTATCAGCAGGTGCTTGACTGTTATGTTGTGTTGGCTGTTGCGGTGTACAGCGAGCGAGTGAAACCGAGTGAGAAGTGAGCATGAAGCGCCATGCGCTGGCTTCTGCCCGTACTGGAAGCAGGAATCTGGTCCCACGTGCTGCTGACTGCTTCCCGCTGCTGTTTCACAGCTTGCAGGGCACGCTTCGCGCCTGTAGAGCAGATGCGATTGTGCTTGCTCCGTATCCAGATGATCGTAGCCTTGTTGGCTCTGGCGCTCGGAGGGAGATGAAAATCGTGGGGCTGGTGCAACTTGAACAACTCACCTTCCCTCCTCTGCACTATTGCTCAACATATTCAGCTGTGTGCTCAGCTCTTTTCTGTTTTGTAGCTCTTGCAGCATGGCGCGCGACGACCAGCGGATGTTTCGCATCCACGACGCGCCCAAGGCTGCCATTTCCGCCGCCGACTTCCAGCGCATGATGCTGAAGAAGGCCAAGGCACAGGCGCTGGCGCGGGCAGTGCAGACGGCTCGGCAGCGCCAGGCCGCCGAGGAGCAGCAGCAGCAGCTGGCAGAGCAGAATCCGGAGGATGCGCAGCCGACAGCACAAAACAGCGGCAATGGCGGCAGGGAGCCTGACGCCGCATCGCCGCAGCCAATGGCTGTAGACGGCAGCCCGCAACCTGCAGCTGAAGAGCGGCAGAACGACGGAGGCGCCGCCTCTGCCGGGCGGCAGTCAGCAGGCACGGCGGTGGACATGGCAGTAGCCGAGCAGGCAGCGGAAGACATAGCGATCGCGGACGCGGCAAAACAGGAAAAGGAGCAGCATGCTGCCGTGTTGCGCCGCCAGCTGGTGCAGTCGCGCAAGGAGGCGCTGTTGCAGCTGCGGCGGCAGGAGCACGAGGAACAGGAGGCGGACAAACGCAGGTGATGCCAATGCCTGTCTGACAATCAGTATAGACACTCAAGTGACCTTCAATGGCAATAGATTGCACGTGCACATCTGAGTCCACCCCATGCAAGTTGTGGCTGGCGGCATAGCTGTAGCACGGCTGCAGCGGGTGGCGTCCGGACAAGTTGCACTCAAACCCTTCTCCCTGCTCTGCTCTGGCCTGCTGTGCCTGCAAGCAACCATGCAGGATGCATGCCGCCCCTCTAGATGAGCTCGCACCCTGCCACCCCCGCTGGGGACTCTAGCAGGCGGCGGAGGAGCACGAGGTGGCGGTGCATTTGTACTTGTACAATTTTCCTTTTCTGTCTGCTATGTCCTGCCCGTTTATGCACGCCGGCGCCACAGACGCGCCCGCCACCTTCAAGTCGGCGGTCTTTCTAAACCCTTCAGGGAGCACCAGCAGGCGGTGGAGGAGCATGAGGCAGCGGCCGCAGAGCGGCAGCGGCGGCTGGCGAAGGCGCGCGCAGAGTCGGAGCGGCTGGCGGGCGAGGCGGCGGCGCGGGAGCAGCGCGCCGAGGAGCTGCGCTCGCGGCTGGAGGCGCTCGGTGTGCAGAAGCACGAGCTGGTCGTGCAGCTGAAGCAGGTCCGAACATTGAAACTTGATGCACCCTTGGCGTACCTTGAACCACGAGCTGGTGGTGCAGCTGAACCAGGTCCGGAGGACGATCGAAGGCGGTGAAACGCCCCGGCGCAGTTCGGACATGCAGCATGTTATGTGGTGGGCTTTCTGGCGCCGCATGTGCTGTTTCTGCGCGAGCGCATGTGACATGCCTGGAGATGGACGAAGCTTGCATCACTACGTTATGCAGTCCATGGGCTTCCCTTTTGCAAGCTTGCGTCTGGCGGCCGGGCTGCCCCGTGGCTGCCAGTCAAAGTTGCGCCTAGCCCATAGGTCCGGATGTGGGGATCTCGTCCATAGTGCCGAATGTACCTGTCGTGCTGCAGGTGCTGCTGCGGGAGAAGAGCGGCCACGGGACGGCCGCAGAGGCGGAGCCAGCGGGCGGCGCCACCTGGCCTGAGGCAGCGGCGCCCGCGGTGGCGGACGCGGCGGCGGCGCAGCAGCAGTACGGCCAGCCGCAGGGGGGCGCGGCACCGCGCGGCGACATGGGCGCCAGCGCAATGGATGCGGACTTTGCGCTGCCGCCGCACCTGGCCGGCGCTGCCAGGTGACTGTCCCTGTTATATCCTTCTTTGCAGCCGGCATTTGCTTCTCGAATCCGTTGTTTCGGCTGCAGCTCGGCTCAGGGCGCATACATGAATGCTGCGTGTATTGCGCACGAGTTGGAGCAGTTGTTGGCTTCAGGGTGTTGTGCAGTGACCTGGGGATCAAAGCTGGCACGTGGCTGTTGTCCGACAGGTTGCAGACGTGTGACGCACCGGCGGCCGGCGGCGACGCTGACGAATGCGACCTGCCGCCCCATCTGCTGGTGAGAGTGCGCTTCCTGTAGCCAGTTTACTAGGCTCATTCTTGCAGTACCCAGCGTGTGAGTGCCCCCGCGCGCTTGGTCTCTGCCGCAACCATGACATCGGTCTCGTCCCACTGGTCTCGTGCGTGCTTTGTGCCGTGACATAAATGGATACGGTGTTTCAGGTCGGCGGGCGGTTGAGCGGAACAAATGGCAAGACTGCGCCTCCACTGCCGCCGCCGCCACCGCTCGCACATGTGCCGCCGTGGTCGACGTGACGACTGCTACATGCTGCTCGTGCAGCATCGGCATCAGCGGCCTGGTGATACTCAATGCCTTGGGCACCTGGGCAGGACCAGTGGAAGTAGTGTGAAGTCAGAGAAGGGTTTAGCTGACTCGTGCATGCAGCTCGCAAAGCGTTCGGATGCGCTGCTTGCAATCGGCCAGACTACGTGTAGGTTTTGATCGACATTGAAATGCAAGCCCAGCTGAACGTTGCGAGCACCATGGTGACGAGCAACGTGGCGGCGACGCTGCGTGCACCTTCAGCGGTCTCCCGGGCTTCAGCGGCTGTGAGCGCTCTCGCTGGCGTCCGTCCATGCCCAGCGTTGCGCAGCGGAGCCGGCATCAGTCAGCAGCTGCTCAGGCCTTGCAATCCGCTCTCCAGCAGGGTCCAGCCGGCTGCGCGCCGGAGTCATGGCACAGCGTCCAGATCGATCGTGCGAGCTCAGGCAAATGGTTCCGGCCTGATGATAGACCTCACAGGTGCACGCGATTGGACGTTCAACACACCTGATCAAGATGTGCAAGGCGTTGCAACGCATAAATCATTTCAGATTTTGTCCTTGCAAACTCACGGCATAGATCGCATGCAAAGTCAGCTGGGGTGCAGCGTGCCTGCAGGCGTGCCAGCTTCGGTCCGATCGTCAAGCCTGCCGCAGGATGTACCTTTGAAGCTTGTGCTTGCCTCCGTGCAGGCAAGAAGGCCTTCATTGCAGGCGTTGCAGATGACCAGGTGAGCGGCCCCACTTACAGCATATGGCGCATGCATGCAGACAGCATGAAACGCGGCATCATCAGCGACTACATGTTGCAGCGCTTTCGTTACATCACTCTGGAGCATCTGAAGTGATGCTTGGAAATGATGCAGGGCTTTGGCTGGGCCATCGCCAAGGCGCTGGCGGAGGCGGGCGCAGAGATCAGTCTTGGCGTCTGGGTGAGCACTTTTTTGGGTTTCTGCTTAGCATCGGCGCAAGCACGGCCCTTTTTAGTCCTCAGAACAATCGAGCGTGTATGTGTTGGTTGTTCAATTGCCAGCGGGCTGAATCCCGATGACACTGATGCAACACAGTCTCAACAGCGCGCATCAAATGTGTGGTCAGGTGCCGGCGCTGAACATCTTCGAGAGCAGCTTGCGGCGCGGCAAGTTTGACGAGTCCCGGAAGCTGTCGAACGGCTCGCTGATGGAGTTTTCGCACATCTACCCCATGGATGCTGTGTATGACAAGCCGGAGGATGTGCCACAAGACGTGAGTCGAAATCATCTTGCTCCTCTGAGAGCTCCTCATTCTGCTGCTGCAAGTGTTCGCACGTAGAACATGTCTCGGCGCCTGCACACCTGGCTGCACAGCAGGCATTGTCCAACACTGAGCAAGCGCTGCCACAGCACGCAGCACATGGCGCTGCCGGAATTTTGCTCTTTGAAGAATGCGTCACCCGAGCGCCGGCGATTGCTCGAAGGGCAAGGCAGCATCCGACATGGCCGGTCTGCATCCGGATGCTGGACACGCCACGCACTCGAAGATACTCAATGCTGCAGGTCAAGGACAACAAGTGGCACTCGGCGCCCTCATACTCCAGGGTGCCAGATCCAAAATGATGAACTGGAAATGCGACGCCTGCAGGTCAAGGAGAACAAGCGGTACGCGGCGGCTGGCAAGTTTACGGTGCAGGAGCGATCCGGATGCCGCACCCAAGAAGCTGACTCAAATAACATCTGACCAATTTCGCAGGTCAAGGAGAACAAGCGATACGCGGCGGCGGGCAAGTTCACAGTGCAGGAGGCGGCGGAGGCGGTCAAAGCGGACTTCGGCACGATCGACGTGCTGGTGCACTCGCTGGCCAATGGCCCCGAGGTCACCAAGCCCCTGCTGGAGACCTCCCGCAAGGTATGCTGAACGCCTGCAACACCCAACTCATCTCTAATTCAAACTCATCATAAAACCAGACGCCAAATTGACGTGCTGATGCACTCGCTGGCCAACGAGGTCATCACGCCCCTGATTGAGACCCCCTGCAGGGTGTGCTGAGTGTTCACGTCACCCCAGCCATTCACAGAAACTGACGCCACCCGTTAGGAAGAGCGCGCCAAACGGGCGCACTGGCTGCCCACCGCCGGCGCATAAGCCTGCCCGAATCCGCTTGCTTTGAACAGTTGATGCCTGGGTCCACGACTCCAGGGAAGCATGTGCATGGTTGTACTCACGACATTTGGAGCCCGCCACCTGCAGGCTCGGTTGAAATGTAAAGCTGTATCAGCTCTACCATATCAACGACTGTTTCATGCAGGGCTACCTGGAGGCGGTGAGCGCTTCAGCGAATTAGTTACAACTGCCATCTGCACTCCCTGTCGGAATGCTTTGTGGTAACGAGTCGTTTCCTCCCTTGCATGCAGGGCTACCTGGCGGCGGTGAGCGCTTCAGCGTACTCCTTCATCTCCATGCTGCAGCACTTTGGGCCGCTCATGAACCCGGGCGCAGCCACCATCTCCCTTACTTACCTCGCCTCCGAGCAGATTGTGCCAGGTGCGCGGATGAGCCTGTGCACTGTGCACCCCACCCTGCAGGCCCGCGGCAAGCCAAAGCGGCTGCAACCTCCTGTTCGTGCAATGCGCGATGCTCAGCCCAGTGGACAGCTGACCAGTGTGTGCAAAGGACGACTGCATCGCCGCCTGGAGAGTTGCACCAAATCTGCAAAGCTTTCCCGCTCTACAGAACTTGCTTGACCTGCACTTCACCTGCTGATCCCCGTTTGTGCAATCTTGGCATACTACGGCGGCGACATGAGGCGGGCTTGACGTGCTGATCCCCCCATGTGCGGTGATTTTGGCTACGGCGGCGGCATGAGATCCGCCAATGCGGCTTGGAGTCGGACACGAGGGCGCTGGCCTTCGAAGTCGGCATTATTGATCGAGCCTGCAGTATCAACTGTTTAACGTTGTCATATAAAGTTGACTTGCCATCCCGGCAGGCTACGGCGGCGGCATGAGCTCTGCCAAGGCGGCGTTAGAGTCGGACACGCGGGCGCTGGCCTTCGAGGCCGGCCGCAAGTACAACGTCCGCGTCAACACCATCTCCGCCGGCCCCCTTGGCTCCCGCGCAGCCAAGGTGCCTTGACGTCACACCCTACTCCCCTCATTCATTGCTCGCTCCTGAAGGCCCTTTCCTGCGATCTCTGCAATGTCCAGCGCCCGTCCCGGTCATTGCCATCTCGTCTGGCCCCCCTTGGCTCCCACGCAGCCAAGGTTTCTCCACTGCACGACTGCACCACCGTCACGCCATCAATGCTGGGCCCCTGAGATTGTTGGCGTGAATGATTCACTCTACGGCCTGAGACTGGTCGGTCTCGACATCTGTGCAGGCCATCGGCTTTATTGACGACATGATCAGGTGACCTCCCTTTATCCCTGCTGACATCTGACACCGCTAGTCTCACACCCATTGGCGAAACCATGAGAGCGTGTCGTCCAGCAAACATGCTACATTGGTGCCGCATGGCATGCAGGCCTGAGGAAGTCAAACTCTACGTGATGTCACCTGACGCAGGTACTCGCATGAGAACGCGCCGATTCAGAAGGAACTGAAGGCGTCTGAGGTGGGCAACACGGCGGCATTCCTGGTGTCGCCGCTGGCGTCAGCCATCACCGGCAGCGTCATCTACGTCGACAACGGCCTCAACAACATGGCCCTGGTGCGTTTCTTGTGCATTTTCGAATCATGATGCCCATCTTTTGTTGACGACGAACGGCCTGTATGAGATTATCATAAGCGTCGGCTACATCGACAATATGGCCTTAACATCGTGGCCCTGGTGCGTAGCTCAACACCACCAGTCCCACCTATCTGCCGGTCAATGTCTGCACATGTGAGGTTATTGCGGCTGCTCAGGAGGTGTGAGTGATTGACGTCTCGCGGTTCCCGCTGCGTGCAGGCACTGGACTCCAAGTCTCTCATCAAGCCCGAGTGAGAAGGCGGCATGCGTGGAATGGCTTGCGCGGCTTTGCTGCGTGGCTGCGGCCCTTGATTGGTGACAGTCGATTGGCACTACTGAGCGAGTTCTGAGCGTTGATCTATGTCCAAGTAGAAATATCATCAGCGGAGTGTGCAGTAGACTCAGCGAGGAGAGAGAAGAGCGTGCCTTGCTGATAGTTGCTGAGACACTGGCATTTGTAGAGTTAATAACATCCAAAGGAAGAACCAAACTCTTCATGAGCCACTCAATGCATCCTGTACCAGTACATCTGCAAGGACAGCACATCGTAGCCAATCGACAGGGAGACAAGAGTCCATCGCGCTTCTCTGCTTCCAAACCCAAGATGGCGTCAGCAGCGCTCGGGAACTTCGACACTCCCACAAGCTCATATATCAGTCAGCTGATTTTGATATGCTGGCACAGCGCTGCTGCAGGCATTGCCGGGGCGTCGATCACTTGTTGCCGGGGAGGGGCAGCTCCGGGCGCAGCTCGATGTGGCCGGCGAAGGACAGGTACGCGTTCCAGATCAGGGACACCATGCTGGAGAACAGCACCTGCGTGCGGTGAGTCAGCTACCTCAGCAGATTTCCAGGTACGCACGGGATACAGGGCACGCCAGACGAAGCGACAGTCTTCCAAACTACCCCAAGTTAGCAACATGAACGTTTCAACGATGTGATGACGACAGCAGCATCCGACAATCAGTCGGCGCAGAGGTAGGCATGCAGGCAACAGCAGGTCCTTCTGCATTCTGTCGCATGCCAACACGGGTCTGTGTGTTTTAGGGTTTCACAGGCGCGCACCCGCTGCTCGGGCGGCACGAAGCGGAAGTTGACGAACTGGAAGAAGGGCCACAGCTTCCAGTTGGCGATGATGGCATCCTTCCAGTCCTGCTTCAGCTTGGGGATCGCGTCCTGAGGCTTGCCCTGTGCCACAACGCAACAATCCGATAATCTGTATATGTTTTGGAAAAGATGACTTGACGGCATCCTTCCCGTCGTGCTTCAGCCTGGAAATCGCATCCTGCGGCTTGCCCTGCCCTGCATGGCGGTATGCATGTCAAGTGCACGTGTGTCATGAGAGGGTGCGCTTGGGAGTGGAGACGGTCCTGTGGCGGGGCTGGAGGGCAGCTGCCATTGCAGCAGGCTGGCGTGCGGACGTGGGCTGGCATGGCTTTGGTGGTGGCTGGAATAAACATGCACAGCTGATGGGCTCGCAAGGCAGCGCCTCTTACGAGGCAGCGCGAATGTCGCATGCAGGAGTGGTTTTTCGGTGGTCATTTCAGGCCCAGCTGCCCAGACCAGAATGCTGATTCAAGGGGACGCTGAAAGGGTACCGGGAATTGCGCACCCCACCTCCAGGCACTTGAGCGTCGTGGAGTTGAGGGCGACGAAGGGCGGCACAACATGCAATCCTGTTTCCGTTTACACTTCCAGCCACTCAAAGTCAGGAGCTCACCTCCAGGCACTTGAGCGTCGCGAAGTTGAGGGCGACAAAGGGCGGCGCGAACAGGAGCTGGTCCATCGCCAGACGGATGAGCGCGGCGCCAGTGCCGGCGCCCGGCGCGATGCGCGTGTTCAGGCCGTACCAGTAGTGCAGCACCGGCCCGATCATGAGGAAGCCCTGCGCAACAGGCGGCAACGAATGAGGCATTGTCATAGCACTGGGCTTGCTGTGCAGCACCGGCCCGATCATGAGCAGGCCCTGCGCGGCGGCCAGCAACGAGTGAGACGAGGGTTGCGGTAACGGGCTCTCCTGACACAGTGAATGACCTCCGGGCGTCACCCCGCTCGGCACATGCCGTGTCCGAAGCGGCATGCACTGCCCCATTCCGTGTATTCGGGGCCCGCTGTCTGGCATGCCACAGACGAGACGGTGCCTGGTAAACCTGTAAATTCCTGCAGAAGGAGTCAAAGAATGGTGCGCGCAGCAATGACTCACCAGGCCGGCAAAGCGGATAAGGCGCCCCACGTCCAGTTTGTCCTTTTTCTCCACGTAAAACTGAGCGATGAGGTCGCCGATGGCGTTCAGCACCGCCGCCGTCAGCGACTTGGTCAGGATCTGCAAGCAATAGGAACACAGGATGCGCCGTCAGGTTGCTTTTTCAAAACGATATTATTGGCTGCAGCTGGAAGCTCGGGCTGTTGATGCTGCTGTTGCACTGACCGGGTTGGTCTCCAAGGAGCGCAGGTAGCCGGCCCACAGGCCGCTTCCGCTGCTGCTGCTACCGCCACTCCCGCCGCCGCCGCCCCCGCCGCCGCCGCCGCCGCCGTTGGGGGGCACACTGGCGCCGCCGATGCCGCCGCCGACGGACCGGGTGCTGATGAGGCGCTTCAGCGGGTTGCCTGCGCACACACACACAAAATCATAATTGGCGACAGTGCTGGAACCATGCTCTGACACGATTACTATGCACCCCGTGCAAGACACTGTGCGCAAGGGGTTTCACTGGGTCACGGTGTCTGAATTCCAACAGGTGCGTGTCCGTGGGCTTCTGCAGCAGTGTAGCGATGTACTAGTGCATAATTCTGACAGAGCCTGCACGGCTGGCAGAGGCGTTGCCGGGCACGGTTGACAACTGCATGAAGGCGCACGAGCCGCGCGCACCCTTTGATGCCGCAGAGCTGGGCAGCTGCGGGCCCGCCCTCGGCATGCTGCCGCCAGCACCCGAGCTCATGAACCCGGCGCTGCCAGAGACCTCGCTGCGCTTCGCCATGGCGGGGGCCCTCAGATCACTCCGGAGACGTTTGCTGGTCCGGGCGAGGCCCAGGCCCAGACGCCCCAGGCCGAGCATGCCGCCGCGAGCCAGAGCGCTCTGCATTGCGAATATGGGCTTGTCTGCACTGGAAACACGCCCAGATTGGACGCGTGCAAGTTTGGAATGGGGTGCATTGTCAGCTTCTCCCGTGCTACGATCTCCCTCGGCAGCTTTGTCGCGAGTGCAGTGGATGTTATCATGAACACCAGTTGCGGCGATTGCATCATTAGAGGCGCTTGTTGACCTCCGAGCCCTGCGGCAGCGTCGCCGACCGCAGCTCTCGGTTTGCAAATCCATAGCAATCGCTGCACTTGCATCAGCGCTGTTATTCTGGGCACGATGCCGCCGCGCGGCAAAAAGCGAGCGCGCTTCGAAGTGGACATCGGCGAAGACGCCGATGCTGCGGAGGCCGCGCCGGCCGAGCCCGCAACCGAGACTGAGGCCATCATTCAGAACGTCCTCAAGGAGGACGACATGACCAAAGAGCAGCTGAAGGCCAGGAAGCCTCAGGAAGGTGCCTGAAGATATTGAAGGCGTCTCGCCCTGCAGCCCACCCTTCGCATGCCGCTGATGTCGTGCACCTGTCAAAGGCGAGTGCTGCTGCGCGCTCAGCCGCCGAGCAGCAGACCTTGGTGCCGCCCACAGCCGATAGAATCACGCATCCTCCATTGTGCGCAGGCGACGAGGTGGCGGTGGAGGAGGTGGAGGCGGCGCAGGAGGACGGCGTGGTGCTGCCGTCACGCATCAAGCAGACCAAGGAGCAGCGGCGCAAGGCGCGCTCCAAAGGTGGGCGGCGCCTGTTGCGCCATATGGCGCAGTGGTGATGCTCGGGGCTGGGCAGTACATTGGGCTGTGGTGCGAAGTATGTGATACGATCGTCGACATGGCGCGAACGCTGTCTGCTTGTTTTGCCTGGTGGCTGCCGCCGAGCGCCGAGCGGTGTGCAACAGATATGCCTCTCCACGTCAATGCACCGCACTGATGGCCACGCAAGCAGGCTGCAGCTGCAAGCCTGGTTCCCTTAGTCTCACATCAGGTAGTTGAGTCCTTCCTGCAGCCGACGACACGGAGCTGCTGCCGGATAATGAGGTGGTGGCGGCGGAGGAGACGCTGCAGATGGCCGAAGACGACGGCATTCAGCTGGAGCCCTTCAATCTGGTCCAGGTGCTATATGCGATACTATGCGTATATAGAGTATAAGACGCCAAACCGATAATTTGTACCTGTCATCGCCACATAATTACGCTTTCAAGTCGCCCTTGCGCTGGCACCAGTTGAGTCCTTCTACCTGACATTTTACCCCTTTGACAACTTGATTGCAATCATCCTGCCGAGCCACCCAGGCGCTGGCACCCGCTGAAAATCCCTTCAACGTGGTCCAGGAGGGGGTGTTGGCAAGATGCCAGTGCATCTTGAGCAGTCCCCATTTATCTGAACCGTCACATAAGACTGCATCCGAATCTTCACATGAGACTGTGGGGGAGGCTCATGCCGGCACTCCAGCTGCTGAAGGGGCGCCAGAGGACCTCGAAAAAGAGCTGCTCAGGCTCGAAGACCGTGCAGCTAGCTCACTATGCGGCACCGTCACTTGGAAGTCAAACAGTCCAGTTGGCTGCCAAACAGTCCTGTTGTCTTTCCCAGAATCACCCCACCACACACTAGCTATAGTTACCAGCTGCGCTCGTGGGATGCAGGAGCGTGCGGAGGGGCGCTTCGATGAGTCGGGGCACTACATCGAGAACAGCAACAAGGACGATGTCACCGACGCCTGGCTCGCCTCCTCAGAAGGTAGGCCATGACGCATGCGAGTCTTAATCACGAGACCCCCAGCCACCAATATTGAGTGCAGTCCTCATCGGAGCACACATTCTGTCTGTTTGCTTCTGTCAGACCGGCAAGGCCTTTCGCCAGCTCTTTGTGGAGACGCGTGCACCGCTGCCACCTGATCCGCACACGTCACGCCACGGAACGGGGCATGCCACATGCACACGTGTCGATGTGCGCAGCCGCGGAGGTGAGCCAGGCGGGTGCTGCGAGCGGTCGCTGAGCGGGAGGGGCCTCTCATAAAACAATTGCGAAAAGCCGTTGCATCTGTTCTGCGCGCAGCCGCTGAGGTGAGCCAGGCGGGGCCGCGCAATTGCAGAGAAAGAGGCTGCTCAACACGCACTTTGCAAATGTCCAACCAGGACAGAATCGTACTCGTGTCAATGCCATGCAGCCGCGGAGGTGAGCCAGGCGGTGCTGCGGGCGGTCGCCGAGCGGGAGGCGGCGATGGAGGCGGCGGACACCGCGCCCGTCATGTCCACTGTGCAGATGGCGCAGCTCAAGGCTGTCATCTCCGAGGCGCGCCCTTGCTTGCCTGCTGGTTGACTGGCTCCTTTCAACGCTGCCACGCTACCCCTGGGCGCCGCCTCGGGTGCTTGCCGCAGGCTCTTTAAAACTTGTGCAGGATGCAATTATAGCCAACTCACATAAGTAATCACAGCGGGCCAATGATGGGCAGAGTTCAGGGCTGACAGCGGGCGGTGTACAACTGCACAGGTCCTGAAGCCGGGGGAGAGGGTGAACCGAAGCCTGCGTGGAACACCAATACCATTTTGACCGATCCAATCCAGATACCGAATTCAATATCATAACTCTGACCTCAGGTCCTGAAGCCGGGGGAGAGGGTGACGCGGGGGCTGCAGCGGCTGGGCGCGGTGTCCGGCAGCGGCCAGCGGCGGCCCGGCAAGCGCGCCGCCAGCAATGCGCCGCCCGGCAAAGGGTGCGGGCCTCCTGCAATGCCTGTTGTCATGCAAAGTGTTCTGCTGTTGCAGCTTGCCATCATGCAAGGTATCGCAGACTCCGGAACGCACAGACGCATTGAAATCTTTCCAGCTGATATTGCATGCACTTTGAGCGTTTCGGCCGACCTGACTCAGGCCGCTGCTGTGCGCTCGAGGTCGCGAGCCCGGAAGTCACATGCCCGACCTGCAATGCCGCAGCAATCGTGAAACTTTCGTTTACGAATATTTGTTCACGCATGGGGCATATAACAGACCGGCTGGCGGCGACGCCGCTGGAGCAGGCGGCGCTTGTAAGCTTGAAGCTAGACCCTTTCAACAGTTGATCACGAATGACGCGCAGCGGGCAGCCGGCGGATCGGCCGGCGGCGACGCCACTGGAGCAGGCGGCTGCGAGGGCGGACTTCAACCGCCTCACTGAGGCGGCCAGCCAGCTCATGGACAGCGGCGAACTGGACGTCTACTCCCTGAAGCAGGTGCACATAATGTAGGTTGATCACATTGTTCAGCAGGACATCGCCTGTTGGCGTATCCAGTCACACCCTGGTGCTTGTTGTGTAGTCGTGGGGCTTCAGCAGGCGGACCCCAGCCAAGGAAGGTCAGAACGCTAAGCAGTGGTGGAGGCGGGACTGAATGTGGCTCGGCGTTGGCAGAGGCGCACCTGTGAGGCATGTGCTGACTGCATGCTGCTGCTCTGGCCGGTACAGGCGCATTTTGCAGCTGCCAATCGATAAACCTAGCCAACGCTAGTGTCTGCTCAATATCTTGGAAGAAAGCCTATGCCTTCGCAGGAGGATTTTGCAAAAGCGGCCGCGCTGTTTGCGCGCAAGCCGGAGGTGGAGGCCGCAGAAGCGGACATGTTTGCCGACGATGGCGACGACGACATGTTTGCGGACTCTGACGGCGAGGCCGGCGGCAAGCCGGCCGCAAAGCCGGCCGCAGCGGCGGCAACGCACCCCGCGGCCGGGCCCGCGACAGCGCCCTCGGCGCCGGGCCAGCCGGCGGCCGGCGGCGCAGCGGGTGCAGCGGCGGCAGGAGGCGCACAGCCGGGGGCGGCAGCTGGCCGGGACGGCATGTCACATCAACCGTCCCGCGGCGCACAGGTGGACTACAGCAGCTGGCCCATCAAGGAGCTGCGGCGCTTCCTGCAAGAGCGCGGAGTGGTGCACCTGGGCACACCAAATCTTTTGTTCTGCCCCGTAATGCCGAGAAAAGACAGCACAAAGCCCCCCGCGCTGCTCTTCCCCTTAAGTTGATTGCGTCTCCGGTATCTGCACTGCCATCAGCTGCCGAAGTGATCAAGCCACGAAAGGGCTAGCTGCTGGCGTGCAGACTCAGCTGTACATTGCTTCCTGTAATGCAAGAGTGGAACAAACTCTGGAAATTTGAGCCTTGTTTGTTCCCATGCTGCAGGACCCCAGCGGCATCGTGGAGAAGGGCGAGCTGGTGGCGAAGGTGTGGCAGGCGGCGTCCGCGCCTGCCGAGGGTGTTGTGCCGCCCGGCTACAGCTTCGACCGTGACAGCGGTGAGTCAACGTGTGCTGGTGGCCGAGCCTGTCCAGTACGCCTGTTTGATGAACAATCATGCCAATGCAGTCCCGCTTTGGGGTTCCAGGTTTTGATGCATCAGATGTGGTGCATCGGGGGCGCCCCCCATCTGATGTGCGTGTGACTGACTCGTGTGTCCCTCCCACGCGCACCAGGCTACTACTACAGCTCGGAGAGCCGCCTGTTTTACGACGCCTCGTCGGGCGGCTACTTCTCGCAGGACGACGGTAAGTGGTACTCCTGGGACGGCGCCGCCTTCGTGCCTTACCCAGACGGCCCCAAATGACGGCGTTTCCGCAGTCCCACCCTCTGCAGGACTGTCAGGTTTGAGGACTGTTTTCGAAATGAGGTGTTGTTGGTCGAGGCAGGCTGTTGCGGACCGGCTGTTGAGACATGAAACAGACCGTTTGTGAAACTTCCCAGCGTTGACCACCCTAGGGGGTGGTCTGGCACCCCTGCCCCCCACCCGAAAGGACGTCACCCCCCAGGAATACCGCCATGGTGGGTGAGGGTGGTC